>Ga0164311_10000249_pt1 | contig 22120 bp, 36 predicted proteins | sample GuaBasSedimGuay2_FD_121796 | JGI IMG/M metagenome (GOLD analysis project Ga0164311, IMG submission 121796) | Subseafloor sediment microbial communities from Guaymas Basin, Gulf of California, Mexico - Guay2, Core 4569-9, 9-12 cm | ecosystem: Environmental > Aquatic > Marine > Hydrothermal vents... | reverse complement strand
GTTGCACGTGCAACGGATTGGGACGCAACCCGGCGCCGGGATTTTCCGGTTCCCTTCTTTAATTTCTTCTTTACGTTGCAATGCGTTGCACCGGGGCCTTATATAAGGCCCCGGTGCAACGCAACGTAAGAAGTATATTATTGGCGAAAAACGTTGCAGGGAAAACGCAGTTGGGAACTGGAACAGCTTAAACGCGCAACGCTTCGCAACGCATTTGCAACGTTTCGGGGCGGGCCGGCCGGAAAGCCGGTTTGCTAGGGCATTCGATGCGGAAACGTTGCAATGCGTTGCAACTCCAAATTGAATCAAAAATCGGCCCTGAGCCCGCAAGGGAACTGAAACGTTGCAAAGCGTTGCATTCGCGCGCATGGTTCAGAACGGGATTTCCTCTTCTTCGTAGGTGACGAGGCCGTAGTACTTGCGGCGCCCTTGGGAGCGGACGACCGTGGCGCGCCCGTTCGCCCTGAGGCGGTTGAGGATGGAGCGGACGGTGCTCTCCTTGAGGTCGAGGGCCCTCGCGATGTCGGCGGCGCACATGGCGCCCTCGCGCTTGAGCAGGGCGATGACGGCGCCCTTGGGGTCGGCGGAGGGCCCGACCTCGGGGACGGTCGCGGGGTTGGTCCACTTGACGACGGTGCGGTCCTCGAGGAAGCCGAACCGGAGGCCGATGGGGAGGCGGCGGCGGTCCTCGTTGGCCTTGTCGTGGACGAGGACAACGTCGAGGTGGGGCTCGTCGGGGTCGCGGTGGGCCTTCGCGCGCCAGACGGAGCGGGCGAGGTTCCGGAAGAAGACGGAGCCGTAGATGGAGTCGCCGCCCTTGGGCGTGTGGGCGATGACGAGGGAGGTGCGCCCCAGCTGGGCCAGGGGCGAGATGACGCTCTTGGCGGTGTCGAGGGGGTCCTTGAGGTCGGGCGAGGCGGCGAGGGCCGCGGAGTCGACCACGACGAGGATCGGGTCGAACTCGAGCACCGCCTTCGATATCCGGTCGAAGTCGAGGGCGAGGGGGACCCTGCAGGGCACGTACTGGATCGCGGCCTTGAGGCCCAGGCCCCTGCAAAGGCGGCGGACCCGGCGGGCGAACACGTGCCGGGTGCCCTCCCAGTCCAGGAACATGACGGGCCCTCGGTGGCGGACCTCGAGGCCGAGGTCGGGGAGGGACTCGCCGGAGGAGACGAGGATGGAGAGGAGGATGGCGAGCATGGTCTTCCCGCTCTCGCCGTCCCCGTAGACGATCGAGGGGAGGCCGAGGGGTAGCAGGGGCTCCACGAGGTAGCCGGTCTCCTCGTACTCGCTCTCGTCGGTGATGATCTCGACGGGCTCGCCGAATCGCTCCCTGTCCACCAGGCGGGAGGCGAGGTCCTCGACGAGCCGGTCCCAGAGGTCGATCGGGGCCCTCTTCTCGAGCTCCTTGGCGAGCTTGGAGCGGGTGGAGGCGGAGAGGAGGTTGACCTTGGTGCGGGGCATGACCTGCCGCCCGTAGGCGTAGAAGGAGGCGACCACGGTCGCGTCCTTGGGCGAGATGTCCACGCCCTCGACCTTGGCGGCGACGTTGAGCTCCGGCCATTCCACGGAGTAGATCCCGAACGAGCCCTTGATGACCGCGGCGGTGCGGGGGCGGTAGGGAGGCGTCGCCTCGGCGATCTCCCGGAGCTCCTCGACGGTGTGGCCCTTCAGGAGCCAGTCGGTCACGTCCTCGCCGGGGCCCAGGTCGGGGAGCTGGATGACCTTGACCTCGGCGGCGATCCCCGAGAGGTCCTCCGCGAGGAGGGCGGTGCGGCGGGAGCCCGCGTCGTCGTTGTCCTCGAGGATGTAGACCTTCCTGCCCGCCAGGTACGTCCCGTACTCCGGCCGCCAGCCGAGGGCGCCCCCGACGTTCGTGGTGGCCAAGAGGCCGAGGAATGCGAGGTGGTCCGCGTCCTTCTCGCCCTCGCACAGCCAGACCGGCTCGTCCCGGGGCGCCGAGACAAGGTCCGGCAGGCGGTAGAGGACCTTCCGGACCCGGGTCATGCAGCCCTTCCCGCCCTCCCAGGTCCCGGTCTTCGGGTTCCATGCCTCCTGGCCGAAGCGCTTCGGCCTCTTGGGGTCGGGAACCCAATAGCGGACGACCCGGTAGAGGGGATTCCCCTGCTCGTCGGTGTAGACGTAGGCGGCGACGGGGATCCCCTTCGTTTCCGGTTTCTGCGAGTCGGATTTGAGGAAGAGGTCCCGCATGTCGAGGCCGAGGGCCCCGACGATCTCCTGGGGCGAGCAACCGGCGAAGCAATGGATCAGGATCCTGTCGTCGACCACCTGGACCGAGAGGGAGGGGCGGCGGTCGTCGTGGGCGGGGCAGCGGGCCATCCATTTCTGAGGAGAGATTTGGCGGACCCCATCTAGCCTTTCAAGAAACTCTTCTGTCGTCATCATGCCACCTCCCAGAGGAAGCCAAGGGGCATCGATGCCCCGACCTGAGGGAGAGCAACCAGCCTTCGTATTCTTCCGGGCTCATGGTTTGTTCCTCGCCCCAATTTGGCCAGACCTGGCGAATCCGAAATTGGCTTATGCTGTCTCCCTCCTTCTTCCAGAACACAAGGTAGGCCGGGAGGTTGCTCCTGCGGGCGAGCTTCCGAAGCACTGTGGTGGTCTTGGAGGTCTGACCAACGTCCTGGGCCAGTTCTAGGAGGGCTAAAGGCTCCTTGCAGCGGGCGCAATACTCAACCGCATCAAGGTCGATGTAATGCAAGGAGGGATGTAACGTCCTGTGCCACGAGGAGTATGTCAAATCTCGCGTGCCATAGCGCTCTTCCATGCTCATGCGAGACGCTCCTTCGCTATCGCTACCGCCTTGGGGTCGATATCGCAGCCCACGAAACGCCTCCCCAGGTCTCGGCAGGCCACAGCCGTCGTTCCACTGCCGAGGAACGGATCCACCACGAGGTCGCCCGGATTCGTGAAGCGTTTTACGATTTCCGCGAAGCCAGCTACTGATTGCTCCCAAGGATGACGCACTTTCCCGGTTCCATCTTGCGCAAGCGTTGCAGCGTAAAAAACGTCATCGTTAAGGAACTTAGTGTCGGCCGCGTCCTGGCGCGTAAAGACGAGCAGGGGCTTCCAGCCAGTCCCGACGCGTGCCGGGAATACTCGGGTACGCGGCCCTTGGGCGATATACGCACAGGTCCACCGGTACCGCAGGTGGGTCATGAGGCGTGCGAGGTAATCCGGCAAGTGGAGCGTCCCGACCATGACAACCAAAACGCCGCTCGGTTTCAGAAGCGTCGCGGCAACCCGAGACAAATCCGAATAAAGGTTGAGATATTCTTTTCCGTAAGGCGGATCGGTGATGATCGCATCGACCTCGCCCTCCAGGTCGCCCAGTACGTCGCGAAAGTCTCCAAGGCGGATCTCAATGTCTCCCTCCTTCGCGGTCGGAAACTCTCCCGTCTCGGCCTCTTGTGCGATGGTCTCCCGTGCGATCCGGGCGAGCCGCTGGGCTGTCAAGATCTTGCCTGGCAAATTCTCCCTAGTCTTTTCGAGAGCTTCCTGCACCCTCTCGTGTTCGCGCTCCGTGGCTGCGAAGACCGCGGATCGTCTCTTCTTGCGTGCGGGGTAGAGCTTGCCATCTGCACCCTCGACCTTTTCAGGTGATAAATCTTTATCACCTTTATCTTTTAGCCAATTGTGTATCGTTGGCTGCGTAACGCCGAGAACGCGGGCGATCCGCCTTTGGCTCCATCCTCTTTCTCGGAGCTGTTTGGCGATCTCCTGCTTCTGTTCTCTGGTGAGCTGGCGTCGGTTGAGGTTCAAGGAAAGCGCATGCTCGATCTTTTCCTCCTCGGTCAGTCCGACGCGGACGATCCGAGGCCAATCCTTGATCCCCAGCTCTTGACAGGCTCTCACCCTATGATAACCGTCTAAGATGTTGCCGTCCTCATCATATTCAACCGGGACCAGGACGCCTCGCTCGGCGATATCTGCTTTCAGCGCCTCGTATTCCTCCTGTGAAAGGGGTGGAAGGAGATGGGAAAGACGGAGGGAGGCAGTCTCAGGCCTGTCGCGCCCCATTTCGCCCTCCCTTTCCTCAGGTCCTGAACGCCTTCCGGTGGGCCTCCTTCAGGGTCTGGGCCCACCAGGCGAGGCGGCACTCCTGGGAGCAGAAGAAGCGCCTCTGCCCCGCCCGCAGCTTGGCCTCGTAGCGGGAGAGGGGCAGGGCGAAGTCCCGCCCGCACCAGTGGCACCGGAGGGTGACCGTGCCCCGCCAGCGCAGCTCCGCGTAGCAGTCGGCGCAAAGCCTCGCGCCGCGGGAGACGGGCCTCCCGCACCGGGCGCAGCGGGGACGGGGCCGCCCGGGGGAGCCCCGGGGCCGGAGGTAGGGCTCCAGGCCGTCCTTGAGGACGATCTGGCGGACCCGCTCCTTGGAGACGCCGAACATCCGGGCCAGCTCGGACTTCGAGTACCGGCCCGGATGTGCCCTCACCAACGCGCCTATAGCTTGCCTCGTGGTCGCCATGGTTCCCATTATAGGGGACAAATGTCCGGCCTGCAAGGGCTTGACAACGCGGGATGAATGATCTATAATAAAGGTAGAAAGGAGGGCGGGATGAACAAAGCGAAGGTTGGCAGCTTTGAAGTCCAGCTCGATCGGTTAACTGGGCACCTCACGGTGAGGGGACCGCGTCCCTTTCTCGAAAGCGAAGCCTATAGGAAAACCTTGGAAGAGATCGCGGCAGGGCGGAACCCCGTTGTCCGGCTGGCCGTGGGCGAAGGCTACTCTCTTGAACATTCAATCGCGCTGGCCCTGCAGACCGCTTTCGCAGCCTGGGCCGGGGCACAGGAACTCAAAAGGAGGGCGGGATGGTTATAGAGCTCAATGTCTTCGAGAGCGGGAAAGTGGCGGAAATGCCCATCTTCGAGTCCCACCGTCGCGGTCGGAACTGGGTTGCGATGCTGGGCGTCAAGGACGGGAAGGTCCACCGGCAGTTCGTGGACCGTTCGGGGCGGAACTTCCGCCTCGATCAAGTCCCCGTGGGTGTCGTGATCGAGATTGGGGCCGACTACTATACCGGCTCCGGCCGCCAGGAGCCCCGGCGGCTGTACCTCCGCTACCTGGGCGGCGGCCGATTCGAGGTCGTGGGGGTGCGGGGCCGGAGCATTAGAGAACGGTACCCCGAGGCCCCGGTCCTGGAGAACGGGTCCCTCTACAAAGTCCTTGCATCCGAGTCGCAATCCCCAAGCGACCTTGTGGGGAAAGCGGTCCAAGACCTCATCGACCGGTTCGGACTCGAAGAGGTCCTTCGCGCGCTAAGGGGCACGGTCCGGTGTCCCCCGGTGCGGTGCGAACCTTGAGGTGGAGGTGGACAATGGGGCGGAAGGTTGAGCTGCGGGTAGTCGGCGAGTCCCACCTCGGCCTGGAGGTCCAAATATGGGCCCCGGGCCGGAGGATGGTGGGGTGCGCCACCATTCCGGGGAACCGGGCCCTGGATTGGTTCGGTTCCCGAGTCCTGCGGAACCAGCTTATCGAGATCTTTCCCCGGTATCGCGATGCTTACGGGAAACTACATCGGGTAGATGTGACCTCTATCCTTCCAGCACCTCGGTTCGTGGGCCAGCGGTTCAAGCTCGACTTGGACCAGCTGACCCTGCCAGCGTGAAGGAGGTGTGTCATGAAGCTTGTTAACCTGACGCCTCATAAGGTAACCCTCGTGAAACCGGATGGTTCTCAGATCGAGATCCCGCCCGAGGGACGATGCCCTCGGGTGCGGATGGAGGTCCGGGAGGCCGGGGAGGTCCTTGGCGTCCCGGTGGTCGAGACCGTGGCCGCCGGGGTCGAGGGCCTCCCGGAGCCTCGGCCCGGGGTCTACTACATCGTGTCCCGGGCCGTGGCCGCGGCCTGCCCGGGCCGGGACGACCTCCTCGTCCCCGACGACCTCGTCCGGGACGGGGAGGGCCGGGTGATTGGGGCGCGCCGGTTGGCGCGCGTTAGGCCCGGGGCGAGTTGCGATGAGGAGGTCGAGGCCCTCATCAAGCGGTTCGGCCTCGGGGAAGTTGTCCGCGCCTTGGGGCTCACGGTGCAGTGCCCCTGGTGCGAGGCGGTTATCGACGTGGAGGAGGTGGTGTGATGTTGCTGAGTCCTGAGGCCGCGAGGAAGCGATTCCGACGCAGCGAGCTACTAGGCGTCGAGTTCCCGGTCCCGGTCTACGACACCCGCTTGCCCGACTCCGAGCTCTTCGAGTACAGGACCTTAGAGGGCGAATGCTTCCCGTCCTGGGCCGCCTACGGCGAGGGCCTGGGCCGGGACTGGACCGTGCCGATCCACATCGATTGGTATTTCGACGCCCGCGAAGAGCGAAACCAGCACGAGCTGCGGCGAATCCTAAAGGAGCTCAAGTTTGAGGTCGATCGCCTCGTGAAGAAAGGATATGAAGTCATCGCAGTCGAGGTCGGGAACTTTGGCGCGAGCGTAGTGTGCAAGGAGAGCGTCCATGCTTGCCTTTGAGGAACTAACCGGGAATTTAGCAGCGAAGCGGGCGATCGAGGTGGCGGCGGTGGGCGGCCTCAAGGTCGCCCTCGTCGCCCTCGACCGGGAGGCGGCCCGGGTCCTCGCCGAGGCCGCCTCCTCTCTGGACGTTCCCTACACGTTCGAATTGACCTTATGTCCCTGCGGGAATTGGGGTTCACCCCGGCCCTGTAGCTGCACACCCGAGGAGATCAAGGTACATCAGCGGTCACTGACCTGGAGAGAGGCATTGAAGCAAGCGGACCTCTGGGTCGCTGTCCATCCTCCGGATCGAAATGAACTACGGGACTTCCTTAACGGCCGCAGGGGCGAGTCCCTACAGGATATCGCCCGCAAGGTTGAGAGGGCGCGGTCGGGATACACCACCTCAATCGCCCGGGTCTTGCACTGTTTTACTGCCGACGCCCAGAAGTTGCTCCTCAAGGCCGCTGAAGAGTTCCAATTAACCTGGGGCGACGTACTGGCGGTCGTAAGGTGTACTGAGGCGATTAGGGCCTTAGAAGCTGCCCCTGCCATCGAGGCTAGCCACGTGGCGGAGGCAGCCGGTTACAGGCCCCAGAACCTGAAATCTTTGGTTGTTCCGTGAAAGGAGGCGAGATGAAAGTTCCAAGCGTGTTGAAACATTGGGTGACGGGTTTCAAGGACGTGCTCTGGAAGGACTCCGAAACCACCAGATCGCACCTGACGCATCTCCACGTCTATCCCTGGGGATCGTACGCCACCGACGGGTACCTCGTCATCCGGACAGCCCAGGGTTCAGCCCGGGGCAATTGGCGAATTGCCAGAGAGCTCCTGGACGACATGGCCAAGATAAAGGGTGAGCTTGTCTTGGAGGAAGACGGGACCATCAAGATCGGCTCCGCGGTCTTTCGGGCTCAACCGCTGCCCGACGATGAGGATGTCGATCTGGACCACCTTTTCGGGATTGACGATCAGCCGGTGTTCCGGATCGGGTTCAGTCTATCGGAACTGGAGAAGCTCCTAAAGGTGGCCAAGCGCATCAAGGCCGAGACACGGGACCCGACATTCTGTCTGCTCTTCAGCTTCTTCGGTCCCGAGAGGGCAGCATACGTCCAGCTCGCCACCAGCAATTCGAAGGAGGACACCGTGGCCGACGCCCTCATAATGCCGATAAAGACCAGTCCCGAAAGCTTCCAGGACCCTGAACCTTGGGCCAAATACGAGGAGGCGAAATGAGCGCCTATGTGGTCGATCCTCACCACGTCGTGTACCTCGTGAGGGCCGCCGGAGCTTGGGAGGTTTGCGTGCCGTGGCGGAGGCAGCTCTGGGACCTGCGGGTGTGGTCCGCCCAGGAGGCGATGGCCCGGGTTCTTTGGGCGACCAACGTCGCCTCGGTTTGTTACCGGTACAGCCTGCGGCCCGACGCTCCCGACCTACCCGGGGCGCGCTATGTCAGGCCTCGTGACCTCGACCTCGATTGGGACTGGTCCCGCTTCGACCCGGTCCAGGTCCTGAAGTCCGTGGCGTGCTACGCCTACCAGTCCTGCGAGCTGCCGCACTGGGAGCTGACCCTGGCGGCGGCGTTCTGCCGGCGGCTCGAGGCGGCGGCCATCCCGAGGCTCCACGGCTGGGAGGAAAGGGTCTGGGGCGCCCCGTGGCCCGAGGTCGAGCTTTCGGGCAACATAAGGAGGGAACCGTGATCAGGTGGGGAACGGGCGGGCAGCTCTACGAGTGGATCTACGGGCGGAGGCCGGCTCCTGGGCCGCGCGACGCCTGGGACCGGCTCCGGAGGTGGCTCGAGGCGGACTCCGACGTCCTCCTCGAGGTCTGGGACCGGGGCGAGCCCCGGTTCGTCGGCTACTTCGCCGGCCTGGCGGAGAAGCCCTGGCGCTCCCCTGAGGGGCCGGTAGTTTTGGTCCGGCACGACCAGGGCATCTCCCGCGTGCCGGTCAAGTACTGCCGGGTGCTCTGGCCGTGGCACTTGGCGGACCCTGAGGAGGTGGTGTGATGGCACAGCAACGGCAAGAGGAGTTTCTCCTTTTCGAGCTGGACAGGACGGCCCCCAAGAGCGTCCTCAAGAAGGGCGAGGAGCTCAAGGGGAAGGTCGAGGTCCGGGAGGACCACTACGAGGTCGCGGGCGAGGAGGTCTGGTTCCTCCAGGACGAGGGCGTCGCGAAGGGCTACTGCTCCTGCGACGACTTCGAGAAGGCGATCGCCGAGGCGAAGGGCGGGCCGGTCAAGCCGTGCCCCCACCTCGTCGCGGTGGGCCTCTGGGCGCGGGAGGCCGAGACCCCCGAGGCCGCCGAGGCGCCGCCCCTCGAGACCCCGCAGGTCCCCGCTCCCGACGTGGCCCTGGTCCCGGTCGCCGACGTCGGCTGGATGAAGGCCCTCTACGAGCAGTTCAGGAGCTTCATCCGGGGCGTGATGAAGCCGGGGATCGACTACGGCCCCGTGCCCGGGACCAACAACCGGCCCATCCTCCTCAAGCCCGGGGCCGAGAAGATCCTCAGGTTCTTCGGGCTCAGGGCCAACGCCACCATCGACAAGGAGGTCGAGGACTGGATCCAGCCCTTCTTCTACTACCGCTTCAAGGTCGAGCTCTACCGGGACGACCGGCTCGTGGCCGTGGCCTACGGCTCCGCCAACTCGAAGGAGTCGAAGTGGGCGTACAGGTGGGTGCCCGAGTCCCAGGTCCCCAAGCGCCTCGACAAGGAGCACCTCCCCAAGCGCCTCGCCGGGAAGACCGTGCTGTACCGAGTTCCCAACGAGGACATCTTCTCGCTCGTGGACACCATCCAGAAGATGGCACTAAAGAGGGCTCTGGTGGCAGCGGTGCGGATGGCCACCGCCGCGAGCGCCTACTTCGAGGAGGAATACGATGCCGAAACCGGTTGAGGCGCTGATCGAGGGTATCCGGGAACGCACGACTTCGGACTTGGTGACGTGGGACTACGATGATCTCGAACAGTTCTGGCGCGTTTTGAGAGCGAGGATGTTCATCGATCAGAAGGTGACTTTAGACTCGGAAGGCGCCAAGAAACTCGAAACTAAGATCGACACTGCAACCGAGATCGCCAGGACCTTGGGTGTTACTCTTGGATCGCTGGTCTCTGAGGCGGGACTCGATCCCATGATCATGCCTCTGGTCCTGGACCTCATGCGGGCCGCGCTCTGCAAGACCGAGGTCGAAATAAGCGGCAAGCACGAACACTGGAAGGAGATCCTCGAGCTGTCGGCCGAGCTCGAGGAGCAATTATGAGGCCGAGGGTAGATGAATGACCGATTCGAAAGTTTGTTGGAAGACGTCCGGATCAGGACACCCCAGGAACTGGCCACCGCTCGGTCGCGGGAGCTGGACCGGTTCTGGGCGAGCCTGAGGGAGCGGACTCGGCTCCACCTGGCCGCCGCCGGGCCCAAGGCCCTGGACCAGGTGAACGAGGCGGTGGAGGCCGCCAAGGCCCTCTCCGACGAACTATCCGTCCGAGTCGGCGTCCGGGGCCTGCGGCCAGAGCTCGTCCCGCTCGTGCTCGACCTGATGCGGGCCATCGTCGCGAAGACCGAGGTCGAGATGGCGTACAAGCGCGGAACCTGGAAGGCGGTCCTGGAGCTCTCGGACGCGCTCGCGAACGGACCGTGGGAGTGACGCCGTGCGGTTGAGGCTGTCGATATCCCAGATCCAGACGTTCCTCCGCTGTCAAAGAATGTGGGCGCTCCGGTACGTGGAGGGACTGAAGATCCCTCCACCCGGGGCGGCCCTCATCGGGTCCCTCACGGAGAGGGCCCTCGAGGTGGCGCTCCAGCCCGTGCTCGAGGGAAAGCGGCCCGAGCCCCTCGACGTCGTGGAGGACGTGTTCGCCGAAGGCTTCAAGGAGGCAAGGGATCTCGCCGACTGGCGGGACGACAAGCCCGAGAAGCTGTTCGAGGACGCCCGGGTCGCGCTCCGGGGTTACCACAAGAAACAGGTGCCAAAGCTCCGCCCCGTCGCCCTCCAGGAGAGGCGCTCCAAGTTCGTCGCTCCGGCGGGGATGGAGGTCGTGGGGATCGCGGACCTGAGGGAGGCCGCCAAGATCGTCGACTGGAAGACCTCGAAGCGGAAGGTCTCGACGCAGCGGTCGCGGGCCTACGCGGTTCAGCTGCACACCTATCAGGCGCTGTGGCCACAGTCCGAAGGGCTGGAGCTCCACAACCTCGTCCTCGGGAGGGAGGAGCCGCTCATCCTCCCGGTCGAGGCGGAGGAGGACCCCGAGCGGGTCTGGGCCCTCTTCTGGCAGGTCAAGACCGGCATCGAGATCGCCCTCCGCACCGGGGTGTTCCTCCCGGCGAGCCTGGACCACTGGATCTGCTCGCCCAAGTGGTGCGGGTTCTGGGACGTCTGCCAGTCGCGGGACTGGCGCCCCGAGGCCTGGCTCGAGGCCCACGAGGACCTCGACCTCGGGAGCCTCGGGGCGCAGGACCTTGAAGAGGAGGAGGTCGAGTGGCTGTGAGGCGGAGACTGGACGGTACTTTCGGCCTGGCGCTGGTGGACTGGGCCGTCGCGGCCATGAGCTTCGTCACCTCGTGCCGCGCCTTGGGAAACGGAAACGGGGTGGAGGCTCTCCTCAGTGCGGCCCTAGGAGGGATGTTGGTCGGGATGGGCTTGATGCTGTTTGCGCAATGGCTAGCGACGAACTGGGAATAACAAGGAGGGTTATCATGAAGCCGAAGTGGCTCAGGCGGCTCGAGGAAGAGCTGCACGTGGGGCCTTCCCGGGCGAGGGAAGGGTGGTGGCAGGCGGAGATCGGGGACATCCGCTGCCTCTTCTTCCCGCCCCTCATGCCCCTGCAGGACGCGGTCCACTGCCTCCTCGAGGAGGGCAAGACTGCCTCGGGGGTCCCGACCTGCGCCGTCCGCGCGTCGGCGAACTCGGTCGGGAAGTCCCTGGTCGGGATGACGCTCGAAGACTTCCTGGAGGTGTACCGCCTGTACGTCACCGCCCGGAGGGAGCTGCGCGCCATCAAAGACGAGGAAGATGAAGGATGAAGTCTTTGCTTTCCTGGCCGAGAAGCTCCGCGATCTCGCTCGGGCTCTCGAGGCCGCCCAGGAGATCGTCCAGATGATGGAGAAGCTCGCGGCCGCGGCGAGACTGGTTCCTCGGGGCGACGTGAAGGTCACGGGATTTTGGCCGTGGCCCGAGGGCGTACGGAGCGGTGAGCTCGCGCCGCAAGGAGACGAAAGAGCATGTACTTCTACGTCATGACGCGGAAACAATGGGAACGGTTCCCGAAGGACCTCCGCCCCTCCGAGGAGGAGATCATCCGGAATTGCGTGAACTTCCTGATCACCCTGCTCTATGAGCCTGACGAGGAGGTGGTGTGTCGGATTGACGAAGGGCGCTTGGGTCGGCTGGTCGGAGACCCCGGACCGGTGAATTTCGGCGACCTAAGCTGCCGCGAGGTCGAGCGGAGGGGCGGGGTCTTCGTCGCGAGGGTGTCCGAGGCCGATCCCTCGGCCGAGGGCCTCAGGCGCTACCTCGAGGCGTGGCTCCAGAGGTGGGGCTGGCCGGTCGTGGTGGAAACCGAGTGGTAGGAAAGATGAAGACCGTCTTGTGCATCTGGTACGCGGGCTTTACGTTGTTCCTGGCGTTCAACACCTGGCTGACCGTCTCGACCGGTTGCGAAGAAACTGCGGCGAGCCTTGGCGTTGCGGCCTTGCTCCACCTGGCGGCGGCCATCTGGCTTTTCCGCGAATCGCGGCGGGAAAGGAGGGTTGGTGACTAGAGAGGAAATTCTTAACCTGGAACCCGGCCCCGAGCTTGACTGGCTCGTGGCCGAAAAGGTGATGGGGCGGAAGCGCACCACTAAAGGGGCACTGCCCGGCTGTGCTTACTGGAAGGATGACGATGGTTTTGTGCGGGCAAATGAAACTCCAGGTGGAAGCTTGAACTGGAATCCCTCCACCGACATCGCGGCGGCGTGGGAGGTGGTTAAAGAAGTTCGGCGAAAAGGCTGGTCCCTTGTACTCCGATGGTCTGCGCGTTACGACCTTTGCGAAGTCTGGATGGATGATGGGGCACGAAAGGTATACGCGATTGAACCCGAACCTACCCTTGCCATTTGCCGAGCCGCCCTTTTCACAACTGTAGAAGCGCCCCATTCAAAGACGAAGGAGGAGGTTTGAATGCCGGTTTGGGTTCACCACGTTGAGAGGGGATGGTGTCTCGAGGCGAGGGGCTTCCGGGTGCGCAAAGGCAACCGGGGCTGGGACCTTGTGGCGCTGGGCCCCTGCGGCCGGGCGAGGCCGCTCTCGAGCTTCGCCGACCGGCGCGACGCGGAGGAAGCCCTCGCCTGCATCGCGGAGTTCCTTGAGAAGGGAAAGCCGGTCCTGCACTGGCCGGAACCGCCCTCCCGACTGAGAGGCTCTCTTTCGGCTTCGGGCGCCGGGGCCTAGGGGTTATACGTGCCGGGCCCCGCGGAGCGGATTTTCAAACGTTTTCAGCGGGTCTCCTGAGCTCTGGAGGCGCGGGTCCTCCGGCCCCTCATCAGGCAGTCGGCCAGTGTCCCGATGATCCGCCCCGCCGCCTCCGCCTTCCAGGGGAGGATCACCGCATTAACGCGGGGCCTGGGGCTACGGAGATAGACGACCAGAAGAGCCTCGACCTGGCGGTCGTTGAAGGCGTCCCTGAGGCCGTCCAGGGAGCTCTTCGTTAGGTTGTCGATGTCACCCCGCTTCGAGGGCGCCTCGAGCAGGATCCCGACCGCCAAGGGGCCGCCGAGGCGCAGGGACCCGTAGCGTCGCTTCCACGCCCAGGCGATGGTCCTCTCGAACTCCCGCGTCCGCTTGGGCGTGTAGAAGATGATCCGTCGCCCTTTCCGACCGGGGAGGTAGGCCTTAGGATTTCGCCTTCCCCTCGCCCTCAGCTTTGGAACCGGCTCCGTCTCCACGCTTATCCGCCACATCCTCGGGAACCAAGAGGCCTACGAGCCAGTAGCCCTCGAACCGGGGTCGCACCCTGCGCGGGTCGCAGTCCAGCCCCAGCTCCTCGAGGGCGGACCTCGTGAGCTCGGAGATCTCCGCCTCGATCGCCTGGCGCTTGGCGACGAGGTCCCCTATGTCCCGCGAGAGGAGCTCGTACCTGAGCCAGGCCGCCTCGAGCCTGGGTCTCAGCCTCTCGGGGACGGGCTTGAGGCTTTCCACCTCCTCCCTCCTCCAAGACAAAAGAAAGGGGCCGGGACAGGGCCCCGGCCCCGCTCCTCTTCCGCCTTCACTCGGAGCCGATCGGGCCGAACTCGTAGAGCACGCCTAGCTGGAACATCCTGGGCAGGATCCAAGAGGCGTCCACGTGCAGCCAGCTCGCGCCGATATCGAACTCCCAGTCCAGTCCGAGCCGTATCCCCCAGGTCGGCCCCACGACGAAGGCGAAGCCCGCGTCCTCCTCGCAGTAACTGAACGCCCCCGAGAGGTCGATCCCCACGAAGCCCCGGGCGCTCCCCGGCAGCGGCCAGGTGGGGAGGACGCTGAGGGTGACCGGCACCCAGTAGCACCCGTCCTCCTCGAGGGCCGAGGTCACCGAGAAGAGCGCGACGAGGGGCCCGGCGTCGTACCCCACCGCGAAGCCCGGCATGAAGAGGGAGTAGGGCTCCTCGGGGTAGGGGTAGAAGTTGCCGACGACCCCGATCAGGGTGTGTCCGAGTCCGGCGACGCCCAGAAGTGCCGCAGCGGCCAGGGCCGCGAGCGTCCTCTTCACGGCTTACCACCTCCCTGCGTCCCGAGCTTCTCCTTCAGCGAGCGGTACACCACCTGAGAGACCGCGAAGACCACCGACCCCTGACCGAAGACAACGAGCGGGTCGGCGAGGTCCTGGGGCGCGATCTTGCCCGTCAGGAGCGAGGCCGCCACCGCCAGGAGAATGGAGAACGCGTACGCGATCCAGGCGAACGGCGCGTCGCCCATCCTCAGGTAGCGCTTGAGCACCTGGAGGAGCGGCACCGCCGCGACCCCGGTCAGGGCCAGGGCCAGGGTCTGCGTGATGTCCACCACGTCTCCGTCACCTCCTTAAGCCAAGAGTTGCGCCTTAGGATACTTCGGCTTGCGGCCCGTGCCAAGCGCAACCTAAAATGGAGGCACCATGCAGAGAGACTGGAGGATCCCCGCCCCCGAGGAGGCCCTAGAGGAGCTCGCCGCGTTCCTGGGGAAGTTCAAGGGGGCGCTGGTGGAGCACGGCTTCTCGGGCCAGGAGGCCCTCGAGCTGTGCAAGGAGTGGCTCAGGCTCATGATGGGCCGGGTGTCGCATGGCGGAAAGCAAAAGCAGGCGGACGGCCAGGAAGCAGGCCCCGAAACGGGGTGAGCCGCCCCTCGTAGAACTGGGCGTCTCCGGCCTCAAGCGCTGGGGCGGGACCCTGCGCGAGGAGTACCTCTCCGACCTCAAGGGCAAGAAGGCGCGCAAGGTCTACCGGGAGATGATCGAGACCGACCCCACCATCGCCGCCCTCCTCTTCGCCATAAAGCAGCTCATCCGCTCCGCAAGGTGGGTCGTGCAGCCCGCCGACGGCTCCGACGAGGCCCGGGAGGTGGCGCACTTCCTCGAGACCTGCATCGAGGACCTCGAGCACTCGTGGGCGGACTTCATGTCCGAGGTGCTCTCCTTCCTGGTGTACGGGTTTGCGCTCTTCGAGATCAACTACAAGGTCCGGAGGGGTCCCGACGAGGAGAGCGAGTGGTACCGCTCCGCCTTCTCCGACGGCCGCATAGGATGGCGCTCCTTCGCCTTCCGGGCGCAGGAGACGATCTCCAAGTGGGACTTCGACTCAAAGGGGCGGGTGAGGGGCGCGTTCCAGGTCGCGCCCCCCGACTACAAGCAGCGCTACCTCCCCCTCGAGAAGTGCCTCCTCTTCCGGACCGAGTCCGTGAAGGGCTCCCCCGAGGGGCGCTCGATCCTGCGGGCGGCCTACGTGCCCTACTACTACAAGAAGCGCCTCCAGACGATCGAGGCGATCGGCGTCGAGCGCGACCTCGCGGGCCTCCCCGTGATCTACGCGCCCATCGACCTCTGGGACTCCAACGAGCCCCGGGCCCAGACCCTGCGGGATGAGCTCCTCGACCTCATCGCCGGGCTGCGCCGGGACGAGGAGGAGGGCGTCCTCATGCCCCGGGACCCCGACCATCCCGAGGCCTATAAGCTGGAGCTCCTCTCCGCCGCGGGCTCGAGGCAGTTCGACGTGGAGGAGATCATCAAGCGCTACGACCGCGCCATCGCCCAGACCGTCCTGGCGGACTTCATCATGCTAGGCGAGGGCGAGCGGGGCTCGTGGGCCCTCATGCGGGAAAAGAGGTCCATCTTCGAGCACGCCCTCCTGGGCTGGCTCGACGTGATCCGCGACACCCTGAACCAGCAGGCCGTGGGGCGGCTGATGGAATACAACGGCATCCCGAGGGAGTTCTGGCCCAAGCTCCAGTACCACCTGCCGCGCGTCCCGGACGTCGAGGACGTCGTCAAGATCCTCGACGCCCTCGCGAAGGGCGGCGCGGAGCTCTTCCCTGACGAGGACCTCGAGCGCTGGCTGCGCGACCTCATCGGCGCGCCGCCGCCCAAGACAGAGGAGTGAGATGGTCGTCGCCAAGGCAAAGGCGCCCTCCGAAACCCAGTACGTGCGCAAGGTCCAGGGCTGGATCTTCACCCTGGGAGCCGCGGTGGCCCTCAGGGACCTCGCGCGCGCGATCAGGACCGGCCGGACCCGGGAGTTCTGGAAGGCCGACCGGGAGCCCCTCGCCGAGCGCCACCAGGTCCCGCTCGAGGAGCTGGTCCCGGTCTTCGAGGAAGGCTTCCTCCGGGAGGCGCGCGCCTTGCGGATGGAGGTGCCCGAGAACCTCGCGTCGCTTTGGCTCAGGCGGTACGGCCTGGCGCGGGCGAGGGACCTCTCCGAGACCACGGCCAAGGGCCTGCGCGCGCTGCTTGCGGAGGCGATCAAGTGGGGCGAGCACCCCGAGGAGGCGGCGCGGAGGATCCGGGACCTCGTGGGCCTCACCGAGCGCCAGGCCAGGGCCCTCATGGCCCGAAGGAGGGCGCTCCTCGAGGAGGGCCTGCCCCCGGGCAAGGTCGAGGCGATCGTCTCGCGCCAGGCGAGGAGGATGCTGCGCCGCCGCGCCGAGACCATCGCCCGGACGGAGTTCATCGCCGCCCAGAACCACTCGCGCCTCGAGGCTTGGAGGGAGGCCCAGAGGCAGGGCGTCATCCGGCGGGGCGCGATGAAGGAATGGGTCACGGCATTCGATGAAAGGACGTGTCCTATCTGCTCCGCGCTCCACGGCGAGCGGCGGCCTCTCGACGAGCCGTTTTCAATCGGGGTCATGGCCCCCCCAGCGCACCCAGCCTGTAGGTGTTCGATAAACCTAGTTTGAAGGGAGGAAACCCATGATCGCGGTGTTCGCCTCGACGCGGCCGGAGATCATCAAGATGGCGCCGGTGGTCTTCGAGCTGAAGAGACGGGGCCTTAAGCACATCCTCATCTCGACCGGCCAACACTGCAGCCTGGCCTCGCAAGCCTTCCAGGTCTTCGGCTTGAGGCCTGATTACGACCTGGACCTCATGCTACCGAACCAGGAGCCTGAGGCGTTCTTCGTCAGGGCGGTCGAGCGGATCCGGGATCTCTTGCGGGAGCTGCGGCCCGATTATGTCCTTGTGCAGGGCGACACGATCTCCGCCTTCACGGCCGCGTGGGTAGCGTTCCTGCTCCGGATCCCGATCGGGCACGTGGAGGCGGGCTACCGCTCCCGCGACCTGCGGCACCCCTGGCCCGAGGAGGCGTGCCGTGCCTGCATAGACGAGATCGCCTCCGATCTCTTCGCGCCCACGCCCTGGGCCTACGCGAACCTCGAGGACCTTCCCGGGAGACGCTACCTGACGGGGAACACGATCGTGGACGCCCTCCACTGGATTCTGGAGCGGTACAAACCGCAGCCGAAGCAAGAGCTCTACGTCCTGGTAACCCTGCATAGGAGAGAGGCGCACGGGGAGCCGCTTCGGAAGATGCTGGGAGCCATCGTCCAGCTTGCGAAGGAGATCCCCCTCGTCCTGATCCGGCATCCCAACCCCAACGTTAGCCGGGCGATGGACGAGATCACGACGGAAACGAACGTCGAGGTCGTCGAGCCGCTGCCGTATCCCGAGTTCGTAGGGCTGCTGAAAGAAGCCAAGCTCGTCCTCACCGACTCGGGCGGCGTCGTTGAGGAGGCGACCGCCCTCGGCGTGCCGACTCTGATCCTTCGGGAGAGGACCGAGCGCCACGAGGCGGTCGCGACCGGCCACGCGAAGCTCGTGGGCTGGGACCCCGGGAGGATCGTCGGGGCGGCGCGGGAGGCGCTCGCGCGGGACTGGCGCCCCGACCCCTCGGAGGTCTACGGGGACGGCAGGGCGGCCCGGAGGATTGTCTCCACACTGTCTTTGGGGCTAAAATGAGATCATGAGAAGTCTGATCCTCGGGTTGGCGGCGATATCACTCCTCGGCTCCACTGCCTGTGCCTCGGCTTCCTTGACGCTCAACTGGGTCCAGTGGCCTCAACACGGCTTCCTATACGAAGCCGCCTTCGCATGGAACCCCGGGCCTCTTGAGTTGGGCTTCTCCATCGCGCTCGCGGGACCGGCCTTCGCAAGGATGTCGCCCACGTTGGGTATACCCATCCTCTACGGGCGCCTCTCCGACGTGAGGCTGCGGTTCGACATAGGCCTCTCCATGGGATGGGCGACTCTCGGCTGGAGCCATGTCTGCTACTACGCCCTCGAATCGGGTCATTACTGGAGCGGAGGTGGGGCGGAGCTGTTCTGGCTGAGGCTCGAGTTCTGACCGGCGCTCATAGGCTCTTGGCGGGGATGTATCCTAGAAGGTAGACCTCCGTGCTGCCGGACTTCTCGGCCTTCCACTCCACCTTTCCGTTGGCGTCGGTGAGGACCCAGCAATAGTTCTCTCCGGTCGCGTGGACGCGGGTCCCAAAGGCCCCCGGGTATTGGTCCACGTATATGTGCTGTTCGTCGGAAAAGCCGTTGGGCCGGAAGATGTAGTTGTTCACCGATGCGGTCTTGTTCCTTATCAGGAGAAGGCACAGCGCCCTCTCCGAGGTCAGCATCAGGTCGGTCCACGAGGTCGGGGCGTTCGAGTCGAACTTCTCAACGTACGAATAGCGGAAAAGGGAGCAAGTGTCCGTGGCCTTGCAGTATTCCAAATGAACCGGGTTTCCCGATCCTCCCCTGAGGAACCCGTCTACCTCATAAAAGCTGATGAGGGTTTTATCGCTCCAGGCGTCTATTGTAATCCGGCCTTCTCCTGCATAACGCAGTTCGAGGGCGCTTTCACCCCCTGAATAGCCCCGAAATGCACCTAAGATGGAGCTGTACCGTGTCAAAACAAGAGAATGAGCATAAGTTCCCGAAGTTTCTAATGCAGCCCGCAAAGCGGCGCCTGAAGCAGCTGTTTGAACCGTGCGCCCTGTGATCGTACCCGACGTGATGTAGTCCGCGTTGATCTGAGAACCGGAGCACGTGATGATCGCGCCTCGCACGGTCACGTCGTTGAACTCCGCGTCGCCGGAACCGTAGATGATGAACCCGTCCGAGCCCGCCGAGTAGTTCTGGGACTTTATGTAGCCGGAACTCCCGATCACCAGGGAGGCGTCGCACGTCCCCGCCGTCAGCTTCGAGAAGGAGAGGTCCTGGATTTTCGCGTTCGTGACGGCAAGGTCGGCGATCTTGGCGGTGGTGATAGAGGCGTCCGCGATCTTGGCGCTGGTGATCGCCGCGTCCGCTATCTTCGCGGAGGTTATCGCCGCGTCCTGGATCTTCGCGGATGAGATGGCCGCGTCGGCTATCTTCGCCTCTGTAATCGCCGCGTCCGCGATCTTGGCGGTCGTTACCGTGAGGTCCTCGATGTAGGAGCCGTGGATCGAGGAGCCGCTCTCGGCGATGAGCGAGCCCCTGACCTTTAGGGTCCAGCCGGAGACCGGATCCTCGTAGAAGCTCAGCTTAGGGTCAGAAGAGCCACCGAGCTTGAAGGTCCCCGAGTCGAGGTCGAAATAGGAACCCTCGGAGGTGCCCCAGTTCGAAGACTGCAGGACCCCGGCCCGAATGTAGTCTGCCATGACCATCGGCCGGTAGATCATCAGCCGCCAGGTGCCGTTGTCGTTGAAGCCCACGATGACGTCGTCCTTCGTGAGGTCGGGCACGTCGTCGGCGGTCTGGAACTGCGTAGGGTAGTCGGCGTCCCACCAAATGTAGCGCTTGTCGGTGTCTCCGTCGGCGATCGCGTAGGCCTCGCCCTTGTAGTACAGGACCACGTTGGACCACGCCACCGAGCCCGAGGAGGGCGAGTTGTCGGTGAAGACCGCGTTCTTGTTGATCGTGTGCGCCCAGTGCTCCGTCGCCTTGGCGGTGGCGTCGTTCGCCTTGCCTGAGAGCTCGTTCGACAGGGGGCTCCAGTTGCCGTGCGAGTCCTGGACCTTCACCGCGAAGTAGTAGGTCTCGTTGGTGGGGGCCCCGAACTGGAGCGTCTCGCCCGGCGGGAAGTCCGAGTAGGGGTCGCTCTCGGTCACGGGACTCGTGGTCGAATAATAGACCCGCACCTTCACGATCTCGGAGCGATAGAGGGGCGTGTCGTCCACGTTCGTCGTGGGGAACTCGAGCCTCAGCTCGAGGACGCCCACCGACCCCGGCGGCGCGGCGACGGAGACCAGCGTGGGCGCCGAGGGACCCGTCGCCTTGAGGGGCACCTGGGCCACGGCGAGGTCCGACCAGGGCGAAAGCTTCACCCGGCGCCCCACCGGCGCCGGGAAGTCGAATATGTGGCTGCCGACCGCCTTCGTCGCCATTAGTCACGCCTGGGACGGATCGCACCTCATTCTTCCGACTCTTTGAGTCCCAAGATCTCCTCTATGGCCTCCAGCCGGGCGATGATGTTCTCGATCAGGTCCGCGACCTTGTGCCCCTGCCCCGGGCGGAGGCGCTTCATCTTCCTCGCCTCCTCCCTCCTGGCCGCCCGCTTGCTCAGGTCCTCCCTAAGCGGGGTCGTCTTGGGCATCGGTCGCCTCCTTCTTCTTCCTGGCCGCTTCTATCTCCTTGATGGCGATCTCGTTGAGCCGGGCGAACTCGGGCGTGGGCTCTATGCCAAGCGCGTTCAGGACGCACACAAGCTGGTCGCGAAGAATTCCGATTTGTTCTCCGATCGGCGCAAAAGCATGTATTTCTTTGTTGATGACCTCTTCTGTCTCATGATCGATAAGTTCCTGTTTTTCCTCGATAGTGAAAAGCACGAAATCGTCCGGATATTTCGCTCGCAATTCCAGAGAGCCATCGGGAGAAAGAACGTACAAATGGGCAACTGACTGGTCTGGGACGTAAGCCCAATGGCAGTGGATCCCCTCGGCCACCTTTTGCCCGTTCACGTAGATTGCGCCGTCTTGCACGCGGCCGTGCCGGTATATCCCTATAACCCTGCCGCTATCGTCATATGTGACCAAAAGCATTTTCCTTTCCCTAATTTGCATACCAAGAATAAGTGCCAGTGTCCGCCTCGCGATCCGTAGAATTCCCGGAATAAGTGTTGTAGGTCGTTCCTGTGAAGGTCGCTTTGCCGCCCGCTTCTACCCTCAAACCAACAGAGTTGTTGCGGATAGTGTTTTTGTCCCAAACGCCATTTGTTTGCTGGCAAAAGAGGCGTGCATGGGCCAGGGCGACTTTTATTCCGTATGAAGCCGCACCGCCTCCGTCTATCACTGTTCCTCGTTCGATCAGGAAATAATGGCCGGCTCCTTTGGCATAGACAACGACATAGTTAATTCCTGACATCTTAAGCCTGCATCGCCTAAAAACATATGTACCCACACCCTTCCCGTCTGTCCTAAAGCAGCCCTGTTGGGCGGAAGTGTAGAAACTGCAGGTGTCAAAAATTCCTCGTATATATTCGGAACCATCTACAGGAGCATATTGTTCCAAAGAACAGCGGTCACAAGTAATATCTAAACGAACTGCTGTGGGTCCGCACTTGGGCATCTTTACCAATTCGAACTCGATTCGGCCATTACCGGGTTGTACGGTCCCCGAAAATTCAGTCCCCCAATCCACTATTTCATACGTGCTGGTACTGTCTGGCGTGGTTTCCCACACCCCGCACACGGTAACTTGGTCTGCAGTGTTGGAGTCTATCACCCTCCACTGTCCTGCTCCGGTTCCGCCCGTGATATGGATAAGCTTTCCGGAGTAATCGTTCGTCCCAAACGCCCCCGTATCAGTGAGGGTGGTATTTGTCGCTGAATCCACCGTCCCTGAGACAAGGACGTTCATTTCGCCCTGAATTTTTAGCAAGCCGCTTCCTGCACACAATCGCGATGTGTCGACCCATGTATACGGGTTGGTTGCGGCCTTCAAGAATATCGTTATCGTCACGCCGTCTGCAATTGCGTTGCGGACCGTCGAAAGCGCCTTTTCGTAAGTCTGAAACGGATTGCTTTCGCTCCCGTCGCCAGTGGTGTCGCTTCCGTTGTCGGCGTCCACGTAGATCGTCCGCGACTCCAGCTCCATGTCGGCGAAGGACTGCCAGGCGAGGCCGGTCTCGTCGTCCTTGACCATGGGGCTATATTTCGCATATCCAGAGTAGGAAGAGGGCGTGTCGGTGAGGTCAAGGAAGGTCGAGGCCCCGCCCCCTCCGC
>Ga0164311_10000248_pt1 | contig 22122 bp, 14 predicted proteins | sample GuaBasSedimGuay2_FD_121796 | JGI IMG/M metagenome (GOLD analysis project Ga0164311, IMG submission 121796) | Subseafloor sediment microbial communities from Guaymas Basin, Gulf of California, Mexico - Guay2, Core 4569-9, 9-12 cm | ecosystem: Environmental > Aquatic > Marine > Hydrothermal vents... | reverse complement strand
TTCTGGAAGGATGATACGCTGCCCCCTGGTGTAATTGGCAACACGCCGGACTCTGGATCCGGTTATCGAGGTTCGAGTCCTCGGGGGGCAGCCATAAGTTTATGGGGCCGCTTCCGGACGGCATGGTGTACTGGCATGGACGACAATAAACCTAAGAGGAGGGAAGATGCGGGTAATCATCGAGAAGGATTACGATGCTATGAGCAAGAGGGCGGCCAAGTTCGTGGCCGACTTGGTCCGCACTAAACCCGATTGTGTCCTCGGGCTGGCCACCGGAAGCACCCCTATAGGGATGTATAAGGAACTTATCCGTATGCACAGGGAGGAGGGGCTGGACTTCTCTCTGGTCACGACCTTCAACTTAGACGAGTACTACGGCCTCCCTCCTGAACATGAGCAGAGTTACTATTACTTTATGCAGGAAAACCTCTTCAAGCACATAAATATCTCCCCCCACAGGGTCCACGTCCCCAGCGGACTGGCCAAGGATGTGAGAGCCTACTGCGAGAGCTACGAGAGGATGATAAAAGAGGCAGGAGGCATAGACCTTCAGGTCCTGGGGATCGGTGGGGACGGCCACATAGCCTTCAACGAGCCAGGTTCTTCCTTGGCCTCCCGGACCCGTCTGGTCGCCCTGGACGAGCAGACCATAAAGGACAACGCCAGGTTCTTCGAGAAGGAGGAGGATGTACCGAGGTACGCCATAACCATGGGCGTGGGAACTATCCTCGAGGCCAAGAGGCTCATGCTCCTTGCCAACGGTAAGAAGAAGGCGGAGGTGGTGGCCAAGGCCATAGAAGGTCCGGTCACGTCCCAGATAACGGCCTCGGCGCTTCAGCTCCATCCCGATGTCATCGTCGTCCTGGACGAGGAGGCAGCCAGCGAGCTGAAGCGTAAGGATTACTACCTCCATGCGGAGAAGATGATACAAGAATTCTACGGGGATTAAGGGAAAGGGGGGAGGGGAGACCCTCCCTTCTTTTTCTGGTGAAGGGAGGGAAGTATGGCGAAGGTGGACGCCGTAGGGAAGGTGAAGGAGGCGCTGAGGACATCCGAGTTCCTCAAGGCCATAGCTGAGGTCAAGAAGGACCCACAGGTCTATGCCTTAGACGGGGTCCGAGTCCTGCCCCTGACCCAGGAGCAGATATCCCAGCTGGAGCGTAACGGGAATTCCGCCGAAGATTGGTCAAAGGTTAAGGTGGCCGAAGGATTTGATCCCGACAGGGTGCGCAACTGTAGGTTCTTGGGCGAGGTAGCCTTAGGAAGGTTCCAAGGGACGATCTCCCTGGGTGGGGCCGAGCTCCCCTCCGGGGTCTACGACAGCGTGATAGCGGATTCTTACATAGGGAACGACGCTCTGGTGCAGGATGTGAAGCTCCTGTCCAGGTACGTTGTGAGGTCGGAGGCTGCGGTCGTGGGGTGTGGGACCGTATTCACCGGGCCGGGGACGTCCTTCGGTAACGGCGAGGAGCTTCCGATAGCCATAGAGACGGGGGGAAGGGAGGTCCTCACCTACGCCGAGATGGATGTGGATGTGGCGGAGACCATAGCGTCCTCCCGTGGGGACAAGGAGCTGCTCTCGGCATATGAGGAGGCCGTCGGAGAGTACGTGGAGAAGGCCAGATCCGACTACGGGGTGATAGAGAAGGGGGCGAAGGTCCTCAACACGGGAAGGGTGGAAGGGGTGTACGTCGGCCCCTATGCCGTGATAGACAACGCTCGAACTGTGAAGAACGTTACGATCTTGAGCAACGAGGATGAGGCGGTGGAGATATCCGACGGGGCTTATGTTGTTTCGTCCATAGTGCAGTGGGGGTGCGAGGTAACATCCATGGCCATAGTCGATACATCGGTCCTGACTGAGCACTCCCATGTGGAAAGGCACGGGAAGGTCACCGAGTCCCTCATAGGGCCGAACACGGGTGTGGCCGAAGGGGAGGTCACGGCCTCCCTCCTCGGACCCTTCGTCGGATTCCACCACCAGGCCCTGCTGATAGCAGCTTTCTGGCCGGAAGGAAAGGGAAATGTGGCCTATGGGGCCAACATAGGGAGCAATCATACCTCCAGGGCTCCCGACCAGGAGATCTGGCCCGGGGAGGGGACCTTCTTCGGGCTGGGCGTCAACATCAAGTTCCCGTCCAACTTTACCGAGGCTCCATATTCCATCTTCGCCACAGGAGTGACCGCTTTACCTCAGAGGATATCGTTTCCCTTCTCCCTCATCAATACGCCGGCTGTAGTTTATCCTGGAGTCTCCCCCGGATATAACGAAATCGTCCCTGCTTACGTGCTCAGGGACAATTTGTTCGCACTTAAGCGGAACGAAGGTAAGTTCAAAGCCCGTAACAAAGCCCGTAGGACCAAGTTCGTATTCTCCGTCTTTCGTAAGGATATAGTAGATTTGATGATAAATGCCAGAAGGCTCCTCCAGGACGTGAAGGAGATAAAGGAAATTTATACCGAAGCCGATATCCCAGGTCTCGGCAAAAATTATATGTTGGAAGGCAGCCGCGTACATGCGATCGAGACGTATACATTTTATATCCGCTACTATGCCCTCCTGGGCCTGAAGGAGCGGGTAGAGAAGAGCCTGGCCGAAGGCTGCGATGTCTCCGATATACTGGACGTCCCGAGCGAGGACCCCCAATGGGAGCATCGAAGGAGGATATTGGCCCAGGAGTTTCCTGGGATGGGGATACACGATCTGTTGAAGATGCTGAAAGACATGCAGGAGAAGGTGGCGAGGGATGTCGAGGAGTCTAAGCGCAAGGACGATAAGAGGGGGCAGTGTATCATCCCCGACTACGCCGAAGTCCATATCCCCGCGGAGGACGACAAATTCGTGCGGCAGACCTGGGATGAGGCCATAAAACTCCAAAAGGAGGTAGATCGGATATTGGAGAAACTTGGAAGGTAGGAGGACGAGGTGGGACTTGTAGAGAAATTGCTCGAAAGGGCTAGATCCTCGGGGAAGCGGGTGGCCTTTCCGGAGGGGACCAATCCCGAGGTCCTGAAGGCAGCTTTCCGCCTGGCCGAGGAAGGGGTGGTGCAACCGGTGCTCCTGGGACCTCCCGAAGAGGTGGAGAAGGCCGCCCGCTGTGCGGGGGTTTCGGTAGATGGATGTGAGGTAGTGGACTACGGACAAAGCCCCCTTTTGGAAAAATTTGCGGAGTTGTACGCCCAAAGGCGGGACACCAGGGCGACACTGGCCCGCCGTCTGATGAAGAGGCCCCTTTTCTTCGGCGCGATGATGGTGGGGGAAGGTGAGGTGGATGCGATGGTAGGAGGGATCGATTCTCCAACCGCTTTGGTGATCCAGGCCGCCACCCTGTGTGTAGGGATGGAGGAGGGGATCTCTGCTCCTTCCAGTTTCTTCCTCATGGCCTGGCCGGACGGCCGGGTTTTGGTTTACGCGGACTGTGCGGTGAATATAGAACCCACAGACGAACAGCTTGCGGAGATAGGGATCGTCACCGCTCGGAACGCCAAGAAGTTATTGGGCATAACCCCTCGGGTGGCGTTCCTGTCTTTCTCCACCAAGGGAAGCGCATCCCATCCGAGGGTGGAAAAGGTCCGGCGGGCGACAGCCATCGCCAGGGAGCGCGCGCCGGAGTTCCTGTTCGACGGTGAGCTCCAGGCGGACAGTGCTCTCGTGCCCCGGGTGGCGGCTAAGAAGGTGGGCGATAGTCCGGTGGCGGGGAAGGCTAACGTGCTCATCTTTCCGGATTTAGATAGCGGCAACATATCCTATAAGCTCACCCAGTATCTGGCCGGGGCTCAGGCCATAGGGCCTATATTACAGGGTTTCCGTAAGCCAGTTAACGATCTTTCCCGAGGTGCGGTGGCAGAGGATATCGTGGCAGTTGCCGCCATCGCGGCATTGTGCACATAAAAGGGAGGAAGGGATGAAGCTGTTGATCTACGAAGACGGCAAGTTCGACAATTTCTATCCGTTGACCTACCTAAGGGCATCCTGGGAACTGCGCTGCGGTGCGTTTTCCCTGAGGCAGAGGATAGAACAGCTGTTTCCAGGTGTGCAGGTGGGCCTCTGGGCCAGGGACCTGCTCGTCCCTGTACTGAGAAGGCGGTATCCGGACCGGCCGGTGAACGACCTCGATGCCCTCAAGGGGGACGACGTACTTTTGGTAAACGGCCGGGCGTTGTTGACGGGACCGGTGGATGTAAGAGACATCGGGGCGGTAAAAAGCGGGGAAGAACTCGTCTATGCGCTCCTTCCGAAGGAAAAAGCGGCTGAATGTTCGGGACTGGAGGACCTCTTGGCCTTGGCCGAATCCCTTCCTTCGGAGCAGAAGGACGTACGGGTGGTCCAGTACCTTTGGGACTTGGTTTCCGAAAACCCGAACTTCATAGAAAGGGATTTCGACCGCTTCGGTCCGAAGGTCTTGGGAAAGCTCCATCCCACCGCAGTGGTGTACGGTCCAGAGGACAGGGTGTACATAGGCGAAGGCGCAGAGGTCCACCCCTACGTCGTCCTGGATACCCGGGGTGGGCCGGTTATCGTAGATCGCGGGGTCGAGGTACACCCGTTCACCAGGATCGAGGGGCCGAGCTACATAGGGCCGGATTGTATCTTGCTGGGGGCAAAAATAAGAGAAGGATGTAGCTTTGGGCCCGTGTGTCGTATAGGCGGCGAGGTCGAGGAAAGCATCGTGCAAGGGTATTCCAACAAATACCACGATGGTTTCTTGGGACACGCCTATGTGGGGGAGTGGGTGAACTTAGGGGCACTGACCACCAACAGCGACCTTAAGAACGACTATTCTACAGTGCAGGTGTATCTAAAGGGCCAATGGGTGGATACGGGGGAGCTGAAGGTGGGAGCGTTTATCGGGGACCACACCAAGACGAGCATCGGCACCCTGTTGAACACCGGTACGATCATAGGAATTATGTGCAACATAGTGGGAGCAGGTGCTCTGCCCCCCAAGTACGTACCCCCGTTTTCCCTATTCGTCAACGGAAAGATTATGAAGGGCTTCGGACTTAAATACCTCTTGGAGATAGCACGAACGGCGATGGGCCGGCGCAAAATGGAACTTTCCCCGGAGGAGGAGGCCCTTTTGAAGGCGATCTACGATGCCACGAAGGGGGAACGGGCAGAAGCTGTTAAGAAGTTCAGGTAAAACAGGGAGGGGGATATGTCACAATCCGTTGCGGAACGGGTGAAAAAGGTGGTAGCCCGCCAGCTCCGGGTCCCTATAGAGCGGGTGACAGAGGAAGCCCGATTTGTGGAGGACTTGGGAGCGGAGTCTATCCAGAGTTTGGAGCTGGTAATGGCCTTTGAAGAAGAGTTCGACATAGAGATGGACGAAGAGGAGGCCCTCCAGGTGAAAACGGTGGGTGGGGCGATAGAGTATATAAGCCGTCTGTTAGAAAATAAATAGAAAGTGAGAAGTCGAAAGGGGCCATAGGCCTGTCCTATGGCCCCTTTATGTGGTTTGGGAGGAGGATCGTGGTCAAGGTCGTGCTCGTAGGTGCCGGGAGCGCCAGCTTCGGACGGGGGGCCGTAGCGGATCTTTTGGCATCCGAGGAACTGGAACAACTGGGCCTGGAAGTGGTGCTGGTGGATGTGGACGAAGAGGCCCTGGGTCGGATGTTCAAGTTTGCCGAACTGGTGCGGAAGCACTACGGCAGGAGCGCCCGTATCCGGGCCACCGCCGACCGAAGGGAGGCCCTTCCGGGGGCGAAGTACGTGATCACGGCCGTGGCGAGGGACAGGTACAAGCTCTGGGAGCAGGAGTTCTTAATTCCTTTCGCATACGGATTCCGTCAAGTGTACGGCGAAAACGGAGGCCCGGGCGCTGCCTTCCACACCCTCAGAAGTCTGCACCTGATGGTGCCCATAGCTCGGGACATGGAGGAACTTTGCCCGGATGCGCTGCTTATCAACTACAGCAACCCCGAAAGCAGGGTCTGCTTGGGGGTGTCCAAACTCACGAGGGTGAAGGTCGTGGGCCTGTGCCACGGCGCCTTCGACACCTTAAGGGAAGTTGCGAGGATCTTGGGAAGGTCTAAGGAGGAGATAGAGATCACCATCGGAGGCATAAACCATTTCCATTGGGTCTTAGAGATCTGGGACAGAAATACCGGCGAGGATCTGTATCCCCTCTTCCGAAGAAGGATGGCGGAGTCGGATTGGGGCTTAGACGGGCTGACCTGGAAGCTATACCACACTTTCGGGTTGTTCCCCTTTCCGGCGGAAAGCCATACGGGGGAATATGTGGGGTTTGGATACGATGTGACCGGCCCTTACTGGCTTTCCTGGAGCCACGAGGCTGCGAGATGGAAAGATGAGGAAGTGGAGCGGATCCGGCGTGTGGCGAAAGGCGAGGAGCCGTTGACCGAGGATATGGCGAAGCCCACCGAAGAGCTGGCGGTTCCTATCATATGCGACATAGAGTTGGACCGGGGCAAGAGGGAGCTTTCGGTGAACGTGCCCAACGAGGGGCCTGCGGTCGAGAACCTGCCCGAGGATGCGATCGTGGAGGTGCCGGCCGTGGTGGACCGACAGGGTGTCCACCCCGTTAAAGTCGGGGCCCTCCCGGAGGCCATAGCGGCGATGTGCCGCCTGCAGATCTCCATCCAGAAGCTGTTGGTGGATGCTTATCGGGAAAGGTCCAAAGAGCTTCTGCTACAGGCGTTGGCCTTAGACCCTACGGTGGACAGCATAGACCGCGCGAGGGCGTTTATGGAGGAGATGCTCGCAAGGGAGAAGGAATACCTGCCGGAGTTCAGGTGAGGTGTTAGGAAGATTACTTCAGGCGCTATACGAGACCTTCGGAGAGGAGGAGATATATGAACATCTTAGTGTTGAACTGCGGCAGCTCTTCCATCAAGTACAAACTCTTCGATATGCCCGATGGGGGCGAGTTGGCAGGGGGGCTTCTGGAGCGCATAGGGGAGGAGACCTCCTTGCTTTCCCACCGGGCCGGGGGCCGAAAGGTGCGGGTGGAGGGAAAGGTGGCAGACCACAGGGAGGGGTTGAAGTGGGTGGTGGAAGCACTCTTACACCCCGAACACGGCACCATCGGGGGCCCCTCCGAGATAGATGCGGTGGGCCACAGGGTGGTGCACGGGGGTGAGAGGTTCACGGGCTCGGTGCTCATCACCCCTGAGGTCTTGGACGCCGTCAGGGAGTTCATCAGTTTAGCCCCACTCCACAACCCTCCGAACCTCATGGGGATAGAGGCTGCAAGGGAGCTCCTCCCGGACGTCCCCCAGGTGGCGGTGTTCGACACCGCCTTCCACGGCACTATGCCGAGGTACGCTTACCTCTACGCTATACCTTACGAGTACTACGAGAATTACCACATCAGGAGGTACGGTTTCCACGGAACGTCGCACAGGTACGTGACGCTGAGGGCCGCCCAGATCCTGGGGAGGCCCTCGGAGGAGCTTAAGCTCATAACCTGTCATTTAGGCAACGGGTGCAGCATGGCCGCCGTGAAGGGCGGAAGGTCGGTGGATACCTCCATGGGGTTCACCCCCCTCGAGGGACTGGTGATGGGCACCAGGAGCGGGGATGTGGACCCGGCCGTGATCCCCTTCTTAGCCAGGGCCGAAGGGATGTCCGCAGATGAGGTGGAGGAGGTCCTCAACAAAAGGAGCGGCCTTCTGGGGCTTTCGGGCGTGAGCAACGATATGAGGGAGGTGGAGAGGGCCTCGGAAGCCGGAGATGAGAGGGCGAAGGTAGCCCTCGAGGTCTTCGCATACCGTGTTAAGAAGTACATAGGTGCGTATGTTGCCGTCCTCGGAGGGCTGGACGCCCTGGTCTTCACGGCCGGCATAGGGGAGAACTCCTACAAGATGAGGGAGATGATATGCGAGGGCCTGGAGGTCTTCGGGATAGCCTTGGACCACGAAAGGAACAGGCGCACGGTGGGCAGAAAAGAGGGGGACATAAGCAGGGAGGGCTCTCCGGTGAGGGTGCTGGTCGTACCGACCGACGAGGAACTTCTCATAGCCAAGGATACCTTCGAGATAGTTCGTCAGGAGGGCTGAGATGAGAAAGGCGGTGACCCTCATAGCCGGGATGCTCCTGGTAGGATGTGCGGGGGCGGGGAAGAGGTTGGAAGAAGCGATGGACAAGCTCGCATGGGCCGAGCCCGGTTCCGAGATCTGGGGGGAGGCCATCAAGGAGCTTATGTCCTTAGAAAGGACGGCGGCACGGACCCTCAAGGCGGCCTTGGACGAGGCCTGGTTCAGGGATGAGACCTTCAGGGAGTACCCCGAGGAGAGGTACGGCATATGGCTCGGGGCGGCCGAGGTCTTGGGGAGGATGAAGTACAAGGCTGCTGCGGACGGGCTGAAGGAGTTCCTGAAGCGGAGCTACCCCGATGGCCTCAGGATCAAGGCGGCCTGGGCGTTGGGGGAGATAGGAGCCCATGCCGACCCCTTGGCTGACCACCTTGGCGACCCCGACCCGTACATGCGCCTCGAGGTGGCCATAGCACTCTGCAAGATGGACGATGGGAGGGGGGACAGCGTGCTTTTGGCCTCGCTCGCCTCCGGGAACGAGAAGGTGGCCCGTAGGGCGAGGGAGGGGCTAAGGGAGGCGAGGTACCACGCCGTAGGACCCCTGCTTTCTGCTTTCAAGGACGGATGGCCCGAGGAGGTGAGGAAGAAGGCCCGTGAGGTCCTGGACGTTCTGACCGGGGACCTCATAGAGGCCCTCAAGGGTTCGGACAGGAACCTCAGGAGGAAGGCAGCCGAGGCCCTGGGGGAGATAGGGGACGGAAGGGCCGCCGACCCACTGGCGGAAAGGCTCGGCGACCGCGACCGCTCTGTGAGGATGGCAGCTGCCACCGCCCTGAGCAAGATGGGCGACGGAAGGGGGATAAGATTCCTCTTCTCCGCCCTCGGGAGCAGGGACGAGGTGGTAAGGATACATGCTATAAGGGCGTTGGTGGACGCCGGGGATGCCGTGGTCCCGGAGCTGAGGAAGGGCCTGAGGGACCCCAACTTCCTCGTGCGATGTGGTTCGGCCATCGTTTTGGGGGAGAACAAGGTTAGGGAGGCGGTCCCGGACCTGATCGAGGCCCTCGGGGACTCCGTGGCCTCGGTCAGGGTGGATGCGGCCGTAGCTCTGGGGAAGATAGGTTCCCCAGAAGCCCTTTCGGCCCTCAGGAAGCTTGCGAAGGACCCGGACGCCACGGTCGCATATTACGCTAACTGGGCGATAGAGAAGATATACAGGAGGAAGGGATGAGCATGTTGTTCTGGATTTCTGTCCTTCTGGGCACTGGGTGGGCCGGCGAGACCGTGGAAACCATAGCGATAAGGAAGGTCTTAGGAGACGAGCTTGCGGGTTGGAACATGGGGAACGCCAAGTTGATCGTGCTCCAGTACGCTCCTTACTTCAGAGGGTACAGGGGGGATGCTGGAAGGGACCCCGCCACCTGGGAGCCGGGGTTTCGGGACCTCGGGGAGTTCGAAGCCTTCTGTCGGGAGGCGGTCTCCAGATACCGCTTCGACCTCTCCCGAAACCCCATATACTTCGACATATACAAGAACAAGGCCCTCGTGGTGGCAGAGGACGGAGGGGAGGCCGTGGAAAGGGCCTCCGGAAGGCGCATAACTTTTTCGTATAAGAGCCTATGGACCTTGGAGAAGGAGGGAGGAAGCTGGAAGATCACGGGGTTCCTCAGAAAGCTGCCGGGGTGGGATAGGGGAAGCCTACGGGATTCCGACGGGGTCAGGGAAGTCCTGCTCGGGGAGGCGAGGGCATGGCAGGAGGGCGACCCAGGTAAGGTTGCGGGCCTTTACGGGGCGGATTTCGTGGGATACGAGGGCTACGACAGGGGCGACACGGAGAAGTGGAGGATATCGTTCTCCGGCTTAGCTCCCTTCCGGGCTTTCTGCAGGAAGAGGCTCTCGAGGACCAGCTATACCATCTCCCGGAAGGTCATTTCGGTCAAGGCCCTTAAGGGATCGGCGTTGGCGGTGACCGAAGAAAAGGCCACCACCACCCACAAGCTCACAGGTAAGAAGCTTTCCGCCGAACATCGGGACCTATGGATTTTGGAGAAGGAGGGGAAGAGCTGGAAGATAGTCGGGTTCGTACGAAGGTTGGGCTCGACTGCCCGGGACCATGTGAGTAGAGGGCTTTAACACGTCAGGTGGAGGGCAGCGGCCACCTTCCTCCCCTCCTCGGCCAATTTATTGAACCTCTCGCAGGCCCTCTGGGTCTCCATAGCCTCGAGGGCTATCCCAGCGTTCCTGAGGTATTCCTCGGCCTCCTTCGTGACCTGCATCCTTCCGTAGTAGCCGGTTCCCACCACCAAGACCTCGGGCCTGGCCATCAGGACCTCCTCCAGGTCCGAGGGTCTCAGCTCGTGTCCCTCCTCCCTCCACCAGTTCGGCCTCACCCCGTCGGGAAGGATCAAAAGGTCGTTGGTGTAAGGGTCTCCGTCCACGATTATCCTTCCGAAGTTATAGGAGGTTATGCGCATGACCTACCTCCCGAAGGCGGCCCTTCCCAGGAACACGGCACCTTCCCCAAGGTCCTCCTCTATCCTCAGTAGTTGGTTGTACTTGGCCATCCTATCCGTCCTGGACGCCGAACCGGTCTTTATCTGGCCCGTGTTGCAGGCCACGGAGAGGTCGGCTATGGTGGCGTCCTCGGTCTCGCCGGACCTGTGGGAGACGACGGCCCTGTATCCGGAGCGCAGGGCGAGGTTTATCGTGTCCAATGTCTCGGTGAGGGTTCCTATCTGGTTCAGTTTTATGAGGATAGCGTTCGCTATACCTCTCTCTATCCCCTCCCTTAATATCTTGGGGTTGGTGACGAAGACGTCGTCCCCCACGAGCTGTATCCTGTCCCCGAGCCTATCCGTAAGGAGCTTCCATCCATCCCAGTCTTCCTCTGCCATGCCGTCCTCTACGGAGATTATGGGGTACTTCCTTATCCAATCCTCGTAGAGGGCCACCATCTCCTCGGATGTGAGCTTCCTGCCCTCGGCGTCCAGGTGGTAGAGGCCATCCCTGTATAACTCGCTCGCTGCCGGGTCCAGGGCTATGGCCAGGTCCTCCCCGGGCCTGTACCCCGCACGCTCTATGGCCTGGACTATGATCCTCAGGGGTTCCTCGTTGTCCTTGAGGTCCGGGGCGAAACCTCCCTCGTCGCCCACGGCGGTGGAGCATCCCTTCTCCTTGAGGATGGCCTTCAGGTTGTGGAAGGTCTCGACCCCCATCCTAAGGGCCTCCCGGAAGCTTTCGGCCCCTAAGGGGACTATCATGAACTCCTGAAGGTCCACGTTGTTGTCGGCGTGCCTGCCGCCGTTTATCACGTTCATCATGGGCACGGGGAGGACCCTGGCTTCCAGGCCCCCGATGTACCTGTAGAGGGGGACCCCGAGTTCCTCCGCCGAAGCCTTCGCGACAGCTATGGAGACCCCGAGTATTGCGTTGGCTCCAAGTTCGCTTTTGTTCTCGGTCCCATCGAGTTCTATCATCTTCCTGTCCACCTCAGCCTGGTCTTCCGACTCCATGCCTATTATCTCGGGGGCTATGCGCTCGTTCACGTTCTCCACCGCCCTGAGCACCCCCTTGCCGAGGTAGCGGGACCTGTCCCCGTCCCTCAGCTCCAGGGCCTCCCTGGTACCCGTGGAAGCCCCCGATGGCACGGCAGCCCTCCCCATAGCGCCCGTCTCGAGCACCACGTCCACCTCCACCGTCGGGTTTCCCCTGGAGTCCAGAATCTCCCTGGCTCGCACTTCCACTATCTCGCTCATCTTCACCTCCCTTCAGAGATGTTCCAACTTGCACACCACCTTAAACTCTAATATGGTCACCAACCGAAGAAAAGGCAGCTACCGCAGGAGCAACATCTTGCTGACCGCTACCTGGTCGTCGTCCACCACCAACCTGCAGAGATAGACCCCGCTGGAAACCTCCCTGCCGACCTCGTCCTTCCCATCCCACCTGAGGTGGTAAAGGCCGGGCTTAAGGGAGCCCTCCATCAACACCCTCACCCTACGGCCGAGCAGGCTGTAGATCTCCAGCCGGACCCGACCCCCGACCGGCAGGACGAAGCCTATCTTGGTCTCCAAGTTGAAGGGATTGGGGTAGTTCTGAAGCAGGAAGTGGGCAGCCGGACGCCCCTGGGACATCCGAACTCCCGAGGGACGATTCCTTACTTCTACGGCGAAGCGACGGGACTGTCCGGCGTCGAAGGAGAACTCCGGTACCTCCATCATGTCCACCCTCGTCCCTTCATCCTCGTCCACGAGGATGAAATCGTACCCGGAAGGAACCGACCTTTCAAGCCCCGGCCAGCGTATCTTGACCGGTACGCCCTCCAGGTTCGTCCGCACCCTGAATTCCCACCGCTTCGTCCCACCCCGAGGTACGGGAGCTCTGATGTCCCATGCGAATTCGTCGCCTAAAGGGCAGCTCCATTCCGGATGGGGAAAGTACAGACGAAGGTGACCTCCTACCGGAGGTGCGGGAGGTACGGGCAGGTCGTAGAGGTCCAAACTGTCGGCGGCATCCTCCCTCACGCCGAAACGGGGCAGCGGGTCCACCAGTTCGCCCGAAGTGACCTCAAGTTCCACCAGCCAGTTTCCTTCGTCCACAGGTGACGCTTTTGCTGCGACCTTGGCGGGCGGGCCCGATGAAGGGGCGAGCAGAAGCTTGCAGGAGTCCACCATCACCGGGAACCAGCAGCTCCTCCAGGGCCTCAACGTGGATGCGAGGACGTAGTTGCCGCCCGAGTAAGAATAGAGTGCGTCCATCACCCATCCCTGGGCCGCGGCCTGGGACACGGAGAGGGTGTCCCCGCAGCGGCATACCTTCGTCCTCGCCCAGTCCACGGGAACGTTGAACGGGTCACCTATCATGTTCCATCCACGGGCCAGGGATAGGACATAAGGCTTCGTCCTATCGACCAACAGCCCGTCCACATCCATCCTCCCCCCCTCCGGAAGCCCGAGCCAGTAGCCCTTCCCCACCTCCACGCCCACGGGCACGGAGTACTGGCCGTCCCACTCGTAAAGGTAATACTGAGGATAGTCGTCCCCGAACACCGCCGACGTCCTCGGGTCGGAGGGTATTATAGGTACGGACATCATGTTCCAGCCTGCGGAGAAATAGCGGCTGAGTTGTGAAAGTCCGACCGAAAGTCTGAAGTGCCTCGTCCTGCCGGACGAGTAATACCTGAGGGGAGAAGGGTCGACCCTCGGCTCCCTCACCGTACCTCCCTCCAGGTCCTGGAGCCTTATCCAGTACGAAGGAGGCACCTGGGAGAAATCCGCCAAGTACACCGAAACATACCCCGAGATGTTCGTCTCCACCACGAAGTCCCAGGTTATGCTGCTGTTAGCGAGGTTCCTCTCCTTCCTTATGTCCCTGGAGAATTCGTCCCCCAAGGGAGCGTACCATTCCGGATGGCTGAAGTAGACCCTGATGTACTTTCCGCTCGGGGGACCCGGGGGCTTGGGAGCATCGTATCTGGGGTCGTATCCATCGGTCGCGTTCTCGTCCACGCCGGCCCAGCAGAGGGAGTCCACTACATCCATCGCCCGGGCGGCTATCCTTATCTTCCATCCCGTGGGTTCTGGATGGTCTACGAGGACCCAGCCGGGGCCGTAGCAACAGACCGGAGGGTTGATCCCATCGGATATCACGGCGTATATGTAGTACCTGCCCTCCGGGACCTCGGATGTGTCCCATGTGAAGCTGTCGGATGGATCGTCCTCCGAGATCCCCTCAGCAATCGGCCTCCCGTCGAACCCCGACCTGTCGGTGTCGTAGAAGAGGGCTATCCTCGCATCGTCGTCCGGGTCCCCGTCCACCCACCTTACGGTGTAGGACGCATCCACCGAAGCTCCTCCGGCCGGTGGTGTGGTCAGGGTTATTACGGGTGGTACGTTGCCGCCGGGACGCTGGAGCCATGGGGTGTAGTCCACCTTAGCGCTCACCTTATCGCCCTTCCCATCGGGGTTCCCTTCCGGGTCGTACGGCCCGGAGGCGTCCCCCCACCAGCAGTGCTCGGCGTCCACGGTGCTGGAGGATCTGTTCAGCACCCCGTATTCGGAGTTGCCGGATATCGTGCAGTAGGCCAAGGACACACTCGGGGACCCGGAAGCAACGTGGACACCTTGCCCGCAGTCCGAGAACGTGCAGTTCGTGGCAGTCGCAGATGCCCCCGAGCCGTATACATAAAGGCCGGTCCTCAGGCTGTGGTAGAACTTGCAAGAGGATAAGGATATGTTCGCCCTGTCGGCATACACCATCCCAGGATACGAAGAACTCGAGCCTCCATACTTGAACACGCAGTGTTGGAACTTGCCGATGCTTCCTTCTGCCATGTAGATGTATCCCCAGTCGCCTGCCACTGGCTTTGTGGCCCCTCCGTCCCTGTTCGTGTCCCCTCCCGAAGAATCGTCCTTGATGGAGGTGAACACTATCGGCCTTCGGGAGGTGCCCAAAGCTTCGAGCTCACCTTCGACATGGAGGCTCCCAACGAACTTCAAGATCACGCCCCCAGAAAGGGAAAGCTTCACGCCTTTGGATATCCTCACGGATCCAGACGAAACTATGTAGGGCACACCCTGGTCGGTCCAGACTCCGTCGGAGGATATCTTCCCATCGTCCACCTCTATCCCATCCCAAGAATCCTCGAACTCGTTGGACCTTATGTTCCTCACGGAGTTGGGAGGAACCTTCATAGCCCTCCTGTTGTCCCCGAAACGGCATCCGACGACCTCGAGCTCCCCTCCATGGGCACAGACGCCATACCTCAGGCTGTGGTAGAACTTGCAAGAGGACAAGGATATGTTCGCCCTGTCGGCATACACCATCCCAGGATACGAAGAAATCGAACCTCCATACCTGAACACGCAGTGTTGGAACTTGCCGATGCTTCCTTCTGCCATGTAGATGTATCCCCAGTCGCCTGCCACTGGCTTTGTGGCCCCTCCGTCCCCGTTCGTGTCCCCTCCCAAGGAATCGTCCTTGATGGAGGTGAAGACTATCGGCCTTCGGGAAGTGCCCGAAGCTTCGAGTTCGCCCCTGACCCGGAGGTTCCCTCCATCGAACTTCACCACGGTCCCCGGTTCGAGGCTCAACTTTATGCCCCGTGGAACGGTCAGGGTCCTTTTGAGAACATATACGTCCCCGAACTTCCATGTCGTATCCGCTGTTATGGTCACGCTCCTGGAGAGGGTTACGACCCTGTGGGGGACCCGAAGTACGACATCGGAAAGCTCGCTCTCGTTCCCTGCGACGTCGTACGCCGTAACAGCTATGTAGTAGGTTATGCCGTTGGAAAGCCCCGTCAGCCGGAAGTGGGTGACTTTGCCCACATCCACGGGAGAGGGACCTTCCGAGGCCCCGGACCCGAGGTACGGGGGTCTTCCGTCGGTGTCGTAGTAAACCCTGTACCCGGCGAGGTCGGGCTCATGGTTGGCACTCCACCCGACCTCCAACACTCCTCCAGTGCCGGGGTCCTCCACGGAAAGGCCGGCCGGCCTGGCCGGAGGCAGGGTGTTGACCCAGAGGTGTAGGGGCACGGACAGGCCCCCTTCGGGCATGTTGCCCTCTATCCTCAGGGTGGCGTCGTAGTGGCCGTCGGGAACTCCCCTATCGTCTACGGTCACCTTAAGGAGCAGGCTGTCCCCGGGGTCCACCGAACCCGAGCTCGGGCTCACGGAGGCCCATCCGTGGGACGACGTATCGGATATCGATGCGGTGAAGTGGAGGACATCGTACCCCACGTTCTTCACCTTCAGGGTCTCGACCCTGGTCTGGTTCAGGGTCAGGACCACGCTCACCTCCGAGGGGGAGGCCGTCGCCACGGGGACTGTCGGGGCGAGGTGGACCTCGACGGAACGGCCGCTTTCGTTCCCCGAAGAGTCGTAGGCCGTGACGGCGATGTAGTACGTCGTTCCGTTCGTAAGACCCCTAAGGGCACATCCCGTGGTGTCCCCGACGTCGACCTGCCCCGTGTAGTTTCCGCTGGACGTCCCCCAATACACCCTGTAGCCTGCGAGGTCGGGTTCGGCGTTGGGGTTCCAGGTCAAGAGGAGCTCGTCCCCCGTCTCGGCGTCCTCGACCGAAAGCCCGCTCGGAGGCGAAGGTGGAAGGTTGTCCAGGGAGGTCCCGACGGCCTCGTTGGAGTTCTCCGACTCCCTCCTCCCGTCGAAGGCCCTCACGACGAAATAGTACGGCCTTCCGTTAGCTTCGGTGGTGTAGATGTAGGTATCCACCCCCGCTTCCACCTGGCCTATGTACTGGTACATCCCCGAAACATTTGAGCCGTAGATACGGTAAGCCACCACATCGTCGTCCCCTCCTCCGTCGTCCTCGGAGAGTATCCACGAAAGCCTTATCTTGTACCCCTGGTCGTCCGGCACGTCCTCGGCCAGGAGGTTCGTGGGAGGTCTCGGCTGCGTCGTGTCCACGATCAGGACCCTGGCCCTTGCGGAGGCGTACTTAGAGGGGTCCTGAGAGGTGGCGACGAATATAAGGGTATCCACATATCCCAGGTGCACGGTATCGGGGACCTCTATCCTCACGGTCGCGTTGTGCACATCGTTGGGGGAGAGGGTAAGGCTTCCTACCGGGTCGGTCACATATACTGGCCAGCCCGAGGACGACGAGACCTGAAGCGTGTAGGTGTCCGTGCCGTTTCCGGTGTTCTTGACGGGGAACTGAACGTAGACCGTATCCCCCTCCCCCGCCTTCACGAGCTCGGGAACTGGCGTCTCCAAGGCTACATCGTAGGATTGCTTCACTACGGCCTCGACCTCCACCCTGTCCAATATCTGGTACGGGAGGTCGGCGAGCCCGGGGCGCAGGGACCTCCCGGTCAACACGAACCTGTGCTCCCCGGCAGGTGCCACGAGCCCCAGGGGAGCGTCCTCGGGGACGGACACGGTAAGGGTGACCCACGTGGAGTCCCCGGAGCCAAGGCCCACGGAGTCGGGGGATACTGAGGCCCAGGAGGAGTCCTCCCCCGAGACCGAGAGGCGGATGATGTTGTACTCCGTCCCCGTATTCTTCACGAGGATATCGTACGAGGCCACCTCCCCGGGAAGGACCTCCTTCTCCGGCTCCGGACAGGAGAGGGAGAAGGTCCACCTGTGGCCATCGTTAAGCTCGTCCACGTAGTAGTCCACATATAACACAGGATAGTAATGCGTGCGCCCTTCCTTATCCTTCCAGTAGAAGAGGTCGTCCCTCCAGCACACGTAGGGGGTATACTTGAAGTCGTAGAGGTCCTCCACCCAGCCGGCCTGGTAAGGCCCCTCGCCGTCCGGGTCCGAGCCGTAGAAGTGCCCCACCGTCCCACCCACGCTCGTAGTGGTGGAGGTGGATATGCTTATTCCTGCTTCCCAGCCGAAGGTGGCAGAAACGGTAAGTTCCAGCTCCTCCCCTATCTCCTCCTCGTAGCCCAGGCTTACCTGCTCGCTTATGCTCACGCCCGCCCCGGTCTCGTCCGTCATGGACCATTCGCTCTCCACGTCTATGGTCCCAACATCTATGGGCTTGTCCCTCTTCCATATGAGCTTGGGCTTCGGAAGGAGACCGGTCCACGGTCCCTCAGGGAGTATACGGGACACCTCCATAAGTATGTTCTCGTCCTCCGAAGGGGGCCTGCTGTCGTCGTCCGCATAACTGGATATGTCGCCGTTTCTGTGGGGTATCTTGCTCAGATCCAAGGGATAGAGTTCGTCGTCCGGGTCGCTTTCGGCCAACTGGTTGTACCTCTCCACGCTGTCTCCCTGGAGCTGTATCCCCGTGGGCCTGAATATCTCCACCTTCGCCGATGTATCCCCCAAGGCCACGTAGGTGTATACCTTATACCCCGTCCTCATCCACACCACGGCGTCGTCGCCCATGAGGATGCCCTCAGGATGTGGGTCCCAGGTCGTGGAGAAGCTCAGGTTCTCCTCGTACGACTTCGTCCACCACTGGGTGGCCGTGATCGTCCTCTCGACGGCCATCTTCACCTTCCCGGCCAAGGGGCCGACGAACGGGACGTTCACCCCACCCCCCACAGCTATCTCCAAAGATGCCCCGATCGAAGCCGAAGTCTCCTCTGTGATCTGAAATCCCTTCCCCTGACCGAACATGGTGATGGCTGGCCCCACGAACCAATAAGGATTCGAGGGGTCCCCGAAGTTGCGGACGAGCTGGGCCTCGTAAGGAGGCTGGCTCAGGTAAGCTATCACACGGGGCGATGAGATGTAGTCCCTGCAGCCCACATACTTGAGCCTTACGCCGTCCCCGTCCCAGTCCCCCAGGGCGATCCGGGGACCGAGTACGTCCTTGTCCGTTCCCAGTGGGGTGTAGGACACGAAGCTGTCGTAGTCCGGCCCCTTAGCGTAGTATATGTGGCCGTCCGTGGCCAATACCAATACTTCGGCGTAATCATCCCCACCGTAGGAACGGCCATCTATGTTCCCTACGGCTATGTCCTTGAGGTTCCCTTTGTCTAGGAAGTAAGGCTTAGGAGCGGTCCCCCCTCCCGGATCGAAGAACTCCAAGTTCTTCCTGAACCCCCCGCTCACCCTGTCTATGCTGTCGTGCTCTATGTCGTGCTTCTTCTTCCGGAAGTCGTTGAGCACCACTATCTCGTCCATACCGTCCGCATCTATGTCCCCTGCTCCAACGGCCAAAGGGAGGGCGTGGAGGGTGTGGGTGGCTATGACCAAGGAGATGTCCTCGGTAAATCCGTAGCGCTCCTCGTACTGGAACTCCTTACAGCAGTCTGCGGAGAACCTGAAATCGCCATTCGGGTCGAGCACCGCTAGAATAGCATCCGCCTTACCAGCGTTCGATACCTTGCCCACCTTGCCCTTCTGCGCCCTGTAGTAACCCACGTAGACTATCTCGTCGTGCCCGTTTCCGTCGAAGTCTCCAGCATCTATGTCCACACAGTAGACGGCCTGGAAGTGAGGATGGTAGCTTTCGTCCCGGGTGAAGCCCCAGCTTCCGTCCCCGTAGTATACGTACACCCATTGGTCCCCCTCAGGTCCCCATAGCACGGCCAGATCCACGTTTCCGTCGCCGTCGAAGTCGCCTGCTGTGACCCTCCGAGAGCTATGGGGGACGCTAAGATAATGTACATCCCCGCCTGCGGTCTGGATATAGCATACGGCCCAATATAAGGCTACGAAGTCGTCCTTCCCGTCGCCGTCGAAGTCCCCGAACGTGATGTCCTCGGGTTCTCCTATGAGACCTGGATACGACACGCTGCCGCCGGGAGGATAGACGCACATTGAGCCGGTATCCTTATCGTAGAACCCTATCTCCTGATCCATCATCACCTTGATTATGCCGGCGGGCGGCTGAACGTCCTCGGCAGCTCCCGCCGTCCGGAAGATCAGGAATCCCATCACGACGGCGATGGTCACCGCTATCGGCATCCTGTCCTTCATCTTACCTCCTCAAAGGTGAAGCGCCCTAAAACGAGCCGAGCACACTTTCGGTCCCCAAACCGAAGGAAAGCAACTCCGACTGGAGCACCAACTTCTCGTTCCCATCTCTGATGTCGCTGCTGAACTCCCCCTCGTAGCGGCGAAAGGCCTTTTCATCCTTACCTCCTGTGAAGCTGACCGACCGCCCGTGCGAGGACCCATTCCATCTCCTCCCTTGTGAGCTTTATAGGGTTGCCCTGCATGCTGCTTGAGGCGGAGGCCTTTTCTACGAGCGCCCTGAAGTGCTCCGGCCCTATCCCGTAGGACGAAAGCGGTGGGACCCTCAGGGCCTCGCAGAGCTTCCTCACCCACGCCACGCCGTCCTCAGGCCCGGCGTCCTCCTTTCCCGTAAGGATCCGTGCCACCTCTTCGTAGCGCACGAGCGCCCGGCCTTCAGGGTCCCTCTCCCTCAGGGCCCTTATGTTCACCTCCATCACGTGGGGAAGGAGAGCGGCGCACACGGCTCCATGAGGAGCCCCGAAGGTGCCTCCTATCGGGCCTGCGAACCCGTGCACAGCGCCGAGCTTTGCGTTTGCAAGGGCCATTCCTCCAAAAAGGCTCGCCAAGGACATGTCCTCCCTCGCCTCAGGGTCCTCCCCGTGCTCGTACGCCCTCAGGAGCGAGCGGGCCACCCTCCTCATCCCCTCCCTGCATATGGCGTCCGTCATGGGGTTCGCCCTGTTGGAAACGTAGGGCTCTATGAGCTGCGTTAGGGCGTCCATCCCGGTGGAGGCGGTCACCTCAGGTGGAAGGGTGCGGGTGAGCTCGGGGTCGACGAGGGCCAGCCTCGGAAGCATCAGGTGGCTCCTGAGGCTGGCCTTGACCCTGTGTTCCGGCGAGAGGAGGACGGCGTTCCTGGTGACCTCGGAGCCAGTTCCGGCGGTGGTGGGGACGGCAACGTAGGGCGCGGAGGGTCTCGTAAGGGGCCTTCCTCGGCCTACGACCTCGAGGTAGTCCAGGGGATCGCCCCCGTTGGCAAGGAGCGCTGCCACGGCCTTTCCAGCATCTAAGGCACTGCCCCCGCCGAACCCCACGACCATATCGCAGCCTGCTTCCCTCGCAAGCTGCGTCCCCTTCCTCACCGTCTCGGTCGTGGGCTCGCCCTCTACAGGAAAGACCACGTAATCTATACCCTCCCCCTTCAGGATTTCGAAGAGTGGCCCTGCCCGCTCGGGGGTGCGGCCCGTCACGACGAGGGCCCTCCTCCCCATCCCGGCGACGAGCCCTCCGAGCTCCACCAAAGTCCCCGGGCCGAACACGACCCGGGATGAAGTTGCGAACTCGAACCTCATGCCCTCACCCCCAGCCCTCGTCCTCCGGGAAGATGTTGGTGTACTTGACGCTCCTTCTGGGCTCCGCCATCATCTCCTCCACCTTATCCCTCCACTTCTTGTAGTGGGCGGTCTCCTTGTGCTTTGCCGGGTCCTCTGGGGTCCTGTACACCTCCACGAGCACGAACCTTGTGGGGTCGTCCGCCTGCTGGATCACGTCGAAGCGGGCCACTCCGGGCTCCTTAACGCTGTTCCTGGCGTTCTCGATGGTCGCCTCCTTAAAGGCCTCCACGAACTCTGGCTTAACGTGGACGTGCACGTGCACTATGAACATGTCCCCTCCTTCGATTCGGCGTAGGCTAATAGCCCTCCCTCCGGTCCACGAACTCCTCGTCCAAGAAAAGCTGGCGCACCTTCGGCTCCATCACCACCTCCAATGGTACGGAACCTCCTCGCCCCTTAGGAGCTTCTGCTGTATCTCCTTATGCTTGCGGTAGACCTCCTCTATCGCCTCGGGTGCGTTCGCGACACCTCCGGGCGGATACTGGTCCGCAAGCGGAGGACGTGGTTCGGTCAGGACACGGTACGCCTCGGGCCTTCTGAACTTGAGATGCCTCTCCTTGTGGTCCCTTATGCTGGAATACAGGTACTCATAGAAGAACTCGTCCGCGAGGGTCGCCCCCTTCAAGTCCACATCCGCCCAGGCTATCGCCGGGTCCTCCTTCCCAGCATCTGCCAGTATCTCCGCCTTAGGGGAAGCTATCATGGAGTTCTGCCATGTGGAGGAGATGTAGTGCACCTGGTTGTCCTTGGCCCTCGCCCTCATGTAGTATTCGGGAAGGACGGCAGCGCTCGGATGGCATATCACCTGAGCACCGTTCATGGTGCAGCAGGCCGCCGCCTCGGGCCACATCTGGTCGTAGCAGATGAGCATCCCCACCCACCCGATGTCGGTCTCGAAGGCCGGGAAGGAGTCGCCGGGCGTAACCTGCCAGAGCTCGTACTGGGGCATGTGGACCTTGCGGTACCTGCCCACCAGTTCGCCCCTGCGGCCGAAGAGGTCGGCCACGTTGTATATCCTGTCCCCCTCGAGGGCGTAGTAGCACGCCACGATGAACATGGAGTATTTCTTGGCAACCGCCCCCAAACGCTCGGGCACGAGCGATGTCTGCCTTTCGACCGCGGTGCGAAATACCGACCTGTCGTCCAAGAACGTCATGCACAAGCTCAACCTCGTGAAGTCCTCGGTGAGCACCACGAGGTCGCACCCCTCCCTCCCGGCACGGTCCAGAAGCTCCTCGTACCAGCTTATCCTGAGCTCTATCGAGCGAAGCAGGTCCTCCATGGAAAAATCTTCGCCGAATGGGTTGGTCCTGAGGCTCTCGCAGCTCGGAACGCGGTTGGAC
>Ga0164311_10000247_pt1 | contig 22139 bp, 23 predicted proteins | sample GuaBasSedimGuay2_FD_121796 | JGI IMG/M metagenome (GOLD analysis project Ga0164311, IMG submission 121796) | Subseafloor sediment microbial communities from Guaymas Basin, Gulf of California, Mexico - Guay2, Core 4569-9, 9-12 cm | ecosystem: Environmental > Aquatic > Marine > Hydrothermal vents... | reverse complement strand
TTATAGTGTGTATTAAGACTTAATAAATTATATGGACATAAAATCTTTACCCAACAACAAACAGAACAAGAATAATCTTTTAAACAAGATAAGCAAAACTAACTATGGCGTTAAAAATGGAAAAATGGTTCGCGCAGAGAAGAAAAACGAGACTTCTCGAGCTTGCATATCGCCAGATAACCCTAGCAATAGACACAGTAACCGATTTAGATAAAGCCATGAACGCCGTCAGAACGAAAAATAGAGAAGAGGCAAAAGAACACATTGAAAGACTTTTTGTAACCGAGGTTGAAATAGACGATTTAAGAAGAGCAGTATTCGAGGAAGCAACAAAGGGGAGTCTTCCCCCAAAAGATAGAGAAGATCTCCTCCATTTGGTCAAAAGACTCGATGTCATGGCAGACCACGTAAAGGATTCAGCCCGAAACTTGCTTATACTTCTAGACGAAAAAGTTCCAACGGAAATTTGGAATTCATATGCTGAGATAACAAAAGACCTAGTTAAAAGTGCAACCACCCTTAGGAAGGCTTTAGAAAAACTTGGGGTGGACCCTTCTGGGGCTAGGAAATTCGCTGAACAAGTTGACGAAATTGAGGGGAAGGTTGATGACAAATATTTGAAAGCTAAATGGCTGCTGCTTCAACAGAAGGAACTCAATGCCGCTACAGTCTTAATTCTCAAAGACTTACTTGACTTACTGGAACAAATTGCGGATACAAGCTGTGACACTGCAGACTACATTAGAGTTTTAACTGTCTCTGCCTAAAATCCCCAAAGAGGATTCTTCTTCCGCATAATCTCTACATATTCGTCTAAAGTTTTGAGCTCATCTTGCGAAAGCATGTCCTGAAACTTTGTTTTTAAAAGTTTCATGTGAGCTTCTGGAACTTTAACGTAGAGAAGGTCGTTTTCATCTATGTGGCGACCAATAATGGGCTTATTCATGGAGATTGCAACTTGCATTCCCGCGGTTGCCTTTGGTATTGCTTCGCCTTTATCTTGGATTTGCGAAATTTCCCCCAGATCTGTACCGTCTTGTCTAACGAGCGGATATCTAGGCTTTATCTCTCCGGCGAGCACTTCAACTCCAAATATGGCTGGTTTTGCCCGTCTGAAAATGTAGCCGGGTAGAACTTTTATTTTTCCAGGTTTAATCAGGCGGTCGAACTCTTCTCTTATTTTTGCCTCTTTTTCACTTTTTACCCATTGGATGTACTCGTCGACTAGGTGGTAGATTATATTGTGTTGAAATATGGGTACTCTGAGACGTTCGGCTTCTTCAGCGGCGTCGGGTAGAACTTTCACGTTAAAAGCTAGAATCACTCCATAGAGGGGTTCATTCTCTTTGACAATTGAGGCTTCTATTACGTCCCGTTTGGATACGTCGCCAACATCGGCTAAACGTATGGGAATGCCATTTCTTCTTAGACTTTCTACGATTGCTTCTAAACTTCCCAGAGCGTCAGTTTTTAGAACTATTCCTTCAATATCAGTTGAAATTTTCACTTTTTCGATTTCTTCCATGACAGTTTCGATGTATTTTGATAGTTCTTCTTCCGAGGGAACAACGTAAATGGGTGCTCCTGCCACAGCATTTTCAAGTTCCGGCGCGGCGATTTTTACTCCGGCTGCGGCTGAAACTTCTTCGGCTATTATGAATTTATCCCTGGGGTCGCGAATTTCATCGAGGGGTTTTGGAAGTAAGACTGCTCTTACCTTGGTTACTATCGGCTTTTCCTTCCCACCTACGACGATTAGGTCTCCCCTCTTCAATATTCCATCATAGATTATCGCGTTTATTGTTATGCCTAATCCAGGCTCTTCTTTGACCTCTAGAACCGTTCCTTTTGCTGGGCCTTCTGTTGTTTGAAGTCTGAAACGTAAATATTGCTGGGTTAAGCCTATTAAGACTGTTAGAAGCTCGGGAATTCCCTCGCCTGTTTTTGCACTTACCGGAACTATCGCAATTGTTCGCGTGAAGTCCTCTATTTTATCGAATCGATCAGCTCTAAACCCTAAACGTGAAAATGTTCCAATTATCTCGTATATTTTTTCGTCTAAGCTTTGTCTAACATATGGGTCTTGTTCTTTATAGGATAGGATGAAGGGGCTGTCGGGTTTCGGTTTCCATCCAGGTATTCTATCAATTTTGTTGGCTGCCACTAAAAATGGAGTTTTTCTCGCCTTTAAAATGTCTATGCATTCATAGGTTTGAGCTTCGAATCCCTTTAATACATCTATTACAAGTATTGCGATGTCTGCTACGGCACCGCCCCTCCGCCGCAGATTTGCAAATGCTTCGTGGCCGGGCGTGTCGATAACGAGTAATCCTGGAATCCTTATTTCGCCCTTAATCTTTGAAAGTAAAGGTCCGCAAATTTTGGCTAAAGTTTCTACCGGGAAGAAGCTTGCGCCTATATGTTGAGTTATGCCTCCGGCTTCACGAGCTTGAACGCTTGTTTTCCTAATTTTGTCTAGAAGAAGAGTTTTTCCAGTGTCAACGTGACCAAGAACACAAACAATAGGCTGACGAATTGGCAATTCAAATTTCACCTCAATTATGTGAAAGCTCGCTTAAGGCTAGCAACAATGAGGAAGCCACACTATAAATTGTTTTTCAATTATCATTTTCGTCATTTTGCTAAAAATTTAAAATGGCATAGCATTTATCTTGATAAAAGTATAGATAATTAGGAATAATTTAGGGGGAATCATTAATGGCGAATCTGCAGCTTGATTCTATCGAGAACGCTGTTCTTTCAGTTGTGGTCAATCCAGTTCTTAAGAGAATAATACGAAGTTTCGATATTTACTGTCAAAAGGATGGAAACTTGCTTGTTAACTCTCTTAAGGTCTATTTAGGCGAGGAACTAAACCTCTGCGAAAAATGTAGAGGACTCACAGAAAGAGTAGCCAAACCATTCTATGAAATTGGAAGCCGTCTGCTGCGAGTGGATAAAGAGTTTATGCGTAAGCAATTTGTTCAAGATCAATACGGTGAGGCGTGGTTCCGCGGCTTCGCCCTTATGATGAGGGGCATAGAAAAATATGGGATAAGAATTCCCTTCACACCGGCGGGCCCATTCGAGATAGTTTGGAACTATACGTATCGATGTAACCTAAAATGCAAGCACTGCTACGAGGACGCTGGAAAAAGAAAGCCTGAACTTTCAACTGATGAAGCAAAGCAGGTTTTAGATATTCTCTCTGGACTATCAACGGTTGGGCTCCCAGCACTTTCCTTTAGCGGCGGAGAACCCTTGGCAAGAGAAGACTTCTTCGAAGTTGCAGCCTACGCCAAAAAGAGAATCCCCTATGTAAGTATAGCGTCGAATGGAACGTTAATAACGAAAGACAACGCGAAAAGGCTGAAAGACGTTGGAATAGACTATGTTGAAATAAGCCTTGATGGCGCCTCAGCGGCCACGCATGATTGGTTCCGCGGCATTCCCGGTGCATTTGAAAGGACGATGGAAGGGATAAAAAACTGCATTGAAGAAGGGATTGATACATGCATAGCCACGGTTATCCAGAAAGAAAATTTTGCGGAAGTCGAAAAAATAGTGAATTTAGCCGACGAACTCGGCGTAAGATTCATGCACTTCAATTATATACCAACTGGAAGAGCCAAAGCGCATGTAGAGCTGGACCTAACGCCGAAGGAAAGATTGCATGTTCTACAAGTAATTGGAAATAAAATAGTTGAGCTTTATTTAAGGGCAAAAGAGGAAGAATTAAAGTTCGGAAAATCAAACGTGAAGGTTGATCGCTTCTTTAGCACATGCCCACAATATGCAAGTGTAACCAAGGAACTTTCACAACAAAAGGGCGAAAAATTCATGGTTGAGGCGCACTACGCAGCCAAAAAAGGTGTAGAAAACGTTGCAAACTTCCTCGGCGGATGCGGCGCGGGAAGACTCTACTGCGCAATAGAACCCAACGGAGACATAAAGCCATGCGTATTCTTCCCAACAAACAAGGAGACAGTGCTCGGAAATATCCTAAAAGACGATTTTGAGGAGATATGGGATAACCATCCGCTCCTATGGAAGCTTCGCACAAGAGAAGACCTCAAAACCTACGAAGTAAACGGCAAAATTGTTGGTTGCGGTGCATGCCCAGACAAATACATTTGCGGAGGATGCCGCGCAAGAGCCTACAGCTACTTCAACGGTGATGTAACCGCCGCAGACATAGGCTGCGTAAAAAACGAGGAGTTATGGAAGGAAATTATGAAAAAGGTGAGTTAGGCTAATAAGCGAAGTTCTCCTCGGCTGGTTTAGCATAATTCACTATTTCGTCTTCCCTGAAGAAAATTCTAATCTCCCTCTCGGCATTTTCTGGGCTGTCTGAGGCATGAATAACATTTTTTGTCACGTTTAAGGCGTAGTCTCCCCGAATTGTTCCAGGGCTAGCGTTTAAGGGATTAGTTTTTCCAATCAGATTCCGCATTACCGCTATGGCATTTGGGCCTTCAATTACCATAGCCAAAACAGGTCCGGAAGTAACATGTGCAACTAACTCTTGGAAAAATTCTTTTCCCTTATGCATTTCATAGAGTTCTTCAGCTTTTTCTCTGTTCAGCCTTAGAAGCTTCATAGCTGTTATTTTTAGGCCTTTCCTCTCTATTCTGGCTATTATTTCGCCCATTAGGCCTCTCATTATTGCATCTGGCTTTAAGAAAACAAGTGTTCTCTCTTTCAAGCTTTACCCTTCTCTTCTTTTCCATAGTAGGCTGTCCAGGGCAGTTTCCTAGAGTCTCGATGAAGCTTTAGAGCGCTTTTTCTGCATTTGCTTGAGCAGAACCACAGAATTGTTCCGTCGTTTCTGACGTACATCATCCCTGTCCCCTGCGGGAACTCGTGGCCGCAGAAGGAACACTTGTATTTTCTCGGCATTATCACTCACTCGCCTTACTTGATTTTCTTTGCTTCCCTCTCGGTTTCTCTAAGCATTAATATGTCGTTTAGCCTAACTGGTCCTTTAACGTTCCGCGTTATTATTCTTCCTCTATCCTTCCCTTCTAATATGCGTACTCTAACCTGTGTTATCTCGCCTGTTACGCCTGTTCGCCCTATAATCTGGATTACTTCAGCGGGAGTAAGTTCTTCCTCTTCTGCCTTTCCTTTCTCCGCTTTCCGGCTCATTTAGTGGCTCCTCTTTTTAACTCCTCAACTCTTGAAACTATCTCTTTAACTAGACTTTCTGCTTCTCCTGGTTCAAGTATGCATGCTGAAGCTGCTGAAACATCTATGCCTACTGATTCGCCTATTTTCTTCTTGCTTGGAACATAAACGTATGGAATTTTCCTTTCCTCGCATAGAATTGGTAGATGTGCAACTATTTCTGGAGGATCAACATCCTCCGCTATTACCACTAGTTTTGCTTGAGCCCTCTCAACGGCCTTGGTTGTTTCGTTTGTTCCCTTTCTAACTTTTCCAGTTTTTGCGGCTAGTTGTAGGGCTTCATAGGCCGCATCTGCAACTTCTTTCGGAACTTCAAACTTTACATAGAATGGCTTTGACATAAGCCTCACCCTATTGCAAACTGTAATCAACAATCACATTTATGAAGGTTTCGACTGTTTCCGGCAAAAGCGCCTTAACCCCCAAGAGTTTACAAAATTCATTTAATTCTTAGTTGTAAATAAAATTACATCGATATAAGTTTTTAGAAACATTTAAATATAGTGAGGCGTTCTCCATTTCGTGTTTTGTGAGGGAAATGAAAAGGTTGCAAAGAGTCGGCCATGTGCTTCACCTGAGTTCTAATAGAAATTTAATAGTTAGGGCCGAGGGGAGGCTTCCGAAGATAGGCTGGAAAGCAGTTGATGAAAACCTCAAGGTTGTTGGAGAAATATTCGACATAATAGGCCCAGTCTCATCCCCATATATTTCTATAAGGCCTAAAACCCAAAACATAGAGAGTTTTGTAGGCAAACCAGTCTATGTGATTGTTCCCTCACATGAAAGGGAGAAGAGAAAAAGATGAGTGAAGAAGAATTAGATGAGGCTAAAACCGCTGAAGAGTCCCAAACCGTTGTTCAACGTTGCCCCGAGTGTGGAAGCACTAGGCTTATGAGAGATTATGAATGTGCAGAAATCGTTTGTATGGACTGCGGCTACGTTATAGCCGCCAAAATTGCTGATAGGGGCCCCGAATGGCGAGCCTTTGATGATGAACAAAGAGCCAAAAGAACAAGAGTTGGGGCTCCCGTAACCTTCACAATTCATGATAAAGGACTGTCAACCACAATAGACTGGCATGACCGCGATGTATTTGGAAAAAAGCTTTCCCCAGACCAGAAGGCCCAAGTTTACCGACTTAGAAAGTGGCAACGGAGAATTCGGGTTTCAGACGCAACGGAAAGAAACCTTGCTTACGCCCTCTCCGAAATATCGAAGATATCTAATGCCCTCAATCTTCCTAAAAACATTGTTGAAACAGCCTCGCTTATCTATCGTAAAGCAGTCAAAGAACGATTAATTAGAGGGCGTTCAATTCAAGGAGTAACAGCCGCCGCGGTTTATCTGGCATGTCGCCAGTGCGGGCTTCCAAGAACCCTTGAGGAAATAGCTTACGCGGCCAACATAAGCAAAAAGGAAGTTGGCAGAAGCTACAGATTCTTGGTTAGGGAACTTGACTTTTTCATCCCTCCGCTGAATCCAACTCACTATATCACAAAGTTTTCGAATCAATTAACAATGCAAGGTAAAGTTGAAGAAATTGCCCACAAGATACTTAAGACTGCAACCCAGCTAAAATTGACTTCTGGAAGGGGCCCAACTGGAATAGCGGCGGCCGCAAGCTATATAGCCTCAGTTCTTACAGGTGAGAGGAAAACACAAAGGGAAATAGCCGAAATAGCCCAAGTCACTGAAGTCACAATCAGAAATAGATACAAAGAACTCGCCGAGCGACTACTATTCATAATAACCATCTAAATTTCCTCCCTCCCCCTATTTCATTTATAAGTGCGATTTCACATTCTCTTAATAGAGAAAGTCAGACAGTGATGGTTTGGATAAACTAAGAAAATTTATATCAAGTTTACAGCTTCCCAGCGGCGGATTAAAGAGGTCTTCCTCCGGTAAAGTAGACTTAAACAATGCATTTCTGATTGATATCCTACTTAAATTTAACATGCGAGACATCGCGGACAGATTTAAAAAATATTTGATTAACCGTCAAAATGCGGATGGGGGATGGGGACCCTACGAAAACGCCTCAAGCAGCGTTATAACTTCTGCCTGTGTCGTTAAGGGATTATTAGCTACGGGTATTTCTCCTAAAGACGAAACTATGCAAAAAGTCGCGGGATTTCTTGTCGAACATCAAAACTTTGACATGGGTTTTTCTGACCGTAGGGGGTATAAGGAAAGTTCAGGCTGGATAACTGCGGTGGCTGTTGAGGCTCTTCTTAGGCTGGGTTTTCAGAAAAGTCTGCCTAGATTAGATGAAGCCCAACTTTTTGTGCGTAAGTGTTTTTGGGAGTGCAAGGAAAGCATAGATAAGCAATTGATGAGTATAAATTCATTGAAGAATTCTGATTTCAAAGTTACAATTGAGATTAGAGAGTTAAAATGGAGAATTGAGCGGTTGAAATTTTCAGATGAAGGCGGTTTTCCTCATGAAAAACCATGCTTAACCACAACTATTCAGATAGCGGATTTCCTTTACAGAAATAACTTTAAAAATAGTCCTGTTTTCAACAAAACACTTAACTTTATAATTTCAAATCGAAATAAAGATGGAGGTTGGCCTGAACATCCAAAGGAAGAGAGTTCTCTAAGGCCAACTCTGCAAGCGGCGTTTCTGCTTAAAGAACTTGGTTTTCTAAAATAATAGCTGAAATGGAAAAGGATTTTAGACTGAACCGGCGATAATATTAATGTGGGCTGCTATTGGTAAAATGTCCTAAATGCGGGTTTGAAGTTGAAAATCCGCTTAAAAGTTGGACCATATCTAAAAGGGCGGGAGAGGGAAAAACCCTTATGGGGCTTTTTGAATGCCCCAGTTGTAAGGCCAGATTTAGGTCCAGCATCGAAAAGGAAGAAGAAAAATCGGAGGCAAGCATTAAAAACATGGTTGAGAAAATAAAGGGCATAAAGGGGGAGCTTATGCAAACGCTGAGAAATTTAAGGGAGAAAATAAAGAGTTTAGAAGCTGAAAGGGCAAACTTGCTAATGGAAATTGAAGAACTTAAGAAAATAGCCGAATCTAGAGTCAGCGCTCTTGAAAGCGAAATTTCCATGCTGAGAGAAGAAGTGAAATCGCTTAGAGAGCTACTTGGCTACGAAGAGGAAAAGGAAACAACGAAAAAATAGTTTCACTAACGAAAGCTAAACCCTTAACCTCTAATATGTAGTAGTGATCTAGACATTTCAGACATCTTAAGAGTTGATAGAGGGGACATGAAACTAATAGATTTCCATATTCATCCAATTTTAAATGAAGTAAATGAAAAGCAAATTTTAGAAGAAATGAAGAAAGCCCATGTAGATGTGGCTGTACTTCTGGCTTTAGACCTAAATCCGCAATACTTGGGAAATGAAAAAAGGAGAAGGGACTTTTTAGAAAAATGTTTAAATCTCTACGTTTGGAATGGGCTTCAAACCTTAAGAAATGTGGAGAAAATTCTTAGAACAGCAAAAATCAGTAACAAATTGGTTGCAAGCATGGTTAGAAGACATCCTAAGCAATTTGTGGGATTCGGCTCGGTTAATCCTTCCCAAAGCATCAGATACGTTGAAGAAAAATTAGAGGAGATAGAGAAACTTGAATTGAAAGGAATAAAATTGATTCCAACTCTTCAATTTTTCAATCCTAAAAAAGAGAGAAAAAAACTGAATAAGATATTCGAATTCTGTGAAAGAACTGGAAAAATAATTGTTTTTCATACTGGATGCGACCCATCGATATGGGAATATCCAGAATTCTCTGAAAACGCGAACCCAAAACTTTTAGAAAGTTACATTAAGAATTTCAAGGCTGTGCCAGTTGTTTTGGCGCATATGGGCGCTTATAGTTCAAGAAATCCTGGAATATGGCTTAAGGAAGCAATAGAGCTAGGTAAGAAGTATAAGAATGTTTGGTTTGATGTTTCGGCTGTAACTTATCTCTTAACGAGAAGAGAATTTGCAGAGAAGATAGGTAAAGAAGTAGGGTGGAGTCATGTTCTGTTTGGGTCTGATTATCCTGTTGTAAAAGGTTCCAATATTTCCTCTGCTGTTGAGGAGATTAGGGCTTCACCCTATCTTTCTGTTGAAGAAAAGAATAGAGTTTTAGGGTTAAATGCAGCTAGGCTTCTAGGTTTATGAATTTCAAGTTTTCTGCGCTTTTTTGCGTTCTTCCTCTCTAAGCACTCTTCTTAGAACTTTTCCAACCATGGTCATAGGCAACTCTTTTCTGAATTCAACCTCCCTGATGACTTTGTATGGCGCGACACGTTCCTTCACAAACTTTATTATTTCGTCTTCTGTGGCCTTTGCTCCCTCTTTTAGGACTATGAAAGCCTTTGGGATTTCTCCCGCGACGGGGTCGGGTTTTCCGACCACGGCGCAGAGTTTTACTGCTGGATGTTCATATAGCACGTCTTCGAGTTCCCTTGGATAGACGCTGTAGCCCTTATATTTGATTAAGTCCTTTTTACGGTCTGTTATGTAGAAGTAGCCGTCCTCATCCATTTTTCCAATGTCGCCAGTGTAGAGCCAGCCGTCGCGGAGAACTTCAGCTGTTTCTTCAGGCATTTTCCAGTAACCTTTCATGACTTGAGGCCCTTTTACTATTAATTCGCCAACTTCGCCCGGCGACAATTCCTTCTTTCCGGTTTCTACATCAACTATTTTTGCATCCGTATCCGGCCAGGGCAGCCCTATCGAGCCTATTTTCACGGTTTTCATGGTTGGGTCAAGTGGGTTGCAGTGAGTTACTGGCGAGGCTTCGGTTAAGCCGTATCCTTCAACAAGTACGCCGCCTGTGATTTCCATGAACTTCTTTTGGACTTCTGGCGGTAGCGGTGCGGCTCCTGAAATGCAGAATTTTATGGATGTGCAGTCGTATTTGCCGACGTCTGGATGGTCTATTAGTAGGGCATACATGGTTGGGGCGCCGCAGAATACTGTTACGCGATATTTCTCTATTGCCTTAAAAACTTCAATTGGGTCGAAACGCGGGAGCATAACTACTTTTCCGGCCAGATATATTGGGGCGTTCATGGCAACCGTCATTCCGTAGATGTGGAAGAGCGGCAGCACCGCCAAGAACACTTCTTCTGATGGTCTTCCTCTAAGCCATGCGGCGCACATCATGGCGTTTGAAACTAGATTCATGTGGGTAAGCATAGCTCCTTTTGGAGTTCCGGTTGTTCCGCCAGTGTATTGAAGAACCGCCAAGTCCTCTTTTGGGTCTATGCTTACCTCTGGAGGTTCGGCGGGGCTTTCTTTTATGAGTTCTTTAAAGAAGTGTACATTTGGTTCGCGTTCAACTTTTGCTGAGGGAATCTTGCCTAGTAAGGAGCCTAAAAATGCCTTAAAGCCGGGCATATATTCTTTCATGCTGGTTACAATTGCATGCTCTACGCCTGTTTTCTTCCATATATTTTTGAATCTAGGGAATAGAACGTCTAGGGTAACTATTACTTTCGCTTCGGAATTATTAAGTTGAAACTCAAGTTCTCTTTCTCTGTAAAGTGGACTTACAGCCGTAAGAGTTGCGCCGGCCTTCATTGCACCATAATAACTTATTACAAATTGCGGAATGTTCGGTAGGTATAACGCGACTACGTCTCCCTTTTTAATTCCCATTCTAGATAGGGCATTTGCAAACTTGTCGGCGGCGGTATTCAATTCTCTGTAAGTTATTTCTCTGCCGAAGAAGATTATGGCGGTGTTATGCGGATATGCCTCTGCCGATTTTTCTAGAAAGTGAAACAACGGGATTTCTGGGTAATCTATGGATTGTGGGACACCTTCGGGCCAAAACTTTAGCCAAGGCTTTTCAGATGCAGAAACCTTTTTCTTCCTTTTCTTTCTTTTAGGCATGACTAACCCTAATCTAAATGGTAAGATATAAAGAAGTATATAAAATTCAACATACTGCACATCTGGATAACTCTGCCCAGAAAGAGGAAGCTAAATGAAAATCGAGGCTGTTACCATTGAATGTAACGGAAATAGGCTATATGGGGAAATTTACATTCCTGATGAAACACCCGCACCCTGTATAATCGTATGTCATGGCATGAATAAGCAAGGATTTCATGCAATACCGCTCTACCGTAAGTTCGCCGAAAAAGCGGCGGAAAACGGTTTCCTCACCCTAAACTTTGACTTTAGGGGATGCGGAAAAAGCACTGGAGAATTCGGCTATGGAATAGAAGAGCAGAAAGACGTGAGATGTGTGCTCAGCTATCTTACTTCTAGAAGAGAGGTCGATAAAGAGAAAATTTTTCTCGTTGGGCATAGTCTAGGCGGGGCAATAGCCCTCTACGCCTCTAGAAATGACAATAGAGTTAAAGGATTAGTTTTGTGGTCTACTCCAGCCAATCACGCGTACAATGTTAAGAAGTTTATCCAATCAAACAGCGGAAAACTAAGTTACTATTTATTCCTGCTGGTTTCTTATCTAGACAACTTAATTGACGTTTCAAAGCTTTTCAATATGCGTGTATATGGCATACTTTTGAGGCCAAGTCTCGTAAGAAAGAAACTTATGAAGCTGAATGAGTGCGAAGCAGTTTCAAAGCTTAAAATTCCCATTTTAATCGTAATTGGGAGCAGAGATAGAATAGTTGGAGTTGAAGAAGCAAGACAGGTTTTTTCGGCGGCGAATAATCCTAAAAAATTGGTAATTATAGATGGCGCTAATCACATTTATGAGGGGAAAGAGAAAGAGTTAATATTCAGGACTTTGGGTTGGCTTAAGAGCTTAGTTTAAGTAATACTTCAATTAGTTCCTTTTTGTTTTTACTATATGGTCTGCGAAGGCTATGGGCCAAGGCGAAGGCTGAGCTTTTTCATTGAAGATTACAACCTTCTTTCCAAGCTTTTTTGCGTAATGAATCTCCATCGCGGTTCCGAAGCTGGGTTCATCACAAATAGCCACTATAACATCGCATTCATCAACAAATTTTAGGTCGTTCTCAACTATTCTTTCAGCAAGCTTCTTTTTGTCTCTAAAATCCCTAACGCCGCTATAATTCATTTCTTCCTCTCTGAATTGATCAATAACATTGAATCCGTTCTCCCTTAGAAAATTCTGAAGTTCTTTAATTTTCTTGATGTTTCCATAGGCTATTGGACCGCAGACCATAAGCCTCATCGCAAGCAACCTAAATAGTCATATAGGCATTTATCATATATCTAAATTTCAAAGGCGGTGGTGAATGTTTTGGAGTTTAAACTAAGTGAAGAACAGCTTGAAATTAAACGGGCTGTCAGAGAGTTCTGCGAGAAAGAATTCGACCCAGAGCTGGCACTAGAACTCGACAGAAAAGAAGAGTATCCAATGGAACTCTATAAGAAGGCTGCAAAACTCGGATTTACAAGTCTATCCTTTCCTGAAGAGTATGGAGGCCAAGGCTACGGCTATTTGGAGACTTGCATAGCCATGGAGGAGATGTGCCGCGTGGATTCATCGCTTGGATTGGCAGTAATGATAGGGGTTTTCGGAAGCGATCTTTTGCTCTTCCATGGAACAGAAGAGCAGAAAGAAAAGTATCTTCCGCCCCTATGCCGCGGAGACTACATTTCAGCTGCTGCCTTCACCGAGCCGGGACGGGGAAGCGACATAACAAAAATGGATACTACAGCCGTCAAGTATGGCGATGAATGGTGGATAAACGGGACAAAAACATTCATAACAAACGCGCCAATCGCCGACTTCATAATTGTGCTGTGCCAAACAGACACGAAGGTTAGGCCAACCTATAGGGGACAAACCCTATTCATTATCGATAAGGATACGCCTGGACTAGATGTGACGAAACAGACCAACAAGATGGGAATTAGATGTACTGCTACTGGTGAAGTTTCTCTAAGCGACGTTAAAGTTACGGATTGGAATATTGTCGGCGAGCTGAATAAGGGCTTCTACCATTCAATGTGGTTCTTTGACATAAGCAGGGTCGCAGTTGCGGCGCAAGCGGTTGGAACAGCGCAAGGAGCGTTCGAAATAGCCTTCAAATACGCAAAGGAGCGAGAAGCTTTCGGACAACCAATTATGCAGTTCCAACAGATAGGATGCAGACTAGCAGAAGTGGCAACTGAAATAGAAGCTGCCAGACTCCTAACCTACAAGGCGGCATGGACAATTGATCAGGGCAAGATGGATCCAATGATGACTTCTATGGCTAAGCTTTACGCGAGCAGAGCAGCCGTGAAAGCAACTGACGCCGCCATCCAGACGCTTGGCGGATATGGCTATATGGGCGAATACAAGGTTGAAAGATACTACAGAGATGCGAAAATAACTGAGATATATGAGGGAACCTCCGAAATTCAGAGACTTACAATATTAAGGTATTTGCTGAGGCAGTTCTGATAGCTTTAAATAAATTCAACAGCGTAATATAGAAGAAGGTGACAAAATGTCTAAGCCGTATGAAACGATAAAAATTGAGAGAGAAGGAAGCATTGTATGGATAACCCTCAACAGGCCGCACAGACTCAACGCTTTTAACGATGTTCTCATAGAAGAGCTTTCAGAAGCCCTCGACACGGCTGAAAACGACCCAAGCGTCAGATGCGTAGTAATAACTGGTGAAGGAGACCGCGCCTTCAGCGCTGGAGCCGACATAACTGCCTTTCCGAAAGCAACTCCCGTAACAGCTGAGAAATTTGCAAGAGGAGGACAAAAAGTCTTTTCTAAAATAGAGGAGATGTCGAAGCCAGTTATAGCGGCAATAAACGGCTACGCCCTGGGCGGAGGCCTAGAATTAGCCCTAGCATGTGACTTCAGAATAGCCTCAGAACACGCGGAGCTGGGAAGCCCAGAAATAAATCTGGGAATTATTCCCGGATGGGGCGGAACCCAACGGCTTGTTAGAATCGTTGGTTTGAGAAACGCCAAAAGACTTGTGATGCTCGGAGAGAGAATAAAGGCGGACGAAGCCCTAAAAATGGGTTTAGTCGACAAAGTAGTTCCATTCGAGAAACTTAGGGAGGAAGTTAAGGCTCTGGCTAAAAGGCTGGCTGAAGGTCCGCCAATAGCAATGAAATATGCAAAACACGCATTGAACTTTGGAAGCCAAGTTCCTCTCGACATAGGATTAAGACTTGAAGCTACGCTTATGGCCCTGCTGTTTTCAACCCAAGACGTAAAGCGTGGCATAGAAGCCTTTATGTCAAAGAGAAAACCTGAATTCAAGGGAGACTAGACATAATCTCCCAATTCATTTTTTAAATTCTAATTTAGGGTGAAACAAATTTGAGGAAAGTAGCTATTATAGGGGTTGGCCACAGCAAATTTGGCGTTAGACAAGATGTAAACGTATGTGAATTAGCCTTTGAAGCCGTCAAGCCAGCATTAGAAGATGCTGGACTTACACCTAAAGACATCCCCTTTGTGCCAGTCGCCTCCGTCGGCGTATGGTATGAAGAGCCCCTCCCAGCAGTTGCAATAGCAGAATACTGCGGTCTAACAGGCGCTGGATTAATGAAATTTGAAGCTGCATGTGCAACTGGAAGCGCCGCCATTTACGCCGCCTACACAGCGATTGCAAGCGGCCACGTAGACCTAGCCCTAGTCATAGGCGTTGAAAAAATGAGGGAGGTTGATACGCTTACAGCTGTTGAACTTATCGGCCGAGCGGGCTACTATCTATGGGAGTTCGAGAATTTCGGAATGACTTTTCCCGCTTACTATGCCTTACACGCGGTTGCCCACATGAACAAGTATGGAACAACAGAGGAGGATTTGGCTTTAGTTGCAGTGAAAGCCCACAAATATGGCGCCATGAATCCTTTAGCTCACTTCCAACGTGAAATAACCGTGGATGATGTTTTGTCTTCACATGTTATTGCTTGGCCCCTAAAACTTTATGATTGCTGTCCAATAACCGACGGAAGCGCCGCCGTTGTATTAGCTTCAGAAGAGAAAGCTAAAGAGCTAGGAGTAGACACCCCAGTATGGATAGAAGCCATAGGATTCTCTTCTGGAACGGCTAATCTCTCCAAAAGAAGGAATTATGTAGGATTAGAGGCTTCGGTGAAAGCTTCAAGAATGGCCTATAAAATGGCTGGAATAACTCCAAACGACATAGATGTCGCCAATGTTCACGACTGTTTCACAATAGCCGAAATACTAGCCTATGAAGACTTAGGCTTCTGCGAAAAAGGAGAGGGCGCTAAACTACTTAGGGAAGGCCAAACGGAAATAGGCGGAAAAATACCAGTCAACATAGATGGCGGATTAAAGGCAAAGGGCCATCCAATAGGCGCAACAGGAGTCTCGATGATGGCGGAATTAACAAAGCAGTTAAGAGAGGAGGTTCAACCTTCAAGCCGTCAGGCGCCCATGAAAAACTACATTGCAATGGCGCACAATATCGGCGGGACAGGCCACTATTGTTATGTAACAATTTTAAAGAGGTGAAAATAATGAGCGAAATGCCAACCCTACGCTCAAGGAAACTCGAAATAATCTATAACATACCAATAAGCAAGACATTAAAGTTCTGGGAAGGCTTGAAAGAAGGAAAAATTTACACAACCAAATGTAAAAAGTGTGGAAAGCTCTATTTTCCGCCAGTAGCCGACTGTGCAGAATGCTACTCCTCGGAGATGGAGTGGATAGAGCTAAGCGGAGAAGGCGAAATAGAAACCTTCACCCACATAATCGTGAAACCAGCAAGCTTTCAAGACGAACCGCCCTACACGGTAGCCATTGCAAGGCTCAAGGAAGGAATTAGAGCTCTAGCATGGCTCACAGGCGTAAAAAAGAAGGACGTAAAGATCGGAATGAAGGTTAGGTTAGTGGCGAAAGTAACGCCTGAAGGAAGGCTTACATACGAGTTTAAACCAATCCAATAGAATGGTGAAAAGTTATGGCCGAAGAAATTAAACGCGTAGCCGTCATAGGCGCGGGAATGATGGGCCACGGCATAGCCCAAGTCTTCGCCATGAAAGGCTACCAAGTGACCCTACTAGACATAAACGAGGAAATACTGAAAAAGGCTCTTCAGAGTATAGAATGGAGCCTAAACAAATTCGTTGAAAAAAGAAGAATAAGAAAGGAAGATGCAGACGCAGCCCTTTCAAGAATAAAAACAACAACATCCTACGAAGAAGCCGCGAAAGAAATAGACTTAGCAATAGAAGCAGTTCCGGAGAATATAGAACTGAAAAAGAAGGTTTTCGCGAAAATAGATGAGGTTGCGCCGTCGCACACAATAATAGCGACAAACACTTCAACTTTAAGCGTTACAGAGATGGGAAATGCTACCAAAAGGCCGGATAAGGCTGTTGGGATGCATTGGTTTAATCCCCCTCAGATGATGCAGCTAATAGAAGTTGTGAAGGGAGACCAAACAAGCGAAGAAACCATAAACACAATAATGGAATTAAGCAGAAAACTTGGAAAAACACCAATATTATGTAAGAAGGACGTGAGAGGATTCATAGTTAACCGAATACTGGGAATGGTATTCAACGAAGCCTTCTGGGCCTACCACAGAGGAGAAGCAACAAAAGAGGGAATAGACGCCTCAGCCAAATATACAGGAGGATTTCCAATGGGATGGTTTGAACTCGCCGACTTCGTCGGCCTAGACATAGCCTACGAAGTAGGAAAAGTCCTTTACGAAGCCTATGGAGAAAGATTCAAGCCCTGCACAGAAATAATCGAACCTCTGGTTAAGGAAGGAAAGTTAGGACAAAAAACAAAGGCAGGCTTTTACGACTGGAGCAAAGGCCGACCAAGAATACCATTCGAACTATCAGACGAATACGACATAGAAAGATCATGGGCAGTAGCCATAAACGAGGCTGCATGGCTAATCCACGAAGAAGTGGCAGAACCAGAAAGCATAGACACAGGAATGAAGCTTGGAACAGGATGGCCATCAGGCCCATGCGAATACGCTGACAGAAGAGGTCTAGACTGGGCATTAAACAAGCTTAAAGAGTTACATCAAAAATATGGCATGGAAATGTATAAGCCATGCCCGCTACTGGAAGATTATGTGGCAAAATCTTGGATCGGTAGGAAAACTGGTAGAGGTTTTTATCAGTATTAACTTCCTTCCTTATCTTTTAGATACTTCTCATAGTACTCATGTGCCTTTTTTACCGCTTCCTCCGGAATTTCAAGTATTTTTAAGTTTGTACCAGTTAATTTGGCGTATTTATCGAAACATTCCTTAACTCTAGAAACATTTCCTTCGTAAATTGCTAAACCGCCAGCTATTCTATACCATACTGCAGCTCTCAAATTGTCTTTGGCTTTTTCTAACTCTTTGGCTTTGGAAATAGCATCTTCAAATGAAGTATCTATTTTTCTGGGGTCAAGAAACATGGTGTCTTTTAATGCTTCAAATGTTTCAGGAGAATCTGAGCAAAGTTTCTCTAAATCTGTAATTTCTCTTTCTTTCTCAGAAGTTTTCTCGATTTCCTCCTCTTCTCCTTTCTTTTTTCTTTTAAATAGTCTATCTAGAACGCCCATATTATTTCCTCCATGATGACTACTTGAATGTGTTGCTAAGTAAAATAACTTTTTTGTTTAAAAGCATTTAATAGTTCACCTTGCTTATTTCTATTTTTAGGAGTATCACTTAAATGTAAGAGTCACTATTCTATTCCATTGGGAGAAGGACAGTGAATAAGAGATATCTTGTAGCCTCCCTTGGAGTCATCTTGATTTTTTCAGGAGTAATTCTTGCGTCTCTTTCTAATTCCGAGGCAGAGGTGCTGGACTGGGTTGATCGAACCGAAGTTGTTGAGAAGAAATACTGGATAGCCTCCTATTTCAGTGAAGGAGAGACTGTGGGTGTAAAATTTACTGTGGGCGAGTACTGGGACTTTGGAGAGGGATATGAGCCTGCGGATCCAGGATCAGGCTTACCATACGGACACCGCATAATATCCTTTAATGTTACTGATCCTTATGGTGATGTCACTCTATTTGACATTTATTTTGCTGTTGAGAAGGGGTATGGAATATTTAAAGTCACGGTTTATCATCCTGGAAGAGGCGTTGAAGCCAGCAACTCCACTGGAGATTTCATCTGGAACACGACGGCTAGCGGTGTTTATAATGTGTCATTATGGTATATCACTCCTCCCCCGACATCACTCGACCCAAACCTGATGGAAGAAATGAGGGAAGCCTTAGAAAATTGGCCGACGCCTCCAGAAACTCTACAATTGAAGGTGTTGGAGTACGTGACGCGACATCCCTATCAATTTATGTTCTTCCCCGGCGTATCTTCACTTGTGATAGGCGGAATATTATCTGTTGTAAGTTTTAGGCTGAAAAGTCCCACCAAACCGAGGAAATCTAAAAAGATTGTTCGATATAAATAAAAAAGGGGAATTAAATTATTTTTTGCGTTTTCGGATGATTACTGGTATTGCTGCAAGAGATAACATTGCTAGGATCATTAGCGCCGGGGAGAATTCCGGAATTACATTTGTGCTCTGGATGACTATTACATGGTCTCCTTCAGTGAAGTTGAACCACAAGGAAGTGTGAGTTTCGTTTGAAGATACGATTACGTCAGTGCCTATTTCTAGTGGGGTACCGTCAACGATAACGGTCCAGTCGCTGTCAACATCGCACCACATGAAATTCTTCGGGATGGTTACATTGCAGTAGCCGTCTGCGTAGGTCACATTGAAGGTTATTTGTTTGTTATCTGGGTCGAATCCGAGGTTATCAGGTGCGATGATTGCTCCGTCACTTTCTATAGTTACTATGTGGTCGCTTCCCAAGTAGCTAACTACAAATGAATTTACATGTTGCAGCGGCAAAATTTCGTATAGGCCATCCTCTACGGCATGTGGTATAGACTTGGCATAGGGTATCGATGGCATAACTATGTCTGTAAACTCTAAGTCAAGTAGTGAGGAGGCTGCAGGTTCAGGTTCCCATCCTTGGTAAGCAACTCTGAAGGTAAATTTGACGATGGTGCCGTTGCCATACCAATATTCTGCTGGTTGATAGGAGGTTGCTACAAGCCAGTAGGTTCCTACTCCACCGTCTATTGTTACGTTGTCGTATGGCACAAATAATGGTTCATTTAGCACTCCACCAGACAGTCCTAGCATTAGCTCGTGGCTTACATACTCAAGTAGTGTGGCATTCCATGAAAACTTGATTTCAACACCGTAAGTTCCGTTTGGTACTTCTAGAGGTTTCACATTATAAAGGTTTATTTCTACATCGAATGTCTGGTTTTTAGCAAAATGTGGACCGAAAGTTATCTCTGCAGGCTCAACTTTTATCACGGCGGAAGTTTCTGGAGCGAGAATCTCATAGAATCCGTCTTCTCTTTCATGTGGCACTGGAGTTGCTGTCGCATCTACGAGGTCTGTAAATATCAGTTGAAGTGGACAGCTAGCGCTTAGCTTTTCATACCATTTAGGCTGATAGATTACCTTAAAAGTGAACTCTGCTACTTTTCCGTCGCCGAACCATGGGTCTGCTCCAGCCAGTGATGAGGCGGCAATCCAGTAGGTGTCATTTGGGTATGTGGTGTTTGTAAGTTCATCCTTTGCTGTGAAGTATGGTCCATTTAGTACTCCGCCTTCAACGCCGATGTATAGGGTTCTATTGACAAACTCGATAAGGTTGGGGTTCCACTGCAGCTTAATTTCAATGCCGAAGACTCCCGCTGGAACATTCTGATCAGTCACGTTATAAAGCCAAACAGCCACAGTGAATGTTTGGTTTATTGCCGGGTCTGGGCCAAATGTTATTGTTTCTGGTTCGACTTTGTAGTAGGGTCCTGGATGCTGTCCATAGGTTCTGGGTGCTTGGAAGACTGCTATTAGAGCGAGTGTGAATAGTAGCGTCGAGAATAGACTGACATGCTTCTTCATACTTTTCAATCTTTCCACCATTCTTGCTTTTTGCTATAGAGTTAGTATTTGAGTGTTTCTGTTTTAAAATTTGTGTATGTATAGTATTGGGAATTACTACTTAAGGGCTGTTTTGTTTTAAAAAATGGGAGAGTTGGGTTTTTAGCATGTTGTTCCGTAGAGGTATCCGCAGGTTACGAGGTCTGTTAGTCCTATTTTGCCGTCGTTGTCTAGGTCGGCGTCTGGGTTCCAGCCGGGGTCTTCTGGTGTGGATGAGAATGCTTGAGCGATTATGACTAGGTCTGTTAGTCCTATTTCTCCGTTTCCGTCTATGTCGCCTATCATTTTTATTTTGACTGTTTGTTCTCCTGTTAGGATGTTGTTTTCTGTGTTGAGTTCAAATGGTACTTCTGTTGCTACTGCTTTTAGTGTGTGGGTTGTGCAGGGCTGTAGTCCTGTTGTGTTCCATAGGAATGTTATTGTTAGATTTTCGCCTGCTGGGAGGTCGGTTATTTGTTGTGTTCCTATTGGGTTTTCTTCTGTGGAGCCTAGTGGGATATAGTATAGTGATACGTTGAAGTTTTCGGCTATTCCTCCGAGGTTGGCGACTGTCACGTTTATTTCTACTATTCTGTTTGGGTATACTTTGTTTGGATGCGGTATTATTTCTAGTATGGCTATGTCTCTTATTACTGTCATGAAGAAGCCGTCTTCGGTTTGGTGACTTATTGGTTCTAGTTCTGAGTTGAGTAGTTGGGTTTCATGGAGGTCTAGTGGGCTGCTTCCGTAGCCTGAGACTTGGAAGTATATTGTTACTATTGTTGTTTGGGGTCCTATGTTTATTGGTGTGTCGTAGTATGTTAGGTTGATTTGGATTATTCCGTCGTGGACTGCTTGGCGCATTTTTACTAGTCCTAGGGATGTGTTGGCTATGGCTCCGGTGTATTCTATTACTTCTGAGTTGTAGGCGAGTTTGAAGCTGCAGAAGTAGAGGTCGAATGTGTTTTCGAGTCTTATTTCGAATTGTACTGGTGAGCCTGGTCCTAGTTCTGGGTCTATTAGTTCGGGTGGGTATACGAAGATTCTTGTGATTAGCATGTTGTTGAAGTATCCGTCGGTTGTTTCGTATGGGAGTGGGTCGCCCCATGCGTCGGTTAAGGTTATTTCTGTTAGGTGTAGGGTTGTTTCGCCTGTTTCGATTATGTGGAATTTTATGGTTATTATGTCTATTTCGCCGGTTATTGGTTCGGAGAGGGTTATTGAGCCTTGTATTGTTCCTAGGGTGTTGTCTATGGTTGGTGGGGTTGCTTCTTCTGTCCAGTTGGCTTCTGTTGCTTCTATTATTTGTGGGTTGTATTCTAGTTTGAATGAGAATTGGGCTAGGTTTTCGGCGTTTTGGATGGTTATGTTTATTGTGAAGTTTTTGCATGGGGTTAGTGAGGAGTCTACTATTTGTTCTGGGTTTATTTTTACTTGGGCTGTTGGGATTGTTAGTCTGTTGTCGAAGATTCCGCTTTGTGTGTAGTGTGGGATTGGGGTTGCTGCTGCGTCTACTATGTCGGTGAATTCTAGGGTTATTCCTGTTTTTCCTCTGCTTAGCACTTTAAATGTGGCTTTGATTATTGTTCCGTCGCCCCACCATGGTTCGGCTGGGGGTAGGGATGAGACTGCTGTCCAGTACATTCCTGTTGTTGTTTCGTTTTTTGCGGCGAAGTAGGGTGAGTTTAGTACTCCTCCTGCTTCGCCTATTTTGAAGTTTATTCCTATTAGTTCTAGTATGTCTGGGTTCCATGTTAGTTTGATTTCTACTCCGTAGAGTCCGTTTGGTACGGTTTCTGTTGTTGCGTTGTATAGGTTTACTTCTATTTGGAAGGTTGTGTTTGGTTCTAGGGTTGGGTCTTTTATTGATTGTGGTTCTACTATTATTGCTGGTTGGTCGCCTGGGAATGCTTTTGCGGGGTTTATGAGTAGTGGGGTGGCTGTTGTGGTTAGCAGTAAGAGTATGGTTAGTGCGAGAATGTTTTTCTTTGCAGAATTTATATTCATTATTTCACCTTCTCCCCGTTTCCATCAAAAATTCTGTTAAGTTTCGATTTAAAGGTTATGGAAAAGAAATCTAC
>Ga0164311_10000244_pt1 | contig 22293 bp, 18 predicted proteins | sample GuaBasSedimGuay2_FD_121796 | JGI IMG/M metagenome (GOLD analysis project Ga0164311, IMG submission 121796) | Subseafloor sediment microbial communities from Guaymas Basin, Gulf of California, Mexico - Guay2, Core 4569-9, 9-12 cm | ecosystem: Environmental > Aquatic > Marine > Hydrothermal vents... | reverse complement strand
GCAGATTCTTCCAAATATGACACGATTCGCGACCTGTTTCGCCCCGGTCATGCAGATTTCACTTTTTGGAAAAAATTTGGCATCCGGGACCATCGAGGGGGCGGTCGCTCATCAGGGCGTGAAACGGCCTCCCGTGTAGCCGGAGGGGCGGTGGCAAAGAAGATACTGTCCGGACGAGGAGTGAGGTTGACTGCCTACGCTCTGGAAATTGCTGGTATTCGAGCCGAGGGCGTCTCTTACGATGAAATTGAACGCAATTGCGTACGATGTCCCGATGCTGATGCAGCAAGTCGGATGGAGGAAGCCATTTTGGAAGCCAGAAGTGCTGGCGATTCGGTTGGGGGTATCGTGCAGCTTGAAATAAAAGGCGTTCCCGCCGGACTCGGCGATCCCGTATTTGGTAAACTTAATGCGCGTCTGGGAGCCGCTCTGCTTTCGCTTGGTGCGGTTAAAGGGATTGAGTTTGGGGATGGATTCTATTCGTCCCGTTTGCGGGGAAGTCAATTTAACGACCCTATGCGAGACGGCCGTTTTCTGTCCAACCATGCAGGCGGTATCCTTGGAGGAATTTCCTCTGGTGCCGATATCATTCTTCGCCTGGCAGTAAAACCAACGCCATCGGTCTCTCTGCCGCAGGAGACATATGATACGACCGGAAAAAACCGATCGTTGCGTATCGAGGGACGACATGACCCGTGTATCGTTCCTCGGATAATCCCGGTGGTCGAGGCCATGGCTGCTTTAGTTATCCTGGATCTTTGGGATATACAGAAGCGGTTGCGCCCGACTTGGGACGAGAAAAACAATCAACTAAAAGAAACTGTCTGATTTTGTCGGTTTTGACAAAGCAATGAAAGGAAGTACCGTAAATGGAAATAATTGATTTCTCAAAAGAGTGGGCGACGCTGAATCTTCCGCAGCAGGTGTCGGACTTACTGGAAAACTGCCCTTCCTGCATTTTTCCGAAAAGTCGGGATGAAGTTTTATCGCTGGCAATGGGCGGTCAATCTGAGGGGGTTTTCGAGGTCGCCTACGATGTTCCCGGCAAAGATCGGGTTGTCGAGGCGACAGTCGCACACTGCAAGAATGGATTAGTCATTAATTATCCCGACCCTTATATGCGGCGGCGGGACCCCGAGTGTATGGTTGTCGCTGACCCAGAGCAAACAGACAAGACCCGTTACAGCGGACGGTTTGGAGAACCCTTTGATAAAGTACGGGCGGAAACTTTTGATTGGCTGCGGCAACAGAATCTCGTTGCGATGGCCTTTACGCTGGGCGGGTTTGACTCTGAATCGGACCAGGGTGCTTTGCTGATAGCCCCCCAGAATGCCGGGTTTTTCATCGGCGGCCTGGGTGATCTTCAGGGCATGATTCCCTCTGATAAGCTCTCGGAAAATTTCAGGGTTCGCAGTGTTATTTACCTGGCTCCGCCTTTTAGGCATACACACTTTAACGGCAAGCAGCTTGTCGTGCACAATCGTCTCAATGATCTGCATGAGGTTTTTTCTTACAATCTTTACCCAGGCCCAAGCGCCAAAAAAGGTGTTTACGGCGTCTTGCTTTCGATTGGAGAAGACGAAGATTGGCCTACGCTTCACGGGTCCACAGTCCAGATAGTTACGCCTTATGATAATGTAACGACCCTTATGCACGAAGGCGCCAGCGGCGGCGGCAAGAGTGAGATGCTGGAGCATGCCCATCGCGAAGAAGATGGGCGGCTTCTGTTTGGCCTAAATACCGTAACCGGAGAAAAACGCCGCCTGGTCCTGAATCAGGCGTGCGAGTTGCGTCCGGTTACCGATGATATGGCGATGTGCCGGCCCAATAAAGAAAACGATACCGGTTACCTCATCGCCAAAGATGCAGAGCAGGCATGGTTTGTGCGCGTAAACCATATTCAGAAATATGGCACGGATCCGCACATGGAAAGTTTGACAATCCATCCAAGCGAACCTCTGATTTTACTGAATTTACAGGGGACCTCCAACTCAACCTGCCTGATATGGGAGCATACCGAAGACGCCCCTGGCGTGCCGTGTCCAAACCCTCGTGTCATTTTACCCCGGCGGCTCGTTCCTGAAGTCGTTGACGGAGAGGTTGAAGTTATGATCCGCAGCTTTGGAATACGAACACCACCGTGTACAAAAGAGCAACCGAGCTATGGGATTGTGGGATATTTACATATTCTGCCGGCCAGTTTGGCCTGGTTGTGGAGATTAGTGGCCCCGCGAGGTCATGACAACCCCAGTATAACCGATACTGAGGGAATGACCAGCGAAGGCGTTGGTTCGTATTGGCCCTTTGCTGCCGGACGCATGGTGGACCATGCCAATTTGCTGCTTCGTCAAATTCAAGCGACTCCAAAGGTCCGCTATACATTGATGCCCAATCAGCATGTTGGGGCCTGGCAGGTCAGTTTTATGCCGCAATGGGTATCGCGCGAGTATTTGGCGAGGCGTGGTGTCGCAAAATTCCAGCCGCATCAAATTGTACCGGCTCGGTGTCCGTTGTTGGGGTACGCCTTAAAATCAATGCAAATCGAAGGAACCCTTCTGCCTCAATGGTTTTTACGGGTAGAAACGCAACCTGAAGTTGGCCCTGACGGCTACGATGCAGGCGCGGAAATCCTGAAGGAATTCTTCGCTCGTGAGCTAAGAAAGTTTCTTGATCCCGACCTGGACCCGTTAGGGAAAGAAATTATCACCTGCTGTCTGGACGGGGGAACTTTACAGGATTATGATAATTTGTTACACGGCGTGCCTGTGTAAAACTCACTGAGCTTTTGCAAAGTTAAGGTAATGGCTACAATAAGGTATATACTTAGCTTCAGCCAAAATTGACATAATGCGTTACAGGGTATAATGTTATGGGTAAAACCCGCTTTTTGGCTGTTTCGTGTAATTGCTTGTTGTTAAGGATGTTGTGGAACCCTACTGGGTTTAAGTGCATACCCCATCCTAAACAGTCTGCAAATGCTGGCAGTATACAAAGCGATAAAGTGACGGGTTTATCCGCTTATGACGAGCGTTGTAACTCAAGTAAAATGGCCATGTTAGGCGCAAAGAAAGAGCCGGTGTCATTGACTGACACCGACTCTTTACAAGCGGAGGAGGAGGGATTCGAACCCCCGGTACATCGCTGCACAACGGTTTTCAAGACCGTCACCATAAGCCGCTCGGACACTCCTCCAAGTCCTTGTCTAAAAGAAAAGCATTCAAAGCAAAAAAAACCTCACCACAAGCTCGGCTACGACCCATTTTGAGTTATAACAGTTTTAGCTTGTTTTAAAGAACTATCTGTGTCTCGGTCGGAGTAATAACATGCAAAAGAGCGACAAAAAAACCAGAAGACCCGTTCCGGCAAGTTTTCACTTACCCTACATCCAACAGGTCAGTACTGCAAGAAAATTTTCGAGCCATCGTTTTTCCTTTTTGTACACCGTTGTCTTGAGTCTGTTGGACTCGCAGGAGTTATACAAAAGAGACCTCTGAATAACTCGGTTTTTTCGTGAAACCGGACTTGATCCGGTATTGACATCTGTTCACTCATAATACTATCTGACTTTCTTAAAGTTATCCGACCTGCTGCTTATGAAGAGCATGTTCTTTTGCTATTTCCATCCAATTTGCTTTGGATAAGAATGCTATTACTTCATTAAAGTCCTTCTTTATCTCGTCAAAGAGAAAGTCAAAGACTTCTGTGTTTTTTTGCTTTCCGGCACATTCGAGTTGATAAGCTTTTGCGTGCAACTGGTTTGCCCCTATCATTGCCGAGATTCCTTTCAAACTGTGAGAGTACAATTCAACTTCTTCGGAGGTTTTAGCTTTTATCGCTTCTATGAAGTTCTGGATGGTTTGCGGAGCATCTTCAGTAAATATTTTTGCCGCTTCCATTACCATCTCTTCATCTGTAAGGTAATTCATCATTATTGACCAGTCAACAGGAATACCCATCTTGTCTCCTGCCTCAGAAAAAGAAGAATCCGTTTGTGAAATTCCCTGGTCTAAACAAGATTCGATGATCTCATTATGCTGCACCTTTTCTGGATCGGTTTTTTCTGTCAGAGGCACATCCTCTGAAGATAAATATTTATTCAGTACAACGAAGAGTTTTTTACGATTAATTGGTTTAGCTACATGCTCGTCACATCCTGCTGTAAGAACCTTTGATATGTCGTCCTTCATAACATCAGCTGTTAAAGCAATAATGGGTAGAGTCAATCCGTTCTGCCGCAGTATTCCCGTCGCCTCAAGACCATCCATATTAGGCATATGCACATCCATAAGTATCAAATCATAGTCTTCAGATGAGGTGGCCTCTACCGCTTTACAGCCATCATTGACTATGGTTACACGTAACCCTGCCTTTTCAAGCATTAACCGGACAACTTTTTGATTAACTTCATCGTCTTCAGCAACGAGGATATTGCCGGATAGTTTATTCTGAAAACTTTCGGTTTCCCGGGTAGACCTGCTCCTGTCGAGCTCATTTACCAACGGGTGTGATGCAATATCAACACCTGCCGGTATTAAGAGAGAAAAAATTGAACCTTTCCCTTTTTCACTTTTCAGCGATATTGAGCCGCCAAGCAGTTTGGCCAGTTGTTTAGTTATCGACATCCCAAGACCTGTGCCGCCGAATTTCCGAGTTATTGTATTATCAGCCTGGCTAAACTTTTCAAATATTCGGCTCTGCTCTTCGGTGTTCATACCAATTCCAGTATCTTCCGAATCGAAACGGATAGTGGAGCCATCATTGTCATCGGCCAGTGATATATGCAGACGTACAGATCCTGTATCCGTAAATTTTATGGCATTGCCAATAATATTGATCAGGCATTGACGAACTCGGGTTTTATCGGTGCGAATCTGTTCCGGGATGGGCGTATCAAAAATAATACTGAATTCTATGTCTTTTTCTGCTGCCTTAGCACACATCAACGACTCAATATCAAGGAGCATTCTGTTCAGGGAACAGTCAATAATTTCGATATCTATTTTGCCAGCTTCAATTTTAGATATGTCAAGAATTTCATTTATTACATTAAGAAGTTCGTCCGCTGATGATTTACAGGTAGCCAAAAGGTCATATAATGTATCACTGAGTGGTTCATCAAAAGCCAACTCCAGCGTACCTATAACACCATTCATAGGCGTACGGATCTCATGGCTCATATTAGCTAAAAACTGGCTTTTGGCTTCATTTGCACCATCAGCATCCTTTTTGGCCTGCCTTAATGCTTCTTCTGATTGCTTACGCTCGATAGCGTAGAGAATGGAGCGTTTCAGCAAATTTCCATCCAGGTGCCCTTTAACCAGATAATCCTGAGCGCCTTCTCGGACCGCATCGACTGCGAGCTTTTCATCGCCAATTCCCGTCAAGACTATGATAGGAACTTGAGGCACCTCGGCACGCACCCTTGTTAGCGTTTCCATACCCTCAGAATCCGGCAACGTAAGATCGAGCAAAATAATATCGAAGTGATCCTCGGTAAGGCACTTGAGGCCCGATGACACTGTGTTGGCGCATTGTAATTGCACTTTAACCTGAGAGTCGTTTTCTTCGGCCAGCATCTTCTGTGTGTGCCGAGTAGCGAAAACACTGTCCTCTACCAGCAATGCTTTGATAGGTTTTTCGCTCATATAGCTTATCCTTCACAAGACTTAAGAACACTACCAAGCCGATCCGTCAACTCTTTATGGGCGGCGGCTTCTTCGCCGGACAGCAGCTTCTGACAAGCCTCTACACTTTCACAAAGTAATGAGATAGTATCGCCTTCTATCACAGTATCCGCATCGCCGGCCTTCTTAAAAATACGCTCTAAAGCTCCGGATATTTGTTCCAGGTTGTCAAGACCGACACTCCTTGAAGAACTCTTGGTGATATGTGCACACCGGAAGAGACGCTTCAATACCGAAGTTTGATCTATCGCTTGAGTCTCTTGCCCCAAAATTGACATATCCTGTTTCATTTCGTCAATGAGGTTTTTCGTCTCTTCGTTGAAGATCTCTAACAGCTCTTCACTAATGGTTATGTTTTCCATTGCTCTATTCCTTTCATGCAAATATCTTATTTGCTCCAGTTACCCAGTGCCTGGATAATGTTGTCAACAGCCATCGGCGGAAGGACAAAGACAAGGCTTCCTCGATATATCTTTTCACGCACGATAAATTCACTTTCCATTATCACAGCCTGCTCGGTCTCTAAAGACAGTTGAGACAGAGTCTCGTCCAGAATTGCGCCGACCATATCGTAAGCATATCCGGGAACGGAATATCCGATCTTCATTTTCAGTCCGTTGGCAAGCACGGTCATAAAGGCGCCGATTACGATATTGCCCAACTCCTTTAACGCCGAGACACCCATATCGTCGAGGTTCTCAATACAATCAGTTTCCTGGCCCGTAAGAATAGTGGCCAAACTGAGAGATTCTGACTCCGAAAACATCAGGAGGATACTGCTTCCCGAAATATCTCCATTCACCTTGAAATATACCGTCATTATTTCACTCTCGGACCCTCCCAGTAGATCGGGAACCTTTTCGATGGGCTCGATTATAATATTGGGTATCGTAATATCCACTTTCATATCCAATATTTTTGACAGGCTCGTAGCGGCGTTACTCGTAGCTATCGAGACAACCTCTCTGAATGCATCCAATCGAATCTTGTCAAAATCAACTAAAATCATAGTTCTGTCTCCTTGTTATAGTAACGAAGCCACATCCATAATCAGGGCTGGTTTTCCTGTGCCCAGAATGGTCGCGCCTGAAGTGCCTTTTATTTCTTTCAATAAACCCGTCAAGGGCTTTATCACAATCTCTTGTTGGCCGAGGAAATTGTCCACTACAAGACCAACCTTTTTCTCTCCGGCCTCTACCACCACCACGGATATCTTAGTCTTTTGCACCTCAATATCCGTAACCGGAGAAGGCATTTCTGATGATTTAAAGCCAAATCTCCCTTTCAATCCTATCAGGGGAAGAACACCATCTCGATAAGAAATCACCTCGCGATGCTCTATCGTCTTGATCTGATGCTGTGATATTTTTATTGTCTCGGTTATGCAGGTTAGCGGGATACAATACACCTGATCGGCCACCGACACCAGCATTGCCTGGGCTATAGCCATAGTAAGAGGCAGCTTGATGGAGAACGTGGAGCCCTCGTTGACCTTGGTGTCAATTTCTAACGTCCCTCCCAGCGATTCAATTTTGAGCTTAGCTGCATTCAGCCCCACGCCTCTGCCAGCCGCCTCGGTGACCTCCTCGACCCTGCTGTAGCCGGGGCGGGTTGTGAGCATAATTATATCCTTGTAACTAAGGGCTTCGAGTTCTTTTTCTGTAACAATTCCTTTCTCAATGGCGACTTTTCTTATTTCTTCGATATCCACGCCACGTCCATCATCCGAAAGCTCGACGACCACAGAATTTTTCTCTCTCCTGGCCGACAGCTTAATCTTGCCTCGACTGGGCTTTTTGAGCTTGGCTCTTTCCTGTGACTCTTCAATACCATGTGTCACTGCATTTTTCAGCAGATGGAGTAATGGTTCGGTGATTTCATCTTGAATACTGCGATCCAGGCCTATATCCCCTCCTTCAATAATGAAATCCACCTCTTTACTCTGCTGGACAGATACATCTCTGATCAGCCTCGGAAAGGGAGTAAAGATGTACTCCAAAGGCACGAGCCGGACCTGCATCATCTGATCCTGAAGCCGCGAAGTCAGTCTTGTCAAATGAGCGACAGTTTCTGCTAAAGCACTGTTGTCTATTGTCTTAGCTATCTGTCCGAGCCTGATTCTGCTTATGGCCAATTCTCCCGTCAGGTCCATGAGATCATCGAGCTGAGTTAAAGGAACCCGCACTGCTTGGATTTCGCTGGCAGGAGCAGATAAACTCTTGGTCACTTTTCGTTGAGATTCAGATTTCTTTGTATCTACGAACATGGTCTTCTCTCGAGGGACGGTTGAGGCAATTTCCTCAAATTGTGCCACCAAAGGAGCCACTTCTATTATTTCTTCTTCTCCTCCACTTGCTCTTCCTTTTATCAAATCCCCTAATGTGTCCAGAGAGTTGAACAGTAAGTCCACGGTTTCCCTTTCCAGCTTCGACTCTCCGCTTCTCAGCAAGGAAAGAGCGGTCTCCATAGAATGAGTAAGTTTCGCTATTCCGTCATAGCCCATAGTCTGGGCCATACTTTTCATTGTATGACTTTGGCGAAACAGCTCACTAAGCAACTCTACATTGTCAGGTTCTTTCTCGAGATCGACTAGGACATTATTCAGCGCGTTCAGTATCTCCCGAGCCTCACTTAGAAACAGTTGTTTATACTCTGATATTTGCATTTGAAACCTCAGCTATACTATTAACTGCTTTGACAATTTCATCCGCTATTCGCGGTAACGGGACAACTTTGTCAATAACCCCAGCCTGGACGGCTGATTTTGGCATTCCATAAACCACAGCCGTTGACTCATGCTCGGCGATGTTGTAACCGCCATGTTCCTTGATAGCTCGCAGTCCTTCCGTGCCATCGCTGCCCATACCCGTTAAAACAAGTCCGACTGTATTTCTTCCATAGATGGGTGCTAAAGAAATCATGGGCTCATTAGCCTCTGCAAAATGAAAGTTCTCTTTGTCCAAAGGCCGGATCAGCTTAATCCTTTCACCGGTATTTCGATCCGACTCTACACTGCAATGAAAGTCAGTTGGAGCGATCAGGACTTTGCCTTGTTGAAGCAGTTCGCCTTCTTCGGCGATTTTGACTTTAAGCGGTGATTCCCGATCAAGTCTTCTCGCAAGCGAATGGATGAAATCTGCAGGCATATGCTGAACCACCAGCACCGCTGCCGACAAATCACCCGGCAACCGCGGGATTATCCGGCTCAGGGCCCGAGGACCGCCCGATGAACTGGCAATCGCAACGATTCTATTCGTACTTTTCGCTACAGGCTTTTCCGTCTGCTCCGTGGCTCTTTCTACCTTTGACGGGGACAGTTTTTTTATATCTACTTGCGAAGCAAGCTTTATTTGAAATATTAGATCTTCTTTAATCTGCCCGAGGTTATCAGAGATCGCTCCCTTGGGTTTGCGCACGAAGCCTGTAGCACCGTATTCCAAGGCCTCTATCGTTTCTTCACCCAGGAATTCGCTGAATCCTGTAACCATCACTACTGGAGTGGGAAACTTCTCCATGATATAGCCAAGGCACGCAAGGCCGTCTATCTCTGGCAACTCAATATCCATCGTAACTACATCGGGTTTAAGTTTGGCTACATCTTTCAGGGCCTCTACTCCATTTCCGGCGGTCTTGATGACCTTGCACTCCGGATCAGATTCGATTGCCTTGGTGAGCAGCTTTCGCATAAACGCTGAGTCATCTACAACCAAAATCCGTATCTTCTTTGTCATAGCTATTTCTACCTAATAATTCTTTTCGCCAACATTAGTGGTCTTTACTACAACAGAACCGTCCCGCATGTCAAATAGCACACTGCGGCCAACATGACCGCCGACATCCTCAACAACGATTTCAATATCATGTTTTATCAATTCTTCCCTCACCGCCGAGATATTTCTCTGCCCTATGTTCATTGTGCTGTCCGGAGAAATTATGTTTGAGAACATGTTTGCGCCACCAAAGATTTTGGCTTTTAAATTACAAATGCTGACATCTCGCTCCTGCATTTCATTTACCATCATAGCTACCGCCATATCGCCGTATCTGGCGGGAGATGATTTGTCGGATGATTTAGCTATTTGAGGGAGCATGATGTGAGCCAGCCCTCCTATTGCGGCGGCTTTGTCATAGAGTGCCACTGCGACGCACGAACCTACACCAATACACCTGAGGGCATATGGGGACTCGGCAACCATTATCTCACCCATTCCAACGGTCAACTCTACAGTTTCCGGACAATCTAACATTTTAATCTCTATGCTCATTGTTAGGCATTCTCCAACACACTCGCGACCACATCAGCTATATTGGAAGGTTGAAAAGGTTTCACGATAAAGTCTTTGGCGCCTGCGTTAATAAACTCCTCGATAACATCCTGCTGTCCCATTCCGCTTACGATAACGACCTTTGCTTTGGGGTCCGCTTTCACCATTGCCTTGAGGGCAGAAATAGAGTCTACACCTCCAATTTCCGGCATAACAATATCCATGGTTACAACATCAGGATTGAGCTTTTCATAGAACTCCACAGCTTCTCCGGCATTTTCTGCCTCAACAATAATCTCATGTCCCTCTTCAACTAGGATGTCGGAGAGCATCTTACGAGAAAACTTGGCATCATCGACCACCATAATATTAGCCATTTGTCTGCTCCTTTAATTTTGCCGCCGACATACTCATCGGAGCTAGTTCTTCAATTTTATGGACAGCCAGGAGTTTCTCGAAATCCAGTAGGATGATGATCCTATTGTCCAAGTTGCCAACCCCTTGGATATAGTCTTCGCTGTCTTTGGTTTGGACAACTTCCGGTGTGGACTCGATGTTCTCAGCAGGAATCTTGAATACTTCCGAAACCTCGTCCACCAATATCCCCACTATCTGATTCTTGACCTCGGTAACCATAATCCTTGCACTTTGAGGAATGTCAGGCTGTTGGGAAAGACCAAACTTCTCAGCCAAATCTACAACCGCTATGATCTGGCCTCTCAAGTTCGTCATGCCGCGCACGGACGAGGGAGCATCAGGAATATGAGCAATTTCCCCAACTCTGATTATCTCCTTCACCGAACTAATCTCAACGCCAAATTCTTCGTCCCTGAGTCGGAAGTTGACCAATTGGATTACCTCGCCCTTGGTTTCTATGACTTGCTCAGTCATTGACATATCCTCCTTCTTCCTCTGTGAATTCATATCCGACTGCAACTTTCTCTTTGGTTTCATGCGATTTCTGGTGGATCATTCCATCCATCTTCTTTTTTGCTTCCGCAAGCCTTTGGGCCATAGATTGGCCTGATAGATTCTTTAATGTGGACTTGTTTTTTTCCGTTGCTCCGTCACCGGTCTTAAACTTTGCAACTGTGGTATTCAGATCTATGCCCATCTCGGAAAGAGACTGCGCCGAAGAAGCCGTCTCCTGCATGGTAGCAAGCATCTGCTGAGCAGAGGCGCTGCACTGCTCTGTCGAACTGGATGCCTGCTCGGAAATAGCGGCGACCTCCTCTACTGATTTGGTAACCTGCTTAGCACCTGCAGCCATCTGCTGAGATGAAGCTGAAATTTGCTGCAGCATCGTGGAAACACTTTCACTGGCCTGCTGAATTTCTTCTAAAGTATTACCTGCATTGGCAATCATCTCTTTTCCGGATGCGACCTCTTTCGTGCTGGTCTCCATATTCTTCACAGCAGCATCGGTCTCGCTGATAGTCTCTTTGATAAGCTGGTCTATTTCAGCGGCGGATTTCGATGAATTTTCTGCAAGCTTGCGAACCTCTTCTGCAACTACCGCAAAGCCTCTGCCAGCCTCACCGGCTCTGGCAGCCTCAATGGCAGCGTTCAGTGCCAAAAGGTTGGTTTGATCGGCTACATTGGTTATCACATCCACAATTTGAGCCATCTGCTCGGAACGCTTGCCCAACTGCGTCACTGCCTGGGAGGTGGTAGTGGTGGAGTTTTCAATCTTATCCATAGTTTTGATGGCTGTTTTTACTGCTTCTGCTCCATTCTGGGCTGACTGGCTTGCCTGGGCCGAAGCCGAAGCCGCCTCTTCGGAAGATTTGGCACTTTGAGAGATTGACGCATTGAGCTGTTCCATAACCTTGCTCGTTTCCTCCACTCTCTGGGCCTGACTCTGAGCTCCCTTGGCAAGCTGATCTATAGCCGAGGACATTTCCTCCATGGTCGCATTGGACTCTTGAGCGGCTGAGGATAACTGTTGACTCGAAGCGGAAACTCCTGTGGAAGCAGCCACAACCCGTTCTATTACCTCACGCAGACTGCCAACCATCTTCTTGAACGAACTGGCAAGTTGACCTATCTCATCTTTAGTTTTAATCTCCACCTCAGCCGTCAGATCTCCCTGAGCCACAATGCCTGAGATATCCACTAGATTGCGAACAGGATTAATGATGCCTCGGGTAATTAGAAAGCCAACTACGGTCAAAACCACCGATGCCACGAGGGTTCCGAAAAGGATCGTTGATTTTGTAATCGCGGCAGCTACATGCTCATCCCCAGACCGTTGCTCAAGCAGCGTTCGCTCCTTGGCAACTATGTCACCTAATATTTTTCGAATATTATCCTCGATGTCCTTGCCTTTGCCGGTAACAACTTCCTGTAAAGCCGCGTCAAAGCCGCTGTCTTTTCGTAGATTGATGGTATTCTTGAGTTCGGCAAGTTCGGCCTGGATTAATGGTTCGACCTCATCAAGCTTGCTCTGATGATTAGCGTTATTCTTGGTCAGATCTCTGATCTTTTCTAATTCTGCGTCAATCCTCTTGATGGCCGTGTTATAAGGATCGAGATAGTGATCCAATCCGGTGATAATATAGCCCCGTTGGCCGACCTCTGCATTAAGCAGATCAATTTCCATCTGCCCGATACTATCAAGCACCTGATAAGTGTGCTCGGACAAGATAGTCGTCTGAATCATCTTGCTGGAGCTCATATATGAGACCAGTCCAATTATGACCAGAATCAAAAGATTTGCTCCAAAACCTATCGCCATTTTTTTTCCAATTGTCATATTCATTTTAATGTTCCTTTCTTTTTCTTATCAAGTTCTTACACTAAGAGTTGTTTTTTCTCTATACACTCTTTCGGCCAAATCGATGATTTCAAAATGGCTCCTAATTCGTTCCGGAAGTGTCTCTGACTTGCCCAGAATGAGAAATCCGCCGGGATTGAGGGCACTATGTAAATTACGAACCACTTTTTCCTGAAGACCCTTTTCGAAATAGATCAGCAAATTCCTGCACAGCACCAGATCCATCCCCCGTTTTGCAAGACCCGAGACTATATCATGCCGATGGAAGTCGACTAAAACCCGCACCCGGTCACTAACCACATATCTATCCTGCACCCGGGTGAAGTATTTAAACAATAAATGGGGCGACAAATTACGCAAGGCCCTTTTATCATAGGAACCCCACGGCGCCTTCTCCAAAGCATCTTTGTCTATGTCCGTAGCTGAAATTTTTATATCGAATTTTTTTATTTCGTCCCCCAGTGCCTCGCAGAGGAGTATGGCTACACTGTAAGCCTCTTGCCCGTGGCCCATACCGCAGGACCACACACGAATCTCATTCGAACCATCAACTTGCTTTTGATAAATAATCTCAGGTACGATTTCGTTCTTTAGAAATTCAAACACATTTGTATCGCGGAAGAAGTAGCTTTCTTTTATGGTGAGAGCCTCTATTAGCTTGTCATATTCACTAAGTTCTTTATTGAGCAGCGAAATATAATCCCAGTAACTATCACATTCGGCAACATGGAGTCTGTGCAGGACTCTGCGCTTCAAGAGTTGAGGCCGATACTCACCAAAATCTATATTTGTGTTTCTCATGATCTTATCCAGAAGAAACTTATATTCTCTATCATTCTCCATGAGCCTGAGCTTTCTCAATCTCAACTAAAATCATCTGTAGCGAGTATAAATTGCTATTCATTATTTATTGTCCCGCAAATTAACACCACCAAAGCCCTTTGGACCTATCTGGTTACAGACTATTTCTATTCCCTATTCTTCCTATTCGGACATATAGAGGTGTCTAATTACCAAAAAAAAACTAACAAAATTACAGGAATAATCGATGATTCTCAAAAAGTGGGGGTATTGATTTAAAATTCACATTATTATCACTCCATACAACCAGTTTTAGGCTACTATACCAGAAGAGTTGACAGGGAAATTAAAGGAGGAATTGAAAGTGTCCGGTGTCCGGTCCCTTTTCTTGACAATCTTTTTGTTTTCCACTAATTTCTGATTTCTATGGGACGCCCTAAACGAATTACGCTTGGTGGTTATGTTTATCATGTGCTCAACCGTGCTAATGGTCGCTTGCGGATATTCAAAAAGGATTCCGATTTCGCAGCTTTTGAGAAGATTCTCATCGAAGGGATCAAGCGGTTTGAGATACGGCTTTGCGGTTACTGCCTGATGGGTAACCACTGGCATCGGCCATTTACACAGTTAAATGAACACTCCCAAAAATTTACAACTCACAACTTGCGTCAGCGATTACCCAAACCGCTCCGCTGCTTCATCCGCTAATCCCTGATTCCGTTCGGCATAGATCGCCGTCGCACTCATATTCGTATGCCCCCAGCGTCGCCCCGGCGCATTCATACCCCATCTCCTTACGCACCTTCGTCGCCGCCGTATGCCGCAGCTGATACGGCGTCCACTTGGGCACCAAGTCCGGTTCCACCACCAGCGGCCGTTGCGTTGATAGAGTGATCCGGACAAGTCCTTGGGTGTTTGTTTGCGTCGTTTCTTAGCCATTTTTAACTCTCCTTGTAACTGAAAATTTAATTTCACTTAGAACCGGCGGTTCTAAAAGTTACAATTTAAGTTACAATGGCTTTTGATCTTGCAAGACGGGCATTAAAAAAACCCTGTAAGTTGTTCATTCACAAGGTTTTACAAAACAGCCGAAGAAGGGAATTGAACCCTCAACCTCAGCTTTACGAAAGCTGCGCTCTACCGTTGAGCTACCTCGGCGTCAGCGGGGATAATAACGATAACTCCCTTTTCTGTAAAGCGTTTTTTGGCTGGAATGTCAATTTTACACATAGGATCGATGCCCCCATTGACCGGGGTTTGAGGGTGCAACCCCCATCGGTTGCTGAAACCTGAAAACGATGTTTGACAGGATCGAGATACGGAGGTAGAATGCCTCCCGTAAGAGTAACTCTTTGCCCGAATAGAAAGGATATGAATTATGGCAGAAAATGTGATTGAACTGACGGATGACAGCTTTGAATCAACAATTAACGATGGCGTGGTATTGGTGGATTTCTGGGCACCGTGGTGCGGGCCTTGCAAAATGCTGACTCCGGTTATCGAGGAAATCGCAGGTGAATATGCCGGAAAAGCGACGATTTGCAAGATGAATACCGACGAGCATCGGGACGCGGCGGTTCAGCATGCGATCAGCGCGATTCCGACAATTATCTTATTCAATGGCGGCCAAGTCGCCAAAAAATGGGTGGGGCTAACCACCAAGGACGATCTCACCGAAGCGATTGATGAATCGCTGGGATAGTTTTACAGCCGTACATTTCAAATGACGCTAACGCCGATGCAGTCAGAAGATTGCGACGGCGTTTTTTTCGATATACACCCGCTTGGAAGCCAAGTGAGGCCGGCGGTGTCCGCGCGGCCAGGATTTATTTAACCTCGTAATACTGCTTCAAATCTTGACCTAATTCGGAAGACCCAAAAAAAGTGCGGATGAGAGGAGTCGAACCTCCACGTCCCAAAGGACACAGGCACCTGAAGCCTGCGCGTCTGCCAATTCCGCCACATCCGCAACAGAGTGGGTACTATAGCCATTTTTTACACCGCGTCAAGTGCTTTTTTGTAAGTGTTTGGGCAAAATTTCCTTACCAGACCCCGTCGTAACGGCTGCATTGATTGTGGCACGGCCATCCTGGCCGTGATTGACGGGGCTGCGTTTCACGGACTCCGAAGCCCGTGCCACCTTATGGATTGTCATTGATTTTGGGGGCAGGTTCATCTATGATGCTGGCTTGGTGATGGAACTCTTGAAATAAGGATGGATCGATGTCAGGTAACGGCTTTACACATCTTCATTTACATACGCAATACTCGCTTTTGGACGGGGCAATAGCGGCGAAAAAGCTGTTTGCCCGCTGCAAAGAACTGGGGATGGACTCGGTGGCAATTACCGACCATGGCAATTTGTATGGTGTGGTGGATTTCTATATGCAGGCCAGGGAAGCGGGCATTAAGCCGATTTTGGGGATCGAGGCCTATATCGCACCGAAGACCCGCTTCGATAAGGAAAAAGGCGGCGGCGTTAAGGAAAACATGTTCCATCTGATCCTGCTGGCCGAAAACACCACCGGCTATCATAACCTGCTGAAACTCAGCACCCTTGGGTTTACCGAGGGATTCTACCATCGCGCCCGCATTGATAAGGAAATACTTGCCGAATACAACGAAGGGCTGATTTGCATGACCGCCTGCATCGGCGGCGAAGTGCCGAGGGCGCTGGTTCGGGACGATTGGGACGCGGCTCGCAAGGCGGTTGATGACTACCTTGAGATTTTCGGACCCCAACGGTACTTTTTGGAGATTCAGCGGCACGATAACGATGAACATCCGGAACTGACGGGCAAGATGGTCGAACTGGCCGGAGAGATGGGCGTTGAGCTGGTCGCGACGAACGATGTTCATTTTCTCAACGAAGAGGACTTTGAGGCCCACAATGCCCTGTGCTGTATCAGTACCGGAAGCAAGGTAACCGATCCCGGACGACTGACCTACCCGCCGAGCGTTTATCTGAAAAGCCCCGAACAAATGCGGCAGTTGTTTAATGATGTGCCGCAGGCCTGCGACAATACGCTGAAAATTGCCGAACGGTGCAATGTCGAACTGGATTTGAGTAGCCGCCATGCCCCGGTGTATCGCCCCGAAGACGGCAGTACGCCGGAGGATTATCTCAAGCGGCTTGTCTATAAGGGCGCGAAGAAAAAATACGGCAAGGTTACAAAAGAAATTGAGAAACGGATTGAGCGGGAACTCAGTGTAATATCCGGCAAGGGGTTTGCCAGCTACTTTCTGATTTGCTGGGACTTTTGTGATTATGCCATCAAGAACCATATCCCCATCGGCGCCAGAGGCAGTGCTGTTGGTACGGTGGTTGGGTATTGTCTGGGCGTTTGCGATGTGGACCCGATCAAATATGACCTGCTGTTTGAGCGGTTTATGGATCCGGAGCGCGACGAGATGCCGGATATTGATATCGACATCTGCCAGGCCTCGCGGCCGGCAGCATTGGACTATGTGCGGAGTAAATATGGCGAGATCGCCCAGATTGTTACTTTTGGGACGATGAAGGCCAAAGCGGTGATTCGCGATGTCTGCCGGGTGATGGATGTGCCGCTGGCCGAGGCAGACCGGTTGGCGAAGCTGATTCCGGAAGAGTTGAAAATGACGCTGGATAAGGCGATGAAAGCTGAGCCGGACCTGAAGAAGGCCTACGACGAAAATGAAACGACACGAAAGGTGATTGACATCGGGCGAACGCTGGAGGGACTGGCCCGGCATAAATCGGTACACGCTTGCGGTGTCGTAATTGCCGATGAGCCGTTGTCAAATTTTTTGCCCCTGTGTAAAATGAAAGCGACGGATTCTGAATTGGTTACGCAACTTGAGGGTCCGACGGTTGAAAAAGTGGGCCTGCTGAAAATGGACTTCCTGGGGCTAAAGACCCTCAGCGTCATCCAGCGGGCGGTCGATCTGATTAAGGATTTACACAACAAAGAAATCGACATCGAGGCGATTGATATTACCGATCAGGAAGTGCTGAAAGGCGTTTTTGGATCCGGTCGAACGAAAGGTGTATTCCAGTTTGAGTCCGGCGGGATGCAGGATTTGCTGATGAAGCTCAAGCCCGACCGGATTGAGGACCTGATCGCAGCTAATGCGCTCTATCGCCCGGGGCCGATGGCGTTGATCCCGGATTTCATCGAGCGAAAACACGGGGCCAAATGGGAGGTTCCGCATCCGATTATGCGCCAGGTGCTGGAAGAGACCTTCGGCATTATGATCTATCAGGAACAGGTCATGCGGATTTGCAACCGGCTGGGTGATATTCCGCTGCGAGAGGCGTACGGTCTGATTAAGGCCATCGGCAAGAAAAAGAAAAAGATCATCAAGGCCGAGAAGAAACGCTTTGTTGCCGGGTGTGTCGATAAGGGGCTTAGTGAGAAAGAGGCCAACGAGATTTTTGAGCTGATTGAAAAGTTTGCCGGATACGGTTTTAACAAAAGCCACGCGACGCGGTATTCCTTTGTCGCCTATCAAACGGCGTGGCTGAAGCGATACTATCCGGTCGAGTTTATGGCAGCGCTGCTGACCTATGAAATGGGCAATACCGACAAAGTGGTCGATTATATCGAAGAATGCAAGGCGATGGAGATTGAGGTTTTGCCGCCGGATATTAACGAGAGTTTTGTGGATTTCACCGTCATTTACAATGAAGAACACGACCACCGCAAAGACAGCGGCGTCATCCGGTTTGGCTTGGCGGCGGTTAAGGGCGTGGGTGAAAAGGCGGTCCAGCAGATCATTGCCGCACGGGACAAGGCTGGACGGTTTAAGAGTTTGTTTAATTTCTGCGAGACCGTGGACCTGCGGGCGGCCAATAAGCAGGTGAATGAGGCGCTCATTAAAGGCGGGGCGTTTGACTCCTCCGGCGGCAGTCGCGCCCAGATGATGACCGGGCTTGAACAGGCGATGAAGATGGGGGCTTCGATGCAGTCCGACGCCGCCAGCGGCCAGATGAACTTCTTCGGCGATGGCGGCTTTGGCGCATCGGATAAGAGCGACCAGCAGAGTTTGCCGGATGTACAGCCGTGGCCGGAACCGATGATGCTGCAATTTGAAAAAGAGGTACTCGGTTTTTATGTAACCAGCAATCCGCTCAGCAAGCACGCTAAGATGATTGATATTTATTCGTCGGTCAATACCGCCCGGCTCAGTCCGAAATCCCAGGGCCGAGAGGTGATTATGGGCGGGATGATCGCGAAGATTCGCCGCTTAGTCACCAAGAACGGCCGCAATGCCGGGGCGAAGATGGCGGTGTTTGATCTGGAGGACTTGCAAGGGAAAATTGAAGTGGTGGTTTTTCCGAAAAAACTGGAGCAGTTTGGTGAATTAGTGGAAGTCGATAAGATACTTTTTGTTAAAGGCAAGGTCGATTGCCAGCGGGAAACGCCCAATATCCTGTGCGATGAGCTGATCTCAATGGAGGACATGGCCGAAAAGTTCGCCGCACGGGTTAGTATTGAACTGCTAACGGTGGACATCAGCCCCGAAACAGTCGAGCAGATTAAAAATTTGTGCCAAACCCATCGCGGCAAGAGTCCCGTGCATGTTAATGTACAAACCACCGGCGGCTATCGAATTGTCACTGTCGCCGACAAAGCAATGAATGTTCGTGCCGATGTGGACTTCTGCACAAAAATGGAAAAAGTAGTCGGCCGCGGCAATGTCAAACTCATGCGGAAAATGTAGATGACACAAAAAGCAATTGATATATTGAAGGTGCGGTGGCCGGAGGTGGTGCTGGTTGTGGGGTTGCATGTGGCGATGGCGTTGCTGATTGAGGATGTTGTCGCGGCGACAGAGGGGATGGATGCCCGCTCGGCGACGCCGCCGTTTTGGGCGACTTTTTTGCTGGGTATGGGGATGATCCTGTGCGGGATTCTCTGGCAGATGCTTTATCTGGGTTTTTTGAAGACCGCCGCGGCGAGCGGGGGGCAGCCGAAACAGCCGATGCAGTTGCTTCGTTCCGGCAGGCCGTATTTTTGGCGAATCCTGCTCTTTCAGATGCTGTTGGGATTTGCCGTCATGCTTCTCAACGCCGTCTTTTTGAATGTTCTGGGCGGGCTGATTTGGCAGGGGCGTCCGATTGAGGATTTACCGGTCTGGTTCGCTCAGATTTGTGCCTTGGCGGGGATGTTAATTGTTCTTAAGCCAATGCTGCTGGTTCCGGCGTGTGTTATCGTGTATGATCTTTCGGCATTTGCGGCATTTGGTCAGATGCGGTTTTACCGGCTCGGCCAGATCGACGGTATTTTCAAGGCGATAGCGATTGGCTTTGGAGTCATCGGGTTATCTGTACTGCCGTCTGTCCTGCTGGGTACTGAAGGCCAGCGGCGGTATCTTTCTTCAGGGTTGTACAGCGTTGCCACTTCACTTGTCCTGTTGATACTGGCGATGATGGCGGTACTCTGGATTCAGCAAGAATTCAATGCGTCGGCGGCCAAAGCAAGCGAAGAGCTTAGAGAATAGTTCATCTTGCAAAGCCCGTAGGGCTTTAATAACGGTAGCCGCGGGTGGAGCGAGTCCCAGCGGGACAAAGCGGAACCCGTGGTTGGTTATGTAGAAATTTCATCGACCCTGTAGGGGTCGAATAAGCAAGCAGTAATTTTGTTGGGACGCATTGTTCAACCCCTACGGGGACTGATAAGGAAGATAAATGCTTAAAGGGAAATTCATTGTATTAGACGGCCCGGACGGTTGCGGCAAGAGTACGCAGACGCGAATGCTTAGTGAGTGCATTGCTAATCAAGGTGTGGATGTGGCGTCCTACCGTGATCCCGGAACGACGCTTGTCGGTGAAAAGATTCGCAATATTCTGTTGGATGTCGCGCACGAGGGTATGGGTGACAATGTCGAGGTGCTGCTCTACATGGCGGCGCGGGCGCAATTGTGGAAAGAGCATATCGCCCCGGATTTGGCGGCGGGCAAGTGTGTGCTGATGGATCGATGGCTCTCCAGTACCTGTGCCTATCAGGGCTTCGCGGGTGGTTTTGGCGTCGAAAAGGTTATCCAGATCGCGACCGATTCGCTGGAACGCATCTGGCCGGACCTGACGGTCATTTTGGATGTGGATGCCGAAACGGCGGCGGCGCGAATGCAGCGGGATCTGGACCGAATGGAACAAAAGGGCGATGCCTACCACGCCAAGGTGCGGGAGGGCTTTTTGAAATTACCCGACATCGAGCCGACTGTGAAAGTCGTCGATGCCCGAAAAACAGTCGAGCAAGTGCATAAAGATATTTTGAAACTAATCATTTAGACACTGATTAACGCATATTTTCACAGATTTATAAAAATATAATCTGAGTTCATCAGTGTGAATCTGTGTCCAAAAATTACTCTGAGTTCTCTGTGAACTCTGTGGCAAAAAAGAGGAAAACAATGTCGCTAAAAGAGATATTCTGTCAGGACAAAGCAATCAATTCATTGCAGCGGGCGTACGGGGCCGGGCGGATGGCGCATGCGTATTTGTTCTCCGGCGATGACGGTGTGGGCAAGTTCACCACTGCGCGCGCGTGGGCGAAGATGCTGTTGTGTGAGGATAAACAGACGGTTGGCGATGATCCAACCTTTACCGATAGCTGCGGCGGATGCCATTCCTGTCAGTTGTTCGATGTCGACGGGCATCCGGATTTTCGCCCGATCTATAAAGAGCTGGTGCAGTTTACAAAGAATGGCAAGAATAAAAAGACACCCGTGGATATGCCGATTGATGTGATTCGTGAATTTTTAATAGATAAAGTAGCCAATCGTCCGACACAAGGGCAGTTTGTTGTTTATGTAATGGATGAGGCGGAAAAAGTGAACGCGGCCAGCCAGAATGCGCTGCTGAAAATACTGGAAGAGCCGCCGAGTTATTGTGTGATCATTTTGTTATGTTCCCGTCTGGATAAGATGCTGCCGACGACGCTGTCCCGATGCCAGTCGATTCGATTTGGTCAGGTCGCCGAAGACCGAATCATCGAGCGATTGACCGCCGAAAGCATCGACCCGGCAGAAGCCGTTTTCTGGGCGCGTTTTTCTCAAGGGTCGCTCGGCAGAGCGATGGCGTGGGCGCAGTTGGAAATCAAAGACACCAGCGCTTATGCCCTCAAGACAGAACTCATCGAAAAAATTGCATCTCTCCAGTTGGCTGATGCCGTTGATACCGCAGAGTGGATGGGCAAGACGGCCAAAAAGATCGCCGCCGCGTGGATCAGCACCTCCGACAGTGTCAGCATGACCGACATCACCCGCCGGGCGCAAAAAGGACTCGTTCGCATGGTCGCCTGCCTGTTCAACGATGTGATGAGGGCGGCCTCCGACGCATCGGCGATGCAGGTCAATCACGACCAGCAGGGTTGTATTTCAGCTCTCGCGCAGAAGATCGATGTCGAAACCGCCGCCGGCAATGTGGAGTTATGCTATCGGATGCACAACTGGGTCGATTCCAGCGTCAATGAAAAGCTCATCTTCGAACAACTGGTTCTGAATCTAACCACTTGTGAAATAAACGCTTACAGTAGCGAGCAGAAAAGATTAGCATCTGTTGATCAGCGACAATTATTCTTACTTTCGGCGACAATTAAAGTTTCCGGATATTAGACAGAGACAATAAACTGTCTGGATTTCCTTAAGTTAGGAGATTTTGGATGGTTACGGACCTGCAAGTAAGGAGATTGTTTGAAATGCGGAATAAACATGATTATTTGTACCAAGCCGCGGATGCGGCTGGTATGAGCGACAAAACGGCTCGTAAGTACCTAAAAAACGG
>Ga0164311_10000243_pt1 | contig 22309 bp, 23 predicted proteins | sample GuaBasSedimGuay2_FD_121796 | JGI IMG/M metagenome (GOLD analysis project Ga0164311, IMG submission 121796) | Subseafloor sediment microbial communities from Guaymas Basin, Gulf of California, Mexico - Guay2, Core 4569-9, 9-12 cm | ecosystem: Environmental > Aquatic > Marine > Hydrothermal vents... | reverse complement strand
GCCATATACACACTATACTGCGCGGTTCGCCGATACTTTTAAGTTTTCATTTTAGTAGTCTCAGGTGAAATGGCGATTCCAAAGCAGATCATTGATGTGTACAAGCGGCAGGGATACCACTTTGTAGGCAAGACTAGCGTTGTCAAGCCATGCCATTGGCTTAAAGCATCACTGTTAACTAAGGGAGAGAAGTTCTGCTACAAGCAGAAATTTTACGGAATACCGTCCCATAGATGTCTTCAAATGTCACCGACCCTCGCTTGTACGCAGCAGTGCCTATATTGTTGGAGGGTGCAGGCTTCGGACCTAAACTTATCTTGGGATGAAATGTCATTGATGGACTACGATGAGCCGGAGGAAATTATAGTAAAGGCAATCTTGAAGCAGAGGCAAATTCTTTCAGGGTTGAAAAGCAACAAGCTAGTTGATAGAAAAATGCTTGAAGAAGCATTTAGACCTATTCATGCGGCGATAAGTCTTGTTGGAGAGCCTACACTCTATCCTAAAATTGGCGAGCTTATCGGATCATTCTTTAGCCATGGGTTCAAAACGGTCTTCTTGGTAACCAATGGAACTAACCCTAAAGTGCTCAGCAACTTGGAGTATGAGCCAAGTCAACTTTACGTAAGCCTTTCAGCTCCAGATGAAGAAACTTATAGGAAGGTCTGTAGGCCGAGAATAAAAGATGGATGGGAGAGACTAAATGAAACACTAGAGCTCCTCAAGAGCTTCTCTTGCCCAACTGTGATAAGGGTAACCTTAGTTAAGCAACTAAATATGCACAGCCCAGAAAAGTATGCTAAGCTCATTTGCAAAGCGGAACCAACATATGTTGAGCCAAAAGCGGCTATGAGCCTCGGATGGTTTAGGTATAGGCTGCCGTTAGATGCTATGCCAAGATTTGAGGAAGTCAAAGAATTTGGAGAGCAGCTATCAAGATATACTGGCTATAAGATGATCGATTTTTCTGTAAATTCGAGAATTATCCTACTAAGTAAGTTGGATAAGCCGATAAAGTTGGTATAAGCTTAGCTTTCAATTGGAATAAACTTTTCCTTAGATCCTTCAGCAGTTATTACTAGGACATCTATTCCGTCTCCTGAAATAGCGTCTCTCTTTATGGCAGCTTTAATTGCCTCGACAGCAAGTTTTTCGCCATCTGCCACGTCCATGTCTGGCGAATAGTTTGATTCAATAATGCTGATAGCCAAGGTGGAACCTGAACCTACTGCCGCATACTTATCCTCTATTAAGGACCCAAGAGGATCTAGCACAAATAGATGAGGACCTGAAGAGTCAACTCCAGCAATTATCGTTTCAGTCAAGTAGGGAATAAGCTTTTTACCATAGAGAATTACTGAGAGGAGTTTTGCTAAACTTCGTACTGGCATTGGACGTTTGTGATCTAGCGTATATAGACTGGCTTCAGCAGCCAGTGAGCGTGCTATAACTTGCATATCTGAAATGAGTCCTGCACAAGCCATCCCCAAGTGGTCCGTGATCTTAAACACTTTTTTCCCTACCTTGCTTATTATGGTGTAGCCATAGGCTACACGCTTTTCTGAAGCTAGCACAACTCCATTTTTGCACACTATACCTACTGCGGTTGCTCCTACGGTAGCCATATGATAAACCTCCACACCTCAACGTTATTAGTAAAGGGTACAAGGTATATTAACGTTCTCAACTTGATTTCTAAAAGTTTGTAGGTTTCAATTAGCCTAGCTTTATGCGAAATGCGTTCTAACTTGATTGCACACAGCAACTACACGACTAACGTTTAACATTTGTGTAATGGAGTTTAGAGTGTTAAATTGAAATGCCTAATTCGTTGTTCAAGTTGAAAGACGCGCTTTGTCGCTTTCACTTTAGACTAGCCAGAGGTTTGCTTCAAATATATTAGTCTCAAGAGTCAATTAGTGTTACTTAGTAATAGCCTGCTTAAATGAGATGAACTCCATGACTAGTGAACTTAGGCGAGCTATTGCTAAAATACTTAGCACAGGACTTCAGATAAGTCCAGACGCGGTTGACGCTCTTGCTAGAAGAAAAGATGCTTTTGAAGTAGCATGCAAAGTAATTGAAAAAATTGGGACCCTAGATGAGAAGCCTATTGTCTTAACTGCAGAACTACTCTTTAAACTCATTCAGGAAGAGGAAGCTAAGCGAGAAGAAGAGGTAATTGATGCTGAAAAAATTCCTGTAGATGAAGAGGTAATCTTCGATCCAACTCAAGTTATTAATCCCGACGGCAGCTCAGAAGGATTCATAAGCTACTTTCTAAGTCGCTATCAGAAGATTAAGAAAATACTGCTTAGAGAGCGCTTCGACGTTCGAAATACGATAACTATTAGCCAGATTAAGAAGTGGGCCCAAAGAGGAAGAGGCGTAGTAAAAATAGTTTGTATGGTAACCGATAAGCGAAAAACCGCTGGCGGCAAAATACTCCTTGAATTAGAAGACCCAACTGGAAGCATAAGAGCAGTTGTCAATGAGAAAGATCCAAACGTTTTAAGCAAAGCTGAAAAAGTTATCCGCGATGAAGTGCTATGTATTGAGGGCCAACTAGTAGGAGACATAATCATAGTTTCAGACATAATTCAACCTGAAATTCCAATACCGAGCATACGTGCAAGAGAATCTAAGCCTCGAATATTAGCCGCCCTAATTTCTGACCTGCATGTAGGAAGTAAGTACTTCATGCGCTCAGCATTCAATCGATTCCTATTGTGGATTAATGGTAGACTAGGAGTTGAGAAATATAGGAAGCTCGCGCGACAAGTGAAGTATTTGATAATTGCAGGAGACATAGTTGATGGAATTGGAGTATATCCTGGTCAGGAAAAGGAGCTCTTGGTAAGAGATATTAAAAAGCAGTACAAGATGGCTGCAGAATACTTAGCTCAAATTCCTGGCCACATAAGAATAATAATTATACCTGGAAATCACGACACTACAAGGCAAGCACTACCTTCACCAGCAATCTTCCGAGATTATGCTGAGGCGATATACAAACTTCCTAATGTGAGGGTTCTCGGCGACCCAGCATACATTAAGCTACATGGCGCACTACTTCTAGTGACCCATGGAAGGAGCCTAGACGACATATTGACCACGACGCCTGGCGTTAGATACGATAGACCCGCGGAAGTTATGATAGAATTGCTGAGGAGGAGGCATGTGGCACCTGTGTATGGCGGGAGAACTCAAATTGCACCGGAGAAGGAGGATTACCTAGTTATAGACAAGATTCCCGATATTTTCCATGCAGGACATCTACACACGTTTGGATACCTAAACTATAGAGGAGTAATCGTTGTAAACTCTGGAGCGTGGCAAGAGCAGACTGACTACATGAAGTCTATGGGAATAAAGCCAGATCCAGGAAAAGTCACGCTTGTAGACCTCGCCAACAAAAAAGTTCATGCACTATTAGACTTTGCCAGAGAGAGAAGTATAGAAATGCTTAGTTCACTTAACACACTGTAGAGACGACGACTTAAATGCTGGAGGACTAGTTGTGAAAATACGTGACGTTGGGGAATGGAAATTAATCGAAACTATTTTTGAAGAAATTAGAAGGTATGAGTTTATGCCACTGCCATATGGTGACGATGCATCTGCCCTTCACGTACGTGAACAAAAAATTGTCGTAATCAATTCAGACATGCTTGTAGCGTCAACAGATGTTCCTCCAGGAATGACTTTTAGGCAGGTGGGTCGTAAGGCAACTGTAATGTGCATAAGCGATTTAGCTGCAAAGGGAGCTAAACCATTAGCGCTTCTTTTCGCTCTAGGGTTAAAGGCTGAAATGAAGTTAGACGACTTTAAGGAGCTAATTAGAGGACTTGATGAAGGAGCAAAAGAGTACGGCGCCTATATAATTGGTGGGGATGTAAATGAGGCATGCGACTTAATAATATCGGGCACAGCCATAGGTGTAGCTGACCACGTAATTAGTCGAGGAGGAGCAAAGGAGGGAGATATCGTCGCAGTTACAGGTAAATTTGGTAATACAGCCGCTGGATTAAAAATACTCCTCGAAGGCATAGATGCACCTAGCCCACTTAAAGAAAAAATACTGAAAGCAGTCTACACGCCAAAAGCACAAGTAAAAGAGGGAATAGCATTAGCACAAAGTACAGCCGTGACGGCATCCATCGACAGTAGCGATGGCCTTGCCATTTCACTACATGAAATAGCGTCGAGAAGCAAAGTAGGTTTTGAAATAAAAACACTGCCAATTTCTGAGGAAGCCGCTGAATTCGCTAGAATTCATAATATAGATCCATTTGAGCTCGTCTTCTATGGCGGTGAGGAATACCATTTAGTGGTCACCATAAAAAAGGAACTTTTCTCTAGAGCACGAAAAGTTGTAGAATCAGTGGGAGGACAGCTAATCCCAATAGGAGAAGTCGTGAAGGGGGATAAGGTAATATTTAAGAAAGACGACATCGAGAGAGTTATCGAGAAAAGAGGATGGGAGCACTTCGCGAGAAAATAGATTTGCTTAAGTGTCTATATGAAGAACGTTGATCGTGTTTTCATAATTGACGGATACAATGATGAGCCAGCAGGATTAGGTGTCCCTCCTTACTTAGACGTGTATGCTAGATATACAGCTGGAGCTATCTGGACATACAATAGGAGCATAGAAGTTTTCTACTATACAATTGATGAAGTAAGACAAAATTTCGACTTCATAATTAAGAAAGCTAACTCAGCACAGCTAGTGATAGTGATAGGAGGAATGATAGTCCCTGGAAAATACTTAGGTGGAAAACCAATAAAGCTGGAAGAAGCGCTTAGAATAGCTAAACTTCTCACAAAGCCCATAAAAGTCCTTGGGGGACCGGCTGCAAGATACGGATTTGGATTTGAGGGAGGAAAAACTCCAAAACTGATAAGGGAGCTGGAAGATTACTATGACCTAATAGTTAAAGGAGATTTAGAGATAGCCATTCACCAACTACTAACTGAAAAACTGCGCGTGGAAGCGGTAGACCCATACGCAAAAAGGGAGAATGCTCATGAAATAAGAGACTATGCAATTAAGGGGGCAAAAATAGTTCTAGACCATCCGAATTATGGCTTGAACTTAATATGTGAAATCGAAACTTACAGGGGATGCCCCCGCGTAATTACAGGCGGATGCTCCTTCTGCGCTGAGGTGCTGTACGGACTTCCAGACTTTAGACCAGTAAGAGATATCGTTGATGAAATAGAAGCATTACATCAATTTGGTGTAAGGCATTTTAGGCTAGGAAGGCAACCAGACATATACAGCTACATGGCTAAGGGAGTAGGAGAAACAGAATTCCCAAAGCTGAACCCTCCAGCTCTAGAAAAACTATTTTCAGCAATAAGAAATGTAGCACCAAATCTTAAGGTACTGCATATCGACAATGCGAATCCAGGTGCAATTGCTCATCATCCAGAAGAAGCTAGAGAAATAACGAAGATCATAGTCAAATACCACACACCAGGCGACGTTGCGGCTTTCGGCGTAGAATCAGCAGACCCAGTAGTAATAAAGGCTAACAATTTAAAAGCCCAGCCGGATGAGACAATGAAGGCAATTGAGATAATAAACGAAATAGGTTCTAGAAGAGGTTGGAACGGCCTTCCGGAGCTTTTGCCTGGAATTAACTTTGTACATGGCCTTATTGGAGAGACAGTTCAAACATATCAACTAAACTTAGAGTTCATGAAAGAGGTGCTAAATAGAGGATTGCTAGTGAGGAGGATAAACATCAGGCAGTGCATACCACTTCCAGGAACACGCATGTGGAAAGTTGGAAACAAAATTATCAAACGACACAAGAGCATATTCAAAATATACAAAGAGAAAATGCGTAGAGAAGTCGATTTACCTATGCTTAAGAAAGTTGTGCCAACGTGGATTATTCTCAAGGAAGTTTTCACGGAACAACACGACGGCACAATGACATTAGCGCGTCAGGTTGGTTCTTACCCGATTCTCGTATGCATACCATTAAAGATTAACTTAAATCAGTTCATAGACATAGTTGTCGTCGACCACGGTTACCGATCAGTAACTGGTTTGCCAGTACCATTAAAAATTAACCAAGTAAGCGTAGAAATCTTAGCCAAAATACCTGGAATAGGCAGGAAGAGAGCAGCTAAAATAGCAGTTAACCGACCAATAAAGAGCAGTGAAGATTTAATTAAGATTGTTAATGACGAAAAAATAGTTAAGAAAATACTGGATATTGCTGACTTCAGCTGAGAAGATAAATTCTTAAATGCTACCTCAATTAACAAATATGGGGCCCGTAGCTCAGCTTGGATAGAGCAACCTCATCCCTGAGGATGAGGCTCGAGCCGGCCTTCTAAGCCGGGGGCCGCGGGTTCGAGTCCCGCCGGGCCCGCCACTTCTAATGTAAATCCTCGCTAATTCTTAGAATTAAGTGGGGAGTGTAGTTGCGGACTATTTGACCTGCTAGGTCCAAAACGTAATTAGCTCTCTGAATTATGATGCAGTCGCTTGAAGCAACTACTTCTCCTGACGATAGTACTGCAACATCGCTTTGCTTTACTGCTTTCGCATCTCCAGTCAAGTTGAAATGCGGTAGTCGGCGACGAATTTGAGAAGCCAGTTCGCCACTTCGGCTTATAGGGCTATCTAAGAAGAAGAGTACAGATTTTGGCTTATAGCGCGACAAGAAGGACAATATTAAGTCTAATGCCTTCCATGTAAGTTCTGATAAGCGGTATTTGCCAAACACTGCTGAAACGTCACGTATAAATCCATCATCGCATTCAATTAGAAGTTTCCCACGAAGCGCACTTTCCACAGTTATTAAGACATTGAAACCGTCAACTGAGAGCACTTTACCTGAAACATATTCTGGTTTAACGATTTTCCTTTTATGTTCTCTAGCTTGATTTTCGTCGTATACTGCCCTATAGAGTATAGCTCTTTCTTCTTTTGAAAGACTGTATCTACTAGCAACAAAGTTTGCAGCCAGTTCTCGCTTATACCCTCGACTTAAAAGATATCGCATGTCAAGTATTGCATCTTTTAGCTTACTCATCGAGCAATTATAGGGGGCTACTCAATATAAATTGCAGGTCTCAGTGGCATTGCATGCTTAGCTCTTCCCTTCGGGTCTATGCGGGCAGGATCATCAGCACTAAATACAAGAACCTTTGCTCCTGTCTCTTTCTCTAGGAATTTTGTGGCATTTAGAAATACCTTGATTTCGTCGATTTTTGTATTTGCGCGCATATTACGCTCATCTGCTGTGAGGTTTATTAGGTCTTCATAGGAGTATTTGACTATCTTGACAGCTTCGCGCTCTTTGCCCTTCACATAGTCCTTACTCATTATTTCGCGCATTATAGCTTTGAAGTCTGTTACCCCCCTACTCATGAGCTCAGCGACGTTCAGGTATATGTTCCACTTCCAGTCTGGAGCCACGTATATTATTATTTTGGATGGCTTTACCTTGATTACGCGCATTATCTCGAGAATGTCGCTGAGCGTTTTTCTTACTAGAGATTCCGATAGCTCGATTTCATATGAAATTTCACTTTCATCTACTTCAGGCCATTTTTCAGTTGAAATGAAGGGTTCATGCCCTGTTTTCTCCCAAAGTTCTTCGCAGGTGAATGGTATGAAGGGTGCTAATAGGCGAAGCCACGTGTCTATTGCTTTAAGGACTACCTTCTTATTTACTGATTCAACTCTTCTGAGATACCATTTGAAGGCATTCCATACGCCGAAGAAAGCTTCGTGGAAGGCAGTTCTTGTCTTGAGAACACTTATATTGTGCGTAACTTTGGCAATTGCCCGCTGAAGTTGACTTAGAAGCCATTTATCGATGTCTTCAAGAGCTCTTTCATCGCAATTCATGGCCGTGGAGTAGATGTTAAGGACGAAGCGATAGAATGACTCGAGGTTTTTTCTAATGTCATTTGCATTTTTACTTCGCCAATCAGGGTCATCTAAATCTTCTGCACTGAATAATAGCGTTGCACGTATAGTGTCAGCACCATAGTTTTGAATTGCATCCCTTAGTGTTATGAATATTCCCTTGGACTTTGACATTGGCTGTCCTTCAATCATGAGCATGCCATTTACTCCAATAGCTTTAGGCCATAGGTGTTCCGGGAATATGGCGACGTGGTGGAATATGAAGAATGTTAAGTGATTAGGAAGGAGCTCTTTAGCTGAAACTCTTAGGTCAACAGGGTACCAGTAGTTAAATTCGCTCCTCATTCTGTCTAGGATTTCTTTGGATATTCCTGATTTCTGGGAAATTTCATCGGGATTTCCAATGCCGAGGAATATGTAGTCAAATACTTCGTCGGTTAAAGCTTCTGGAGTTACTAGACCTTCATTTACGTATTTACTTATGGTGTAAAATGCCATGTAAATAGTAGAGTCACTTAGGGTTTCAACAAGCCAGCTTGGATCCCATGGTAGAGGGGTGCCAAGCCCAGAGAATCTCGCGCAAGGTTTGTCTTCTAGCCAGTCAATAACCTCCTCAAAATTCTTTCTAGCTTCTGGAGGATAAATTGCCATGTTGTTTAACGCCTTTTTTGCCAGCTCTTTCCACTTTGGATCGGAGTATTTTAGGAACCATTGGTTTTCAAGTATTTTAACTATACACTTAGTTCCGCATCTGCAGACTACTGGCCTTGTGAGGTCATACATTATGTCGGCGTATCCTTTAGATACGAAGTCACGTATTAGACGCTCTTTCACCTCAAAGACTCTGAAGCCAGCGTATTCACCGCAGTTTTCCTTCAGCACTCCTTTGTGGAACTCCTTCTTGTAGATTATTTGAGTGGCTTCTTCAGCTTTGGGGTCGAGTTGATTTTTAACCTTGAGTTGATCAACTATTTCTATTGCTGGATAATCTCCGAAGCCTTCAACTGAGATTATTGATATTGGTTTTATTTCCTTCACTTTTTCAACATCTATACCGTACTTTTGAAGAATGCTTGGGTTCTCTATTAAGTCTCTGAGGGCTAGCCAATCATATGGGGCGTGGGCAGGTACGCTGTAGACTAGCCCAGTGCCATTTTCAGGGTCAACGAAGGGGGCGGGGAGAATTAGGATCTCTCTGCCATTAACCGGATCTTTGCACGTACGCCCTACGAGTTCATGCCCTGAAAGTTTTTTGATTACTTTGATTTTCTTAAGTTGTTCTGATAGCTTTTTCACTGCTGGCTCGCTTATTATCCACTTTTCATCATTTACTTGTGCTAATACGTAAGTTGCATCTGGGTTTATCCAGAAGTTTGTTACACCATAGATTGTTTCAGGTCGGAAAGTTGCTGCCGGGAGGTATACATCGCCGATCTTAAACTTCATGAGGACGTATCTTTCTGGCCCTACGCCGACTCCTTCAAGCCGGTCGTGATCTCCAGTTGGACTTTCACATCTTGGGCACCAGACAATGGGGTGGGTGCCTTTGACTACGAAGCCCTTTTCTCTGAGCTTTAAGTACTGCCAGGAGATGAATTTGCTGAAAGCTGGATGGTAGCTGGTGGTGTGGAATTCACGTCTCCAGTCGACAGAGAAGCCTATGCGCTTTACAACTTTTCTATTTTCATTTGTGTAGTAGCGAGCCATGTAGACTGGATCAACAAACTTCTTGATTTCCTCAGGAGAGACGCCGTCGATTTCAATGAGGACTTTTATTAGCCTCTCGTCGCCTTGCTCTATTCTCTTAGCTGCTCCAGCTATTGTGGCACCTGTCCAGTGCCATGCCCAAGGAAAGAGCACATTATATCCTTGCATTCGTTTAAAACGAGCGTAAACGTCAACTCTTAGAGCTGTGAAAGCATGACCTAAGTGAAGAGGACCATTCATATATGGAAATGGGAACGTGACAAATATTTTGGGACGTGAATCAGGATCTGCCTCAAATATTCTTCGTTCTTCCCATCGCTTAAGCCACTTCTCCTCGATTTCCTTTAGGTTGAAAGCGCTAGCCATAAGTAGGGGCCTCCGGTCGCATTCTCAATTTTACTAGACTGCCTTATAATGTTCGTGGCTTAAATGGATTAACTATTTGAAGCATTAAACAGTGACCTTACATACTTCAAGAGGAAGTCTTGTGCATCCTTAATCTTGTTCACAGCTTTACCTTGCCCTTGACCTAGATCTACTTTGCCTCCACCTCTGCCTCCCAAGATGGCTGCAATGTCTTTTGATACTTTACCAGCATTGAAGCCAGCTTTGACAGCAGTTTCTCCAGCAGATATAATGAAAGTTACAGTTCCGTCCTCTACGTTGAAGAGGAAAACCACTCGGTTTGCTTTTTCCTTTATTAGTCTGAAGGCTAGGTCTAGCAATTCTTCCACAGACTTTCCTTCAAACTTCTCTACTATTATGCCTAAGCGCTCTACGAAAATTTCCTTAGAAGCTAATTCAGTTATGATTATCGAGGCTAAAGCATTCCACAGCTGTTTTGCCCGCCTCTTTACACTCTTCAACTCTCCTCTCAATTTGTTCACTGCTTCTGGAAGCCGCTCAACAGGTGTGTTCAGTGTTCTGGCGATGCTCGATATCATGCTTTCCTGTTTTTGCACATACTTTATGGCAGATTCTCCGCAGGTGAACTCTATACGAACTACTCCATCCTGTATTTTGCCTACTCTAACAATTTTTATAAGCCCGACTTCTCCCGTTTGTTTGCAGTGGGTTCCTCCACATGCCTGTACGTCTACACCTTCAATTTCGACTATTCTTATTTTGCGCCCTGGCACTACTCCACCTTGATACAATCTGAATCCAAATTTCTGCTCGGCTTCTGTCCTATCCATGAAGTAAGTTTTAATCGGTAAGTTTGCCATGATGTACTTATTTGCAAGTAGTTCTATCTCTTTGACTGCTTCTCTGTCTACAGGTTTGTAATGAGTAATGTCTAGTCGGCTGTACTGCACTCCTTTTTGCGCGCCAGCTTGCCACACGTGTCTTCCTAGGACCTTTGTTGCCGCGGCGAGTACTAGGTGTGTTGCAGTATGACTTCTCATGAGGGCTAACCTCCTATTTGCATCGATGACACCATGCATCTCTTCACCTACTGGTGGTAATTCGCCTTGAATTTCATGTAGAATCACGTCGCCCATTTTTTGCACATTAATCACTTTAGCTTCCTTATCTTGCCACTTCAATATGCCAATATCAGAAGGCTGACCTCCACCTTCAGGATAAAAGGCTGTTTTATCTAAAATGACGTAGTTTTCGGCCGCCCCGATAACTCTTGCCTTAAAACTAAACAAGTACTGATCTTCATAGTATAGTGGTTTTGTAGGAGGATATTGCTTAACATCAAGCATGGGAGCTGCGCGCTTCTCTGCTTTCTCAACTTTCTTCTGATGCTTAGCAGCGACAGCAGCGTAGAAATCGCTTGGGATGGTTACCTTCAAGCCAAATTTAGAAGCTATTTTACTTACAAGCTCTGGGGGGATGCCATGAGAGTCATATAAGTCTATGAGGACCTCTTGAGGTAGTTCTCGAATTTCTTTTTTGATTGTCTTTCTACAAATCCGCTCAACTACTCCAGCACCTTTAGTTAGGACATTACGGTATTTTTTCTCTTCAGTGTCCACCATGTCAAGGATAATATCTTTCATTTCTCTTAAGCGTGGGAAGGTTTTACCCCAATAATCTATTTGAAGGGCAATTATATCCGAAAGTGGGGTGTCTAGATTTAGTGAAGACATTAACCTTAGGGTTCTGCGCAATACAAGCCTTGCCAGGTAGCCCTCACCTACGTTTGAGGGAACTATTCCATCGGCGAGCATGAAAGCTAGACACTTTGTATGGTCTAGCAATGCAAAGATATTTTCGAGTGGCGATATTACATTTTCGAGATCCTCTGTGTCGAGACCCAAAGCTTGGGCTAGTTCGCATTTTGTAGTACGTGATAAATTGCGCTTAGTGCTCATCAGGAACACATATTTTGCCAGTAGATCATCGCTTGGCAGTTTAATATCTGTCTTCTTAAGCACTTCATCTAGCACGCCTGGAAATATTGCTTGAAAGGCGGTGGGAGTTTTCTGTGAAACCCACGTAAAGCGTTCTATGCCATAGCCAGTGTCAACTATCTTGAGAGGCATGCTCACGTACTGGTTATCAATCACCTTGTAACACATAAATACAAGAGTAGCTACTTCAAGGCCGCCTATACACACCTCAAAGCAAGGACCCGCATTACCTCCTCCTTCCCAAAAGCTTTCTTTATAAGTGATCTCCTCGGGTTTAGCACCTAAAACGTTGGTTAAAAACTCGTGACAATACTCTACCGTCTTATTCTTCCAATATATTTTGCATTCAGGGTAATTGAAAGCGTGATGTCCCCCCATTTCGAAAATCGTTAAGTGCCGTCCCATTGTAACGCCTACATTATCTATGTCAACGAGGCGAATACAGGGTTGAGATACAACTAAAGGATTAGCTGGAGGCGGAGCTACACCACTAGTTACAAATGGTTGAAAAAGAGCAATGCTTGCTATTGTCAAGTAGAGGTCGTCTCGCCATCTAGCTACAACTGGATATGGTTTTATTATTTTATGACCATGCCTATTGAAAAAATCAAGAAAAGTATTTCTCATCTCATTTAAGGTGAGCTTTCTCTTGAATTTTGAAGATGTCAGGAATGTATATGGTTCACAGGGAGATTCACCACATAACTCTCTGTTTGGATCGAGCGTCCAAAAATATGTTCCACATTTTTTGCATTTCCGTCTGTAGAAAGAATTGTTAAGGAAAAATGGAAGCTGGTACTCTTTCTCGTTAATCATCGGGATCACCGATTACGAATGCCAGCAACTATTCTCTACACTGAGCTTATGTATAAACCAACTAATATAAGTGGCTAGGATAAGAACTCCTATTTAACGCCGATTAGCGCTCATCCGAATAGTGCTGCTAGTCCTTCGGCAATTTCCTCTTCAGATGCTTCCTCCTTTTCTTCTTCCTCTTCCTTCTTCTCTTCCTTCACTTCAGCAGGCGGGGCAGCTGATGGAGCAGCTGGCACAGCGGCAGTTGGAGCAACGAAAGCAGCAGCACTGACTACCTCATCGATGTTTATCTCTTTGAGCGCTGCAGTTAATGCTTTTAGTCTAATGTCATCAACTTGAACGCCGGCAGCTTCCAAGACTCGTTTTAAGTTTTCTTCGGTTATCGGCTTTTTAGCTTGATGTAAGAGGAGGCTAGCATATACATACTCGATCTCGACCACCTCCAGCGCGATATTACGAAAGCTAATACGGATATTTAAACTTATTTCGTTGCATCACGTTTACCCGAATAATGCTGCTAGTCCTTCGGCAATTTCTTCCTCAGATTCTTCCTCCTTTTCCTCTTCCTCTACTTTCTTCTCCTCTTTTTTCTCTTCTTCTTTTCTTTCCACTGTTGTAGGAAGTTTTGGAACTTCTACTTTGAAGTCAGGGGATACTTGTGAAATCTGCGTTGCTAGCATTATTGCTCGAGCATTTGCAACTTGTATTGCCATTGAAAGTGTCTCTGGCTCAGGTAACGCTGCGAAAATGGCTACTGCTCTTGCATTCATAAAGGCCTTTCTAATTATTAGTGGTGCGCTTTCAGGAGTTATGAATGATGATTCTACGCATAGAGCTAGCGCAGCATTAAAAGCGTTAGCAATGTTATTCTTATATTCATCAAGGTTTAAGTAGAGGTCGTCTGACGTTAGGACGTGCCCATCAAAGTACACAACTTTTAAACCCAGCTTAACTTCTATTGGCTTTATCCCTAATCGTTTAAGTAGGTCTGCTAAGTCTGGAGATATTACGTCGCCTTTTCTTGCAACTACAGTGTCTTTAGTTACCCATATTGACCCTTCCTCTATCTTAACTGGAACTTTAAATGCGCTGAATTTGCTCATAATTGGTCCAGGGGTTATCCGGTGTTTCCAGCATAAATTACAATGTCTTTTGGTGCGATGTCTCCTGGCTTTGCTTCAGCAAGTACCTTATACTTCTCTAGCGTTAGGGCGAGCGTGAAGGGATTTTCATTTGAAAATAGAAATGCATTTTGCCCCTTTAGATGCGGTAGTAACTTGTCAAGGTTGGGTTTACTACTTGAGCTAATTTCTATAGCCTTTTTCATCAAAGTGTTCTTTGCAACTTTTATTGTAGCGATTCCTCGAAGGATCTTCCTTAACTCTTGCATCTGACTAGCTCTGAGCCCATAGAGGCTAGCAATGCCGATGATTGTGTGACCCTTAATTAGTTTAGTTAATTCCTGGACTGCTGCAATTTTTTCAGGACGAATTTTTCGCTGGCGTTTTGCAATTAGCATCTGAACTACCTCCTGCTGAATTCAACTTTTACTGGGGGGCCCATAGTGGTTTTGACATATATAGCTCCAATGTTATGCATACTTTTAAGCTTTCTCTCAACAGCAGAGATAACGGCTTCAGCGTTTTCAGCTATTTTATCTGATGGCATAGTCTCGGTGCCTATTCGGCACTGCACTAGTGGCTGAGCGCGAGATCTTATTCGGACACAAGCTTTAGCCCTCCTAATGGCAGAAGCAACATCTCCAGTTGGCGGGATAGGTTCGGGCATTTTTCCACGAGGTCCTAGGACTGGGCCGAGATATCGGCCGATTAGGGGCATGAGATCTGCTCTAGCTATGAAGGCATCATACTCTTTAGCAAGTTTTTTAGCAGCTTTTTTATCGCCGCCTAACCTTTCGATGTCTGCGCGGCCCAGCACTAAGTCAGCGCCAGCTTCTTTCGCTTTTAATGCAAAGTCACCTTCCCCAAAAACGCAGACTTTGATCGGCTTATCTAGTGGGTTTGGCAAATACACCTTCTCATTAATTCTATTTTCTGGCTTTTTCATGTCAATATCTCTAAGGACTATTATTAGGTCTATTGACTGAACGAAGTTTCTCTTCTTAGAAGATTTCTTAGCGGCCTCTATAGCGTTAATGAGAGAATCGCGAAGAATGGACATCAACCTTCGCCCTCCTCATACTTTGAAATTATTTCATCATATTTTCCAGCGTCTATCTCCTTCTGCACGTCTCTTGGATCTTTGCCTTCTACTGTTACTCCCATGCTTAGGCATGTCCCTAACACTTCTTTTACTGCACCTTTCAATGTTTTTGCTAGAAGTTGCTTTCGCTTAATTTGGGCAATTTTAACGACTTGCTCGATGGATAGGTTTCCTATCTTCTTCTCATGTGGTGTGCCAGAGCCCTTCTCCACCTTCAGCTCTCTTATTATTAGCGCAGTTGTCGTTGGCACGCCAACAGATACTTCAAACTCCTTGGTATCAATGTCTACTGTCACTGTAACTGGGACCCTCATTCCAGAGAATTCCTTCGTCAGCTCATTGATCTTATTTACAACTTGCATTATGTTTACGCCTAGAGGGCCTAGTGCTGGCCCTATTGGAGGGCCTCCTGTCGCCTTACCACCTTCAACTAGGAAGTTGAATGTCTTTTTAGTCCCCATTTTTCCACCTTGCCCATTTGCTGCTGAAACTCTAAGCTAAGGTGGAATGCGTAGAGCTGCTCTTATATTTTTCTTATCCATTTAGCCAGTTACCTTCTTTATTGAATCCCCGTGGACAGTTATCGGCAAAGTGTAGGCAGCTTCTAGTAGCTCTAGAGTTACCTCCTCTTTTGTATGGTCAATTCTAGTGACTTTACCTTTCATCCCTCTAAATGGTCCACTGATTATTTCAACTACATCTCCGACATTGAGATCTTCAAGTGGTGAGCGAGGAATGAGGAAGCTCTCTATTTCAGAAGAGGCAACTTTTCCAGGAACCCATCCTTTAACGTGCTTCATACCAGCAATAGCTCGCTCAACTAGATGCAAGCTAGGTGACTCGATAAAAATGAAGCCTTTCACCTCGTCTGGAGCAATTATTGCCTTTATTGGAAGGCTTCTTGAGATGCAACGAGTGTGAATTAGGAGGGCTGTGCTCTTCTCTTGTCCAGCAGTTATTCTTACGGCGAAGTATGGAGCCATCTACATCACCTATGGTGGTAAAGCTTGGATTACTGTTGACATGAGCTGAATTACGAAAGCGAAAGAACCCAGAATTAGGAGGCCAAGTAAGCATACTTTGAGCGAGAGCCAGAACTCGCTTAAGGAGGGTTTACGTGAAAGGTAGATTATTCTTTTCACTGATTTAATGAAGCTACTCAATAATCATCACCTAGCCGCTGAAATAAAGAGTTTAGTGTCGTCTTAAAAATTTGTTGGTGGAAGATGTTAAAGTAGTAGGGCTAGCAGCGCTTTTTGTACGTGTAGTCGATTTTCAGCTTGATCCCAAACAATTGACTTAGGCCCATCAATTACCTCGTCTGTTATTTCCTGTCCTCTGTGTGCTGGCAGGCAATGCATTACTAGTACTTCTGATGGAGCATTCTTCAATAGTTCTTCATTCACTTGGAATGGTGGGAAGACCTTCAGCCGCCTTTCAGCTTCGGCTTCTTGACCCATACTGACCCAGACGTCAGTATAAATTATGTCTGCATCTGAAACTGCTTCAATTGGAGAATTTGTTATTTCAATTTGCGATCCGCTTTTCTCTGCATTCTTGATGGCTTTTTCAACAACGTCTTTTTTTGGTTCATAGCCCTTAGGGCAGGCAACCTTAATATTTAATCCAAGCTTAGAACACCCGATGAGAAGTGAGTGGCAAACGTTGTTTGCGCCATCTCCCAAGTATGTCAGATTAATGCCTTTTAACTTGCCCTTCTTCTCCCAGATTGTGAACATGTCGGAGAGTATTTGGCATGGATGGTACATGTCGCTTAACGCGTTTATTACTGGTATTGAAGCGGCCTTTGCAAGGTCCTCTAGGTCGGAGTGAGAGTAAACTCGGGCTATAATTCCATTAGCATACCTACTTAGCACTCTTGCTGTATCTTCAATTGTTTCTCCGCGTCTAAGTTGCAAGTCATTCCAGTTTAAGTATAGGGCATGGCCACCGAGTTGGTGCATTGCAACCTCGAAGGACACGCGAGTCCTCGTTGATGGCTTTTGAAATATCATTGCCAGAGCTTTTCCTTTAAGTAGTGGAACGTATATTTCACCAGCGTGATGCTTCAGCTTCAAATACTTAGCAAACTCAAGTACCTTCATTATCTCCTCTGAAGTGAAGTCTTGTAGAGTGAGGAAGTCTCTACCCTTTAGCTTGGACAAGTTTTCATCACCACAAAAACTTCAGAATAGTACACTTAATAAGGTTATGTGAAGTTGCTATCGCTGCCGAGTAGGAGGGAAAGTAGCCAATCAGGCGTGAAGGGAATTAAGTCTTCATAACTTTGACCTACACCTAAGTATATTATGGGCTTTTTAGTTGCATATAGGATAGATAGAGCAGTACCTCCTTTGACGTCGGCGTCGACCTTTGTTATTACGGATGCGCTTATTCCAACAGCTTCGTTAAATTTCTCAGCCTGAACTAGTGCATCGTTACCAGCTAGCGCATCACCTACGAAAATCACCAGGTCAGCTTCAATTACGCGAATTATCTTCCTAAGCTCATCCATTAAACTCTTGTCGGTTTGCATTCTTCCGGCAGTGTCTATTAAGACTACGGGAACAGAGTGAGCAACAGCGTAGTTAACTGCGTCGTAGGCTACTGCAGCAGGATCGGCTCCATATTGGTGCTTAATCATTTTAAGACCGAGCCTTTTTGCATGTACAGCTAACTGTTCTTGCGCTCCTGCCCTGAAAGTGTCGCTACAAGCCAAGACGCTTAAAATGTTCTTCTGCTTAAGCATGTAAGCGATTTTTGCAATAGTAGTCGTTTTACCGCTTCCATTCACTCCTACAAAAACAACTTTAAGAGGAACACCCTTCTCACGTTGACTTTGAACAAGTTCCATAAAGTCAAGTTTACCTGCACTCTCTATTATGCTTAGAAGAACATTTTTGATTGCACCTTTAACTTTATCTACTATGTCGCTTCCAAATCTTCGAACTTTTAAGCCTACTATTTCTTTTTTAACCTCGCTGGCAATGTACTCTGCTACTGGGAAAGCGACATCACATTCAATTAACCTTAACTGCCAGTCAAACATTACATCTTCTAATTCACTTTCAGTAATTGTTTTCGAAGTTAAAGTATCTAGAACGTATCTTAGCGTGTTCCTCAGCTTACTAAACAAAGCACGCACCTATTGCCTTGCTCTTTGAAGCAACTTGTTAAGCTCTACTTGTAGATTTGAGATGCTCCCCATAACGCTCTCAAGCCTTTTTTGCGTATTTAGTTGCTCTCTCTGAAGCTTTGACAGATAATCTTCCAAGTATTCTTCGATGTCGGCTATTGGTTTCTTAACTATTATGCCAGAGCCAACATTCAAGAGGGCATGCTGATTATCTTCGATTGAAACGTTTATCATAACTAAAGAGCCTAATGGGATTAGTGCCTTGTGGCCTTTATCTATTTCTCTGATTTCCTTCAAAGTATTTAGGGCGAATTGTACGTCAAGTATCATCTTTGATAGAGCATCGTGATGTCTTTGGAGAGACTCTGCAATTGCATTAAGCATGTTAAGTTCTGCGTAAAGCTTGCTGATCTTTTCGTTAAGTTCACTACTGCTCACGCATCTTCAACTCCATTATGCTATTAATTAGCGGATTCTTTGACTCTTCCGGTGGGATAACAGTTATACTTTTAATGTGTATGTGGGATCGCTTAAGCTTATGAAGACCAGTTAGCGAGGAGTATACTCTTTCAAGTACGTCCTCAGGTTTAACTCCTGGGAGGTCTATCACGAACTTCTGCCACTCACCAGTGCGCAAGAGCATTTTCCCTTCAACTCTAAAGACTTTCACACTCATGGGGGACCCTCCAATAATCCTAAAGCACGCTCAATATGAGCAAGTTCAGGACCTGTAGTTGCTGAACCAACTAGAGCACCCCTCGAATTTGCTACAATCCCTATACCCACGAAGGGGAATCCCGCATTAACGGTTCCCACGTCGACGTTTACTTTGAAGATATCGCTTATATTTTTTAGTTCTTCCTCGGAGACGAGAGGATGTACAAGCCCGCCCTTATTAGTTATAACTGCCGCTGCACCAACTATAGGTAGTCCGGCGATTTGAGCGTCGACAACTTCAACGCCCAAGACGTCTTCAATTATTCGTTTCGCTTTTGATTCAAGCCCTGGATGCGTAACTGCAGCATGGTCATTTGCTAAAATTACATTCCCTAAAGCGGTCTTTTTGCTTGGTAAAGTGCTCACATTTACTTGTAAGGTTGACTTTAAGAAAGATAGCTCTTCGTCAGAGGCGTAGTAGGGGAGTAGAACACCATTATCATTGCCTATTGCTAGAGCGCCTATGAGAACTGAGCCGCCTATTCTTGTTTGCACTACTGGAACTCCCAGTACTTCTTCTATTACCTTTAGTGTTTTATCAGCTACATCTGGAGGCAGAATTACATATGAATCTGTGGCTAGGCAGAAGACACCTATACTTGAACTTCCGTAAATAGTGATTCTTTCTATCAACTTTTAAACCTCATGACTCTGCCAAGTACACTTTCACAGTGCCATCTTCTTCCTTAACTGCTCTGACTTTAATTCTTCGTGGGGGCTTCTTTTTACCTCTACTCCATATGGCTTCATTCACTTCAGGAGAAATCCAGACTTTATCTGTTTTCATGTGCCTTTGTACGAAGCTTCTAAGAAATCTAATTGCTCTTGGCACTCGCTTTGGCCTTGGAACGAAGAATGCAATTCTGAATGGAACGACATAAATCCTCTCTTCAACGATTTTTGCGCCCTCTTCACCACTACTCATTTACATCACCACTATAGTTGAAGCCTACTTCGCCTCCAGTGTCTAAGTTTGGGATGACGCCTAAATGCTCCCCTAGTTTTGACTACAACCCAGAAGGGGACAGGGGAATTCTGTTTTAAAGCTCGTGCAAGCCTGAGTTTTTTAGCTAGGGGCTTATTTCTAGCCATGATCACCACCTTAAGGCTTCCTCTTAAACATTATACGAGTAGTTCTCTTACTACTTGTTAATTGAATTAGAATAGCTTTAAGTTGCTCATCAGTTAATGGCACGGGAAGTCGGCCTGCGCGAGCGAGTTGAATTAACTGTAGCTCGAGTTGCGCGGCGAACTCAGGGCGGACCATTTTGAGATTCATTAATCTACTTCTAGCCTTGGGGGTTAAGATGACACGTAATATAGCCTGCTTTTCAGCTTCCATTTCTTCTCTCTTCTTGGCTTCCATGATTTTCTTCTGAAGCTCAAGTAGCTTCCGCTGCCTTATAGCCTCCAGCTCTTCGTCGCTGACTTCACTCATGTTCTTAGCACCTCGACATTCATCACTTAGTAGTCATTACATATTTTTTTAACTCAGGCATCTTCTTTTGGAGCTCTCTGAAAATTCTGTTAGAGAGCCTGTCTAATAGAGAGAGCCCTTCAGGAGTTAACTTCCGCCCCTCACCCTCAACTTTAGCAACCAACCCAGCCGCCTCTAGTTGTTGAAGGGCCTTTCTAATAATTGCGCCACTTCCTTTTCTAAAGTGCTCTTTGCGTGTACCACGCCTTTTCCTACCGCCATAGGCGGTCCTTAGCCGTGAAACTCCAACTGGCCCATAAATGTATATCTTACGGAGTATGGAGGCACACCTGACATACCACCAGTCAGGATCCTGAGGCGGCCTTTCCTTATGGACTCCAGTCTTAACGAATGGAGCCCAAGCTGGAGGTTTAACTTGAGGATAGTGCTCCTTCAAGTACTTTGCCAACTCATTTATTAGGAGTTGCGGCGGCACGCTATGAGGGGTAGCCATACTTATCACCATAAATGAGTAGAGTAATCTCAGCGTTGAAAGTAAGACTACCTCTTATAAAGTCTTCGCTTTCTATACAGTACTGCAGTCAATCCTCTGATGTCCAGAATTTCAGCGCCTACTGCTTCAGCGAGTTTTTTAGCTAGTGTTTTACGGTCGCAATTTTCTACTTGAAGTGCACTTTTAAGTATTCTAACCTTAATCACTTCACGCGCTTCCAACTGCCTGTCAATCTCATCAAGAACTTCGCTGCACAGCCCGCGCTTACCTACATGGACGTGTGGTGCTTCTTGTTGAACTGAGTCCGCCAGTCTACGCTTCTCTTTAGGTGATAAACTTGACATGATGCTCCCACATTTAATCAGCACAGGTTAAACAAAAACTTCACGCTTACCGCTTAAATGGGAAGCGCATTTGTCTTCCACAATTGAAGCATGTTATAACTACGTGGGGCATCCTATTGGAGCGAATGCGGACGCGGCAGTTAACGCCTGGCCAAAGAAAAGCTCCGCAATAATGGCAATACCGCCTACGCCATTTTTTGGGGATGCGTACTCTACACCTCATACTGATGCGACGAGCAAGTGCTACGTACCTATTAGCCAGTTCAGGGCTACTTAGAAAAACGCTTTCAGCTAGCTTGAAAAGACGGTCAATCCTCTGAACAGCAATATCTTTGATTAGTCGAGGCAAGAGACCACCAATCAAATTATTAAGCAAACGATATAATTAAGCTGATAGCAAGCGGTGGAAGGATGACTCATCTACAGTTAATATTAGCTGAGGCTGCACTGGAAACGATACCTAGGAAGATTCAAAATCATCCAATAATAGTGAAGGATGCCAGGAGAAGAGGGAAAAAACCACATGAAATACTCCTAGACGTTTCCCGCCACTATCACGCCATGAAGAAGTTAGAGTACAATTGGAAAAGAGGAAGGCCAGATATAACGCATATAACGCTTCTTCAGATACTAGGCTCACCAGCGAACTTGGAGGGTTATTTACAAACTTATGTGCATACGATAAATGATAAAGTCATATATGTAGATTCATCAACAAGGCTGCCAAGAAATTACCTTAGATTTGTTGGGCTATTTGAACAGCTGTTCAAAGAGGGAAAAGTGCCACCACGGGCAGTAGAGCCATTACTTAAAGTTCAAGATAAAACGTTGGAGCAATTGCTGGAAGAAATAGAGCCAACAAGAGTAATATTGTTGACGTCAAGAGGCAGCCAGAGTACGCCTAAGAAAGTAGCCGAAGAAATCGCAAAAGAGGATAAGCCAGTAGTCATAATAGGAGGATTCCCTCATGGAACTTTCACGGATAAAACGCTGAAATTGGCAGATGAGAAGGTGGCCATATACCCCAAATCCCTAGATGCGTGGGTGGTTGCTACAGCAATAATTCACGCATATGAGCAAGAAGTTGGAATTTATCGAAGTGCGTGGAGAAGAGTCTGAGTAGCTTCAGTATTTCCAGCTCAATTCACGGGTTTTAACCTCATTGACCCTCT
>Ga0164311_10000242_pt1 | contig 22327 bp, 47 predicted proteins | sample GuaBasSedimGuay2_FD_121796 | JGI IMG/M metagenome (GOLD analysis project Ga0164311, IMG submission 121796) | Subseafloor sediment microbial communities from Guaymas Basin, Gulf of California, Mexico - Guay2, Core 4569-9, 9-12 cm | ecosystem: Environmental > Aquatic > Marine > Hydrothermal vents... | reverse complement strand
ATAAGTTTCTGTTTGGCTTCTTCTATTACTTCTTCTAATGATAATTCTGACGAAATTTCATATACAACTTCATCCATGCCAAATATTTCAGTAAAGAAAATCGTATATTCTTTCTCATCTTTATTACATACATCTATCACCTCATAGTTCTCATCAAGATACTCTACTTCTAATACATCAAACTCTCCAACGTCAAGAATGAACCCATCAATTGCATCGAATTTTGCCTCGTCAACTGTTTCTCCAACTCCTGATAGAACTACCTTAAAAGTATATCTTTTAGGCATTAGTCCTCCTTAGTGTTACTTGCGTGTATAAGATTCTAAAGTTTCTCCAGTATCTGTACTTATAACTCGTACAGTTTCTCCTTTCTTAATATCTCCAGAATGCCATTTTATTCCATCCTGTGAGTAAGATATACTGGTTGGATATATGTGAAAAGTCATTGCAGAAAATATCCCAACTATTTTTATTGGATAGTTATCTGATGGTCTTCCTTGGGTAATATTTATAATAAACATCTACTCCTCCTCTTGGTCGAAAGGTAAGGTTCCAGAAAGTAGAGCATTTCCACAGGTAATTCTTCCTAAATCTTCTGCGGCAGAAGCTATGAACACAAGAACATCAAACCCAACATCCTTCAAACTCTGCTCTAATTCTAAATAGGGAGCTATTGTGGTATAGTCTCCAACAGTCTTTATGTCATTCTCTATGGCAGTAGTTGTCTTATGCATTGGGGTCAACTTTATGATGAAATGTTCTGGGTCAAAAAGTTCAGCAAGAAGATTCGCATTTACATCATAATCTGCAACTGCAAAGTTCAGGGTGTACTTTCTTCCAACAGGTGGTTTGAGTTGTTTCATTAGGTTAGATATACTGTCAAGAGATAGGGCATTTCCTCCAAACATTTCTTGTCTTTCATCTTCGTTGGTAGAGTTTATGCTTAACTGTAGTCCAGCATTTCCTCCGTAGATTACATTCTTGATAAATACCCACTCTTTTAGGAAATCATGTAATCCGAAATTTCCTACTGGCATCATTGTAGACACAACTGGATGAACATGATAGTCCCTATCAAACATCTGCTTAAGTATCTTAGCAGCATCTAGCACATCTTTATTCCAAGTAGGTTCTCCCATTCTTGCAAAGTGAATGTTTAGCCTATCTGATTCAGTAATCTCTGGATGTAAACTCATGCCAGCAAGTACCTGACCTAACAAGTCTCCAGTGTTTGCATTCAAACCTACTCCAACTTTTGGTACGTCACAAAAGTTACACTTCATTGAGCATCCATATTGTGAGGAAATTGTAATAACCCACTTTTTGGTCAAAGGTAACATATCAGTATGGATTACCTTTTCTATGTCCTTTGTTAGTCCTAAAGCATCACACTTAAGGTTTACATCCTTTCCGTAGTCACCTATGGATAGACACTCTAGCTTTCCTCTCTGTCCCTCAACAACTAGGATATTTCCTGTTGGAACTTCTACGTTTTTAAGTATCTTCAAAGTTATCCTCCTTAACCCCAAGTATAAAAGAATAGGACATCAATATATTCTGTACCTTTGTACATAGTTTTTCTTTTAGGGTTTAATATAAACTCAGACCCCTCACAGTTTGCAGGGTCTAACATATCCTTAAGTTCCTCCATAAGACCTTCATGAGTTGCTATGTGAAAAGGTACGTAAAATCTTCCAAACCATTCGCTAACTCTATCTTGTTTTAAGTCTTTTGTTGTAAGATATGTTACAGGAAAGAGTTCATAGATTTTGTACTTAGCTTGCTTATACTTTTTAGAACTGATTGTTTTACTCAAAAGAGAACTGAACATGTTACCCTCCTTGATGTGCTAAGTTATTATAATCAACAAGACAGTCCAAGCAATTCTTTATACAGATTGGGTCAGAGTGTGTGTCATGAGTTTTGCTCCACTCTTCCCGTTCTTTTTGCATGTTATCTCCTATCTCTCCAATTGGCTCTCCACCTTCACGCATATGAATTACACATGGAAAGTGCCACTTACCTGCAACAGCATAGTCATCACGTACAAGATAACATCTATTTGTTACACTATCTTTCATTCCTCGAACATTCCTTCCATTTATAAGGTTAGAAACTCGGTAATTTAATACTGGGTATTTGTCCAGCAACTCTTGGCTTATCTTTTCTAGGTGCAAAAGACTTCCATCGTATTGTGCAGCAGAGATTATACGTATATCACTTACTCCAAGACTAGCCGCAAATTCTACCACAGAAGCCACCTCAGAGGCTCTCTCATCAGTAAACACCAAACCTACAGTAACATATGTTTCCTGAGAAAGCCAGCGTATATTCTCTACTACAGTATCAAAGTAACCTTCCCTGCCAGCCATTTTGTCTGAATCTTCTGCACAACATGCATCCAGACTTATGGAGAAATCATTCACTCCCAACATCAGAAGAGCTTGATAGAGACTCTTATTCCTAGAACCATTAGTTGAGATTGCAATTCTATCTATACCTCCATCTCTTGCAAGTTCAACTAGTTCTCCAAGATATGGATAAAGTGTAGGCTCACCTCCTGAGAACCTAATGTTCTTTAAACCTTTTTCAATCCAATAATTTAGCGTAAACTGTGCCACTTTATAGTCCATATGTCCAGAACAATCTCTACTATAGCTTTCTACCCCTCTACAGTAGGGACATTTAAAGTTACAAGCTTCTGTGAGAATCATCTCACATCTTTCTAGATTATTGTGCTCCAACTTTGCACGTTCATTTGTTAGGGTATAGAATCCTATTTCACTTACTGACATAAACCCTCCTTACCATACTCCCAAATAGTAGTTTTGTGCGATAGTTTTCTTTCTCTTTTCTTCCTCAATTTCCTCCATAAGTTCATCCTCACAGTCTGAACATAAACTTATCTCTTGAGTCTTACTGCTATGATTATGACAGTAATACTCAGGTATACAACGACTGTCACAACAATACGCCTTACCACAGTTACAATATATACCTCCATGTTCTTTTGCAATCACTCTACCACAAGTATTACAAACAACTTCATCAGGATTTGCTACCACAACTCCTCCTTAGTCTAAGGTGATAAGCTGCGAAGTACTCTACATCACCGTTTTCTACCATAACTTCATACAGTCCATCTTCTCCGTAAGGTCCAGTGATAGACTGTATGACACCAAACTCACCGTTAAAGTCACGCCAACACCTATGGCTATCTATAATCACAACTTTTTCTCCTACTTTATACAGTGTGTCTTTGGTCATAAGTTTTGCTCCTTCATTGTTTTCTCAAACTGTTTTTTGGTATACCATACAAAATGTCTGTAAGCCCAATTTGGATGTATAATCGTAAAGGTAACAACCCCCACAACTCCTTCTGCAATAGTTATCCAATAGTTTACCCAACGATATGCGGTATGTCTTAGTGAAACTTTTGTAACAAACTTCCAAACATCTTTAAAGAAATATCCTACTCTCTTTTTTGACCTGAGTACTTCAAAACGAAAAGAATCCCACTTACTTATTTCCCACATTTTTCGTTTTCTTGCCATATAAACCTCCTTACCAATCTTCTCTAGGAAGTATTAGGTCACCTTTACAGTGTGGACATTCACACTCACTAATTTTAAACTTTAGTTCAAAAAGTTCTCCACACTCACTATGTTCTACAAGGTGTCCATTTCGAGTTTCTGTAATAAACTTTATATTAGCCTCACTATCTGGAAGATGTGGGTTAATATCCAGACTAATTATAGCCATAATTACTTCCTGTACCAATCTGATTTAGGAAAGATTAGTCTACCTTTACATATAGAGCATACTGGAGTAGTTTTCTTATCAACATATATGAACATTTCTCCACACATCTTATGGTTCAAAAGATACCCCTTTACAAGTTCCTTAACAAGTACCACATTACAGTCCTTATCAGATGTTACTACTGCATCTTCTTTAAGAGTTACTGCCATAGTTACCTCCTTAAAGTTCTTCTAACAAGCTCCAAGCAGATTCTGCTATTTCAACTATATCTGATAGTACCCCCTCAGTAAATGGTAGACTTCTATACTCGAAACCATAGGACTTAATCTCAAAGAAACCTGGGTTACGAAACTTTAGTGGAACATCCATAGGGTACTTATCTAGGTAAACTTCATCAAAATACTGTACAAAGTTCTTGATTACAGGATTTGTAATCCTAGATACTGAGACAGCTACATCTGTATATTCTTTTGTATAAGAGTGTCCTTTCATTTTCTTATACAGGTTTATCACAGGAGTGTAATTAGCTTTATGCTGAATGTTGTGCACTCTTTGTGTTTTAGAAATCTCTGAGGAAAAGTGTATGTGTAAGCCACAAGAGATAAGTCTACCAACAATCTTTCTATCCTCAATCAACAAATCAGTTTCTTCTAAAATTTCTGAGCCATAAATATTTGAACAGGTGCTTATTTCTTTATAGCCCATCTTCTTCATAATCTTTGTGTTAAACTCTTTGGTGATTTCTGTGTAACCACTAAGGTCTACAGTTAGCCCCTTAAGTTTAGCTTTTCTTAGCACACCATAATATGCTTTATAGAAGTTGCCAATAGTTTCTTCCACAGTTTCACCAGCTTCTGCTCTAGCTTCTCCCAGAATTATGAAGTCATCACAATCAAACCCATGATTTGCTGGAAAAACTAGCTCACCTTTTTTATCCCGCAAAAGAAATTCAAACTCTAATCCAACTTTGTTTGTTATCATAATTCCTCTCCATCCTTAATTCTGAAGTATTTTCTACCAATTGCTAGGGTAACTTTTGCTAAGGTTCCTTTTACAAGAGATATTCCCACAACATCCCCATCTCTAAAGTATGTCCTAGCATCACTTTTATCAAGAATATAGTAGAAGTCGTGGGTATCTTTTCCAAGAACTCCTGAGTAGAATTTCTCTTTTATTTGTAAGGAGATACCACGCCCCAAAAGTGCATCAAGCACTATAAAGTAAGCTGTATCTGGGTATTTTCCCATTATAAGTCCTCCAAATCGTCTTTTTTAGCTTGCCACCCTAAGAGATAGGCAGTCGTTATTGCCATAGCTTTACTAGTAGGTAAATCATATAGGTTAGGGTAATCTCTCAGCAAAAACTTTCGCATTCTATCACTCTCAGCCTTTGCTTTTATCATTCTTTCTACACGTTCTTGTTCAGGAAGTTTAGTCATGAAGTTTCCTCCTTCATTTCTAAAAGAACCTTGTTTAATAAGTCTCTCAGTTCTTCTATCTTACATTGCAAGGTAGCAACGCTTCTATCACCTAAGTTTTTACTAATTGCCAAGACTCTTTCCCCTCTATTTTTGTTACCAGTAACTGAAATTCTTTCCACAACTCCATTTGTTTTGTAGATATTCAATCTATAGTAAGAGTCCGTAAGTGTTATAGTTTCTTTGATAGTAGTAGTTGAGTTTCTTTCCACCATAATATTTCCTCCTTAGTATATTCCACCAATTTCAAAGCCTGAATCTACCACAGACATTGAGCCATGACCACACCCACAATCATTTGACTTAATTTCTTTTATTTCTTTGGTAACAGGATTATAGATGATAAACTGTGTAAAAGTCCCGACAAACATATCTTCTCTATCATCTACATATTCACTGTGTAGCACAACCCATCCAGAATAGTTAGTATCCTTATCTTTCTTATCAGGGTTTGTACAGTTAACAAGTCTTCCGCATTCTACACACATAGGTTACTCCTTAGTCCCACAATAGTCTACTGTAGTGGATGTGATAATTGTTTTCATCTGGAAGTTTCTTCTCCAATCTTTTCAGAAGTCTTCTATATCTCCACTTTGTTCTAGGAATATAGATTCCATCTATATCCAGACGTTCATCTGGTCTAAACTCTGTGATAATGTATCCTTCAAACAGTAAATCAGGAAATCTTTTAGCAAGTCTTAGATACTGCTTTATAGTGAGTCCTTTTCCCTGTTCAAAATTCCAGTCTGGAATCATCTCACAACATTTGATAAATTGTTTAGCACTAATAGCTTGGTCTGTAAATAAGGATACTCTAGGAGAGTAATCTTTTCCAAGCATTATTAGGTCTCTTTCCTCACTATAATCTAAACCTAGATACTTTGCTATATCTCTTGTGAATCCTTTTTCTGTCATGAAGTTTTCACCTCCAATCCTATCTCTAAGATTTCAGCCCAATCTGGTATCTTTCTTTCGTACATCATATAGCCACCACGTCTACTGCGACCTTGTGGAACACGATGTCCATTTGGGTCTAGCAAGTAAACTCCAATGCTGGTTTTTATTCCCCCTTTTGTAGGATATACTTTAGCATCATTTATGTCAAAAGTCCATGGGTCAGGACCGTAGCCACGACTATGGTTTCTTCTTCTTCTGTTCCAACTTCCAGAGATGTTTCTGATAAACAACCCTGTTTCTTTATTCTTTACTATAAACATAGAATAAATTCCTTTTATTTAAATGCATGAGGGATTTTTGCATCATACTCTATTCCTAAGGATTCTTCTTTGTTTTCCTTAGGAACTTGTTTTGGCTTATTGCACAGAGAATCATGGTATAAATCTCTGTATCTGTCTTTCTCCGCCCATTGCCACCAAGCAATTAGCAGCGAAATTATCATTACAACTAAACTTAAACCATTCATATTAAACCTCCTTAGTTATTTATCAGAATGTTGCTTTAAATCTTTTTTATCAATAAATCCTAGAGGAGTTTCCCAAGAAGGTCCACCACGTTTAGCTTTTATATCATTGTTTAAAGGTTTGTAATAAATACGTAAGTCTTTATTTCCACCGTGAATTACAGCCCTATCTTGAAGAATGCATTTAAATCCATATTGTTCGTATATTTTCCAAAAATTACTTCTAGTACCAACGTTTACCTGACTTAAGAGTATTCCGCTATGTTCAAAATATTTGGCAATCAATTCTACAATTTCAAATTTTAGACACTTCTTGTTTACAATCCTTACATTAACTCCTCCCATCCAAACTAACCCACAATTACTTGGAGTAGAGCACAGGTAGAAACTTCCACTGTCCATTCCAAATTTAGACTCTGTATTAGAAGTATATTTAATAAATAAATCCCCATACCCATTTGGAGTTTTTGTCTCTTTAGATATGCTGATAATTACTCCATCTAAAGTTTGTTTAATCTCTTTTTCTATATCTATTATCTGTCTATTAGTTACTCCATAAACCATTACTATATCTCCTTGATAAAGAATCTGATGTTATTTCCTGAGTGAGGATTTCCTTCTGTAATTTTCTTAGTAAATCCAAGCTCTATAAGTTTTGTCTCATACTCAAATCCATTATTTACTGTAATAACTAGAGCGGACATTCCACAGAGTTTCAGTATTTCTTCTGCTACTTCAATTATCTGTGTAAGTTCTACACTAAGAAGATATTGAACGTCTGAAAGAACTCCTATGTTTGTATTTCCAGGAAAATTGTGTAGACAAGACCTATTAACAGTTTCCCTATTAGAAATACTTAGAATATAGAAGAAATGTGTGTTATTTAGATTTGGGAACGTAATGCTTACCGGATTTTTTTCACAAAGCTTTTCTAATTCTTTTGAACCAAGGGCTGCTAGTATACCTTTATTTATATTTTCTTTTGTCATACATTCCTCCTAATAATCTTCCCATTCTTCATCGACCCCATCATCCTCATAATATTTATCAATAACTATTCCAGTAGTTTTGTGGAAAAGACTTATGACATCATTAGTATAGATACAAGTAAAGCCATAATCCTCCAATATAGAATTTTCTTCTTTTGTATAAGAATTTATAAAAAAACCTCCGTAATTACAAAGTTTAGAAAGAATTTCAGCGACTTCTACTACTGTAAGAAAATCTGAATCTTTTCCTCCATCATAATCTCCTACAACTATCCACCCACACTGTGTAGGTATTTGTCCCATACAAAAGGTTTTTCCACCTACTAGAGTAATTTTTACAGCGTTACTCATATTATCGCTTAGATGGAGAACTATGTTTAAAAGTTCTCCACTAGTATTCTTTTTAATATATTTTTTCAATTCTTTACTTTTACTAGAACGTGAAAGTATTGTATCTTTAATATGTCCCCATCTTGTTTCCATAAATCCTCCTAAATCCATTCCTGTAATATATATTGAAAGAATCTACTTGATTGAGTATCATTCATACATTCTGGATGAAACTGTACGGTAATTATGTTTTTTGATTCTGTGCTTTCAATAACACCTCCATATCTACTGGTTACAGTTTGTCCTTTACCTTCTGATAAAACTCCCTGATGGTGCATAGAGTTAACGTTCTCAAAGAACTTTCCAACTATACCTTCTGGCTTAACAAGACTATGGTAGCCTCTGTGAGATTTTACCCATCCAATTTCTTGGATAAGGCTTCCCCCTAAAGCCGCATTCACAAGTTGATGTCCACGACATACCCCAAGGATTTTTTTGGAAAGAGAATTTGCAATTTCTAGGACTTTTAATTCTAAAACATCCCTTTGCATTGAATGGATATTAATATAAGAGGCAAGGTTTGCCTGTTTATATATTTCTGGATTTATATCGGCACCTCCTGAGAAGATAATCAAATCCATATCTTTTACCATATTTTCATTGTCTAATATTACTGGGTTAGTTTCCAGTATCTCACATATCTGAGAAAATGCCCCAGAAAATGCTCCTTGAGTTATACCAACATTCTTTTTCAAGATACCCTCCTTACAGTTCCTGATGCACATCTTGAACGAATTCCATCTGGAATTCTAAATGAAATTTTTCTTTTAGCAAAGTTCATATCATCTTTTGTAAGAAAGGCGATACCATACTTGCTGTTAAAATGTGCCAATGAGAGTTTGATACCAAAAGGTTTGTATCTTTGCTCGAAATAGTCCATGACAAACCAGTTGATAGCATCTCTGAAACTCTCTGCCCAAAAAGTTACTAAGCTGGCTTTCACATACTTTTTTCCATAGGTTATTTCAAACGTGTACGCTTTATTTGCTTTTTCACTTCTGTACATTTTTTCTCCTTAACTGTATTTCATAATGTCTTCAATAATATTAGTTTCTAAAAGAATGATTGCTAGAATAACATCATAATCTGAAAACTTCTTTGCCATTATATCTCCTAGATAAATTTACTGAATAGTATTTAGCAGGAACTTGATAGCTATAAATTCTGGATTAAGAAAGTAGGTCATAAGTGAGGAGATAATACAAGGAATAGCTAAAACAGCAATTCCTACACTAATCTATATTCCCCAAGTTGCCCACATAAGTCCATCTTCATACCATGACCCTTCTTCTTTGAATTTCTTATGAGTTTTAATTCCCATAGGAATACCTACTGCAACTATCAAAATACATAGTACAAGCCAGAACATACTTTGATAAGCCTCGATTCTGACTTGCCTCAAAAGAATAGACCAAAGCTGTGGGGATAGTTCTTTGATAGCATTTATTAATTCGAGAAGTACGGTATCAATATCTATAAAAACCTCCTATTGAAGTAGTGGAACAATTTCTAAGTTAGCATTTTTAATAAGCTTTCCTAAGCTTTTTTCTGCTCCAGTTACTGACCTATAAATTTTAGCTTTATTTAGGTCAGAAGTATACCCCTCCTTTCTTCCAGAATAAACATCATAGAAATGACACCAAGTTCTTCCATGCCAATTCTTTATATAAAGATTACTACCGTCTTTTTTCTTTACAACAAACATAGTAATTCCTCCTAGATAAGCTTGATATAAAAACCTCCTATTTTGAGTCTACGATAAAGTAATCGCAGTGATTAAAGGTGTTAATCTTACTGTAACAGTATGCTTGTGCATATTCTTTAGCTTCTTTCTTATTCTTTCTATTTATGGTATGTTTCTCCCACTTTTTGTGGGTCATCCAATAGTGATGAAATACAATGATAAATTCTTTCATTAGAACCTCCTAGACAGGTATTATTTTATTAGTAAACTCATAGTTTCCTTCTTCTAACTTAACCCTATCTCCTGTTTCAGGGTTTTCTAATATAAGACCATAAACAGTATTTGTTGGTACATCCCAAGTATCAGGTTTTGTTGTAGACTTATCATATACAATGTCAAAGTCAACAACTTTCCAACCAGTTATGTCTATAATTTCAGGCATAACACCTCCTTAGCTAATTTTTACAATGAAATAATCACAGTTGTTAAAGCTGGTAGTCTTGCGATAACAGAATGCCTGTGCATATTCCTCAGCTTCTTGTTTATTTTTTCTATTTATGGTATGTTTCTCCCACTTTCTGTGTCCCATCCAATAGTGATGAAATACGATGACATATTCTTTGACATAGATTCCAAGGTCAGAGTCAAAAGTGCCTCTACTCATAAAACCTCCTAGATAAGCTTGATAGCATCATTATACACAGACCTTAATAGAGCTAAGTCTTGGTTAGCAAATCCTTCAGATAAGTTTAGGATATGTGTCTTGATAATTTTCCCTCCAACTTCTGGATGTTTAAATACTTCAATAACTCTCTCAATATTTTCAAATAAAGTTGCTGCCAAAGGTTTATTAATAATCCAGTTGTTACTTGTACTACGATACTCTATTCCGTGGTCTGGAACACGATATCTGGCAGGTTTTCCATAGGTATTTAGACGAATAGCTTCTTTAGATTTCCTTGTTGAGTTAATTAGGGCAGGAATTCCTACATAGATAGCTAACAACTGAACTAATGGAATAACGTTCTTTTTAGCGTATGCCCGCATATCTTTATCTACAAATCCTATGTGAAGATGTGCACCAGCATATCGAAAAGAATCATCTACGAAACATTCTTTCTGATGCCAGTCTAAATCTAAAGCGTCATAGTCTGGGTCACAACCTCCAATAGTAGTTTCATCAATAAGATATTTGTCTGGAATTTTGGCAGCAGGAACTACTCCAATCTTAAGATTATCACCTTTTACCATATTTTGTGTCATCCTAATTCCTTCAGAAATGTTATCAAATAACACTTCCCAATCTTTTTGAGGAGAAAGTACCAACTCAAAAGCTGCCCCATCACTTGTTATTTTCATTTCTCCAGTATCTTCATAAACACGATATGGAAACCCACTTTTCCATATTATATCTTTACCCTCTCCTAGGAGAAAGAATGGGGGAACAATCTGACTTCTTTTTAGTATAAAAAATTCAGGGTCTGAACCGAATAATAATTTTTCAGTCATAATGCCTCCTTAGTTTGTCACAGTAAATTTTAGACTATCAATTTTTACTTTGGTTATGTTTGAGGATGCTGGTCTATCTCCTGCACACCTATTACAGCTCACAAGTTTCTTTTTATGCTTTTCTTCAACAATGTTGACAGTAGAACTTTTTATAATAACTCCGCAATAATCACATGATAAACCTATATCTAACTCTCCACATTGACAAGATAGTTTTGATTTTTTACCTGTATCAGTAATCTGGTAAAATTCTGGAGTTAATATAATAGTATCTTTATCCTCAATCTTCGTATGAACATTAATTCCTTTAGCCTCTGTTTCACACTTTACATATATATTTCCACAATTAAGACATGTAATCATAATGTACCTCCTTCTATTTTTCGTATAATTTTAATAATTTTGTATGACTTTAAATCTTCTGGTATTTCTTCTGCATATGCTCTTTCAAATCCATCTGTGGTGAAATGTTGGGCAGCATAGGATAGTCTAATAAGATTAGAGATAATACCTACACCAAATTTATGAAATGTTCCTTTTTTAGACCAATATCTACCGTGATAAAGTTCTAAAAATCTTCCCCCAGCTTCTGTTTTTAAAGGATATATGAAATATACCATTCCACCTTTATGTGGAAGTGCTACGGTAACATACAGATATGAAGACAATCTACTAATCATAGAAATAGGCTGTGAACACCAGTTTTCCATGTAAGTAAATTTATCATTTGCTACTAACAAACCATCTACATACATTAGAAACTCATAACCATTGTTAAAACAATTACGAATTTCTTCTGACTTTTCTTTTAAATCTGATTCTTTCAGAATACTGCCAGAATTAGAATTTCTATAATTATTATAATGAACAGCTGTTTTTGAAGGCTCTATTAGTATAGGATAGTAACTAGATAAGAGAAACAATGCATTCTGAAAATCTCCTACTAAATGTTCAGCAGGAACATCCTTCTTTATCTTTTCAAGGTAAAAATTACTTTCCATGTGATGTGAGTACCCCTTAAAATTAAATATGTCTGTCATATTATCTTACCAAATAATTTTCTTATATTATATGAGTAGAATGGCGCATTCCATTCTGCTGAATTAACTTCCAGCAAAGTCTTAAATGAATCAGCTCCAGCCCATAAGTTAAATCCTAGGATTTCAGTAAAAAGTTCCTTATAAATATCCTTACCAATCTCTGATACTTCATCTGGCTCTGAAATACTGTCCACATGAATTATCAAAAAAGATGCTATAAAATCTTGTACGGCAGATGATGATGCATACTCTTTGAACCAGAATAGCTTGTCATCTTGTTTTGTCACAATAAGCCAAATATGTGGCTTAGAACGAGGTTGTAGGCTAATTTCTGTCAAGACATGTTGGTCAGTTCCTAAAATACGTTCATCTGAGAAAATTACAAACTCGTGTTTCTTTCCCAGACGTTTAACTGCTTTTGGTATTTCTTTTTTCTCAGATAACTCTTTAGAAGATTGTAACGTAGGACAATATACTACACCTTTGTATAAAATATTTATAATCTCCTTGTTAGAAACAGGTATAAACTTAGGTTCTGTGAGATTATAGTTTTTCAGGCTATCTCTTAAAACTTTTGAATATACCTTATAATCAAATATTGTATTCATTAAGATTCCTCCTATTTGTTATAGAAATTATCCCCTGTTCTAGTAAGAAAGGTTCTATATATTCTTGAATTAGTGTACTATCCAAGTTAGTTCCAGCAGAAATTCTACCCAAAGAAGATGACCCAATAGTTTTCAGGTAATCTATATACAGGTAATCTTCGCTTCTAAATCCTCCCTCAAAATAACCTAAAGCTTCTAGGTCTGTTTTAGGATTAATTTTTATAATAGAAGCCATTTGTAAAATGTCTCTAGGAGTTCCTCTACTACGACTTATTAGGTCATTTATAGTAGCAGTATCAAGCCCATATTTTTCCTGTACTATTTGTCCTAGTTCCTCTTTAGTATAGTTTTCCAACACAAGATTGATACATCTTGACCTAAATGCTTCAGGTAAAGTTTCTGGAATATTTGTTGCCGTCACAAAAAAATGTGATTCCATAAATCTATAGAATGGTTCAAAAGCTTCAAGCTGATGAACTTCATCTATAACATGCAGAGGAACATCGTTAAATCTTTCAGCTAATTCTATAGAAACAACCCTCGGGTGATGTTCTATGCAATCCTCTAGTTCAGGAAGCTTAGACATAGCGTTTCCTATCCACTTTATAGAATAACTTTTTCCTAATCCGGCTTTTCCAGTTAATAGCAGGTTTATTTCTGTTGGTATTTCTTGTGTAACAGAAATATTGTTAATGAATGTCTGTAATTTTGATTGTCCTATCATCCACCAAGAACCTCCTTTTTAATTTTCTCCAATTCTTGAGTAGAAAGTAAGAAGTAGGGAAACGTGTAATTTTGGTGAAACTCTTGCAAAGTAACTCCTGCTTTGTAAATGTCATCCATAATTTCCCCCTTAGTCTTTCTGTAGTACTTATTAAAAAGCTGTTTAATTTTCTTTTCTCCCTTCTTAAATTGTTTACGATTTATAATATAAGGTAAAGGAAAACCCATTATAGTAAATAATAGACTTACTTCTGGAATAGAAAGTCTAGTAACAGGAATAAATTCCTCAACTAGCCATTTCAAATTTATTCCAGAAGTGTTGATTGGCTGTTGTGTAACAGGAAATCTGTGAGGACTTTTTATGTGAGAATTTTGTGTTCGATTTCTAACTGGAGGTATATACGCAGTTATATCACCAATCTTCTCTAAATCTTTATTTCCAGCCTTAAACAGACTCATTACCTCTATATTCTCTATTTCTTTTACCTTGAAACCAAAATCAGAAAATCTTATTCCTAAATTATTAATAAGGTATAGAGGAAATTTTTCGGTATTTAAAGCATACCCAACAACCTTTCCCTTATATAGTAGAGAAGTTTTGTGTAAATCTGCTCTCCCATTTCTTACTGCAAAAACCTCATTGGTAGACTTTTGACGAAAAAGTAATGCCATTTTCCCTGAAAAGTCATCCAAAGTTGTCTGAAGAACTTCTAGTACACCATCTTCCTTACCTTTTTCTTTCCAATTTTTCTCTAATTCTCTATGGAAAATCATTGAGTCGATAATCTTATCATCTTTTTCTGCAACTATATGTTTTCCAGTGAAAGTTCCATTATGTGCTAATACAAATTCATCTCCTTCAAATGGGTGGGCATTTTCTACAATAACAGGTTCTTTTGAATACTTTGTGGAAGCTTTTCTGGTATGAAAAATAAGAGGAGTTAGCAAGTCCAAATTTTTAGTATCCATCTTTCGGACAATATCTCCAGTGATACCATTCTTTTCACTTGTCAGAGTAAAGTTTCTTTTTGACTTAGCACTCACAAAGTTAATACCATGACCGTTTGGATGGTCTTCTGAATTAATTATTGAGATAATGTATAGAAAGTTTCTTATATCTTTCTTTACTTCTGGAATGTTCATGTCAAAGTCGTCATGAAAGCATAATAAAGTTAGTTGGCACATAAGTCTCCCTCAAAATCATAGTTTCCTAGATTTTCTGCTTTAGGTTTGATAGCATCTGAAATATCAAGTTTCTCTGGAAGGAATTTTTTATCTTTAAATTGTAGGATTCTTGAGTTATCTCCATTCCTATGAAATATTAGATGAAATAGAACCTTCTTTTTAATATCTATTTTTGGAGCATTTCTTATAAGCAATCTTAACGTATAGGCATCTTCCTCATCTAAGAACGTAGAATATCTGGATAAGAATTCTTCTAAAAGTGCCTGAAGGTCTTGTTTAGACATATCATTAATAAAGTTTACCTGTATAACTTCTCCCTCACTTCTAGAATAATACTCTTTTAGACCTGCTAGTGCAAAGTCTCTAGATAGGTTTATTGCGGCTTTCAGATAAGAATAATTAGTAGTAAGATTAAAAGTACGAACTTCTATTGTACTTCTGTAGAAATAACTATAAAAGTTAAGTCCACAATATTTTGCACTGTGGTATTTTACCATTTCCCTTGTAGCAAGGAAATTTGAAAAGTCTTTTTCGTTCATTACTTCACTAAACTTATTTATGTCATAACAATAACCATAGTAATAAGGCTCATAATCCTCCTCTTGTTTTATTTTAGCAATCTTAGAGATAGGAGGATAAGCCATAGGTCGTTGGTAAATATAGTCCTTATAAACTCCTCTACTAAATCCACCAAAAGTTCCAACAGCATAAAATAGTGGTTCATACTTCAACCCAAGCTTAAATAGGGATGTTATTGCATTTCCTTTAGGAAAACTTACATGGATATGTATTCCACAATCTTTAGCATTGGTTTTTACACCTGTTTCCTTAATATTATCTACAATGCTGATTACATCTTTAAAGTCTGAGATAATTGGTGATACTATTTCTATTCCAACTTTACTACCTTGTACTGCTTTGGTAAACCTGACATCATTAATATCTACAGGTTTTCCCCTGAATATTGGGGCATTAGATTGTATAGATATATCGTTAGTATAATCCCACCCCACTGGAAGTGGTTTTATAAGTCTCTGTACATTATTTATTTCAATCTCTATGCCGAAAGTTCCAGGAGAGGTTTCTTTAGCTGAAGCTACTCTCATATCATCTCCTCTAGGTTGCTCTATTTCTTCTAGCCCATTTATATGTTCTTCAAGTCTAGCCTCTCTTCTTTCTTGTATCATTTCTCTAAGTCTTTCTTGAAAATTGTTAGGCATATTATTCCCCTGAGTTACTCTTAGAAATGCATTGACAGACTTTTTCATATTCTTTAAGCATAACTTCATGGGAAACAACACTAAACCTCTTTCGGTCTAGCTTTTTAACATACACTCCCTTTCCTTTTCTTACCTCACGATGATAGCCCAAAGATGCAAAAAAGAACTTAAAGGAAAAAGGCTTTCTGTCCATCCTTACCTCCTATTCTAGAATTCTATTGCCCACTCAACGTTTAAATTAGAAGTAGCTTTCTTAAGTTTTTTAGCAATCTCCACTTCGGCTTTTGTTTCTTGAAATATTGGACAATTTGTAATAAGATATTTAGCATAAAGTTCTGCTGTACTTTCATTCAAACCTGGGGCAGAGTTTGCTTCTATAAATACAGCCTCACCATTCTCCTGAATTCCAATGTCTAAAGCTGTAAAGTAGATTGGTTTGGCAGATTGAGTCTTCATATATCTATGAAAACTGTCTACAAGTTTTACCACATTTTTGGGTGTTTTTTCTAATTTTAACCTATAAAAATGTGAATTATCATTATTTCTGATAAATATATCTTCTTCTAGCTCTGCTTCTTCAACCTGCTTTCTAAAAATCTTTGCAATTTTTCCACCTAAAAGGTGCACACGAAACTCTTCTACAAAGTTGAAGTATGGAGTCCAGTACCAACTATACTTAATTTTTCCAGATACAAGCGCTTCCAAAAATGATTCATACTCTTGGAAGATAATTATACCTTTAGAACCGCTGGAAGAGAGTGACTCCCTAATCAGAAAAGGAAAATTATCTTGAGAAGGTAGATTTTTATTTAGCCTGTGAAATTCTGGAACATTTACAGACACTCTAGATTTCAAGGCTTTTGCTAAATATTTTTTATTGGCACAGAGCTGGATAAAAGATTTAGTGTTAACTATACGATGACGATTTTGGTTTCTAGTTGGTAAGGAATTTCCATACCGCAGATGCAACTTTGTAATTTTTTTTGGGTCTTTTGTTACCAAAATATGGTTTGATTCCCATCCAAATTCTTTACAGATAGCATCCCGTAACAATTTTGCTGATGGCATTGTTTTATCATTTGATAGTATCATAATTTACACTCCTTTTCTTAGGGCTTCTACATTTTCAGCAGTTAGCTCACCATGTTGTCCCAGATTTCCTGATTTTATACTATACAGAAAATCTCCACAAACAAACGGGTCAGAATCTCCTGACAACATAAGAAATTTCTTAAGTCCATCAATATTTTTATGAGCTTTAATTGCCTTACAGGTTACGAGCCAAGGTGCATTTAAACCATTTCCTTCAAAATCTTTACCAGCAACAACTTTTCCTAAGAAAGGAATTATCTTCATACCATCAGATTTTTCTGGTATATAATAAGAAGATTTTAAGAACGCAATTTGATATACAACTTTATAATTTTCATCTTCTATCTCAGTTTTTGCGTATAGTCCTTTGGTAGGAATTTCTACAAACATTTCCTTTAGCTTCTCTTTCGGTATTTCCTCTTCATTTTCCTCCTCATCATAGTCCAGTATTTCTCTTATAATTTTTGCAAACATAAAGTCTGTTTGGTTATTATTAAAAACTGACATAGCATTAAAGAGGTCTTCTGTAGTTTGAATATCAGGATAATCCTCTATGTTATTTTTGATAATAGCCATCTCCAAAGCTAGAATACCAAGTTTATCGTGTTTTCTGATATCAACATCTTTCTCTACAGTATCTTCAACAGGGAGTATAATCATATTTGAGTTGCTCAATTATTCCCCCTCTTTCTTGATAATTCTATGCAATACATTGTCAAAAAAGATATAAATTCTCCCTTTATAGAGAAAAGCTATGTCATTATATTGTAACATAGGTTTAAAGCATTCACTTACGCTGAAAAGATTTACCGGAAGTCTTTGCTCAAAGATTTTTATAGCATCCCCAGGAAAAGAGTTGGGAAGACTATTTTCGATAATAATAGGATTTAAAACCTCATTCTCAACTACATCCTCATTATCTATTGTGAGAAATTCTAAAGAATTTATCTCACGATACCTTCCATTAACTTTTTTAATGAAAAGCCCCTTACAGTTTACTACAATTCTCTTAGTCATAGTGTTCTCCTAAAAATTTTGAGTAAAGTAAACGCCCATTTACTTAAACTGTTATTACTCATTGTTTAACAACTGCTCTTCCTCCTCATCTAGTTCTAGAAGGTCTTCATTATTATCTTCGTGACCAAATGGAGCTACAAAGTTATCATGTTCAAATACTGGCATATCTTCTCGATTCCTTTGCGCCCTAATTATATCTAGATATCGTGGAGGCACATGTTCTTCACGAAGTTCCATCATAGTTTCCTTGTCTTCCCTTGCTCGCCAAACTCTATTCTTTATTTCTATAACAAATCTTTGCACATGTTTTACTATAGCATGTATAGTAAGACCTGCAAGAAAAGTTGACGCCATAACTGATAAGACAGTATCAACGCTCAAAGGATAGAACATAACTATCTCAGCATCTAAAGCTACACAATATGCTATGAAAGTCAGTTCCACAGGAATAAGACACAAAAGCAAACCGTACTTATAGATAAATTTCCAGTCTAATCTTTTTATAGAATCTACAAACTCAAGATGTTCAATGACTTTATACTTAGAAATTTGGTCTATACTAAACCTACCATACTCTTCTGCTAAAGTTAAGAAACTAACATGGTTATTTTTATACATGTTAACTGAAGTGATAACTCTTGGACCTTTATCTTCAAGCCAAACAGTTTCACCAACATATATATTAATATTTTTTATTATAAGTTTTCGCTTAGGAATTGGCAGGGAATTAAACATAGAGTTATCCTCAAAATCTATCTCCTGCCTTTCGAGTAACTCTCTTTCCCTAAAAATGTCCATAAAAGTCTCCTTAAATGTTAAAATTCGCTAAAGTAAATTAATACCTTAGCGAATTTTAACTAGTACCTTATATTACTATTTTATGCTAACACCTTCTGGTGTATATTTATAAATCATAAATTTCCTCTAAAAGATTAGCATTTGTTATTACACGAATTGGTGTAAGAGAAAATAACAGAATAGTGTTTTCAGACTTATACATAGTACGGTATGTATTAAATCTTTTCTTTTCTAAAGGTAAACACCAAAAGTCGTATAATCTTTCAGGTCTAAGTTTAGCCAAAGCACCTGAAGGGAGAATTTTACGTAAAGGATTTCCATAAAGTTCTCTAGTAACACATTCCAGTATAAAATGGGATGTGTGTTTGAAGGCAGATGCTGCCTTCAAAGATTTGAACGCAAAGATGGGAGTATTTTCTACTTCACTTTTCACCTCCTTATTGATAGGATAGTTTACACTTACATTTTCGGCAAGAATTATAGAATGAAACTTACCTCCTGCATCTTGCCTGACTACTTTATAGACCGTAATTGGTCTATCAAGTTTTCTGACGAAATTAGTTGCCATTTTAGGCTCCTTCTATAGGGGAAAGTAGTCTCTCAACTCTTGCTATTATATCTTCGAGAGATTCTTTTTCCCTAGTAAGTTCTGTTAAAGAGTTTCTGCATCCTCTTACATACTCTTCTATAGCAAACATAACCCATTTAATTCTTAGGGGAGAATTTGGTGAGACATCATCATCAAAGATTTTGTCAACTTCTTCTCCATAATATGCCCCAGGAGAAAGGAACCTGAAAGTTATGTTTGGAGACTCTTCACTAAGACGTAGCCTATATTTTCTAAACCTAGAAACAAGCCTAGGCTTTCTTAAGAAGCTTTTCTTTGTAACTTTCCCAGTAAACTCGAAATCCAAATATGCATAGAAATGATTAGGAGTCCAATCTGACTCTCTTTTCTTCACCTCTAATGTTTCAAGCAACTGTGATACAAGCTTTTTGTTAAGTTCTTCTATCCTCTTTTTTTCTTTTACTGTGTTCATAGGCTTTACTCTCCATATTTTACTTTACAATGCTTATCAAAAGTTCAATAGCTTTGTATGCAGGGTTAACTGCGTAGCCAACTATTTGTAGAATGTTGAACAAAAGTATCCCAGAAGTTATAGCCCCAACTACGATAGGAAGAAGGTAGATATCATCGAAACTTCTATCTTCCTCACAGAGTCTATAGAGAGGTTTTACAGAGAAACCTAACACCAAAGATAAAATCCCAAAGACTCCAGCCAAAATGGAGTGTCTAATTAACAGGACTTTAACTTGTAGCAGATATACTGCCCAAACTTCAGGCGATAACTCTTTGACCATGTTTACCAGTTCAAGTAACAGCTCTTTTGTATCCATAACTTTTACGCTCCTTTTTTAGCCTTACGATATGCACCACGAAGTCCAGTGCAAACATTGGTAGTAAAATATCGAGGACTTTCTCCAGGCTTAAGTGCTTCCTCAATCTTATGCTTGATAGGTTTATAGGAAGTCTTTTCTACCTTGTTTGTTACTCCTTTTTCCCTACGAACTTGTTGACGTAGTTTTTTAGCTTTACTTTGTGACATAAGTTTACTCCTTAAGATGTTCTTTTAGACATTTCAGGCAGATTGTTGTACAATCATTTCCACCTGCGGTATAGGTAACAAGTATACCATCATACAGTTTGCCTGTTTTTTCCTCAAGTTTAAACCCTTTACCCACACCAAGAAACTTTATCTCCTTAGTATGGTGTCCACAACCTACTCTAAAATCGTATGCTTCAAAGTAGTTGTTAACTATAAAGGAAACTCCATCCTCAGACATTGGATTAGGAATTTCTATTCCAACCTGTTCTGCATAAAGCTCTCTTGCTTGTTTTAGAGATTTAGTTTCAGGCATCTTCCTCCTCTAAATCATAGGCAGGATTTACTGCTGGAGAGTCTGGGTCAATATTTTCAGTAAGAGATTTTGCATGTTCCTCAGCTAAATCTTCATCTATAATCTCCTTCATTTGTTTAAGTATAGATGCTACCGCAAACTCTGTCCTAGCAAGTGAGGGTATATCATACTCATCAAAGAAGTCGTCTATAGTTTTGATATGAGGGTATAGCTCTGGATTTTCGGCAATCTTTCTGTACTCAACAGCTAGATTTATAGGTTTGCCCATAATTTTGTCATAGAATTTCCAGCAATCCTCCATCTGCTTAAGTTCTTCTGGAGTAAAGTTTACAGCTTTTCCCATAGCATCTTCATAGTAAACTCTATTGAGGTCTGCTTCCATAGTTTCTTTGTCATGTTCTGTAAGTACAGGTTCCTGACAATCTTCACAGTAACCTATCTTGTCATAACATTCCTGACAAAGATGGCTACCGCAAGATTTACAGGATTTACCGCTATGAAGTCTATGTACAAAATTTGTACAGTATTTACCTGCACAGTGTACACTATCTTGTGACGGTACTTGTTTGGACATGACTATCCTCCTAAAAGTTTCACACAGGTGTGTTTTCTTAGTTTTTACCAAACATTGGATTTTCAGATGATGTTGTAAACTCTCTTTCCCAATGTTTTAGTATAGGAACTATGTTTAAACAAAATTCTGAATATTCTTCCTGTTCTTTTGTGGACATAAAGTTCTCAGGATGTTTTGATATAACATTTATTGAATCTCCTTCTCTCACAGCTTCTGAGAATCCTTGTATATCAAATCCTCTTTCCATAAGAGTTGGAAGAGAAAACATTTTAAAACCTTTAGTAACAGGTTATCCATATATTATCCTCCTAAATCTATTAGCAAATTTCTTGCTATAAGAAATAGTTGTATAAAGGAGTACAAAAGTTCCTTTACTTCTCTGTATGAAAACAACTGGTGCTTCTTTAGAGAAAACAAATGTTTCCAATTTGTACAACCAGTTTCATATTCTGTATATTGACGATGAAACATGAGTTTTACTATGTCGCCATCTTGTATGGTAACAGTCATCTTTGCATTTTTATGGACATAGGTTTTGGTAATCTCTGTAGTAGAAGTTGTTTCAGTTTTTATTGTCATAGTTAGTCCTTTGACATTCTCCGAAAGTCGCTGAGGATATCTCTAGCCTCACGACATATCTGCATAACATCCAACAGATATTCGCTGGCTTTTAACATTCTACCATTGTCCAGTCGTCTTAGGCTGAAAAGATGCCTACCAGATTGTGTTTTGGAAAAGGACATGGAAACTAAACTGCCATTAGTTACCTTAACTTTCATGCTGATACTTTTATTTGCATGAGTTGATTCTATAACTTGCTCAATAGGTTCACTTACAGTATTCTTTTTCATTTGTTCCTCCAAATATTTTGAGTAGGGGGTTTCACATATTCCTAGTGGGTATTTTTTACCGAAAAGTT
>Ga0164311_10000241_pt1 | contig 22330 bp, 18 predicted proteins | sample GuaBasSedimGuay2_FD_121796 | JGI IMG/M metagenome (GOLD analysis project Ga0164311, IMG submission 121796) | Subseafloor sediment microbial communities from Guaymas Basin, Gulf of California, Mexico - Guay2, Core 4569-9, 9-12 cm | ecosystem: Environmental > Aquatic > Marine > Hydrothermal vents... | reverse complement strand
GTTTTAAATCCTTTTGTGCTGTTGCACAATGGACATGCTACAAAATCTTCTTTCATTTTACTCTCCTTGTGCTGGCCACCTCCCCATGAGATGACCAGCTGGCTGAATTGGAGGACGGGTTCCAAGCTTTATTAGCTTTTCCCCTTTTGGGCGACCAAAGGATCGAACTTTGGCCGTCCTGTACAGACATTGTGACAACAAGGACTCGAACCTTGTTTACAGTACTTGCATTGGGGTTGGATGTGATGCGATGCAGACGTCCTGTTATTGTTTTTTCCAGAGCGCGGGACTTCACGGTTTGTCTGCGCAAAAACACGCTCAGTTTGTATGGTAATGACGTGGTCTGTCTTTTGAAACCAACACTTTTCGGATGTGTCGTGTTGGTAAGTGTCGCACGTCTTATATGGGTGTAGCAAATACGTGACATTACCTGGTCTATGTTATGTCACCACTGGATCGCAACTGATTCCTCCTCGCCACATAGATGGGTACTAAGCGAATCTCACCAGTGTTGTCTGTACTATATGCAAACCCCGCTAAACTAGCAGGAAGTTACACCTCAAGTGCTCTTGTTATTACTCCCCTTTGCCTTATCGGCAGGGCTGTAACCATCGCTGTACCAACCACCTCCTTTTAGTGTAAATGATGTCAGTGAAATTACTCGTTTCATATCACCATTACATTTTTCACATTTCAAATTATCGGGTGCTTCATCAATGTGGAATATGCGTTCTTCCTTATTACCACATTCGCACTCGTATTCATAAATTGGCATCTTACTCTTTCTCCTCTTTGCTTAAGTAATCAATCGCTTCCTTTAAAAGAATTGATTTCTCATTTAAACTGGGGTTTTCCATCACACGTTTTAATAAAAACTCCAAGATATCTCCCACCTTTTGGGATGGTGATAAATTAAACATGTTCATAATGTCGTGGCCATTCACTTTCAGGTCTTTTGTATTTATGGCATTGCTGGCATTGAACACGTTTATAATACGCTGTTGAAAATCCCTTTGCCTGTCGGTTACGGCTTCTTTCTTTAAACCATTCCCCAGGCGTTCTGCGGCCCGTAGTTTGAATAAAGGAAAGTCATCTAAATTGTCGATGTGTTTCTCTGTTATTCCTACCTTTTTAATAAATTTGCGAACCGCTAAATCTGTCCAGTCTCTTGTGTAATGAAACATATGGTTTCGTATCAGTTTGACATCCGCTTTGCGCACGCGTATTGGATAGCCAAGCCGTGTGAGCAAGTGCGTCGCCATTTTGGCGCTGAACATCTCGTGTTTATAAAAAGTAACGCGGCCATCAGAACGTTCTTTTCTTGTGACAGATTTTCCAATATCATGAAGCAGTGCTGCCAAACGGAGTTCCAACGTTGGTTCGATGTTGTCCATAGCATAAATGGAATGCTTGAACACATCAAACTTATGGTACTTCTCATTTTGCGTAACCCCGACGCATCCATAGAGTTCGGGCAATACAATTTTCAAAATACCAAGTTTTTCCATCAATTTAAAATAACGTGATGGATGTTTTGACAAAATAACTTTATCTAATTCTGCCCTCACGTTTTCCATTGGAACTCGATACAACAGATCCAAGTGTTCGTGGATTGCTTCTGTAAGCCAATTGTCCACGGTGTAGTTTGTTCTGGCTGCCAATGAGATCGCACGCATTATGCGTATTGGTGATTCAGTCAACCTGTCGTGCGGATTTCCAACAGCCACAATCATTCGTTGTTTAATGTGTTCTCTTCCTCCAACCAAATCAATTACGTCTTTCTTTGATCGAAACGAAGCTGGTAGATACAGTGCGTTTATCGTAAAATCACGATGTTGTACGTCTTGTTGTAATGTGTTTCTGCTATGAGCAACTTGTTTCGGGCCTCTTTTTGGCAATGCGATCTGCGCTTCCATGTGATCGCCATTGGCACGAAATAATAAGATTGACACACTAAACAAATCGTTAGTTTTTGCCAAACTTACCCTTTTTACTTTGCCATGTCTCCGCAACCAATTTGCAATTGCTTTCAACGGCATTCCTTTGATGACGATGTCAAGGTCATCGTTTTTCTTGTTTCTCAAGTAATCTCTTACAAATCCACCAGTTATAAACACATTCGCCTTAGTTTCTTCGTCCATTTTTCTTAGGACTGACAATGTGTTCAAAATTGTCCCCCTTCATCTTTGAATTTTTCTCTCATGTGTTTTAGTTGCGCAGTTACCCATCCGGGACTCCTTTGAAAATGCTGCGCTATTTGTGCATAATCTTGTCCCTTCATAATAAGTTCTGCAATTTCCTTTTCTCTCTCATTCATGCGTTTTTGTAATTGCTGTACGTGTATTTGCAACAATATTTGTTTTTCTTCGTCTACTTCCTTTTGTTGTAATTCCCTCGTGATCTTTGACACTTCCGGAACATAATTAGCACGACTCACCAACTCTTTGTAAGAAATGTGCGCACGTTTTGCACTTTTTTGCAGCGTGTTTATTATGTGAAGCGCTTTTTCTTCCGCCCACGTTGGTAATTTTGCTTTTGTTATGTCTCCGGTGTAGATCACTAAATTTACAAGATCGTTGTCGTCTGTACAAAGTTCCAAAATAATCCTGAATTTATTTACCAATTTGTTAGAAAGTAATATATATTCAGGAACTCTTATCAATGAAACGTTGTTTGCCACGTAGTTGTTTAAAGCATCCATAATTTTGAATGAAGCCCATTTAGTGAATGGTGAGCCACGCTCAGGATCAAAAGACGCCTTGGCATTGGCAAGACCGAGAACCGCTTCTCCAAATAGATCGGCTTTTTCAAGTCCTGTGCTGTTTGCGTAAGCAGCCGCTATCTTATTAAGAAAGCTTGCGAATTTATTATACTCCTTTTCTGCTTCTTCTGGCGTGTCCCCCAATAAATATTTTAGTTTCCGTGTTTGCATTATACTCTTTTATAACCAACGGGTATTTCTTCTTTTGGCACTATGCGCGGATCGTCAGAATACATTAGTTCTATATATTTCTTTCCGACCGGCGTCAGAAGACGGCCTTTTCCAGAACGAAGCAACAAGCCCTTTTGTATCAAAAAAGGTTCTACCGATTCAGCCAGCGTTTTCGATGACTCGTTAGTAATAATGGATAGATTATCCAGTCCAACAGTTGTTCCAGCATTATATAATGCCTTCAACACTTTTATTTCTGTTTCTGTCAGACCTTCTTCATCCACTTTCATTTCGCCGAATGTGCGCTGCGTTATACTGGACGTAATGATTTTGCTTTGTAAGGAAAGCGCCATGTCACGAGCTCTTTCAAGGTAACCCACGGCTATTCGTGGCGTTCCTTTGCTTCTTACGGCAATGTCTCTGGCAGCCCGGCCAGAGATAATCATTTTCATCCGACCGGCATGAAGTTGCACAATTCTGGTTAACTCCTCTTCTTCGTATGTCTGAAACACAAATCGCAATTTAAACCGGTCCCTGAACGGTTTTGACAATTTACCATCATTTGTGGTAGCTCCGACCAATGTGAAAAATGGCAACCATATGTATCTGTTTGCGTGGTTACTTTCGATCTGCCATTCCTCCATTGCAATTCCAAGCTTTTCTTGGCCTTTCAGTGGCATTGCGTGTATTTCATCAAAGAAAATAATTGTTGGTTTTATCCTTCCTATTCTATTGCCTCTTCTATCATAGCCTGAATGATCCAGTTGTTCTAACAATGAAAGCACACTCTCGTATGTTTTCATGTCCTCTGGAATGGCTTTGATGAAGTTTGCTTGTGAGACCTTTGCAATCTCTTTGGCCATAGTGGTTTTACCACAACCAGGCGCACCGGCGAACAACATGTGTGGAATGGCTACGTTCCTTGCACGTGCAGACTCCACCGCTCGCCGGATCTGCGTCTTGGTATTGTCATGGCCTATCATTTTCATCTGCATTGGATCCTCCTACGTTCTAAGCGTACCACCCTCCATGCGCATAATTGTCCGCCTTGTCGTCCTTCTCAACGGCTATAGTTACGTTCTCTTTCGGCGCTTCTGGAAGATCGGGAGCTTCATAAGACCCATCAGCGATACGTTGTACCATCTCAAACATTCTTGCCAGCATTTTTACGTTGCAGCCACGGCGTCGTTTTATTACGCGCATTTCCGGCGGTTCTTTCTTTACCACCGTTGTTGTGGTCGTTGTTTTTCTGGCCGGCGCTTTATAGGCACTGTACACGCCTGTCACAGTCTTTTTCGCATTATACGTAGATTTATTTACATGTTTGCCAATAACCGCTCCGTAATCCAACGTGTCATATGTCCCCAAGTCAATAAGGTTTTTGTCTGCCTCCACGCGATTGAATTCCTGCATATGTGCCAGGATTTCGGCAACCTCAGTAAACGCTTCTTCTTGATCTTGGGTTGTGTTTCGGAGATTAACATAATCTACGCAGTGTTCTTTGCGTATTTCGATCATGACTATATTATAATACTCCAAATTGAATATGTCAAGTATTTTTTTCGGAGTTTTTACATCATCGGATTCAGTATATAGAATTACATACTGTTCGAGATCATCACTACCGTCGATTTTTCGTGTAAAAATACCTGCAAACGGCCCGCGTTGAATTTTGTCGGCTAGTGTAAAGGACACTAACTCGTCTTTTTTAATGACTTCAACAAACACGGATTTAATATCGTCTTTCTTAGCCATCTACTTTCCTCCTGTTCTGCCAATTAAAATTAGGTTGTACCCTTGTTTGGGTTCTTTTCGTATGTATTTGAATCCTACAGAGAAAGACATTTTTAAACTGGGGATGTTGTCCTCTCGGATTCGGCCGTAAAGCATCGTAGTGTCACAATGTTGTATGGCTAGTTTTAGTAGCTTCTTACCTACTCCCCTTTGCCTGTACTCGCGACTAACAGACGCATGGTGAGCGATGCTATGGTACGGATTTATTTTAGTCAGCCCGACACATCCTACTACTTTATTTTCACAGATCTCTACAAAATAGGTAGAGCGGCTACTCAGAATAGTTTGCATGGAATGTACCTTCACTAAGCGGTTGGCTTTGTTCAGCAATTCTGCTATTTGAGTAGCCATCTCTTCATTAGTCAACGATACGTAAAACTCGGCCATTATCCACCAAGCATACGGGCAGCAGCTGAACGGATGGCTTCAACTTCAGCGTCGTCTGCTGCTTCGATGAGATCTGCGAGTGTGGACATTGTCTCCACGAGTTTTGTTTTGTCGGACTTCTTTCTGGTTACGGTGCCGGCTATTTTCTTTCCAGCTGCTTTGACGGCCTTCTTGACGGCAGTTTTCTTTGGTTTGGCCAGCTCATCAATCTTTTCCTTGAAGGCCTTCGTCCACGCTTCAAGTGACGATCCTTTCAGACCAGGACCGCTATTGATTTCAATGATCCAAGGATTGCCGTTTTCATCCAGACAACAATCAACCGCGCCAAAATCCAGTTTAAGGGCGGCCAGAGCATTTACGCAGGCAGTTACCAATGCTTTCTTCGGGGTCTTCACTTTGGAAAACTTCCACCCTCTGGTGTTGGATTTGACAATGTGATCAGGATGTTCCTGCTGCTCTTTGCTGATGCGATCCAGCAGAAAGTTCAACGTGTTTTCATCGATAGCCATGCCTTTGCGTTCGGCAGCATTTTTGGCTTTTTCCTTCTGCTGTTCGATGAATGCCTCTTTCATATTGTCCCGTTCCACTTTCTTGGCGGCGTAAATGCATTTTCCGTCAAAGATGTGAAGGCGAAACTCATCCTTGATTGGAATGTACTTCTGGAAGTACTGGGCGCCTTCATTGACGGCGCGGCGAACATGATCCGCTGTCAAACAGAGCCAGAATCCCTTTCCTCCCTGATGAAAGTTTCGACGGCCTACCAAAGGCAGCTGGTCCATGTGATTGTTTACGTCATCTACCGTGTAGAAGTCGGCTACTGGAGTGTTTCCTGCCTGCCGCATCAAAGTCAGCGCTTGGAACTTGTTACGGTTTGCCCTGATCTGATCCGGGTGATTGAGCACTTTGACATCTTTTCCGAGGCTGCCAATATTCTTTTTGATCTTTGTGCCCCATCCAATGACGATTTTCCGGGCGGAGGGTTTGTTTGTTCCACCCTCTACGTCCAGGGCTGTCGTAAGGTTTTTGCCAGTCAAATCTGTTGCGCCACTGTACCAAATGTACACGTTGTCATTTGCCATGTAATTCTCTCCTTTTTTAAATGTCTACGATAAACTTCTTTCCCTGTATCCAGTTGGTTTTTAATTCCGTCGGCCATTTTTTGAGTTCTTTTCTTGACAGTAACATAATGCTATGAAACGCATCTACGTAGTCCCTGTACTTCGCATACCCATCGAATGACCTCATTGCGCGTTTCCAATCCTTCATGAATGGTTTTGAAATCATTGATGGATCTGATGCCGTCAATGCTTTTACTATCTTGGTGGAACTTCGCGTACAATGCATGTCTTTGCATAATTGTATGTCTTTCCAACCAGTGAAGCCTTCTCTCCAGATTCGCTGGCCAGCGCTTTCAATCAGATCACAGCCGAAATAGTCTTCTGAAAGGCTGTGCTCATAGACCTTGTTGAACACCTCGTCAACAATCACTTTGGCACAACCTACCACCGCTTTTGCGATCGCCGGGTTTAATAACCACATACCGCTTAGTGTTCTATTTTCAAGTCGGCGGTTATTCCCACTTCCGCTTGTGCGATATTCCCCAAAGTAGCCGTACCCGTTATTAGGGGCCATCTGGCATTTGGTCCGTCTGATCGCGCCTATTTTACCATCAAGTTTTATCATGGGGATGGCCAGGAACTCATCCAGGATTTTGTTTAGCACCTTTAGCAAATTGATTCGTTTGTTGAACGGCACTTTCAAAAGCTGTCTGGGATTACCGATGTGAATATGTCCACCCACCGGATAATCCCTTACATTATCTTTATGGTAGCAAGCACAGCAGGCAATGTAGTTGTCCAGCACCTGATGGGCGTATTTAGCAAAAATACTATGCATGTTTTTGACCAGTTGTTCAGGGTCATCGGAGGGTTTTGGCCTTATTTCTGCCATAGCTCCGTCATAACCCATTGCGCCATAATATTCAAGCGTTCCTATTGAATTTGCACGAACAACGTTGCCATCACCGTCAAAGAGCAAAAACTCTGGATCCGCGCCAAGCACGGTAGACTCAATATCATCTGACAACCACACATTTTCAACGCCTTTTGTTTTTCCGGTTAATTTGCGAAAGGTGTCGCTGGTCACAAATGCGATTCTACAAAGTTCTTCTTGGGTGTATTTTCCAGAGTCTTTTATGTCCTTGATATCCGCAGAAAATGCTTGAAATACCTTCAATGAGACGTGCTCGTCTTTCTTGCTTACAGTAAGCACGTCGTCATTGAAATTGATGGCTTTTCTTGTTTTTGCCGGCATGCGAATAAGTCCCCCTTCATTTCTGTCGGGTTTCTTATTCGCATCCATTTTCTTCGAAGCTACAAGAATTACTTTATGTTTCATAGTGTCTCCTCATTACTTCTTTACTTCTACCGTGCCATTTTCATGGGTTTTTACCTTGGAATCCGCTTCTTTCTCGACCCATTCTACCATTTTCCTTAGGGCAATGCTGTCACGGATGTCCCCCTTCTTTAATACTTTCTTTACTTTGTCAGGAGACAGCTCCTCGGCTTTGTTGAGGCCATTCAGGTAATGTTCGATTGTTGACTCAGGACACAGGCCATCCACAATTGTGCTAAGCGTTTTGGTCATTGCTTTCAACACGCGAATATTCTGTTCCCGCTTCCGGCCTTTCATGTCGGGTCTGCTGCCCTTTTCCATTTCTTCTTCCTTGAAACAACAACCGTCATAGAAGCCGATTTTATAGATAAACTTCTTGATGCGGTTGGTTAGGGCAACCAATGGCAGGTTCTTCAACACTTTGACGTCCAGCATATCCAAATCGTCCGCAATCTCTTCTTCGGTCTCGTAGAGCTTCGACAGTTTGGCATGCTTTTCCGCCTCTTCCAATGCCGATGGATTCACGGACATATCCACTTCATTGATCACAGTGGCGTCTTGGCTGCTTGCAGCGTTGTCAGAATCATCTGTGGAGTTTCCTTCGACACCACCGACGGCGCCCACTTGGATCTTGGTCGTAGTTGTGGTCAGTTCTGTTTCAGCGTTGTCAACCTTCTTAATATCGCCCGTTTTTACATCGACTGTCACGTTTCCCTTGTCTTTGTTTTCAGTGCCAGCATCTTTTTTCGCGTCTTTAAACCCCTGTATGCTTTTATTCCACACCTTCCCAACAGCAGTGCCTTTGTTGCCGGCAGCGGTTGTCGTAGTGGTGTTCCCAACGTTTTTGGTCGTTGTAGTGGTTTTCGGAGTTGTTCTGTTGCCAGTGTTGTTTCTATTATAATAACTATTGTTTCCATATGTTGTGGTCGTGTAGGCTGCCTTCCATTTCTTCTGATTGTACGTAAGGCGCGTTTCATCACACAGATCAGCCACTTTTGTGTCATCGGTGATGTCTTTGGTGAGATCAAACACGACTACGTCGTCATTGGTCAGGCCTTTGTCCTGTACATCCGCTTTTCTCAACAATGGAAGTTTACCGGCCAGATTGTATAAAGTGACATATTTGTTGTATCTGAACAACATGACGTCGAAAAACTTCGATTCTGACGCCACTAACAACAATTTCAATGGTCGGATAAGCAGCATCTCGATCGGACGCAAATCCTTCATCATGGTTACCTGGTATGGGTTGTTTGCATTCATGATAATCGTTGCAAATGATCCATCCAACCGCTGCCCTACTTCTTTCATCATCTCAGCAGTAAATGGCAGTTTTCCACCATTGGTATAGAAATGAGTTAACCGAAGAATGGCTTCACTGTCAACATCCCCCGTGCGATCACATTCCAATTTCTTGAAAATGATTTCGTGGTTTTTCAAAGTTCCATTGTGAATGCCAATGATCGGATCCACAACAATGGGATGATTGTTATCGTTGTTCAGTGAGTTGCCTACTGAACTTTTACGGCAATGTCCGATATGGATTCTGGCGAACCGCTGCTTTTTGGCATTTATTTTATTCCGCCAAATTTTAATATATCCCTGATAATCCGTTTCTTTGGCTCCTCGGGATGAAATAAAATTTATGGCGTTTATTCCAGATTTCAGGCCCATGTACATACCGTTGTCGAACAACGTGGCAATTCCTGTTGCATCTTCACCGCGCGTCTGGGTCTGTTGTAACAATTCGGTAGTCATGAAAATCATGGCTTCCTGTCGTATTTTTTCCTGTTCGGGATCTATGTCATTGGGAGATCCGAATGCGAACGCTCCTACAATTCCGCACATAAGTTATCCTCCTATTCAGCGTTGGTTATGTTGTTGTGTCGTTAACTCCACTTTTTATATACCGCTTTACATATTGATCGAAGTTCTTTTCAGGCCTCTTTTTGGGTTTCGATCGAGAAGCGACTCTTGGGGCTTTCGGAGACGTGTCTGGAGGAGCCGTAGTTGATTCTGCCGCAAGCTCTTCTGCATAATCTATTTCAAAAGAGTTGCCGAACTTTTTGGCAATCCTCTGCGCGTCATCAATAAGCCTCTTTTTTGCTGAGGGAGTTAGTGGCCCTACTTTAACCCGAACGCGCTTTTTTTGTTTAATTGGTCTTTCTTCCACAATCTCCTCTATAGCTGCGTTTTCATGCACCATAAAAGGATTTTTTATTGCAACGCGCTTCATGGCCCTGCGTTGTGTTTCTTTCACGTCAAATTGTTCGTTGGCCGGTTCTGCTGGATTAGTGGCATAATAACGCCCATAGTCACCAATTGTATTATCGTAGGTCATGGTTGTACTGGAAGAAGACGCTTCAATCCACATATGCGCCTTTTCTGGAGCTATTATGGGCTCGGCGTCTTTTCTTGTCTCAAGCCTGTTTTTGTCCCGTTTTTGCTTAATTGTTTTTGCCCCGTTCTTTTTGGGCAATAATATGCTTGGTTTAAACGGTGAAGTATTGGCAACCCGCGTAATAAGTTCGTTGAAGTTGGACGCGGTAACAGGGCAGCGTTCCAAAACTCTTTGACAATCAATTGAGTAAAGTCCCTCTTCATAATCACTCAAGAAAAATGAGAAGGTGGCCACCCTATCGAACATTAGTCGCTCAGAATTCTGATAAAGCGTAAACAAAAGCATCCCGACAAAGATTCCATTTTGACTTCTTGAATCATAAAAAGGAATGCAATACTTCATGTCAATGCCAAACATGACCGGCAAGAACATTGCCTCTGGCGACATGGCAAACCTTGATGAAAAAAAGTGCATGCGATTCGGTGGCGATGGGTCAACGGCCACATTAAAATTATTTGAATGCAGCAGCGAGAATCTGTAATTTGCCGCCAATGTTTTTAGGTACAAGCACATGTGTTCTGTTGTCTTCATATTGTTCGGCGTGACAAACACAAAACCATTGTCAAACACGGCGGTGGCAAAAGAATTCTTGGTTTCAAAAATGCTGAGATCTGCCATACTGTCTATTTCTGCGAGTTTGACATGGTTTAAGATAGAATCTTTTTCCCACACTTTCGTAGTCTTTTGTGACACCAGCAGTTGGTTAAAGAAGGATTTACCTCCTCCTGCGGTACATAGATTATTATACATCCATGGACTTATCACTAGCGCTTGCATGGTGTTCGTTGCTTTTATTAATACAGGCCTATTTGACGATGATTTTGACCGTGGCATTCCTTTTCTGAACATCTCTACGGAATCATTTATTTGATTGTCTTCCTGCTTTTTTGTCAAAAGCGCGGCCGGTGTAAATACCGGAGATCCGTATCCAACCCCTGCAGTGTCTTTAAGGTAGAAACATGTCGTTAAAGGGCCTTCTGATAATCCAAGAAGTTCTTTAATGGACGGTAACATTGCTTCCTCCTTTGTGTTTTAACAAATTATGAACGCTATATTCATTTTTGAGTACGTTCAATAACATAATCTCAAATGGATGAAAAGGTATTATCTCACCTTCGCCCAAATCAGCGTCCTTTATTGCTCTTCGACAGGCAGTTTCTTCTGACGCGAATACAACCAATCCTGCTTTTTTCAGATGAATGATTGATGCGGGGCTATTTCTTGTAAAAATAGACATCAAATACGGATTTTTTATATTTACTGCAGCGCAAGTAAAACTGCCAGTCAGTTCTTTTTCCACTTTATGGAGCGCCTCTACCATGCTTTTTGAAAAGGCGTCTTGATAGTAGTCAATAAGCGCAAAAATTATCTCACTGTCCACCTCTCCATTTCTTGACGGAAAATTTGCACAATAGCGAAAAGAATCATATACGGCGTCATCATTACCTATAACGCCATTGTGCACCCCAACTGTCTTTCTCACAACAATCGGATGATTATTTTCATTTACAGATGGGGTGCCCTTTGTGTCAAGGCGGCAATGCCCCATTATAAAGGTGGTGCTTTCTGGTCCTGTGTCTATCTTGGACACTTTCAGATTATTGTCGATAAGGTTTTGAAACTCCTTTGTTTCGATAAAGTGAGACGCGGTTACAGGGCCTTTAAGCACCTTGGCTGACTGCGGGCTTATTATCGCCACCCCCGTGGCACGTCGGCCACGGTGTTCTGTGTTCTTGAATAAATTTTTAAGCAGACGCGTAATGGTGCGCTTGCTTGCAATTGCGTGGTTATGTGTAAGACAAATTCCTAGTATTCCGCACATAGTGTTTGATTCTCCTTTTCTAAATACTTACCAATGCACCAAGACGGTCTGACCAAATAAGCTCACCGTTGGCTTGCCCTTCTTTCACAATGTCCTCAATGGTCTTTTCGAGTTGCGGTATTTCTTTGATTTCATTGTCCATCACGGTCTTTTTGGCGTCGTCGTCTTCCCACATGCTTATCGTCACTTCTTTGATCCACTCCTCGATTGTGTTGCATCGATCGATAAGACGCAGGTCTATGTACTCATTAACCGCCAGGTTGAGCGCCGATTCATTTGTGATCGGAATGCGCATATGCGCCTCAATGGCATCCCATGAGCTTCCTGCTATACGCATTATCGCTGCTGGCGTCTCTGCCAATTTCTCCAACACGTCATAAGCAGGTCCTGTCTTTAGGAGTATGTGTTTCAACTGCTGAATGAGCCCAAGGGACTCACGTACGTAATAATCACGATGTTTCAGTACGTTTCCAGTGTGTCCAAACCGGTCTCCTTCGTTATATGCCTTCATGTTGTTCAAAATATGCTCTTTCATACGCCTGGCTTCATTTAACCATTCGGTGCCAGGCATTTTAAGAAGCCCATATCTCGAAATTTCCACTGCTTTGATCATCAATGCGTGATTCAGACACGCCATGGCGGCAACGATGCTTGGAGAAATGATCCCATCCATGTACCGCAGTTCAATATGCAGCGTTGTGGCGTCACCATGCCGATCGAATTGCATATTGGTGTAGTTTGTGAATGCATATTTGTTTCCGCCAGAGATTTCATACGTCTGCTGTTTCACATGTGGCATACGCTGCTTCAATGCGGAAATCTCCAAGATGGACACTCTGTATTTTTCCCATCTGGTCATGCGTTTTTCTTCTTTGAGACCCATGGTCATCCATACCAGCGCATTCTGATAGCGTCTAACCAACTGATGAAAGTTTGCCAGAATAATTTCCGGAACAGGTTTTTCCAGCTCACTATAAAACGAATGGTCTGTGTGGTAGTAGGATGCCAACAGATGCATATGGATGCTACAACGTTCATTCAACCAGGCGCCGTTTTTCGTGGCGGTGGTTAAAATTTTGTTGGCCATTTTGAAGAACTCCCAATAATCCACCCTTCTGCCAACGGTTATAACTTCAACGCCTTTTGATTTACCACCCTTACCGCCCAGCAGACTCCCGTCACCAATAACGCTATGAACGCCAGTATTTCCAATGGTGCCGTAATGATGGCTTGGATTCAAGGCAACCATGATGTTGTTTCGCAGCTGTTCTGGATCTTTGTTTGGATCACTTGCGAACTCACAGGTTTCACAGGGAGTGACGAAATGATTACAGACAACGCATGCGGACACAAAGCTGCTGCATCTGTCGAACAAACACGCTTTCCCTGATTGAACTCGTTTACACGTAGATTCTAACGCGCACGTTTTCCAACACTCCTCGTTGGGCTGAAAATGTTGACAGACGCACAGCGGGTTGCTGCGTTTACACACGCCTTTTGCTTCAGGAAGGTTGAATTCTAATTCCACCCCTACTTTCAGGACTTTATTTAACGAAGCTTTCCAATAGGCAACCTCTCTTACGGAAAGGCTGTCTCTAATTGGATGCTTGATAAACTTCCATTTGTCCTTGTTGCTTCTGCTCATAGTATGTCCTCCAGGTTATTTCAATGTCGTCGCTTAACGGACGCTTTGATAATGCGTAGTTTATAAACATAATCATATTATGAGCATGCTTGTAATGAGTGAGCATGAACTCATAATCCTTTAAAATGTTGTCCATGTATCTATGCGCCATGTCCGGCGTTTTCTGGCACAGCGCTTTGCACACGTCCATTGGATCCGCTGGGATGTTTGGATAAAGCGCCTTAAGATCTTCATGGCTGCCTATTTTTGAATAGTCAGTAAAATTATTGGTGCAGATCTTTATCCTGCTTACCACGTCTTCCACTACCATTGAACCAATTGCCAGCGCGCCAAGGGCGAGAACGGGATGCCGCATAATATGACCGCCAAGCACCCTATATTCCAGCGTAGGATACTCTAGTCTATACTCACCCGGCTTCCCATAAGGAATGTGAATCGCCGTCCGGCGCATAAAGTCGTCACCTTCTATCAGTAGTGAAGGTATAGCCAGATAATAATCTAATGCCTTTACTATCTGATTGGCGGCATAAGACGTTGGTAATCTGCGATCGATTAATGCGCTTGGTATGCCGAAATGCAAGTGAAATCCGACAGAGACTTTGTCATGGTAGGATTTTGCCACAAGCCTAACGTCGTTCGGATTTGGTATGGTGCTAGAATAGTTTATAAGATGTCTTGCTTTTATTACTAGATTATATAAATTATAAACTACTTCCTCTTCCGACACGCTTGGCGCTGGCCTAAACTCCAATAGCAATCCGTCATGCCCCACGTCGGTGACCTTGCTGCCAATGCCATGATCGCAAGCGCTAACCACCTTGTTGTTACTGTCAAGGATTAGGCACTCTGGGTCACAACCTAACGTAATGCCTTCCACCACCTCTATTTCAGTGATGGTTTCGGCCACGTCAAGGGCGTCAAACGTATTCTGTGACAGATAGACCATATTTTCGTCTTCACTTGCGTCAACAAAAAAGGCAGGGCGTATCAATAAAGACACTGCGCTGCCATTCTTTGCTTCTAGATGGAGATACTCTCCGATTCGCACGTTCAAATATCTCCTGTATTTTTCAGGAATGCGCGCCTTGCGCTCCTCTGGTACGCCAAGCGCTGTCATCCCTTCTGAAACTTTTATTACAATCTTCATTTAGTCAATCCCTTCTTTCTTTAAATTTATAGGGGAATGACCTCCAATCCCAACCTTTTGTACACGTTGTATCGACACGGTTTGTGGTCCTTGCCTGTATAAAACTGATTTCTCAAAACACCGATGTTGTGATCTACGTAGTCATAAATTATCGCGTCTGTTTTGTTCTCCGCGACGCGCTGAATTCTTCCTACCAATTGCTCCGCTTTTGCTTCTGACCTAAATGGCGTAGTTATAAACGCTCTGTTCAAAAAATCTATGTCAAAGCCTTCACCAAGCAAAGCAAACGTCGTTATGAGCACGGTTATTTCACCATCCAAATACCGCTGGACTTGTTCCTCGACGTATTTGCGCGAATATTTTCCAGTCGCAACGCCTGTTTTTGCCCAGCCAGGGCTTATCAAATCGTATAAGATTTCGCAATGTTTTCTCCTATCGCTGACCACAATACAGAAGTTGCCCGCATGCGCTTCAGCTAGTACATCGCTTACAATCAACCTGTTACGTTTTTTATTATTTATTATATGATTCTTTATTATAGTATTTATGTTATTTCCATCCACGTAGGCTGACTGAATTGTCTTGTAGTATACTTTTGGCGACATGATACCCCCTTGTTTCCGTACGTCTTCTTGGGATATTCGTACTATCTCAGGACCAAGTACTTGATACATTAAAGTTTGAAGCCCATCTCGTCTGTACGGAGTCGCGGTTAACCCAAACAAATAACGTGGGTTGAAATTAGTTATTACGTCTGTAAAAATCCTGGCTGGGCAGTGATGCGCTTCGTCCAGAATAACGAGTCCAAATTTGTCCATTATTTTGTAGAGGGTGTCGAGACGTTTCGCTAGAGTTTGCACCATGGCAACGGTAACCTCATTGCCAATACTCCATTTCCCTCCGCCAATGAACCCGATGTCTTTTTTATCAATTGACATAAAGGACGTTATTCTTTCCACCGCCTGAGTTGCAAGCTGGCCTGTGTGTGTCAACCATAAAACTGGTTGACCAAACACGCCCATCATACTAATGCCAATGACGGTCTTGCCACTACCTGCCGGCGCGACGATCAGACCTTCGGTAGCACCAGAAGACACCAGTTCTTTCAAACTAGACTCTTGGTAAGGTCTGAGTCGGACTCGCACATCTAAATGCGTGTAATCAAAATTTGTGCGTTCGTCCTTCACTTCGAAATCCAAGTGGTTGTCATTTAATAATTGGATGAGTGACGATCTGTAACCACGAGGAAGCAATAAATTCCCGTTTGGAAGGACGCTGAAATTAAGTATGTGCGGTTTGACATTCCAAGTGCTGTACCCTTGTTTTACGTTTTCTTCATAAACTGGGTTCGGCAACGTAAGTTCTTTAATCAGCGCTTCTTTCAGATTTTTCGGAAGATTCGATGTCTCGATCTTGTTTCTCAATGTCAACGTTATCATTTAGTGCCTCCTGAATCTCCCTTTTCCACTCTTCGTTGTCAGAACAAAAGAACGTTGGATAAGCAGCCACTACGTACTTCTTTTTCTTTTTTCGTTTTCTTTTTCTAGTGGCAGCTCCCAGTGCCTCGCCTATGTTGGCCCCGATGCCCTGGCCGCCCCTGACCAATGCCAAAGCAGTGGGGTAAAACGCCCATTGGCAATCTTTCAGATCGCGGCACTTGCGGCCTTTTTTCTTTTGCTTGCCACACGCGCCGGAACCGCAGAAAATTTTCTTGAAAAGTCGTTTGCTTTTACCTTTGCTTGATGGCCAGGTTTTAACGTTTATTAATTGTGGGTAGCAGTGTTCGAAAAATCTTGACGGGTTTTTCTTGTAAAAAGTGTAGCAAAAACTCGGATCAGTACACAAACCACACTTTTGACATACTACGCCAGAAAAGACACTTCTCGAATACTTTCTATTTGTTTTCTTCCTGGCCATAAGCAAATCCTTTATCTTTTACCAAATGCCTCTTTGGCGGTTCGTCCATCCGGCAGGCGCCAAAAAGTCCAACCACTGCGTCGTACGCCGCTAACTGCTTCGGCGGCCGCCGACAATGATTTGTAAACAGTGTTGCCTACTCTAAATCCTTGGGGAGTACGTACAAGCGTATATTGAATTCCACGAGTTATGCCCACGAGCAACACATCGTACGGAACCTGTGGCGTCTTTGACTTCGTCCGTCTGGGTTCTTGGTTTGCGCGGCGGAAGCGCGCCTCCATCTCCGCAAGTCGCTGTTCTAACGCGGCAATGCGTTGCTCTAGGGCATTTTTGGGCACTGCCTCCGTGGCTACCCCCATTACGGCGCGGCCCAGAGGCAGTTTTGTGGTGCTCATTACTGAGGCAGCGGCGGAACACCAGCGCCACCCTGCTGATTCTGCGGCTTATAAGGATTTGAGCCCAGTTTCAGCACGGTAACCACGTGCGCATGGTTTTTCGCGCCATTTACTTCCCAGGATTTGTAGTAGGTTTTTACAAGCAACTGCTTGCCGTCCTTGACGTACTTCTTGACCACGTCCACCTTGTTCGGGTCCTGGACCATAAGCGGAACGAGTTGTTCAACTTCCGCCCACTGGCCATTGGCCCCCATTTCAAGATTTACGACGGCCAAGTTCATGAATGCAATTTCACCATTGCCTGCCTGAACAATGCTAGGATCGCCTTTAACGCGACCCACAAAACTGCCTTCATTGTTGGTTAGACCAAGATTGAGTCTTTCCATGGTTCACACTCCTTTCCTAAAGTAATTTTGTCTCGTTGTTTCTTCAAAAGTTCCATTATTCTACCCACAGGTTTTGCACTATGCACAAGCACCTCATCCATGTACTCACACATAACGCTCACCTTTTCAGCAAAGTCTGCGTCCGCAATGGTTGACAGCATGTTGTTAATTTCCATGCGGTCCAAGGCGGTTTCAAGACTGTCGGCTTTTCCGGACAACACCCATTTGAACATTTTACTTGGAATGTCAACAGCGTCTGATTCAAGATGCTCCAGCAGAACGCAGCCTTCCAACGTAGATCTGGAAGCAAAATAGATCTTGTTCTGCATTTTCACAAGTCTGCTGATTATGTTCGAACCAAACTTCTTCGCACGCTTGTGATACTTTTTCAGATCAAACACCCCAAGGGAAGCCGCTTTCTGTTTCAGAATATTGCAGATCATCTCTGACGTGCCTCTTTTGAAACCCTCTGCCACCAGAATCTCTGAATCGGCCGTGCAGATTGCATCCGTTACGATCTGATGAAGCGACTTGACACCATGTTTCTGTTTGAACACCGAATTGCCAACTTTGTCCAAGAACATTTCAACCGCCACGTTCACTTTCTGATTGCTTTTGATCTCTGAGTTTTCCGTCAATCGCATAATGTTGTAACACAGTGCAATTACGGGGCCAGTGTGCGCCTTTACGCCAGTCGCTTTGTCCACGATCGCCCGATGACTCTCCTTTGTCAGGGGCGTAAACGCGGTAATGTTGTAGTCATCTATCGTCATCGATTTATAGTGCGGCACGCCCATCTTCTCATTAAGCGTCTTGATGGCATCATAACACGTTTTGTTCGGGTTCTGAAACTCCCTGAGCAACGCTCTCTTGGCTTCTTTTGTATGGAATGACGCCAAGTATATCACATCACCATCAAAGTCCAGAGAAAGCGAACCAAGGCTGTTTTTACTCACCCTAATGGTATATCGGGCCATGGGGTCATCAGTGACCACAACTTTCTGGGGTCTTATGGACATAAATCCCAAACATGGAAACCGTTCTACCAGCACGACGTCTCCATTTTTGACTTTCAAATTTCTGGCCATGTCTCTGTGAATTTGCACCGTGTTCTTAGGCAGTTCGCAGGACAACGTCGCCACGGCTTTGGCAGAAAACGGATACCTGACTGCCATTGCGTGTACGCTGATCTCACCAGTTTTAGATCCTAACATAAACGCTGTGTCTGAGAAGTACGTATAAATACTACGATAATAAGACGCGCGCAGATTGCCATCTTCCGGATTGGCCATAAGCCGGTGGCCAGTCACCACAATGCTGTTGAGCTTCGCAGCCACTTCGCTCAATCCGAATTTGCCGGTGTCATGACGCCAGCATCTTCTCAGATTTCCGTGCGGAACGTAAACGCTTTCCAGGGTCACAAGTTTTCCGCCGTCCGCAATGGCAAGTTTTTCATCCATGGCAGGAAACCCTTCATACGTAACCTTGCCATCTGAATTCAACATCACCTGATACGGCGCGGGCAATTTCATTAAAAACCCTGCCGCCCAGAAGGTGTCGTCAGCGATTGTGCCATCAATCTCTTCTTGAGGAATGATTGTGCCACTTGTTTGGTCTATCGGTTTGACGTTTTCAAGGGAGACCACGTTTTCACGTAGTTGATCTCCACGTTTACATTTGAGCACCTTTAGAAGCTCATTAAGATCTTCAGCGCCCTGCGCGTACGACATTATCTCGTCAATGACGGGATTGTCTTTGCCAAAGCGCGTCTGAAGCGCTCTAAACTCTACCGTGGAGAACTTCAGCCCAGCCGTTCTAAGACTTCTGCCATTGCGGCGGGTTGTGTCATGAAGATCCCATAGCATGTCCTCAACGTCCATGGTCACTCCCCAAAACACTTTTCCACACACGGCAGGAAATTTGCCGGCATAGGTATCACAATCCCAACTACCATCCGCGCGGAAGCCAGTCCGGACCAGCGCGTCTTTCACTGCGGACATGTTGGGGCTGTAATGATCGTCGATTACAACGCCTTCTTCTCCGGTTGCGTTATTGAGCAGCGCTTCCAGAATCTGAGTGTAATTCTTTCTTTTTAGCACTGCCTGACTGGATACTAGTACTTCAATCTTCCTCTTCCGACCATTGCACTCGGCATAGCCCAGGTCCTTGAATCGGATGACGCCTTTGTTGGCGGCTCTGTTGGTGATCTTGACGCCATCCTTCAAACGGCGGTTGAACTTCACAATAAAAGTGTAAGAAGACTCTTTTGAACCACCGACAACCACGTCCTTTTGAGCAATCTTTTCGATCCAGATCTTGTCAGCGTCGAATTCAATAAGTTTATACTGACCATCAGGCGAAAGACAGATCTTTGTTCCCTTCTTCACCACCTCACCCTCTTTTACCAACGGCGTGCCAAAGGCAACTATACGTCTATGATATGTAATATAATACTCTTTAAGCGAATTGTCAAGAAGAATTTGGTCCTCCCACACTTCGGGAATGTCGGCAAAAGCAGTAAACCAGTTCCATCCCTTTCTATTCAATCCTTTCTGACGCAGCTCATCCATGGATTGTGTGCGCACCAAAGAATCCTCCGGCCCCTTCATACCAAGAGTCGAATAAAGATTTCTTTGGGGATTGTGATGACTGAAACCGAAGGGGATGGTTTTGCGAAGATCAGTGGTAAGGATATAATTCTTGTCGGCAAGAACGCCGTCGGAAAGGCCCATGGCCGTCCAGCCAAGTTCAAAATATTCATCAGCCTTGTCGAGCTGGTATTTGAGACGCTTGTCCGGACTTCTCAGTTCATCAAACTCAGGATCAATAATAACAAGGCGATGATTCATGGCCCAGCTGTTCATGTACGTGCCATGGACGGGCATTTGGTTAATAATATAGTTTATGGCTCTTTGGAGATTGTACACTGCAATCGAAGTGTTGCCATAAACAAAAGAGTTGACAATTTGCTGGATGAATGGAAGTTTCTTTGACACAAACTCAGACAGATATTCCAGGTTGGTGCCCATTACTACGCGCTGGACAAGTGTAAGATAGTCGATCTTCTCATTGGCCTGTCTAATGAAAAACGTACACAAAGGACGTTTGACTTCGTTCCTTTCCAACAAAAGCGTTCCATGCTCTTCAAAAGGAAGGGGAATGTCAAGCGTGTTGATTTCGTCATCGCCGCTAAAATGGACGAACAGGTGGTTGTTCTCTACGCAAGTCGTTGCAACAGGTGCCTTGTCTCTAAGCGTTCCTTTCTCTGCCACACGGCAGTCGAATTGTTTGACGATCGCTTCAGCAAGCCAGGTTTTCTGCATTTCCAAATGGAAGGCGTCGTTCATACAGATGCTCCTTTTCTGTCTTGAGATGGTGAGTTGTAATCACCGAGCGGTAGAGAGAGACCTTAACGCGTTCTTCATGTCTTCGATTTTTGTCAAATTTTTTGCAAGGCTAGCCCTGTCAAATCTATTTCGGTTTAGCGGATTCAGACCATTATTCAAAATTTGTGTCACCAAAGCGGAATCAAGCAAGAAGAGACTGTTTGCTACGTTCCCTCCTAACGTTTTTATATCCTTCCTAAATTGTATGCCTAACTCATGGCTGAGCGCCGCGCGTATCGCCACAATGGCTGGATGCATAAAACGCTCGTGCAGTTCTTGTTTGTACGCATCATCGTATTTGGTGTCAAGTGCGATTTCTCTGAGAACAGCCCAGCTGCGTTTTGTAAGGAGGCCTTGGTTTATGTTTATGGCTTCTTTTAAGCTGCGCCTATAATAGACCAAACCTTCAGGCACTTCTCCTACAGTCACGTTCAGAAAATTGCGGCTTCTGAGCAAATAAAGCAACATGCTGTACGTTTTGGCAACGATGTCATGAAAAGGAATCTCTTCGATGGGTTGTGGCGGTTCTTCTAGAGAAACGATCAACCGAAACGCTGTGTCTTCCGTATTTCCTTTAGAATAGGAATTAATGGCATTTGCAAATCGTTTTGCCCATTTTACGTCCGTCTTTGAAACCACGGATGGTGGGATTAAAACATGTTGAATTGTCCTGTGCTTTATTCTGGCGCGTCCTTTTTTACCAAATCTCGTGAAAACAATCTCAATGGATTGTAGAGTCAATTTGGAAAACATGGCGTTTCCATTCACAGCGCCATATTCTTTGAGATGAGTAAGAAATTGCATTGGCACAAACATGGGGTTCCAAGATTTAACCACGTAACCAATGCTTCCAATGTTCGGACCCTTGTTTTTGATAGAACTTGCCAAAACTTCTATTTTTGTACCTGGAAGAACCATCGCATGCTCCTGTTTTATAGCATATTCAGTTTTTTGCGGATCAATTGGTTGGCGGCATTTAATCGCGCCGATTCTTTCTTATGCAGTTCAATTAAATTGTTATACAACGCATCGTAAGGCGCGTATTCTTTTTTCGGCGGTATTTTGGGTTTGCCCAAATGTGACGCAGGATACCCTCTGTCTACAAGATATCTTGCCACAACCTCCGACAAGTGTTTCAACGCGGCTAGTTGTGATACGAAGTGCGCCTGATCATGATGCAGTTGTACTAGTGCAATCAAAGCGCTCATGTTTTTGACAAGGAGAACGTGCTCCGCCCGTTTGGTTTTGTCTGACAATTGTATCAAGGACTCATATTCCCCTTTGGTAATAGTGTAAGAGCTTCTGGCCAACTCTGCTATTTCATTTACCAACAGATTGTTGTAAAGCGCGCTCCATATGGGATGATGCTCCAAATACGTATTAACGAGACGGTCTTGCGCGCCAGTCAATCTATGCGTTCTGTCCAACAATGCTCTGAAATGCACGCATTTGCCCGCAAACCACGCTATGAAATCATTTTCACTATATTTGTTTAAATCATCTTCATCGATGATTTTAATTCCTGTGTCCAGATGAACAAGTTTTTTCATTTCAACTGTGTCTGCGGATTTAATCATCGGCATGTTTAGAATATATCTTTTCAACCTGAACTTGCCTGTTTTTCCAACTCGGCACACAACCGCGTCCACGCGATACCCACGGATGAAAGTTGATATGTCAAAGCAGCGTTGTATATCAATTATTACGCCCTTGGACCCTTTAAG
>Ga0164311_10000239_pt1 | contig 22365 bp, 25 predicted proteins | sample GuaBasSedimGuay2_FD_121796 | JGI IMG/M metagenome (GOLD analysis project Ga0164311, IMG submission 121796) | Subseafloor sediment microbial communities from Guaymas Basin, Gulf of California, Mexico - Guay2, Core 4569-9, 9-12 cm | ecosystem: Environmental > Aquatic > Marine > Hydrothermal vents... | reverse complement strand
CGGGCGGGATTTGAACCCGCGTTAGCGGCTCGAAAGGCCGCCGTGCTTGGCCTGGCTACACTACCGGAGCACCTATGGTTACTCTTTCAAGCTTAGATTTAAATGTTCCTCGAACTTCATGTTAAGGTATCTGATGTATAGGTCCTTTAGTTCTGAGGATTTTCTTATCATTGCCTTGAAAATCTCGAGTTCTGCCTTCTTCTTCTTTTCTAGGAACCACTTGTTTTCTCTTATCCACGTCTTTCCCATCAGGCTTGGTATTGAGAGGTTGTCTTTGGCGCACTTTAGGTCTTCTTCCGTTAGAGGTTCGAGAGCTACTTTGCTTACCTTCTCGAAGAACCCTCCTTCTTCAACGTCTGATGAGTGTATTCCTATGAACTTGGCTGTTGGGGTTGCTAGCCCTGGTATGTGGGCTGAGTGGATGCTGTTGTATATTACGGTGGATGCTATTCTGATGCTCCATGGTGATAGGTCTACTAGGACTGCTATTGGGACTCCTTTGTCGCTGATCATTCTGAGGAATCTTCTCATGCTCCTTGAGGGCTGGCCATGTAGCATTGCTATCGCGATGTTATACTCATCTGGGATCTTTAGCTCTATCATGTTCTTTGCTGGTCCTACTTTCTCTACTGCTAGCACTGCTTTGACGTTTATCTCCTTGAACTTTATGTGCTCTGGGTTTGGTGGGACAGCGTAGCCCATTTCACCTACTTTGTTGAGCTTTATGGTGTTCCCGCTTTTGTCGACTAGGGTTATGTCACCATAGACTTCTCCTCTTGGGTCGGATGTTATTGAGAGCATTTCTCTGGATAGGCCTGTTATGAGTTCTAGTAGGACTATTCTGGTGTCTGTTTCTCTCTGATCTGATGGGAATAGTGTCCCCTTGAATTTCTCGACTTTATGGAGGTAGTAGAAGTCTCTCTTGGTCATTGTGAGCCCGCTTTTCATGTGGTCTAGGCACCTTTCTAATGCGAATATCACGCCTGCGAGCGTCTTGACGCTCTTGATGTGGCTTCCAAGTATCTTAGACCAGTACTTGGGTGCGAACTTGTACCCCTCGTGTTCACTGAACTCTATGTTGCTTGTGGATGCTGGTGGGTACTCAAGCAGAGGAGGTTCTCCCCTCTCTATCATCTCTCCTATTTTCTCAGCTATCTCATAGATTTTCTCTATTGTCAGCTTCTCCATTCTCACTCACCTCCTCGCCAGCTGGCTTGGCTATCCTCTTCAGGACGGGGGTTGGGTCTATTCTCCGGCCCAGTATCTCAGAGAGGGACTCAGATATTATCTCATAGTACTTCCTCATTATCTTGTATCTCTCTACTATTCTCTGCTTGGCTATCTTCTTCAGTATGTAGCTTCTCAATGCTCTGGCGCACTCCCTTATTCCAAGCTCTATTTCCCTTGCTATCTCTGGCTTGTCGGCTATGAACTCCTTGCCCACGGTTTTGAATGGGATCTTGGTGGAGCATATGTGGACGAAGACTGCCATAGGCGTCCTAGCTGGATCCACGTAGTATGTGCTCCAGTCTATCTTCCTGATGACCTTATATGCTACATCACTTGCAGCATCGTATAGGAGTGGGATTCTGTTGGCGAACCTGTAGAGTACTATGTCTCCTGTAGCTGGGACTCCTCCTCCATATGCTACTCCCACCTCAACTATAAATGGGTGCCCCTCGTAGGCTGATGGAGGTCTTTGCACGACTTTGACGAATTCTGGGCGTAGCTCCTTGACTATTCCCTTCTCTAGGGCTTCTTCTCCTACTGGGGATAGGCATGATGCGTCTGGTGCTCTGAACTTGTCGTAGCTTCGCAGCGCTCTGACCAGCTTGACTAGCTCTCTGTCAGTCAGCTTTCTTGGGTTTTTCTCTGGATCTAGCCTGGCTTTCTTCAGTACTTTGATTGCTGTCTGCCTTCCCATGCTCTGGAAGCTCTTTGACAGGAAGGACACTAGGTTCCTGGTTTTTGTCTCGCTTATCAGCCTCTTCAAGACCTCGACGTCAACACCATATGGGTGGTACTTGCTTTCCTTAGGTTCCTCTGGGAGCTTTGTTGTAGCTCTTGGGAAGACGTATATTGCTCCCTTTGGGTCTCTGAACACTATGTTGATGTAGGGTGTTATTATTGCTGTCTGCTTTAGGTATTCTAAGATCTTCCCCTTTGCTCTCTCGTAGTTTCCCTCGAAGGTGAGCTTTACTAGGGTGAATGTGGCTCCTGGGGGAACCTTTATCCTCTGTTTTCTCTCTACTATTGGTTTGTTGTTTTGTATGTCTATTCTCAGCCTGTATCTAGCGGCGTAGCCGTCTCCTATCGAGGAGCATACCTCAAATGGTTCGTGTGTTGTTATCTGCCCGTAGAGTAGTGCCATGGTTCCTCCTAGCCCGAATGTCCCTCTGCTCTGCCTTAGGACGTATTTTGAGCTGTAAAGGACTTTCCCGAAGGCTTTAGGTATCTCGTCTTCTGGTACCCCTATCCCGTCATCTAGCACTTCAACCTGGAATACCCCACTTCCTTTTCCTCTGAATGCTACGTATATGTTGCCTGCTCTGCCTGCTCTATCACATGCGTCTAAAGCGTTCTCGACGAGCTCCCGGACTATCATATAGGTTGCTCTCACAGGGTTGTCGAAGCCAGCTATGTCCTTGTTTCTGTAGAAGAAGTCTGAGGGGCTTATTTCAACGTACTCTTCTCTTCTAGGCATGGCATCACCTACCAGAGCGGGATCCCGCCTTTTCTAAGGAGCTCGTCGCGCTTTCTCCTCCAGCTTTCTCTCTCCAGCATCTTATAGACTGTTGAATGCTCTGCTCCCTCTATTAGCATCTCTATAGCTTTTTCAGCCAGCTTAACGTCTTCTATCTTCCCTATTATGGCTATCTTATCTCTATAAACCGAAATATATGTGTCTGTGTACCTTTCAAGGTTTTCTCTGGCTTTACCTTTCCTTCCTATTATCCTCCCCTTAATCCTGATTAGAGAGTTCTTTGTGGGTGCATACTCGCTTAAGTCGATTACACTTAGCGTGTACTCGTCTCCTGCTAGGAGAAGTGCCTTCTTTGGGTTAAAGCCCAAGCCTATGGCTTCTATAACTCTCTTAGCTTTCCACATGGCGACTGCAGCAGAGCTCTCGTCTTCGCAGGTTATCTTAACGTCTCCTGTGTTGCTGTCAATTTTCAGCTTGACGCCAAGGGTCTTCTCTATCAGCCTCTTAGCCCACCCTGAAGCTCCTACTAGAGCTCCAACTCGATCAATTGGGATCCTAAGCTCTTCCTCTGCCATCTCAGCCCCCTCTAACTATCCTTTTGACAACTTCCTTTGCGTCTGGGGTCTCAACCTTATACTCCCTATTAAAGAAGGCTGTCACAGCCTTCACATCGTGGTAGAGGAATTCTATGGCTTTAGGGTGGTCTATTGCAACAGCATGAGACCAGTCTATGATGTAGTGTCTTTCTCTCCAGTACATTATGTTGTACTCGCTTAAGTCACTGTGCACAAGTCTGCTCTCTCTATAGAGCTTTTCCACATCATTTAATATCCTAGACGCGAGTTCCTCCGGGTTTTTCACCTCAGCATCCTTTAGCAGAGGTGCTGGAAGCCCATCTTCTCCTATAAACTCCATGACAACAACATTCTCCCTTATCGCTATCGGCTTAGGCACACTGACTCCAGCTCTATACGCTTTCAGCAGGTTCCTGTACTCTTTCCTAGCCCAGACAGCATACATCTTTCTGCCTGACAGTGGGGCTGTATCAAACCTGTAGTCTCCTCTCATGTATACTCTGTGCTTTCGGAATCTCACCATCTGTACGCTGTGTATTTTTATGGCTATCTCTCCATGCTCTCCCTCTCCAGAGAATATATGCGCCTCCTTTCCTGCAGAGATTATCCATCCGATTTTCTTTATCACTCCTCTGTTGGCTAATGCTATCAGGTTCCTTATCGTCCTTCTGTCTAAAACTGCTTGGTATACTCTTCCTTCCTCGAATATCTTCCTAGCTACTGCTTCTCTAGATATCCTGATCCCCTGCTATTCTGCTATCCAGCTTTCATCGATGTAGCCGTGTTTTATCAGCCATCTGACCTGTTTTGCGTCATATTTTAGCACTATATCGCCTTTTCTCGGTTGGAACTCCCATACTGACACCAGGACTACGTCACCTGGCTTAAGCCAGCTCCTCTTCCCTCTGAGCTTACCCCTTATCCTGCATACTCTAATGACTCCATCAGCGCACTGGACTCTCATTCTGCCTGCTCCAAGAGGCTCTAACACTACTCCTACACACTCTCCTGGGCTTGGAAGTACCTCCTCCATCTCCTTATCAGTAGCGGTTTCAGCTTCATTCTTCCTCTCTTTACTGCTTGCGATGAACATCACCCCACTAGACCTTTCTAACAGGAGTCTCAGCTCCACAAACTTCACACTTCAAGTAAACGTACCTCTTCTGCTTTATTAGCTTTGTATCAGGCTTACCGCACTCAGGGCATATGACATAGTTCTTGATATACTTCTGGATCTTGTCCTCAATAAGCCTCCTCTTCACTCTAGCCTGTAGGATGAGCCTCTTAGCAGCCTTAACTATAGGGACTCCAAGCTCATGTGATAAAAACAAGATGATGTGATCTGGATCTCTGTCTACTGCATCAGCTATTTCCTTGAAGTTCAAGATGTGCGTGTAGCCTCCTTCATGAACTACTTCGGGATCTGGTATGACAAACCTCTCTGAGGTCTCGAGAACCTTGGGGAGCTTCTCTCTCACCCTTTTTAGCATGGCCAGGTACTCCTCTTCGGTTGTAGACAATTTAATCCCTCCTTAACACCTTGTACTTTTGAGGGCCTATACCCCTTCTTACAGCGTAGATTAGGCCCTCTTCCTCAAGCTGTATGATTGCTTTCACTATGTCCTCTCTTTTAACTCCATACTTTTTTAACTTTCCCTCTATCTCCTCTAATGTATATTCATTGTCTCCTATCACCTGAATCAGCAGAGAAGCTACATCCTGGTGCTCTGTAGCTACCTCGGCTCCAGTTGGAGCCTCCACTTTCACCTCATGCACTTCCTCGGTAGCCTCAGCTCTAGCTGTGGGGGCTATCCTTCTTCTCCTAATGGTCTCTAACTTCCTAAGCAGGAACCTCATAACGTCTATCTTGATTACTAGCTCGCTAAATACTACGGGTTCTCCTCTTCTATTCCACACTCTCCCAAGAACCTCTATGAAGCAGCCTCTTGCTATCTCTGGTTGCAATATGCTACTCTTCCTAGCAACCACTGGCAGCCTGTACCCGCTCCCGTCATCTAAGACAAGCTCGACTGCCCCTCCTTTGTCCTCTATACTTGTTACAACACCTGCTACTCTGCATGTTAATGCCTTGCTTGCTCTCTCTCTATCAGCTTCCGAGATCAGCTGGGCTATTGACACTGGAGTATAAGCTTCACTCATTCAAAACCACAGAAATATCGGGGTGGAGGGGATTTATAAGTGATTAATCAGCTTATATCCAGTCATTCTTGTCGAGTACTTCCTCAAGTATCCTCCTTTTATCCCTCACACGAGGTCTGCCACGAGCCTGAGATAGTTGCCACTGGACTGCTGGAATAGTTGAAGGTGCTTCTATGTTTGCCACCCCTGAGACCACTAAGATCAGCTCAAGCCCCTCCATTGTGGCATCAGTCTCGTAGCCCCATATGACTTCAGCGTCCTCTGGTATCTTCTCTCGGAACGCCTCTAGAATGTAGTTGACCTCGCTAGCTAACAAGTCGTCTGGCCCTCTAATGTATATTATTGCAGCTCTAGTGGTTGTCAGGTCTATTTCAGGGAACAGCGGGAAGTTCAATGCTGTATAGAGTGCGTCCTCTGCTCTTCTCTCCCCCTCCCCATATCCTATCAGGATCACGGAGTCTGTGTCCTTTGTTGCTATAGCCCTGAGATCTGCTAGGTCTATGTTTATTATGCCAGGCCTTTCCTCGTTGATTATGTCAGTTAGCCCCTTGACCATCAAGGCAAGCCCTGTATCAGCTAGCTTCAAGGCTTCGTTCAGTGGAAGCTCCTTAAATAGCTCGAATATCTGGGAGTTGGAGACTAAGGCTATGGTATGAGCATGTTCGCGTATCCTATTGATCCACTGGAGGCTCTTCTCATACCTTACCCTCTCATGTCTTGGGGACGGGAGCGTGGCTACCACAAACACAAGCGCCCCTTTCTCCTCAGCTATCTTGCATATCACTGGCGCAGCTCCCGTTCCAGTCCCACCTCCGAGTGCTAACGCAACGAATACTACCTCAGCTTCACCTATGAGTTCCTCTATTTCAGCTGCACTCTCTTCAGCGCTTCTGAAGCCGCAGTCTGGGTTACCACCGCACCCCCTTCCCTTAGTGAGGTCTTGGCCTATCAGGACCTTCTTGTGGGCTGTTACTCTCTTCATGTGAGCTATATCTGTGTTTAAGGCTATCAGCTCAGCATTATTAACACCAAGGCTAGCCAGCCTAGTCACAGTATTACATCCTCCCCCTCCTACACCGATCACCTTGACTATGTGCCTGGTTTTCAATGCATGCTCTGGCAGCGCTACTATCCTCCCTTCCTCCTCCTCACTCTTCAGAAGTTTTCTTGCAACAACATAGAGGTACCTTATGTTCGGAGGTATATCTAGCATGTCTATTGCATCAATTTTGTATGTGCTTGCCATCCCACGCACCACTTCTATTATGCAAGGTAATACCTACTTTAACTCTCCTCCCTTCTATGGCAACTCTCAGCTATTAATGTATACATCTCATTTTTCTAGATTACTGATTAACATTTCTAATAGTTACCCCACATGCACTCATATCTATGCTTCAGCCATAGCATGACATGCTTCTCTTGATGAAATAATAATGCTACATGGAGTAGACCTATGTCTGCCTACTTTTTGACTAAGGTTTCCGTCGTGTGTAGTTATTTATTTCAAGTTGGTGTTTCAGATTTAGCCATGTGTATTAGTGGAAGTACGGCGCACATGGTGTGGTGAGTTGAGGCTATATGTAGAGTGCTATGGGTGTCCAGCTAACAGGTCAGATCTAGAGCTGATGATATCCTTAGCTAGAAGGCACTTTAGGAATCTTGAGTTGGTAAACAATCCCAATGAAGCTGACATTCTTGTAGTACACACATGCGCTGTCAAGTCGCCAACAGAAGCTCGGATGCTCAGCAGAATAAAAGCGCTAGCCAATATTGGGAAGCCTCTCATAGTCTCTGGTTGCATATATCTTATCTCACCAAAGTCTGTCATGAAGCTTGTGAAGGACTTGAGCTGCTCGATTATAACCCCCCACTCTATTGGTAGATTCCCCTATGCATGTGAACTTGCGCTGAAGGGAGGAATATCCGTGGTAAAGGAGTATTCTCCTATCTCCATTCATAAGTCCTTCAGGATGAATCCTCTGATAGAAATTGTGGCTATATCCAATGGATGCAAGTTTGCTTGTTCCTTCTGTTGTGTTAGGTTTGCCAGAGGGGCTCTGCTATCGAGACCTCTTGTCTCTATTCTCAAGCAGGTGCGTGAAGCTGTAGCTGATGGCATTAAGGAGGTGTGGCTGACCTCACAGGACACTGCTTCATACCTCTACAGGCATTATCAGCTACCAGACCTGGTTAAGGAGGTTGCTAATGTGCCTGGGGACTTCATGATAAGAGTTGGCATGATGAACCCCTCCTCAGCCACTCTGGTGTTAAATGGGCTGGTTGAAGCCGTATCTCATGAGAAGGTCTACAATTTCATTCACCTTCCTCTTCAGTCTGGCTCAGATAAGGTGCTAGCTGATATGAATCGCACCTACTCAGTAGCTGACTTCCTGGAGCTAGCTAGGTTATTCCGGGAGAAGTTGCAGTGTACTATAGCAACAGATGTTATAGTTGGCTACCCGACAGAATCTGAGAGTGACTTTAACGATACTCTAGCTGTGATAGAGGAAGTTAAGCCTGATGTCCTTAACATATCGAGATACGGGCATAGACCGCTGACTCCAGCATCTACTCTGAAGCAGCTAGACCCCCAGGTTGTCAAGAGGAGGGTGAAGAAGCTCTTAGCTGTCTTCCGAAAGGCTGCTATGGAGCAGAATGCCCAGTATGTTGGCGAAGTTGTCGAAGCGCTCATAGTTGAGGAGGGGCCCAGAGGCGGGCTTATTGCTAGGACTAGGTCCTATAAGCCTATTGTAGTAGATGCCCCCTCCTCTGCCTTAGGGAGGTGGTGCGAGGTAAGGGTGGAGGGGTGTGCTCCAACCTACCTCAAGGGAACTGTGCTAAGACTTAAGTAGCTAGCTCTTCAGCCTGAAGGTGAGCATATGCCTCACCAGTGGATCCCCAACAGCTCTGATGAGATTAAGCTTGAGATGCTGCGTGAACTAGGCTTTAGCAACCTGGGCAGCCTCTTTGCAAGTGCAATAGGCGCCTCCTCGGAGGTCGAGATCCCCTCTGGCTTAAGCGAAATGGAAGTCTTGCTTGAGCTAAAGGAGACTTTATCCATGAATAGGCATATAGATCCACGGAAGTACTTTGTAGGCGGGATTCCAAGGTTCTGCTATGTCCCTGCTGCTGTAGACGAGCTGGCATCTAGGCAGGAGTTCTATACCTCTTATACCCAATACCAGCCTGAGGTCTCTCAGGGAGCTTTACAAGCTTTATTCGAGTACCAGTCTCTTATCTGTGAGCTTACTGGGATGGATGTGGCTAATGCGTCTATGTACGACTATACAACAGCAACTGCAGAGGCTCTCCTAATGTCTGCGAGAGTAACTAGGAGGAGGGAGGTTGTTGTAGTCTCTCCTATCTCAGAGGAGCTTAGGTCCGTCATAGAAACGTACCTGGAGCCCACTGGCATAGTCCTTCGAGAGGTGATGTGCGACCTAGAGACAGGATCTATCCCGCAAGATAGGCTTGAACAAGCCATATCAGAGGACACTGCTGCCCTGTTCTTTGAAAACCCAGCGTTCACAGGAGTCATTTATTCTGATCCAGAGATGCTAGTTGAGGCTGCTCATAGGAAAGGAGCGCTAGCTGTAGTAGGAGTCGACCTCATATCACTAGCTCTGATAAAGCCTCCCTCTGAGTATGGAGCTGACATAGTAACAGGAGAAGCTCAGCCTCTTGGGAACTATCCAGCATTAGGCGGGGCTCTAGCTGGCATTCTAGCATGCAGGTGGGATGATAAGCTAATCTGGCAGATGCCGGGTAGGCTTGTTGGGATCACTACAGATGCAGATGGTACGAGATCTTATGTGCTTACTCTGCAAACCAGGGAGCAGCATATAAGGCGAGAGAAGGCGACCTCCAACATATGCACGAACTCCGCGCTGAACGCGATAAGGGCAGCGATTTACCTGGCACTGCTCGGTAAGTCCGGTCTGAGAGAGCTTGCTGAAAGGCTGATATCATATGCTGCATACCTAGCAAGCCTGCTAGATGAGCTACCTTGGATAAAAGCCCCTGCTATACCTGCACCGTTCTTCAGAGACTTCGCTATCAAGCTTTCCAATGTAAGCGCTGCTAGCATCCGAGAGAAGCTAGCAGCTGAGGGATTTCTGTTTGGGAGACCCTTTGAGCCGGCATCAAACGCGCTCTTAATAGGTGTAAACGAGTTCCATAGTGCATCTGATATAGAACATCTTATAAAAGCCCTAGGTGAGGTTGCTTGAAGCCTCAGCCCTGTACTCAAGCTAGGTGGAGAAGTAGTGAGCAGCTGCTAGAGCCCACTATATTCGAGCTCTCCCAGCGTGGTAAGGTTGGATTCAAGTTCTCTCCGATAGAAGAGAGAGTTAAAGCAAGAGTAGGCGAACCAAGCAAGCTAGTGCCTCCAAGCGTCCTTAGGAGGGAGCTAGCCTTACCTGAGGTCAGTGAGGTAGAGGTTGTTAGGCATTACACTAGGCTTAGCCAGATGAACTATGGTGTCGATAGCGGCCCATACTGGTTGGGCTCATGCACGATGAAGTACAATCCCAAGATATGTGAGCGTATAGCCCGCTTTGAGCAGGTTCAGATGGCTTCTCCACATGCTCCAGAAGAGTGGATTCAAGGCTGCCTGAAGATACTATATGAGCTTAAGAAGCTCCTCTGTGAGATAACTGGGCTACATGACTTTACACTCCAGCCCTTTGCTGGTGCTGGCGGAGAGTATACAGGGTGTAAGATGATATGGAAGTACCATAAGCTACGTGGTGAAGACAGAGATGAAATGCTGATCCCTGATTCTGCACACGGCACTAATCCTGCCAGCGCTGCTATGTGCGGCTTTAAAGTGGTCAAAATACCAAGTGGAGAGGATGGTACAGTAGATATTGAGGCTCTTAAGGCGACAGTATCGCGTAGAACTGCTGGGATCATGCTTACAGTTCCTAATACTCTAGGGATCTTTGAGCATAGGGTTAAGGAGATATGTGAAATAGTTCATGATGTTGGAGGTCTAGTGTACTATGATGGAGCAAACCTGAATGCCTTAGTCGGGAGGGTTAAGATCTCCGAGCTGGGAGTTGATATAGCTCACCTCAACCTCCATAAAACATTCTCGACGCCACATGGCGGTGGAGGCCCTGGGGCAGGTCCAGTTGGGGCAGTTGAAGAGCTAGCTGAGTATCTGCCTTCACCAGACATCGTATGCGAGAAGGGTGTCTATAGGCTTAAGGATCGTGGGCCCAAGTCGATTGGGAGAGTGCATCCATATCTCGGTAACTTCCCAGTACTCCTCAAGGCGCTGGTATACATTAAGGCCCTAGGCTTGGAGGGGTTAAGAGAAGTCTCTGGCATAGCTGTGCTCAACTCAAACTACTTGCTTAAGAAGCTCAAGTCTATAGAGTGTATAGAAGTCCCCTTTGATGGAGGTAGGCTAAGGGCTCATGAGTTTACAGTTAGCTTGAGGAAAGTTAGGAGGGAGACTGGAGTAAGAATGGCTCATATTGCCAAAAGAATCTTAGACTTTGGCATACACCCACCGACTGTATACTTTCCCTTGATAGTACGTGAGGCTATGATGGTAGAGCCTACAGAGTCTGCAACTAAGCAGGATCTGGATCTATTCTATGAGGTTATGAAGAGGATAATTGAGGAATGCTATAGCTCTCCTGAATCTGTCCTAACTGCCCCCCATAACACATCAGTTAGGAGGGTTGATGAAGCGCAGGCAGCTAAAAGGCCAGTGTTGTCATGGAGGATGTACCTGAAGGGTGGCAAGTAGCCCCGGCCGGATTCGAACCGGCGTCTCCGGATCCAAAGTCCGGCATTCAAGGACTCGTGCTTGGCCAGCTACACCACGGGGCTTCCAGATAGCTAGGCCAGTGTAGGATATAAAGATGTCGTTAGAGCGCTAGTAGAACTAGGACTCCAGCGGCAGCAACCCCTCCCTCAATTAATATGATTACTCGGACAAGCTGCTTCTCTGTTAACCTCGCCTTGCTTAGTACTGCTGCTATTAGAGACCTATATGGTGGGGGCTCTATCACCCCGTTTTCTCTAACCTTTGCATGAGGCTTCTCTCTGCAGGTGAATCTCTGACTAAGCTTTAACATGAAGTCTACTGAGTGAGGTGCTAGGAGTACTACTAGAAGTAGATGCGAGCCTGAGTATATGCTGAGAGATGCAAGTGTGCCTCCCATGAAAAAGGTTCCAATGTTCCCTGGGAAAGCTCTAGCAGGATACCTATTGTACCTCAGGAAGCCGACTAAGGAACCTAGTAGCGCTGATAAGGGAAGGGTAATCTCAAGACTCCCATGCCTTACATATGTGTACACGAGGATAGCTGTGGCCATAATGGACGTAACTCCCCCTTCTAGCCCATTATATCCCGCTAGGGTATTAACCGCATTGGCTGTAAATCCGCTAAGGAGTACAGAGAAGGCTACTGCAAGCAGCGTAGATTTACCTACAATGAAACTGCAGCTAGCTATTGAGCTGGGGACCGCTACCACAGGAACTGATGCTATAGCTGCATAAGTAACTTTCTCAACTGGAGTAAGTCCTATCATATCATCGACCACTCCTATTAAAGCAAAGAGCATAGTAGAAGCAATAAGTCCCGCAGGTATTGATATCCTAAAGCAAGCTAGGGCAACTGCACACCCAGCATAAAAGCCTCCAAGTACCGCGATTCCTCCAAGCCTGAAAGCATACCTCTCACCTATTTTATGTAAGTCCTTAGCTAAGTAGTCTTTTTTTATCTGCAGCCTTAATGCTCCCCACAGAAGGCTGCTAGAAGCTAGCATCGAAGTTAGAGCTATAAGCACCTCTGCCAGCAGCATCAGTTGGCTGCTAGTCTTGTTAAACTTAAAAGACTAGCTGGTCAAACCTAGGGAGCATGCACCTCCATACTATGCTTTTATCGCAGATAGCAGCTTCTACGCTTGGTTTCCTAGCATTTAGACACTTAGAGCCGAGGTTTAAGGCTATAGGCCTCACTGGGATAGATGTTCACAAGAACTGGGATCATGTCGCCATCGAATTTGGTGGAATCCCCCTGCTTCTGACACTTGTTGCATGCTATGCAGCAGCAGCCATAGCCGCCTCCTGCATGTCAAGATTCTACCTTGCCATAATGCTTGTTGCAGTGCTTAGCTTCACTCTCGGTATGTTAGATGATGTAGCAGGAATAAGTGGTCCAGTAAAGGGGGTGGTCTTCACCCTTCCATCTGTAGGTCTTTTTACCGCCGAATTGAATCCATACCCAAGGCTTCCCATAGTTGGTATGACTCGTTTAACGATCTTCTACTTTATAATCATTCCCATTTACGTCAGTGTTGTAGCTAACTCCGCGAACATGATCGATGTCATGAATGGGGTTCTGCCATCCACATGTATCATCATGCTCTTAGGTGGGATACTTCTCGCTTACTTTAAGGGCTCTACAAAGCCTATCTTGCTGTCCGTACCGATGTTATTCACACTCGCCGTATATTTATACTATAACTGGTTTCCTGCAAAATATTTTGCAGGAAACTGCGGGTCGCATATGATAGGCGCTGTGATGGCTGGAATAGCTATACTTTCAGGCTTAGAGTTCTATCTGGTGATGGCTATGCTCCCATATGTCCTCAATAGCTTCTCATACCTTACTAGCGTTAAAGGCTTTCTTGAGAGGACGAGATTGGAGGCTAGGCCTGTGATAGTCAGAAGCGGGCTAATCTATGCTAACAAAGACCCAAGGGCGCCAATAACTCTCGTTGGCTTGCTTACATCAACTAGTCCTAAGGATGAAAAGCTTCTTATTAGACAAATAGTGCTGCTCTCCGTTTTCTCTACAGTCCTCTCTATAGCAACTGAGGTGTTACTTGGTGCTTAACCACCTGCTCGACTCAGACTTCATAAGGGCTCTTCTTCTCGTGGTTTATGGCTGGGCGCTTGTGATTGCTGCTCTACTTGTAATAAAATTCCTCATAATCCCCATAAAGCCTGGTAGGTCTTTGCTCATAATGTATATTGTGGGCATAGCGAAGGTTGTGGTTTCGACGGCGATTCTACTGGCAATGCTATATGTATGGTACCTTCTTTCCAAGAGAATATACTTTAAGAGGATTATACCAGCTTAAAAACCTCCTCTATAATGGCTTCTGAAGGCTTGCCGCACTCCCTAAGGTATCTTGATGCTCTCTCAGCATACTCAGGTTTCTCATCTATTATCTCCAGTCCAACATCAACTATCTCCTTAGGATCTACTCTGCACTCCTCTATGAGTCCTCTGTTGGCAAGCTCCCTGGTAGGCGCTACTTGCTCCATTGGATAGCAGCTGATCGTAGGTGCTCCAACGAGAGCTGCCTCCCGAGTCATAGCCCCTCCTCCACCGATCATGAGGTCTATTCTTCTAAAGAGCTGAATCGTGTTCACAACCCTTCTTGGCACGATGATGTTCCCGTTTATTCTGCTTAAATACGTTCTTTCTCTTGGGAACATTATGAAAACAGCTTTTCCTATGCTCTTTGAGATCTTCTCAGCAGCTTCACATAAAACCCTGCCTATGCTAACACTGCAGTATGAAGATGAGTTTGGAGAGTCTCTCATGGCTATAACTCTGCTATTCTCACTCTCGAGTGCTCTCTGAACTCTAGTAGGAAGCCTGTTTTCAAATGTAACATCAAGGTGATTTACCTCGAGTACTCCCTTTATAGCCCTTATGTTCTCCATTCTAGCTCCATACTCGACTGCTTTCTCAGCTGGAAAGCACTCTGGTAATATCACTCTGTCTGCTAGAGGGAATGTCAGCTTACACTGGTGGGGGTTCTTATCATTATCATAGATTACAATGGATGGTATTCCAAGCCCGAAGGCCACTCTAGTAGCATCGGGTGAAGCTTTAGTAAGAAGTACGTCGGGATTGACCTTCGATATCAGTGAGCTAAGGTCTCTTACTCTCCTAGCGTAGCTTATCAGCTTTCCTTTGAGAGTCTTCTCGTGTCTGCCGATACGCCAGCAATTGACATCAGAGTACAATTTCCTAACGAGTGCTGAGGTATAACCATATGACCTATATGTCACTACTATCTCGCATCCTAGCTCCATGAGCTTCTTCTTCACTGGGTAAAAGAAGAGACAGTGTGGGGCATTTGCTAGCTCTATCCATACCTTCAAGGTAGGTCTGTTCTGCCTGTTCTTGAGGGATAATATATTTTGATGCTTGAAATCATTGAAATCATCGAAATCAAAAGGAGTGGGCCCGGGGGGACTTGAACCCCCGACCTCCGGCTGTCTTAGCCCCCCGGGGGGACATGTATTTGTGTACCGGGGAGCCCCTTATAAGGCATGCACCCACTTGGGCGGCGCTCCATCCAGGCTGAGCTACGGGCCCTGGATACTCTCTTATGTCTCAGCTTTTAAACTTAACATGTGGTCACAAGTACCTAACTCTCCTTACTACATACTCCCTGTATCCTGTTATAACCCTGATGTATTCCCCCAAATACTGCCTAATTTCTCTTAGATCAGGGTCTACAAGCAGCTGCCTTATACATGCTATTTTGGATGGTGTTGAGACTACTATTATCCCTCTTTTTCCTGCCTTTTTCAGAACATTAGGTGTTATCTGCTGGTTTCCGCGACCAAGAAGGAAACCGGTCCCTCCAATGGGTGAGATCACTACCCTTACCTTATCGTGCTTCTGAGCAAGCTTCTCTAAGCCTCTTGCGTCTGGATCTATTGAGATTATCTTCTTATCGGCTGCCGCCACTAGCGATGTAGCATTCTTGTGCACTCCAAGGGCTTCTGCTACCTCCTTGACGGTCAATCCGGGGCCAAATATGCAGAGAGCTCCCTTAAGCTCTTCGGAAATGGCTTCAGCAATCCCTCTTGCTATGCTAGACAGGCCGCTCATAGGAGTAGCACTCTTCCCCCCCTGCGTGTACTCCTCACTAACAGGTGTGAAAAGCTCTCCAAGCTTCCTTATCACAATCTCTCCACTCCTGTATGCTTTCTCGTCAGCATCTAGCACTGCTCTCTTCTCCACTTTAGTTTCTCCGGATAGGAAACTCACTACAAGGCTAGCTGCTGCTTCTGCTGAGACAGCAAACACCTCAGAGAAAACCTTAACCCCTGCTGGTACTCCAACTACAGGCGTCCTTCTTCCCTTCAGCCCGATCAAGATATCTCTTGCTGTCCCATCTCCTCCAACAAACACGAGGATCTCCACTTTACTCTGGGAGATCCCTCTCACCGCCTGAATGGTGTCTTCAGCTGTCGTATCCCTGCCAGCTGGGCGTCCTATGACCCTGTACTCTACTCCAGCTGCTTTACAGTAGTCTTCTCCCATAGTTCCTCCATATGTAAGGATCTCCACACTCTCCTTCTTGATTGCTTCAAGGAATCCTAGTGCTCTGGCTGGCGATAGCGGTCTGTAGCCCATTTTAAAGGCTTCTTCTACAAGCTTAGGGTCATCTGACCCCTTAAATCCAGCCATCCCTCCTATACCGGCTATCGGGTTGACTACAAGCCCTATGACATGTTTCATGGCAGCAACCCTCTTAATATCCTGGAGCCTCGCTGGTTGTATATGTCTCATGGCAGCATCCTAAAACCTGGTGTACTGATATGCCTGCTTGGAGGCCTCTACTACAGGCTGAAGTTTATCCTCTATGCCTCTAAAGAGGTGCTTACAGCTAATAGAAGGGTGTGCATCATAGATGCAGGCTCCTTCCTAGACAGAAGACTGCTTTCTTCTGTATTTCCAAGGAGTGAAGAGCAGCTCCTACATAGGCTCATAATACTTAGACCAAGAGCTTATACTGAAACTGTAGCAGCTATTTACCTATGTAAGCGCCGCCTCAGCTCAGGAGACCTGATGGCATGCATCGGTGTCTCAAAGACGTACCAACAGCTGATAGCGCAGAACCTCAGCGACCGCTTGCTGCCTCTCAGGTTTCTTAGCGCGGTATGTGCCCCCCTATGGGATGCAGCTCATAGGCAGAACCTGATAGCTATGATCGAAGTAGAGTCAGTTAGGCTTGAGGGAGGGGGGTTAAAGCCGATAGGCGGAGATGTAATCCCCTATTGGGCTGATGTCATAGCGGAGGTTGCTGCAGATAATGTAGTGAAGGTTATTAAGTCACCAGCATGACTACCATTAGACTGGTAGCATGCTGCTTGCCACACTGGCAAGAGCGCTATGGATATTCCTGCCAGCTTATGTCAGTAATATGGCTCCAGTGATATTTGGCGGTGGGAAGCCTGTAGACTTGGGTAAGCGGTGGCTCGATGGTCGCCCAATCTTTGGCTCACACAAGACAATAAGGGGGCTGGTGTCAGCGTGGATTGCAGGGTGGATAACCGGCTTAGCTATAGGCGCTCCAGAATACGGCGCACTAGCTGGTGTTGCTGCATCGCTAGGCGACCTGCTTGGCTCGTTTATCAAGAGGAGAATGGGCATTCCTCCAGGTGAGAAAGCTCCCTTCCTCATAGACCAGCTGGATTTCATGCTTCCAGCAGCAGCTGTAGCTTATGCCATGCTATCCGTTGATATAGTTGAGGTGCTCATAGCCATCCTGATAACTCCTGTGCTACATGTGCTTACGAACACGATCGCTTACCTACTAGGCCTTAAGCCCCATCCATGGTGATTCTCTTGGGCAAGATTCCTTTAATTAAGCTTATAGCAAAGCTCGAGATGGAGAGTGAAGTCTACGATAAGCTAGCTAAGATCGGGATACTTACAGTCGAAGATCTACTTCTCACACCATCTGAGAAGATACGGGAGAAAACAGGGCTGCCACGCCGAGTGATAAGGAAGCTAATAGAGGAAGCTGGGCAGCTCATTGAGATAAAGGCTGAGTCAGCTTATCAGGTTGCTCGCTACATGGAGGAGAACATAGCATACATAACTACTGGATCTAGGATGCTAGATGAAATACTCGGTGGTGGCATAGAGACCAGCAGCATTACAGAAGTATTTGGGCCATATGGCGCTGGAAAGACGCAGCTAGCTATGCAGCTGTGTGTCAATGTGCAGCTTCCCAAGGCTCAGGGGGGGTTATCCTCTGGTGCTCTATATGTAGACACAGAGGGCGCTTTTTCTCCACGTAGAGTAGCTGAAATAGCCAGGCTGCGTGGAATGAACTCAGACCACGCGCTTTCAAACATAAAGGTCATAAGAGTGCTGTCTGCCAGCCATCAGCATGCTATAGTGTCTTCAATAGACAAGGTGGTGCACTCATCTTCCATAAAGCTCGTAGTAGTAGACTCCCTTCTTCACCACTACAGATCAGAGTACCCTGATTTACACATGCTACCCGCTAGGCAACAGGCCATAAGAGAAGAACTAAGCTGGCTTGCACGAGTTGCTGAAAGCTTTAACCTAGCTGTGCTCATCACCAATCACGTCTTAAGTCCTATAAAAAGCGGACGCCTTGAGAACGCTGTAGGGGGACATACACTAGCTCACCTCCCTAAAACAAGAGTATACATCAGGAAAGGCCCTGATAACATAAGAATAGCCCGAGTAGTCGACTCCCCAACCCTACCAGAGAGAGAAGCGCCTTTCAAGATAACTGAAGCTGGAGTAGAGGACATCTAAAACTTTTTCAGCACCCCCCCTGTAGCACCTTGGGTGTTAAAGTTGGCGGCTCATAGAGAGCTTCACTTCCCTGAGGATCTACTATATACGAAAACCCACGAGTGGGCTAGAATAGAAGGAGACCTAGTTCGTGTAGGTATCACTTCATATGCTGTTCAAGAGCTCGAGGAAATAACAAGAGTAATGCTACCGAATAAAGGCGACAAGACAAGGCAAGGCAGCCCTTTTGGGGTAGTTGAGTCATATAAGGGAGCATTCGACATATACGCGCCGTTTACCGGCACAGTGGTGGAAGTTAACCAAGAGGTTCAGAGCGGTAAGGGAGAGAACTATGACCTCATATCTCGAGACCCTTATGGAGAGGGCTGGCTGATAGTGATAGCTCCAGACAACCTAGAATCAGAGAAGAAGAATCTTCTCTCCTCGCAGGAGTACAAGCAGCTAGTCGAGGAGCAGCTGTAGGTGCTCTTCTTGCATCTCACAAGCCAGGACAAACTACCCATAAGCTCAGAAAGGGATGTCATAGACAGGTGCATGAGAGTACTCCTCTCTGTTGGAGAGGCATTTGGCGCCTCCCGCTTAATTCCCATAGAGTCTGCTCATGTAAGTGGAAACGCCTACACAATAGTGTAGGCGCCACAGTTTCATATAAGAACATCGGCGACGCTGGAAGGGAGCTACTTAAAGACTTAGCTGAGAGTGGGGTCAGAGTTAAAGTTCCCACGACAGTAAATCCTGCTGCTATAGACCTAAGGAAGCCGGGGAGCCTAGGAGACTCTCCTAGCTTCAGAGAGGCTCAAACTGAGGTATTAAAGTCCTTACAGAAGATGGGCGCCAGCTTAACGCTAACATGCACTCCTTACACCATTTCCTTAACTAGGCCTGGGGCACACGTTGCATGGGGTGAGTCTTCTGCTGTATGCTTTGCAAATAGCTTCCTAGAGATGTACACTAACCGAGAGAGCGGCATAACCTCTATTGCAGCAGCAATCATTGGGAAGACTCCCGAGTATGGAATGCATCTTGATGAGAATAGAAAGCCAGAGATTGAAGTGGAGTTACGCTATAAGCCTCAAAGCGACGTAGAGTATGCTGCTCTCGGTTACCTCATAGGCTCCCAAGATGTGCAGGTTGCTAAGCTGCAGGCAATAGAAGCTCTGCCATGGAGCACTTTAAAGCTGATAGCTTCTGCTGCTGCAGCATCAGGAAGGGTATCTATGCTGACATCTCGAGGAGCGCCTCCACACAGTCTGTCTGTTACAAAGCAAGCTCTAATTGAAGTCATTGAAGCCCTATCTTCTGCATCTGAGGCTGAGGTGGCTGCCATAGGGTGCCCTCATCTAACTTTACCTGAACTCAAGCAGCTGGCATGTATGCTTAGAGGGAGAAATGTCGCAAGAGGGAGAAGGATATGGGCTTTTACCTCACCTAAAGCCTTTGCCTATTCTCGAGAGCTTGGGATTCTTCAGTTGCTAGAAAGAGCTGGTGTCGAGGTCTTTAGTGGTGCTTGTCCAGTCGTGGCACCAATTGAGAACCTTCCATTTTCATCCATTGCAACAAACTCAGCTAAAGCCGCACATTATATCCCCTCTCTATCAGGGAAGTCAGTCATGTTAGTTAGTTTAAAAGAAATAGTTCAAGAGTTTACATCGTAGGGTGTCAACCTGCCTTCCCGTATGACTATTCACGGTAGATGCATAGTTCCTGGAAAAGCCAAGGGCATACCCCTAGTTCTCTATACTTCCATCTCGTTCTTAGGTGATGTAGACCCGGAGACAGGTGCCCTGTTGAAGGGTTCTAAAGCTGGAGAGCGGGTATCTAACCGTATACTGGTGTTTACAACCGAAGCTGGAAGCACTGTTGGAGCATACATCATATACAGGCTTTACAAGAGAGGTCTAGCACCTAGAGCGATGATAGCACACCAAGCTGGAAGCATTGTAGCTGCTGGCTGTGCTCTGGCTGGAATACCCTTAGTGGATAAGATCCCTTTAAGCTTATTCAGGGACATCGAGGAGTCAAAGCTAGTTGAGGTGGACTCTGGTCAGGTGACATTGTTTAAGTGAGGGGTTTAATATGCCGCTAGAGGAGGAATTTGTGAAGCTTATCAAAGATCCAGTTCACGGATATGTGCCCTTAACAGAAGCTGAGATAAGGGTGATTGATACCCAGGTGTTCCAACGGCTAAGAAGGATACAGCAGCTAGCTGGCTCAAACTATGTGTATCCTGGAGCAACGCACACGAGATTCGAGCACTCACTTGGTGTTCTACATCTAGCTGGCATAGCAGGCAAGAAACTCAGCAAGTACATGTCCGAGGACGATGTACAGCTCATAAGGCTGGCTGCTCTTCTTCACGACGTAGGTCACGGCCCGTTCTCTCACTCGTTTGAACCCTTTCTCGAGAAGAAAACTGGCCTCAACCACGAGCACATGTCTAAGATCCTAGTGGAGAAGACTGAGATAGGAGACATCCTAGAGGATTATGGCTTCTCGAAAAGCGAAGTTTCCACCTTATGTACTGGGATGTGCTCATCTAAGCCCCAGTTCATGAATCAGATAATTAGAAGCGCCATAGATGTGGATAAGTTAGACTTCGTGGTAAGAGATTCTCTCCACACGGGTGCTGGCTATGGCAGCATAGATATCTATAGGATAATCTATAACATGGATGTAATAGAGGAGGTTCTTTCTCTAGATGAGAAAGCCCTTCCAGCGCTGGAAACCTTGCTAATCGGGAGAATGGAGGCATTCCGAGCAATATATTTTCACAAGACATCGCGTGCAGTGCAGCTCATGATAAACATGGCTTTAGAGCAGGTTGAAGATGAGATCTCCAGGGAGCAGCTGCTAGACCCAAAGTTCTACTGCTCCTTAGATGACTACACGACATGGGTTCTTCTGAAAAAGCACCAGAAGGCTGGAAAGATAATAGAGAGACTTGAAGCTAGGAAGCTCCTTAAAGCTGCATATGAGAGAACCATGTTCCTGAGGGATAGATACGTGGTAACCTTGTTCAGGAGCGAAGCCGTAAGAAATAAGCTGAGAGAAGAGCTGTCAGCTGAATCTGGTGTGCCTATAGAGAGGATAATCATAGACACGCCAACTTTACCGACGGTGCCCTACCACTGGGGGCCTCCATCAGAAGATATGAGGATCCCTCTCCACCGGAGAGTAGGCGGAGAAGTTATTCAGATTGAAAGCTCAAGTATATCTGAATTAATTGACTTCATGAAGAGGTTTATGAACATAATTAGGGTTTATAGCTTTGAAGAAGATAGGGAGAAAGTTAGGAAGGCTGCGATACGGGTGCTAGGGTCTACAGACTATTCTCTGGCAGTCTCTTATTGATCCTTAAACCCTACCCGCCCATAGGTTCTCTTGAGCTTCTCCTGTATCTCTCTAAATATCTTTACTCTCAGCTTAGAGACCTCTCCTACATCTATCTCCTCTAGTTTTTCATAGCTCTTGTTTAGCTGAATAAGCCCGCTGACCTTAGCTATGTCTTCTTCTGATATTGGTAGTTCCTGTTCACCTTTACCTTGCACTATCATTCTGATGGACATCTGGGGTATTACCACCAATATTCTCTTAACAACCCCTATTCTTCGAGCATTGCTATCTATAACCTCCTTACCTATAAGCTCTCCTGGGAACTTCAGCTCAACTACCTCACATGCCTCCAATATTATCTCCTCCTCAGCCCTCTTACAATGTTGCTGATAGACTTTCTGTGACACTTGCCTTTAACATGTCAGCTAGTATTTTAACTACGAGCCTAGGCTTCATCATGCTAGTCTTTTTCGCACTATACATCAGATAGGCTCCCTTCCTGGTCTTCCTTATCCTGATAACTATCACGTCTTTCCTCGGTCTTCTCCTCTCTCCGCTAACTCTATACTTCACTTCGACAATGACATCTATTGGGAGCTGGTATGGCCTTTCTTTCTTTGCCTCCTTTTCAAGAGCCTTAATGACTCTGCTATTGAGCTTAACAAGCTTCCCGTTAAAGTATATTCTGCATGAGAAAGTTCGCGTTACCACAGCGATAGTACCTCTCCTTCGAACCAGCAGCTTCTCCTCCCTTTCAGTAAGCCTTGTAAGTGTCTTGATCACATCTTCAACTACTCCTGGGTACCTAATGTATACCCTCTTGAACTCTTTCTCGTCGAGTAGGGGGTTAAAGAACGGCATCTTGCTACCTGCTCTCTACTTTCTCCATCTCCCCCGTAACAGACTTCTTTACGTCCTCCGTCCTCTTGAGAGCATCGAGTAGGTAGATGATGCTCCTCAGCTGATCCTCGTCTAGATCTTCTTTAAGCGATCTAGCAGCCTTATCGAGCTGAACTAGT
>Ga0164311_10000236_pt1 | contig 22607 bp, 41 predicted proteins | sample GuaBasSedimGuay2_FD_121796 | JGI IMG/M metagenome (GOLD analysis project Ga0164311, IMG submission 121796) | Subseafloor sediment microbial communities from Guaymas Basin, Gulf of California, Mexico - Guay2, Core 4569-9, 9-12 cm | ecosystem: Environmental > Aquatic > Marine > Hydrothermal vents... | reverse complement strand
GGCAACACCATACCATTTGTTAGCACCCCATGGAGTACCCTGACATCAGAATCCATGGTTGGTGTTAGACTGTTAAGGTGGTCATGGAGGCCTTCCAGAGTTTTACATAGGAACAGCTCCTGTGAACCACCAATCTCTGAAAAATCATCCTCTATGCCTGCAACGAAGACTTCTTGCCCCAGATATTTGTCAATTTCTTCTCCCATATCAGATCACTGTCTCCCAAGTTTCTTAGAACAACCATAGTGTTGTTGGTGAATATACCAGTCCCACCACACAAAATAGTATTTACCACCTCATCCAATGTTTTTGTCTTGAACTCTCTTCTTGCTGTCGTGGTAAATGAAAACATTTCCCTGATTGTGACTAGGTATGTTTTTATTTCTTTATCATCAATGTCAATAGTTGATGTTACGTTTGGCATTGGTGTTAATGTGTATTCATGAGCAGCTGGACTAAGGCCGAGAAGTTGTTGCAACTCTTTTCTTACCATTACTCCTGGCGGCGTGTTAAAGTTATCCACCCACACGTTGAACGTTAATTCCCACAAGGCATATGGCCCGTTTTTTACCAGCAAAAATCTATTACCTGGTAGTAAAATCATTAATTGAATTGAGCACTGTGTATAAATATTGTTACGCCTGTACAGAGCCATGATTTTCCTCGCGTTTAAACTCCTTTAAGAATTCATCGGCACCCATCTCGAGGAACAATGTCAAGCCGGCATTGTAAAATATGTAGCCAGTTGAATCCTCTAACATCATTTCGGGATGATACTGAACGGCGAATATATTGTGCTCTGGTACCACTATTGCCTCGACTTCCTTGTCTTGGTAGTCGAAATGCTTGTCCATATAACCTATGTATTTCTTGGACAATCTTTTTGTAGACCAACCGACAATGTGTACACCAGGGCCAGTTATAATTGCCTGATGATGCAAACTATTGACCAGAATGGGATCTTCCTGTACATAGGTGCTCATAAGATGACTGCTACCCGCATGGCCATCAAGATGATGTATGAGTTTACCACCTGACATCACATTGAGAAATTGTGAGCCTCTACATATCCCAGTCATGGCGACACCATGTTTCTTACAGAGTTTGAAGACATTCGCCTCGATTTTGTCACGAAATTCATTAAAACCGCACACTTCTTTAGGTGAGAAGTCGTCGTATAATTCAGGAGTGACATCCTCTCCACCAGTGAACATCACACATCTGAAATTCCACGGTTCAGTTATGAATTCTCTCAGGTCGGTAGTTATTTCGCCGAACCCTTTAAGGGCTTTGGCGTAGCTCTCACCATTCAGCACAAGTATTTTGCTACTCATTGGCCGCACCCCCTGCTCCTGCTGGGAGTTCTGGTATAGTGTCATCATCTTTCTTTTTCTTTCCAGTATCGACAATGAATATATCAACTGCAGTGGCCCGAATGACTTGTCGTACATCACTGTTGTCAAACTTTAGAACATATGCTGGCCAATCTCCCTGAAAACCGGAGTTATAGGCGTGTCTAAAATAGGTGATAGACTCTATCGGATCGCCGTCTTCTGTGATCGTTTCACCAGCTGTGAATACAGCACCGGTATTGGTAACAATTTGTAAGATTTTCATTTAGCATTTCCTCCTATTTCCCATATGCCGGTTTCGATCTCATCCCATTCATCAGCCGCTTGATTGAAGAAATAGGCATAGACTTCCTCCATATCACCGGACTCGGTTTCGACCTCGATTATCCTTCTCTTGTACAAACTGTTGTCGGGGTCACGTTTTATATACCCCTCTATATTATCCATGACCGTCAGAACACGGTCAAATTGGTTGTACTCGTGAATTTCACCATGAACAACACCTTCACCATCTATGAGTCCTGGGAAGCGGTTATCTATGTTTATTAATTTACCAGTGGTTTTGGCCGGGGCACTATTCTTGCGAACTTTGTCCAATCCTTCTGCAAAATACCCACCGACTTTTAGTGTTCCATACACGAACACTTTCTTTACTTTATCTGACATTTATTTCACCTCTTTATCTGACATTGAACTTACAAATTGTTTAATCCATGCTTTTTTATTAGTTACACCATACTTCTGCCTCATTTCATCTGAACTACGCGCATCATCTGGTGCGTTATTTTCTTCAGCAACCATCTCTCGCGCTGCCGCCGCTATATAATTGCGATCAGGCATTGTGCTTGGGTCAACTGCTACTACCACATCTTCCGGCCATCTGCCTGTCTCAGACCACTTAACTTCCTGGTTTTCAGATTGTGCCATCTTGGCATACGCTCTATGTTTATTTTTGCGCCCCTCATCAATAATTGTCGCTGAGTTTGGTATCTTTTTCTGTTTCTTAAGTCTAGGACTCTTGGCTTTCTTTTTACGTTCGAGCCTGGCTGCCTTTCTCATGTCCAGTTTGTTAACCCAACCACGTTTCTCAAGCTTAGCCGCCCTTTCCTTTAGAGATTCGGTGTGTGGATTCTCCATACTCTTATTCAAACGAAGAACTCCAGCTTTACAATCATCATAAGCTCCTTCCACAACCTCATACACTATTCCATTCTTATCTATTACTACACCACAACAAATGATATCCACATTTCTCGGAATATATAATGCAGATTCTTTGGCCGAAGATTTAACATCGTTGGTACATATTAGCTGGGCACGAGCACCGTTAATCCCTTCATACTCAACTATAGAACTTATGACCGGCATATGTCTCTTGCCGTACTTTCCAGGCGGTTTTGCTAGCCGTGTATCAGTGCTAACTGGTTTCCATCTGACACTACTGGCAAAAGCTTGATGAACGCCGCCAAACTCATTCGGTGGTATAGATACATCAAGATCCCCTTCTAATGGCATACCAGCAAGAGCATCTCTGACAGCGCCGCCGTAAACTACAGAATTTATCGACAATAATTCAAACGCCGCATCAAACCGTTCGATTATGATTTCACTGACCCAACCTGCATCAGATATTGCCTTTTTGTAGCCTATTTTTCTAAACATTTTCTCGCCTTGTCGGTTATTATTATTGATACAACATCATCATGGGGAAAAGTAGTCTTTGCGACTTCAATAGTCGTTAACATTAACCACTCGGTACAACTCTTACCAGCTGTACCAAGTTTGTATCGGGCTTTATACGCCTTTATAAACTTGGCCAGCTGTTTGATGTTGAATGACATGCTGGAACTACTGCCCGACGACATCTGCAATTTTACTTGCCAAAGGCGCCTTATCTGGCTTGTGGTCATTTTTCTTCCTTTTTGGTGAAAAGAAATTCCTCAGAAGCTCTATATCACTGAGCTCTTCAGGATGCCATTGAACAGCAAGAACTTTACTCGGCCAGTTGTTGATTCTGAATGCCTCAACTACAATTTCCTTATCCTTTTTATCGAAGCCTCGCCGTGTCCATGCCAACACAGTGAGATCCTTCTTCAAGACTTCAGGTGCTCGGCCTTTATCGCTAAGGGCAAGACACTGGTGATGCATACTGTTTACCGGAATCCTTTTTATTCTGGATGGCTTACCATACAAACCGGCCATGTCAGCGGACACATAATGGGTTGGAATATGTCGGTCGATACTCAAGGAGCCGGTTTGGTTATGGCTGTTGACATTTTGATAGAATGTGAACCATTCGTTATACTTATCTTCTTTGATAGACAATAAGAATTCACGAATGATGAGTTGCATTCCACGACAGATACCAAAGACAGGTTTCTCAAGTGCAACGAATTCCTGTAGAATAGCTCGTTCGAATGCATCTTTCTCGGGGTCAGTGGAATAGGACATAATATTGTCTTCGTCGTAATACAGTGGATCAAGATCAATACCGCCAGGTAACAATAGGCCATCACATATTTTGGTGGATGTTGCCATGGACTCGGGGGCCACTACAATTGGTATGAAGCCTGCGTCGGCAACGTATTTGATATACGCTTGGTTAACAAAGTACTGTGTCTTACTTTTACTCGCGGTTATAGCAATTTTCTTCATGCTTTCTCCTCCAGCTCCCACTCTTTGGTTAAGTGCATATCATCGTTTTTGATTTTTGCCAGGGCCTCATTGAAGTAATGGACGGAGTCCTCACTCAAGTGTTGCATGACATACTTCTCCAGGATTTTGGTGGCTTCATCGACCAGTCCATTATTTATTACATTTTGAATTTGATTTTCTCCGATAGACGCAATCAACTCATCATGTTTACCTTCCCGAACAACCTTCAAGGCATCTTGGGTCAGACTATACATTAACATGACGGTTACAGGGCTCTTCAGCCAGTAGTTTGACAGTACCCGATATTCTACACCATATTCTGGTTTCGGCCGGTGAGAGCCGGCTTTACCATATAGCTTACGTCTACTGATTGCCTCTTTAGAACTATCCAATATAGTGGACAGTACCCCATGCATACAATCCATGGTTTTTACCATAGCAACCATGCCGGGAAATTCCAAGAGAAACTCATTACCTGAGCCTTCGACGTGGCCGACATGGATATGAGCACCACAACTCCGAAAACATTTATCTTGCACACATGGTGGTTCATTTTCCCGCATCTTCCAGGCGTCGTAATCTGGGTCACAACCGAATCTCTTGGCCTCTGGGTGATCCAGTTCTTTGGGGTCAAACACTGCTGATGGAAGAGCAGCCAGACTATGACCCGCCGGAATCTGGGTAAGCACATCCTTAAAAGTCTGTTGTATCTTTCCCACAAAATCATCCTTATCCATCGCAGGATCTGTAGCAAACTCAACAGCGACATTATCTCGTTGAATATTGCCACCATTTGGTAGTGGTGCAGGCTCTTCCTTCGTACCATTAATGTGTGGTATAGCAGAGATAAGCTGCCCACCTTCATCTTTTTTAAGGAAGAACTCTGGGTCTGTACCAATGCTGAAAGCTCTCTTTGTCATCTCTTAATCCCCCTATTTTTTTCTGGGTAAGTGCTCCTTGCACAATTCGGTAAATTTCTTTTTCCATTTTCTGTAATAGTAACCATCGTTATGAGTATAACCTGGTGAGAAATTTAACAGGCCGCCGACAACACCGACGCTCGATGGGCTGACTTTCTCCGCCCACAACTGGCCGACACCATCTTTACCAAAAAGCTCCTTATGATATTTCATGAGAATATACAGATGTTTCCTGAAAAATTTTAAATAGCAGTTGATGTCATCGTTGCCGATACTGCCACTAAACTTTTTATAAAGTCTATCAAATTCCTGTTCAACTGAATCGATCCCATCATCAATGTCAATGGGGCCGTATTCGGATAGAGTACGAAGAATGAATGTGAACGCAGACACCATTTGCGGGCACATCAACCATTCCTTGGGGCCTGTCAGCAACCACACATTATCTCGTACTTCGTGTTTGACTGTGGTGATTTTACTTTTCTCCCATCCGGCGATGTCTTCATAGATATTCATCACTGCTTTGGCGTTAAACAGTTTGGTTCTGAAGTCATCGAAGTCTCTCGGGTCTCTCGCAATAAGGACGCGGAGTTTCTCTTTGTCAAATATATCCGTGCCTGAAATAAACTCATTGTAGTTGATATCATTCATTCCAGCATGGGCGTAAGCCGTGACACGTTCGCGACAGTAAACAAATGGAGTGATTTGTTTTCTCACACCGTCTATAGGCGGTGACATCCAGGCAAATTGTGCCTTCTCATAACCGTACCCATTATTACTATCTTTTCTCCACTTTTTGACCCGAATTAACTTTTTCTTTTTCGGCATAACGTGCTCCTGTTATTTGGTTTTCTTTAATAATTTCTCTAACACATTGTTACGTTCTGGTAGTGGGCTACAACAATCAATCAGGCTTTTTATACCAGCATTGTTGTGAAACCTATCTATATTAACAGTACTATTGTTGTAGATATCATCGATACCGTCTTTACCTATCAAGTATTTCTTATAGTTCTTGGCAACCCAATCCAAGTGGCTCCACATAGAGGTGAGGTAACTAGTGTCATTGTCAGCATGCTGTGACTTGGATAATGCCTCGAGTTTGTCTCTTAGTTCCTTATTGTCTTTGAATTTTATCTCTTTGACACCTAACCTAATAAGAAATGTATACATCGATACAAGACTCGGTGAATTCATCCACACTTTAGGGCCGGTGAACATCCAGACATGTTTGTCTTTGTCTGCGTTCACTTCCTGCACCTTGGACAATCCTGCACCCATTAAACCCTCATAGTGGTTTAGTAATAGTAGGCCATTCTTCATTGCCTTTTTAAATTTAACCAGGTCGGCCTTAGTCATTCCTGCTTTAGTCACAAGCATCCTCATCTTCTTGAGGTCTGTGTGAGGATTCTTCTTCGGGTCGTAGAAGAAGCCATATATCCTGAAATCTTTGCCTGTGTGAACAGCTCTTACGGCATCGTGCAGATAATCTCTACACTTTACCCACTGATGGCATTGTTTCAGCCCCTTGGCTGGTGATGTAACAAAACTAAAGAGCATGCCAGTCTGTTGGTATATCTCATTAAGACTATTGACTTGTTTGTACCACTCTACTTTCACTGCCTTGGCCATTAATCCACTCCTCTCAAGCATCAACCGCTCTTTGGCGTCTTGCATTGTTAATCGATTTCTCGAAAGCATCTAGTTCACCTATGTTATTTATAAATCCTTCAACCAAGCCTGGCTTGATTGCTTGGATGAACTCTGTTCTATCCAACGGTCCATGTTTGCGTATATGGAATAATACATAATTCAACAGGCTGTGATTCACCGCCCATGCAAACTCCTTCTGTGATTTCGCATCCTTTGCTTTGTCCCACACTTCCTGAGTCAGTTTTCTTCTTATATCTACAACATTCTCCAAGATGTTAAGAGGGCCGTTATATCTTGGTTCAACTATAGATACAGCTTTGGCCGCCCCAGTCATGAACATAGCTATCAGTTGTTTCTTGGTGAAATCATCACCTGCATTCAGAAGTCTTCTTATCTTTTTGAATTTCGGATTCACCACTCTAACACGTTGATGGTCAATGTCCTGGATGATAAGTCCACGACGCCATGGTTCTAATTGATCCATCGCCGATAGTGCTTCCTTTCTATTACTTGCTACGAGAGATGGCGGCCTACTGAATCCCAACATATCTGCTATATCATCCACATAGACGCTGAACAATTCTCTTCCTGGCGATATTCTGCTATGCATCTTGTCTATAACCCCTAATAATATAAGCTCTTCTTTACCTCTCGGCCCACATATATGTACCTCGGGGTTCATGTATATACATACGAAACATGCATATTTGGTCGCATTTGAAAAGAAACTCTGTAACCCATCTACCTGATGCTTTTCTTTAATAAAATTTGTAACCTGTGTCCTATATGTCAATGTCTGACCTTCGGATGTGAGAGACAGTACATCACCAGCATGTATCGAACGTTTAGTTTGCATAAACCATGTACCCTTATGATTGAAGAATACTATTATTTTACCATCATAATCACGTTCAATGAACACACGCCCCCAATCCATGTCAGGTGCATCACGTTTATCGATGTTATGAATTCTGTTGAAGGATTTACTAACAATGGAGTGGTTCTTATCCAAAATAAGTCCACTACACTCATTACTTATCTTTGTGTGAAACCTTAGTTTAGAGTCACAGTTGTATAAGTACACATCATCTATCTCTTGCGCATAATTTGTGAGCTTACTGGCTAATAAATCTTTCGATATATTTATCGGATGTTGATTAAGAAGCCAGTCATTCCCCGTCTTTGTGTCATCTTTCCATCTGTCTAGAAACGATTGGATTGCTAACATTATTTCCTCTTCTTCCTCTGGGTAATCAATATACCGTTGTTGTGATCAACTTCATGTTGTATAACGAAGGCATCCGTTCCTTCAAATGTTCTGAAACAAGGCCTACCATCTTCGTTGTGGTAGTCTACAGTAACACTATAACTGCGCTCTACTTTGATTGATTTGGGCAATACCAGTGAGCCACAGTTAGATGATACTGTTCGCTTTTTATCGGAATGTTCTTTTATGAAGGGGTTGATCATGATAACGACGTGGCCTTTTGTGCTAACAAAGCCAATGATGTTGATAGGAATACCGATGTTGGCACCAGATATACCCCGAAGATTGGAGTAATCAGAGAAAGATGTAGCTAATAGCTTCTTCATGTAGTCTATGATTAGTATTACTATACCACTATACTTCTTATTTGCCTGGAACAATCGGATATTTACATTGAGAAGTTTATTACGGAGGGATTGGTTGTCCAGTTCGCTGTTCTGGACGAGGAAGTCTCTAATTGCTGAGTGTTTCGATTTGTTCGTCACTTTCGTAGTCTCCATTTCTCATTGCCCTGAAGGTTTCAAAACGGCCAACCGCTTTATATACTAGATCGGCGAACTCACCCTTTTTACCATTAACGCCGTTGTATCGCCACAACGCTTCACCAATATTTCCTTTAGATGTTTTTAGATTGTGAAGAAATACTCTAACTCCGCAGAGTATATTTGTCTCAATATCATAGAGATCCTCTTCGTTTTCGATACCAAGACTTTCTGCCCAGATGTTGGGCATAATTTGCATAAGCCCAGTCGCACCCTTCTTAGAGACAGCCATTGGATTAAACCTGGATTCTACCTCTATCATACCGACAACAAGAGAGAAATCCATTGGGTATATACCAATTGCTGAGTTTATAGAGTCGGCAATAATTGTAGCTACTTCTATCGGTATTTTAGGGTACTCTGACTCTATATAGCCGGCGAGATCAGCGCCGTTGTGCCATACTTTGTCCATCAACATGTCGTATTTGTCTTTGTATGTCAGATAGTCGGCTTCAGCTTGATTCTTTGCTTCATCAGCCAAGTTTAACCTATCCCTGAGATCGTTTATAACCACCTCATGGTTTTTGACCTCGGTATGCAGTCTGGAGGAAGCAATACCCATCACTATAACCACAACAACAGCCATAATACTGATAGCTCGCGGTATTATTATCTTCATTCTGCCAATTTTGAATTCAGACATTATTTCCCCCCTACTTTGTTTCTACCACGGTGACATTCGTTTTTCTCATCATTGGCCAGCGACCCAACTTTCATTGATTTAAATCCGGTATTATCTAGAGCGATGTTAAAATGTGGTAGACAAGAGTCCGCTAGAGCCCACCGTTTTCCAAGTCGTTTTGTCCAAGTTTTTAATCTACTCAGAAAACATTCAGCCATAGCAATCATCATAGGTTCATCAGTGGCGAGATCGGAATTATTCGGCAGCCTTATATCTCTGGCCATGGTAAAGTTTTTGGTAACAACTATTTCACATGCAAAAAGATGTATCAGGCTGTCCGAATTGACCGAGTAATAAATATGATAGGGGCATGTATCCCAAACAGACAGCTCCACCATAGTTTTGGCTACAGACTTGTCGGTTGATTTAAACAAAATAATACCAGATTTCTCTAACCTTTTCTTTGCCTCGTTGGAGATAGGTTCAAACATATTATTTCACCTTTTTACATGTGATTAAGAACTGGGTGCCGTCACCCATAATAAGTTCTAGGCCTTCTTCATTCTCATTTACTTCAGAAGCATAGATGTGATCTTTTTCGTCGTTGAACGCTCTGATTTCGAGTAATTTCTTTTTCAATCCCTCTTCGACATCAATTTCATCAAGAGGTGGTCCTTCGTCGTCATAATAATTTACTTTGGTTGACATGGTACCTTCTCCTGTTAGATCAGGGGCCCTTTTCGGGCCCCCTTGGTGAGGTGAATGTATCTACCTACAGGATGGATACGTTATCCGCTTCCATCTGATAGTAGCGCTCAGCACGGTCTGTAAACGTGCGGAGTTCTTTGGCCACTTGGTCAGGCAGCACGGTACCACCGGACGTAATGGCGGTTCTCTTTTTGATGATGACTTTATCGACAAGTGCACGTACGGCCGCAACTTTCAGTGCATCTTCACGAGTGAACGGTAGTTTTTCAAGACGCTCACCAGTTTCTTCATCGATAATACTTTGATTGTGTTGCGACCAGCCCACGAGAAGCTTGTCGCCATCTTTGAACGCAAGGAGCACACCAAACGGATGCCCTTTAGCAACATACGCTTCCTTGTACTCTCTGGCCCCTTTGTCGTCGTCGACTTTAACTGTACGTATAGCAACGGTCGGAGCCTGGCGAATATACCGGATAACATGATTTCCGGCCGAGCTGGCGATCGTTTCCGCTTTTTCTATAATATCGGTGTTGTCAGCGATACCAAGGCCGGACGGCAGCGGTGGCCCATACATTTCATAGGGCGTTTTCTTGACCGGTATCTCGATTATACTACCATCGGGCATCGTTATGGGTTTCATGTATTTTACATCATCAGCCAATTTCATTTGCGTAGACATGAGTTTTGCCTCCTTTCTATGCGGTTATAGCGTACGTATGCACGCCGGGTTAATCTCTAAACGAACTGTCTAAAACTGATACAGCGTTTGCTCTTGGATGTGATATTTTAGCAAATCTTATTGGGTCACTGCTATTCCACCTATCTTCCACAGTGTTGTCTATAGCCACTTTCAGATTGGCAAATTGTCTTGGGCTATATAATGACGACCCGCTTATATGGGACACACAGATGTTGTAGGTTGCTTCGCCACCGGAAAACATATTTATTCCTCGAAAATAATTGTGTAGTTAACTGTGTATTTATCTCTATCGACTGTGATACCAACCACTCTGGTATCGCTTAATTCGTGCAAGGCATCGTCCAATGCCTTCTGCCTAAGCTCAGCGTCAAGATGCAGCTTTGTGTCGTTTTTATCGACGTCTGAGAGACTCTCAGCTATGGATACTATCTTACATCTAACCATCTTTGCCTCCTAATCACATGAATGCCACCTGGACATTCTACAACACCACTCACCTGTGTTTTTATCCTTATATTTATACTCAGTGCGGGTACTGTAGCCATGCGGATGATACTGCCCCAGATAATTTTCCTGTTTGGCATCAACCTCGGTTTTAGTACCATAGAAGATAGCGTAGCACTCAGCGTCTGTATTGCCGTATGAAATGATGTCTCTACCCACTATTTTCACCTGATTTTAAGAGCCTGTAAACCTTTCCGCCGATTTTCTTCTTGTCAACACCAGCAAAGAGTTCGATGATTTCGTTTTTGCTAAGTTCAACGCGTTCACCTGTGAGTACTTCAACTACACGAGCGCAAATTTCGTCCCTAAGTTCTTTATTCATCTCATTCCAGTTGATACAATGAAACAAACACAGTCTGTCGCGTTCCTCTTTGGGAACTTCAACGCCCATGACTTTGGCCTGTTTGTCGAAATCACAGATGCTAAAATGCCCGCCAACAGCGAACATCTTATGGAGTGACTGCATTACTGCAGCTTTGCCGAAATCCCCATCAGTCATCCGTTTCTCTTTTTTGCTGAACATGTTATACCCTCCTTTCTATTTTATTCGTTACAACTTGTTTCAAATAGTCGAGGAATCCATCATCGGTACACATACCTTTACCAGGACTATCACTGATTTTGGCTGTTGGAAGACCATTCAATTCAGTATTTTTGATAACAATTTGCGGAGCTAAGAACCCGCAGTCATTGGTCAAATGAGTTCCAATACCATAACCCGTGTTGATGTGGTTTTGAAACTTCAGAAACAATTCAACAGCTAATTGAAAGGTTAGACCATCACTGAATACTGCAGTTTTAGTTTTGGGGTCAATTCTAAGATGTCGATAATGATCTATCAACTTCTCACCCCATCGCACGGGATCTCCCGAATCGTGCCGACAACCATCAAACAACAAGGCAAAATATCTATCGAAATCGACCAAGAACGCCTCGAATCCTAATGTGTCTGATAAAGCTATTCCCAACTCACCTCGATACTCATCTGCCCATGCTTGAAGGGCTGCCGATTGGCTGTCAACCAATCTGGGCCCTAACTGTTGATGAATTTGAATCCAGAGATGTGCCATGGTACCGATATAACTAATCCCGAACTGCTTAGCGAAGAACACGTTGGAAGTACCTGCAAAGCGCTGCGGACATCTATCCAATATTCTTCCAATGGTGTTGTCATGCCAATCGAACCCAGCTCTACGTCTGGTGCCGAAATCACTGAACATGAAGGCCATGTCTCGGTGCAAACTGGAGTCGAGGTAGTCTAATTTCTCAATCAGACGCTTCTTCCCTTCTTGTTGCCAGTTGAAAGTTACCTCACCGCAGTGGTTGGTATAGAGTTCACTCACGTTGGCTAGGACCGGTACCTCGAAGCATATCAGGTTTAGCAATGGCCCTTGGAGATCAATTGCGAGTTTATTTTCCTTCGCATAAATATGTATATGACCACGATTGAGTTTGAACAACCGAAGATATTCTATGAAATCAGGTTTCATAAATGGTATCTCTGAGAGATACAGCAACTCATCGGTACGTAGTTGCAGTTCACATAATGCATCTACTCGTGCTTTCAGACGGCCGATGAAATCATTCAAACTGATTTTGAAGTTCATTTCATCCCAGTTGCGCCATCTAAACTCAAATTTCGCCTGTGCGGCTGTGTATCTATGAAAAATAGCCTGCATCATGGTGAAAATGTAGAAATCAGTGTCCAAAAGACTCTTATGCATTTCATCCCCCTATGATATCGGCGCCATAAAGGTTTTTCATCCTCACAAGCGCCTGTTCATGAGCATTTGGGTCAAAATCAGCAACGCCCTTCACATTCACGATAGTTTTGCAGTCACGATTGGCCAGACCCCCAACTGTGTCCATTACGCAGATACTGGTGCATACGCCGCATACCTCGTATTCTGGATTGAGGTGTTCTCTGAGTAATATAATTTTATCTAGTGGTGTGTCATAAAAACCACTGTATCTGGTTTTATCTATGACGAGTTCACTTTTGGATTCGGCCGCTTGGAGCGGATTAAGTTCATCGATTATTCTAGCGCCCCAGGTGTTCTTGATAGCATGTGGCGGAAAACGATCGAATTCCTTATCATCTTTATCATGGGCATCACACAGCCAGATGATTGTGTTATTGCTCTCCCGATATTCTGCAACTCTTTCCACAATGTGTGGAATTATTGGCCGGGCGTAGTATTCGTCAGTTACGATAGACTTTGCTAAAGCACCACCACCAATAAGGTCAGTTTCTGCTCGGCAAAAGTCATTCAACATGTCTACGACTATTAATATTTTACTCATTAGATTCCTCCGTAAGAAAAGATTTTAGTCAGAAAATATCTCACTGCAGGTGTGTAGGTTATGTATTGCGTCTTGATGTCCCGAAAATACTTTTCGTAGATATCAGAGTCATCAATCATGATGTCTACACCAGCCGTCGCACATAACATAGCCTTTGTTGGATTCCACACTGCAGGGTCCATCATTGGTTGGGACTTACGACCATCAAGATATTGAATAGGGGTACCAATTGCTTTCTGATAAGTAGTAATGGATAATACATTGGTATAGAGTCTACCACCATCATTCTCCATACCGTTTTCCGTCATTTCTGCACGAAGTTCATCGCCGTCCTCACGACCTGTCACTATATAGACCTCATTCCCCTCTCCTATCATAAAAGCAGATAGTCCAGAGAAAAACGACGGATCAACAGTGATGACGCCATGCAGATCTAACCCTAATCTTATCATATTGCCCTCGCTCGTTTATTGAATGATTTTATATATCCTATTACGTCTAAGTATATGTGAAATGACAGGAATGATATGAACGGAATGGTATTATACTCATCCCATGGTATTGTGAAGAACATATACCATGCCAGAGCATTGGTTTGGAAGCGCATATTGTGAATTGGAGATAACATATCTACTCCTTATCATAACTCGATATAACTACGTTACAAGTCTTACACTTTACAATGATAGTGTAGTCTTTGTTAACTACACAAACAATTTTGTGGCCCACGTGTCTGCGAAGAGATTTATATTTTGCTTTCCTCTCCTTATGCTCTTTATCCATACGTTCGTGTGCAAGACCATCAACAAAACTCATATATACCTCCTAATAACGGCTTTTGAAATGACGATCGCCCAGTAGCATATCTGAGATGGATACCGCTCTCTGGAGTCTTGTTGCATAATCAGGATCAGCAATCTCGATGATTTTATCCTTGAATCCTCTATCATAATACATATAGAGTAACTTTTTATGTAAGCGACAACGCAGTCCATCTCCACCCTTAGACCGAAGTCCATCAGGTACCCATTTTACCGTAGGGGCTAATAATAAAACCACGTCGTATTTTTGTGGGTCAACATACGCCTCTAATTTCGGGTTTGGTTGCCCCATGTACAATTCACAGTAGTATTGTGTAATTACCGCATCAGAATCGAAGAATGTGATTCTATTCGCGCCTCTGAGTGCTTTTTCATCCCATCGGCGTTGTTTTTCGGCGATTCTTTCGAAGTCCTCAATGGAGAACAAATCTTCGTTACCTCCCAAACAATCTCTGGAGTAGTATCTACCATATTCTTCTGACCAAGAGGTGTGAAATATTTTACCCAGGTATTTAACAAGCGTGGTCTTTCCGCAACTCTCTGTGCCAGCGACAAGAATCCTTCGGGCAAAGAAAGGTCTTGCTGTTCCTAAAATATAGTCCCAATGTTTGAGGTAATCATTCCTGACTTCAGTACCGCTTACAGGATAACGGCTTCTGGCGTAGTCATAAACTTCGTACTTAACACCAGGCATATTTTTCATGTAGGTGTGTTCGTATTCTTGTTCTCCGCCGAAAATTATTTCCAGGTCTGGAATCAGGTCTAAAAGCATTTTACACCACTGAACACTTCCATCTGGGTATGCTGGGATGCCTGTCTCATCCAGTTGCACAACCTTAATGTGGCTGACGTTCTGTAGCTCCATAGACAGCCATAGAGCACGTGTTTTTAGGGGTATGTAGGGTAGGTTATCTTTTCTGCACTTTTCAAGTGATAAATCTTCGTTATCCGACACAACTACGTATAATAACTCGCATTTTGTGGCGGCTTGTATGATCTGGTACAAATGCCCTCTATGAGCTGGAAAAAACTTGCCAGGGACAGCACCAATTTTATACATGGCTTCTCCTTTTATACATATGGAAACGAGAGGTTACATGGGTTGCAAACTGCGTCTAGTAGATGGCCACAATCCTTAATAGAAAGATTACCGCCGCATTTCGGACAGATTTTTGCATTTACGCAGCGGTTTTCATATTCACGTTCTTCCACTTTTGCCAGGATTTCTTCCTTGGTCATGGCGTTATTCCTCCTCCAGTTCGAATTCTCGTACATAATATTTCAGGCCTAAGAGTCTACGACGCAGCCAGTGAATTTTAGCTGTCGTCTTTTCGGCAATACGTTGCGCTTTGTTTTTGTCTGTATATAAAGTTCCATATACATAATGTGAGCTGCTACCATTCCAAACTACGCCGTAGACTTTCTTCATGATATATTACCTTATTTAAAGTTAAGAAATTGGGTGTGTGGTTGCTTCTACGAATTGTGTGTGAATAAAATCACCATTGTTTGGCGATGTAAACATGTATATCCAACCACCCGGCACTCTGTGAATCTCTTTAACGCTCCCAGGCATATGAGCATTAATACTGCTAAGTGTGGCGCCTATAGTCATCTCACCCAACACTTCATCTGTGACTTGATATTTTTCTAAATCAGCCATATCAAACCTCCTATTTAACAAGTTTGGCCAGCTTTTCATTGGCCTTCTTTTTGGTATAAGGGGTCAGATTGCGAATGAACTCGTCCTGCTGCTCTCTGTACATCTTAATCCACATGATAAACCCGTATATGGCGTTAATTAAGTAGGCAGACCACATTACCAATAGAGCAACATCCCTACCGCCGTTTTCGCCGATAACTATCCACCATATAGCGATTGATGCAACATCGACGATAATCCAGAGCACCCACTGCTCCATAAAACGCCAAGCCATGAGAATCATCGCGATGATGGATAGAACTGTAGAAGTTGAGTCTAACCAGGGTAGTGGATCGCCCATATCTCTGAGAACGTTTGCATAAGCCATAATCGCTATTAGTGATACAAAGAACCATATAACCCGTTGCCATGTTGATAGAAACTCAATCTTAACTTTATCCACCACGTCTGGGTCTTTGTTTTTCATCCAAATGTATAAACCGACGAACTGCATTGGTAGGAAATAGCCAGCATTGAGCATAACTTCACCATATAATTGATATCCGTAGGCGATATATGCATAACCGACAACATTGATAATACCGACATAATAATTGAAAATACGTCCCTTTGCCACCAATATTACACACCAGAGACCCGTTAAACAAGTTATGATGCTGAGTGCTGTGTTCCAATCACCCGCTCCCCATTGAACGCCCAACCAGATGGCTACGATTGTTGCGGTTAAAGTCCATGTCCAATCCCAAAGATTCCAATCCTCGAAATATCTTGACAAATAATCAAACATACATCCCCCTTTAATGCTGGTCGGAGTGGTTGGATTTGAACCAACGGTTTGATGCTCCCAAAGCACCCGTGATAGACCCGGCTTCACTACACTCCGATAATCAATTAGTCATCTGCTTTAAGCGTCAGAATAGGTCTGACACGATCCACAATTTCTGCAGTTGGTGCTATAGAATCTTCTATAAATTTAGGATCCTTGTAGGCCTCCTTGACTTCATCCATTGGTACGATACTTATGTGAGACCCTTTGCTTTTCATCCTCTCCTTAATTACATCCATATCAATTTTACCAGATCGTTTTATTTCTTTCCTTCCGAACAATCTTCCTGCGCCATGTGGTGCTGAGAAATTCCATTCTGGATTACTTTTACCTTCACACACCAACAATCCGTCTTCCATGTTGAACGGTATAATCATCTTCTGTCCATTATACGAAGAAACGGCACCTTTTCTGATTATTAAGTCCTTGAAGTTTACATAATTGTGTACCGTGTGTATAGCCTCTTTCAACAATGCTACTGGTTGATTGAGTACTTCCAGAATAGATGACATCATTACCAATACATTCTCATATGCGTATGATTGACAGAAATACATTTCGTATAAATATGAGAGCATATTATCACCTTCCAGATACTCTAATCCGGTAGGTGTGGGTGGATTCTTTGCTGCCTTAATCAAAGTGTTCCATTTTTCTGGAGGATTATTGTCCTTTATTTCTTTGATTGTGTTTTCAAAGTCCACTCTATATCTCTTTACAAGTTGTTCCTTTGCGACCTTTTGCCAGTAGTTTGCCACCTTAAGGCCCAAATTCCTTGAGCCAGCATGAACTGTGACCACAGTTTTGTTCTTTTTACTGGATTCTCCGAATTCAATGAAGTGATTACCTCCACCTAAGCTACCAATAGAATTAACAGCTGTTACCGGTTTGCAGTTGACTCGTTCACAAAGTTCATAAAACCATTTTGAGTTATAATCGGCATATTGTCTCTCTATACCGAGGTGTTTGTTAAAATTAACCATATCTTGACGCATTGAAGAGGAAAATATGATCCATGGGAACTGTCTATCAAAATCGAGTTTTGCCTCTTTGTTGTACTCTCGAGCCATCGGGATAGTCTTCCTTATCTTCCTACCCAACGACAACCACGCGGATTCATCAATGTCGAATAATTTGTTTAGATATACCAAGAGCATGTTACAACCAATATCCACCCCGACAATATTCGGGATAATTTTGTCTGTTAGTTTCATTGTGAAGCCAATGACAGCTCCTTTACCATAATGGTAATCTGGCATGATGATAGAATCGTTAGTAAATACATGACAATTTACAAAGTTGAGAATCTGCTTGTATTCCATCTCATCAATCGTATCTTCATCTGTCATAACATGTGCGGACGAGTATTTACCTTTAATTGTATACACATTCGACTCCTTATTATAACTCGTTGTATGGGTTTTGAAGAGCGAAAATTGCCTGGTTAATGCCACAGACTGCATCATGCAAATGGCTCTGAACGGCTTCTCTTCGTTTTCCCCTAATCTGATATATTTCATTCAATCTTGCTGAGGCATCATATATTGCCGATTTCTTAATTTCTAATTCGGCCCTGAACTCAGTGTTTGGGTCGTTTACACCAATATCTTCATGATATAACATTTTATCTCCTTATCTGTTACGAATTTGTCTGATGTAAGTACCGGCTATGTCATCCAGGTCAAATTCACAATATGTTAATTGTGAAATCCCATTTTGGCCAGGCTGAATCGAAATTGAGCCTTCTGTGAGTGACCCCATATCCGTTCCAGTCATATAATGACTTTCATGAATGTGTCCATGTAAAGTAAGTTTTGGAGCGTTCTTCAAAATATATTCAGTTATAGCTCTGGAACCAACTTCACGCATGTCGGAACATACGTCCAGCCCCAACATCCTTGGTGGGCTATGTGCTAACAACACATCAGGAATGCCAAGTGTGCTCAGAGCGGTGTTAAGGCTGGTATGACTATCCAAATAGCTTTGGAAGTTGGCTATTTTTTCATAACCGTCTTTAGTGGATAATATAGGCTCCCCGTATTGAAAGGTATCCATATCGTAATGATCGTCTTCACTGTGGTCAGCTCTAACCCAATCTTTTATTCTGAAAGGATAATCTGGTACATAATGCATACCAGCAAAAGTGACTCCATTTATTTTGAATGAGCGCATGTGACTGTAGTAAACAGAACCATCGCAGCGCATGTCGATTAAATCTCGGAAGGTCTTATACAATGCTTTATGATCATCATTACCGAAATCTATAATAATAGGTTGCTGTATCGAATCAAAGAATCTCGGTAAGTACTTGGTCAAAAAGCCAAACTGCTGTTTGTGGACATTCTGCTGGTTTTTAGGCAATATATCAGCGCCAACGATCAATAAATCAACATCTTTAGACCATCCGGCGGCACACCTATCAACAATTCGTTCGAATTTCCACTTTATACCATGTAAATCAGTTACATACAATATTCTCATTTATTTACCTCTACTTCATCAGCACAAGGAACACATGCTGACAGGATTGGTTTTTGGCAATTGGTGTAAATAAGCCAGAATTCATCCCCCTTAGGAATTTCATTTCCGCAGATATCACACCATTTATCACTAAGTTTTTCCTTGGTCTTCCTTTTGCTGTACACTTCCAGCTCAAATTTGGTCATGGATTCCACCTTTTTTGCCATGCTTTGAGAGGACGCCGGCATATAGGGCATACTATCTTTTTACCTTTGATTCTATCACTCGCTAAAGCGAATTCTACATTGCATTTCTTACAATGGAATAGGTCCTCATCTTCCTTATGTGAAAGGTCTGCATTAGACCAATCATCATCTCTATGGTGACCAAGTAATCCACCCATTTTATCCCCCTATGGCCATCGATATGTTATCACCATACCATATTTGTTTCGTTACGCCGAAAGTTTTTGCTAATCTTCTCTTGCTTGCCTTGTTAAATCTTGGTGATCCGTTAAAGAAATTGATCTTGTTTTCTATACAGAAGTCTGCTACAATATCTGAAAGATGGAATGCCCTTTTGAAGTCTTTTGCTGGTGCGTTATCAAGTATACCGAAGTTTATTTGTCTTATAAACCTAAATTCCTCCAACGTGCTACATAATTGCTCATCAGTGACAGATAAGTCAAATGGTTGAAATGACACTATAGTATAAATACCGTTGCCGGTGGCCTCTCTCAAACTTTTTATGTTGCCAACTGATCTTGTTTTGTTTAATCTTTCAATGGTATCTATTGTTATGCCAATGGCATTATTTGGAAACTTATTTATCCAATTTGGAATGACTCCTTTGGTCAACAATCTTGTGTTGAGTCCCAACATATTATTTAATATATCTAATGATTTACGCACCACCTTTTCGGAGGTGTAAGACTGAAATGGATCTGATGTGCTGCAAACAAAAATAAAATCCAACATCATTGGAGGTTTTTTATTCAACAATTCAAATTCTTTTAATGTATCTTCAACATCCACCTGGATTATTTTAGGATTAATCCAATCATCCCAATTGTTAATGTCATTTGAGCAAGCGAAGGCATTGCAGTATGGGCATCCGAATGCACACCCTTCTATAGGTTCAAAAGTGTACCTTGTTTGTGGTCTATCCAAATAAAAATGTTTATTCATTTATCACACTACACTTTCGAAATCTGGTTTCGGATCTACCTTGAAGCGTTTTGCTGATAACTCTAACCCCTCCATCATTGCTTTAATAATCCTGTGCCTACCATCCATCGGATAACCATCAGATCTAAGTATAATTGGAATGGAACAATCAGCAACTTGAACTCGCTTGTAGTGGACTATGAAGTCTCTAACATTTCTAATCTTCCAGCGAAGTACCTCTTCAAGTAATTCATCCTGAACTGGAAACGGCTCTGCTGGGATTGCTTCAGCGGCTTTTATCAGTGTGTCACTCCTCCATACATTTCCATGTTCATCCACAAAACAATGTCTGAGTCCCATTTCGCTCTCCTTAATCGTCTTCTGGAATTCTTTTGACGCCATGTATATATAAACGGTCATCCGCTCGTGCAGGAGAAATAAAATGAAACTCATGTAATCCTGCAGGAGTGCATAAGACCACCTCATCAAAATATTCAAGAGCATCATTAATTGCTTTGATATGTTTCTTGGTTACAGCTGGATCTTTTAGCTCCATGATGTTACTCCTTAGCTTGCTCCCCAACCTGGGATTGAACCAGGGGCCTTTCGGTTAACAGCCGAACGCTCTGCCATCTGAGCTACTGGGGAATAGAAGACCCCTCTCGGGGCCTTCGTAGTTATTATTTCTATTTAGTAACGTCAATGACGGGCTGCGGTGCTTGGCCACCTGATGTTAACCATACATTGAATTTGGCAGTACCAGCATCTTCTGCTTTCTCAAGAATATCCAGTTGTCTGCTACGAAGATACTGATCGGGCGTCATTCCCATCTTGGCCATGTACGCATTGTCAGCAATAGCTGAAGATTCTTCAGCTTCCTTACGAGCATCTTCTGCCAATTTCCTGGCATCCTGTGTCTTCTTTCTCTGTTTCTGAGCGGCTGTTCTAGCAGCTTCTGTTAGAAGCTGTTCAGGTGGTACCACATGACCAATTTGTACCTGCTCCAATACCACATTCAGGCCGACATCTTTCAGGAATTCATTTCCTGCGATGAGGATGTTGGTTTGAGAGCCCTCAATAACCGCTTTGTCTGTACGAAGGCCGACCGATGTTCTGCCTCTGGCTTCATTACGAGTGATAGTCCGAAATTTGGCACGAACCTTACTTTTATACCAACCGCTACCGAAACCGGAATGAATGCCGGGAGTTTTACCGGCGACTTGTCTAAACACGAATGTAGTACCAAAATCGATGGGAACATTGTCACTGGCTGTGATATCATTAAACTGTTCCTTCTCCATGAAGGGTTTAATGTTGTATCCAAAGGTTGTGGAAGACGGCCAGATAAAATGTCTACCAGTTGGAAACGGTTCAGGATTGGTTCCACCCTTTCCGAGGAAGTAGGGCTGCCGTACCTCAACCATTTCAGCCCCAGCTTCGATGCTTACCAGATTAAAGAAATAAAATCCGAGAAAAATGATGCCTAGTGATACCAATACTATGATACCTGTTAATGTTTTTCCGTTCATTGTACGACCTCCTTGTTAAGGGTTAATTGCAATGGAGCTGCTGGAGGGCATCGAACCCCCGACCTGAGCTTTACAAGAGCCCTGCTCTACCATCTGAGCTACAGCAGCTGTCATATATCCTCATTCTACCTACTGAGCTACGGTGGCTTGTTTTTCTGATATCTGTTTCAAAATTGCAGCTGCCGCAAAATCTGTTCTGTGCGACGGTGGAATGTCGCAATAATCGAAGAAGTCATCCCAAGTTGGCTGAGGAATGCCTATAATCGGGGCTATATCCAAGAATTCCATATACTTTTCCGGTAAATCCATTTTATTTTCTCTTCCCCTCTCTTTTTGCTAGAGCTTTTTTGGCATTTCTGGTCAAAATGAATTCACACTCTTCGATGCCCACAACTGCTGATAAGATATGGGAAATATCTCGTGGATTGTACCCCTTCTCTATATATTTTTTAAACAGCGGCCGTATAATTTTCGACGCTTCTGAATCAAGTGTTTTTGCATCCCCATTATATGTATCATATTCTTCAGTAAATAGTCTCATGTTAAAAATCATCCTTTAGAGTTTTGTGCTCATTCCAAATGCTTTGACAATTGCCTGAGGCAGGTTCTTCTGCTAAAGATAGCTCATTGTCCTTGTAGCTATTACTATGACCATTGTTCCAATCTACATGACAGCTGTGGCCTCCGGCATCCACCATGACGCCTTTGCAAGCATATCTCGTACCCTGCATTGGGTTTGCCCGGCCAATGTCGTAAGACGGGTCTGGTTTTGTTAACACAACCACCATACCAGCTTTCCAGTTATATCGATTTAATAATGTCATATTATCTTCCCTGGCGCGCCTAGCAGGATTCGAACCTGCGACCGCGAAATTAGAAGTTTCGTACTCTATCCAGGCTGAGTTATAGGCGCGT
>Ga0164311_10000235_pt1 | contig 22650 bp, 25 predicted proteins | sample GuaBasSedimGuay2_FD_121796 | JGI IMG/M metagenome (GOLD analysis project Ga0164311, IMG submission 121796) | Subseafloor sediment microbial communities from Guaymas Basin, Gulf of California, Mexico - Guay2, Core 4569-9, 9-12 cm | ecosystem: Environmental > Aquatic > Marine > Hydrothermal vents... | reverse complement strand
TGTATGTCTATCTGCGAAGAAACCACATTGGATATGAGTTCACCACTTTCAGAGATGAATGCAATACAGGTATCGTCACAAGAGGTATCTATGCCGAGGATATTGTAGTTTTTCATTTTAATGTTAATATTACCGGTTTAAGTATAATAATATACTGAATTTTCTGATAACAGGAATAATAAAAGGGAAACAATTTATTCCCCTTTTAAAGCTCCGTTAACACAAATGTTATTTGCTATTATTTTGCCGTTCTATCCTCCCAAATAATCATATGCCAGTATCCATCATCCTTCAATTCAAACTTAAAATTACATAGACCCTCTGCAAAATAGCCGAAATTGGGTGTTACCATAACGAGAAGGTTTATTTGGACATCTTTAATTGTGAAGATTGTATTATCGTCGGTATAATCACCAGAACTATAGAAATTATCCTCATTTGTATAAGGAAATTCTAATTTTATGCTATATGCATTTTCAAACATATTCTGTGTTGCCTGCCAGTCCTCTTCATAATTCCACGATGTCGGTATGATATACTCATCCCCTTCTTCTCCAACCTTTTTACCAACATCTTTGGGGTCAAAGTAGAAGTAATAATCGTCCCACAGTATATCTTTGTATTTGTTTATGATATCTACATCTTTATGGTGATTGTAACAGTATGAAAGATTGGTCAGGCAATAATAGGGTTCTGTCTGGGCTTTGTGTTCACCTGTATCTATATCTCCCGGGTCCCGGAAACAATTTATACTGAATATCGTAGAAACTATTAATATTGGTAGAATGATTGCTCTTATATATCTCATATTATACCTCCCAAACCATTATAATTCTACCATAATCCTTCTTCTTGTCAATTACTAATTAGGCGTTTATACCACTATGGATTTATCTGAGATATTATCAAATCCGCAGTCGCCAGGTTGGTGGCAAGCGGTATGTTGTGAACATCGCAGACACGCATCAGGGTGTTAATATCCGGGTCGTGCGGGTGCTTGCCCAGTGGGTCCCTCAAAAATATCACCGCATCCACCTCTCCCTGCGCCACCATCGCCGCCACCTGCACATCACCACCATAGGGACCCGATAGAAGCGTCTCCACCTCAAGCCCCGTCTTCTCGGTTATGAGATTGGCAGTTGACTTGGTTCCCACAAGTTTGAAGTTCATTAGTTTGCCCCGATTGAAGTTCGCCCACACCACTATGTCGGTCTTCTTCCTGTCATGAGCCACAAGCGCAAGACACTTCTTTTTCTTCTCCGCCATACTCTCTCCTACAGTTCAGAAGGATTTTAGCAAAACCTGACCTGCTGTCAAATCAAATTATCCCAACCGGTGTTATCCAGCCCTTTTCTTTCTCCTCAATTACTCATATATGCAACAACTATGTTTTTTTTGTCGCGCTCACATTCCTCATCTTCCATATCACTATGCTCATACCACCGAATGCGACCAGAACAATGGTGAGGAATTGTAATTACAGCATTCTATTTCCCATTCTATAACATAGGTTCACCATAATCTCCATTTTTTTCTTATCATATCAGGTATATGACGGTTGGTTTTAGAGTAATATCAGAGGATAAGAAAACCTCCGCCAGGGTTTCAGAACTCAGGGTGGGTGACAAGGTTATCACCACCCCCGCCTTTATGCCCGTTGGCACGCAGGCATCGGTTAAGGGGCAGACACCCGCCGAGGTCAAAGAAGCGGGGCATAAGATAATCTGCATGAATGCATACCACCTGATGTTGCGACCCGGTGTGGATACAATCAAGATGCTGGGTGGACTCCACCTGTTCATGGGCTGGGGGGGGATGATATTGACAGATTCAGGTGGTTTCCAGGTGTATAGCATGGCACCCATAAGTGAGATTACCGAAGAGGGGGTGAAGTTTACCAGCCATATAGATGGAGGTGAGGTCTTTCTCACCCCGGAGTTGTCGGTAAGGGTGCAGGAAGAGATGGGCACCGACATAGCCATGTCGCTTGATGTATGCCCCGCCTACACTGAGAACAGGTCGGAGATTGAGAGGGCATGCGAACTCACTCACGGGTGGGCAGAGAGATGCTTGGCTACAAAGTCAAATGATTCAATGGCTTTGTTCGGCATAATACAGGGTGGTGTCTTAATGGATTTGAGGGAGCAAAGTGCTAATGTAATCACCTCTATGGATTTTGACGGCTATGCACTGGGCGGGCTTTCGGTAGGTGAACCATTAGACAGGCGAACGGAGGTGGCTGATGCGATGTCGGCTCACCTTCCAGCAGATAAGCCAAGATATATTATGGGTGTGGGCTTTCCTGATGAGATTCTGAGGTTTGTTTCTATGGGATATGACCTTTTTGACTGCGTTCTACCAACAAGATGTGGAAGAAATGCTCTCGCCTTTACCAGAAAGGGGCTTCTGAACCTGAGGAAGAGCGAATATAGATATGATACATTGCCGATTGAGGATGATTGTAAATGCCCCGCCTGTAGTAATTTCTCCAGAGGTTATATAGCACATTTATTTAGAGCGGGGGAAATGCTTGCGCCCCGCCTTACAAGTTTGCATAATCTATACCATTATGGCTGGTTGTTTGATAGAATAAGGGAAAGTATTTGCAACAACAACTTTCTTAACTTCAGGGATGAGTTTTTGAGGAATTATAAAAGATAATATTACTAAGGAGGATTTATATGTTTGTATCTACTGCTTATGCGATGTCTTCAGGTGGTGGAGGAGGCGGAGGTAGTATGCTTGACTTCCTGCTCCCCTTCATAATCATTATAGCAATATTCTATCTGCTGATTATTATGCCCCAGAGGAGGCAGGCGAAGAAGCGCCAGGAGATGCTTGAAGCCATGCGGAAGGGCGACACGGTGGTGACCACAGGAGGCATAAGAGGCAAGGTAGTTGGTTTCTCTGACAGCGGAAAGATAGTGCGCATAGAGATAGCAAAGGGAGTTGAAGTAGATGTTGTCAGGTCTAGGATAGATGCGGTGGGAAAACTACCGGATGCGGAGCAGGGAAAATAATACGGGTATGACAGGACTATTGTGAACTTAATGTCAAATTTTTTTGATTTGAGATGGTGGAAACAAGTAAGAAGATGGTGGACGAGGAGACAATAAACGATAAGATTGCAGAAGGCGAATCAATTGAGGAGGAGTTGAGGGCGCTCTTTCCAAGGCGTGAGGGCGTGGTGAGCTTGAGTGACTTTATGGAACACGAGGGGGTGAAACTGCTATTGACCCGCTCTAATGAGGTGCTTGGATTTCTTGGCTATACAGAGCACGGCTTCAGGCATGCTTCAATCGTCGCATATCGTGCCTGGTATATACTTAAGAAGTTGCTTTATGATGACAGAATGTGCGAACTTGCGGCTATCAGTGGCTATCTGCACGATATAGGCAATGTGATAAACAGGCATTTTCACGAGATGCATTCGGTCTTCCTGGCGGATACCACAATGAGGGATTTGGGTATGCCTATTAATGAGCGTATTGAGGTGATGATAGCCATTGGCAACCACGACGAGATAACCGGCGAGCCAGTAACTCCCATAGGTGCGGCGGTAATCATTGCGGACAAGAGCGATGTCCACCGCTCAAGAGTTAGAACCCCCCAGAATATCTACGAAGATATACACGACAGGGTTAATTATGCAGCCATTGATAGCGAACTTGAGGTATCAGAGAAGAGGGATGAGATTACATTGAAGATAGAGATAGACACAGAAATTTCAAAGGTGATGGAGTATTTTGAGATATTTACCGAGCGAATGAAGTTATGCAGGCGCGCTGCACATCGTCTGGGGATAAACTTCAGGATAAACATAAACGACATTGAAATATTGTAGATAAGAGTGGAAATGCCGGGGAGGGGACTTGAACCCCTACAGGAGAATATCCCACATGGCCCTCAACCATGCGCGTCTGCCAGTTCCGCCACCCCGGCTTGGTAATAATCTATCATAGCATAATGTCTCAGGTCAACTTTGATTTTTATAGATGTAAACAAGAAGGGCGGGCGGTTAAATTTGCCTGCCCCGGATTATAGAAACCTAACCTCTTCTATGGAGTAAACTCATCTGGTACCTTCACCTTGAATAACAAACCTCCTCTGCCCTGTGAATGAAATACTATCCATTCTCCATCGGGAGACCAGTCGGGTTCACAGTCACCATATGTATCTGAGTATTTATCCTCTACATATGTTATCTTCTCTGCATCGCCACCTAAATAAGGTATTATGTATAGTTCAGTTTTACCATAGTTGTCTGGGCTTGCATAACATACCCAAAGACCGTCGGGTGATACACATGGTGTTGTCTCGTATCTTCCTTTTGGTTCTGTGATATTCCACTTTTTTGTTCCATCAACCATCTGAGCAGATATATATGAATCCGAGGGATATGACCCCTCAACATATACAATCCACTCTCCATCGGGGGACCAGTCGGGATACCCAATCCAGTCAGCATCTGGACCGAGACGCTCAAGGTCCTCTCCATCGGGTCTCATCTTCCAGAGAGCATCTTTACCAGTTTCAGGGTCTGTTCTAACAAATGCAATCCACTCACCATCGGGCGACCAATCAGGGTGGAAGTTGGAGAAGCCCTCACCCTCAATCGGGACTTTCTCAGGAAGACCACCTTCTGAAGGCATTATATATATGTCACACAAATCGTGATATTCAGGAGTAGAAGCACTGAAGACAATCTTATCGCCTGAAGGGCTTATAGATGGTGGTGATATACCTACGAGGGACCTGTATCCCATATCAAGAACTGTTAAGTTATCACCATTTTCATCTATGGTGAATATACCATAAAAATCGTTGTGGTATAATGTACATATTCCAGAAAAACCAACTGTGTTATTGTCAAACCAGGAGGGATTTTTTCCATCTACCCCTTCTGAATAATCAAGTAAAGTTATAACCTCCGGGTAATCATTATTATCTTCTCCGCAGAAGATGAAAAGAAGTAATGGTAGAAGAATCAGAATATATGAAAAATATCTTATTGTTCTCATCTCTCAATCACCACCTTACTTATCTTATTTTAATATTAAATAATTATTATTACCTGTCAATGAATATTTTTATGTGCTTATAATTATCTATGAATTGGTAATAATGGGAGATGAGGGGAGTTGTTCATATCTATTCAAAAATGGTAAAGGGTAGTTTTGCAGTTTTACGAGCCGGGGGCAAGCAGATAGGGCAGGTTGCCCTCAATTGACTGAAATAGAGCAATAGCCACTACCACTAAAATCAGCATCAACGCCATTACAGGAACAAGAGCAAAAGCCGCCGCCCTAAGCGGACCCATCCGGTGTATTCTGGCAAATCCCCTGGAATACAATATAAGAGTATAAAAGATGGATAGAAAACCACCAATCCATGGTATGAATATTAATAGATTGGCGGCGGAACTATAACCGATTACCTTGAGTGTCCCGGTGAAACTGCCATCTCCACCGAATGGTTTTGACAACAGGTGGTATATTAAACTAAGGATGTATAAACTTGCTACTGCAATGAGAGGTGATACGAGAATGAGAGACAGGTTTATGTATGGCATTACCTTTTCTGCCAGCTCTGCACCCAGGAACAGATTGAAATAATCCGCAGAACCACCATATATCACCACCGCAATGGACCCCAGAACCTCCATTATTATGGCGAACATAACAACACTTGATACCTGCTTTCTCATCTCAATAGAGTGGAAGAAGCGTGATGGTGATAACAATACCCATCGCAATGTTCTGAGGAAGCCCAAAACACCTCCTCCGGCAAAGCACTCCTCCCACTTCTCGGGACCAAACTCCCTACCAATGCACTTCTTACATAGCACTCTGTCTCCACCCACCACAGCCCCGCACTCAGCGCAGAAGAAGGCACCGCACTCGCTACATATAGCTATTGGCTTTCTATCTCTGTGGTAAAAGCATCTTGAGTTCTCAGGTAGGTCAAATCGCATATTCTCTCCCGTCTTATAGTTTTGATATTATCACACTGGCAGGTGGTTGACAAGTAATGAAAGAGGTCGCTTCTATTTTAAGAAATTATATCCTTGAAAGGTATGATTTATATGAATTATAATTTACTGATTGTCGGGGCGTAGCGCAGTCAGGTTTAGCGCGCTTGAATGGGGTTCAAGAGGTCGGAGGTTCGAATCCTCTCGCCCCGATGTTTTATGGGTATGGGCGGAAGCAAAATACAGGTTTCACTAATAGGTGGCTCAAAGCCGCCCTTGTGGGCGATAGAGGCGGCAGAAGAGGTAGGGAAATTAATAGCCAGAAGAGGTGCTACTCTTGTATGTGGTGGTATGAGAGGGGTGATGGAGGCGGCATGCCGGGGCGCCAGAGAGGAGGGGGGTCTCACGGTGGGCATCATTCCCTACTACGAGAAGGATAAGGCAAATAAATATCTTGATGTGGTTATACCCACAGGTCTTGGACTTGCCAGGAATGCACTCGTCGCCGCCTCGGGAGATGTGGTCATTGCTATTGATGGTGTGTGGGGGACACTGTCGGAGATTGCACTCGCAAAGAACCTGGGCAAGGGGATAGTGGTGCTGGGCGCGGAGTGGGAACTGTCGGGCGTTGAATATGCAGATACGCCTGAGGAGGCGGTTGATACCGCTTTCAGAATGATAGAGGAATAAAAGGTGGCTGATGAGAGACATTATAGTCGGGCGCATATATATGTGGAGGGCTATGTTCAGGGAGTGGGCTTCCGCTACTTTGTGGTGAGAGAGGCAGGCAGGTTGAATATCACCGGTTGGGTGAGAAATCTCTATGATGGTCGTGTGGAGATAGTAGCAGAGGGTGAGGAGGACGATATTGATAGTTTCATCGGTGTGGTGAGGAGGGGTCCGCCCGCTGCAAGAGTTGATGATGTGAAAGTGGAGAAGGTTAGTATTGATAGACCTGAACATAATAGGTTCAATATTGAATACTCAGGGTTTTAAGTAGATAAGTATAAGTTGTGTGATTGGGATGGCTGAAAAGAAAAAGAAGAAGAAGAAGACCAGAAAGAGAGAAGGGGAGAGAAATTTAGAGGAAGAGAGTCAGGTTGAGGAAGAAGAGAAGAGAGGGGAAGAAGAGCAAATAGAAATTGATGATGAGGTCATAGATGAGAAAGCCGACCGGATTGACGATGATAGAGATACTCAGGCACTCTCGCTCTACTTCAAGGAGATATCAAAGATACCACTTCTCTCACCTGATGATGTAGTGGTCCTGGCGAGGAAGGCGAGAAAGGGTGATGAAGAGGCAAAGAAAGCTCTTATTCTCTCCAACCTTAGATTGGTGGTAAAGATTGCTAAGAACTACATAGGCAAGGGGCTTTCTTTTATTGACCTGATAGAGGAAGGCAACATAGGTCTAATAAAAGCAATTGAGAAGTATGATTACCGCAAGGGATTTAGGATATCCACCTATGCTTCGTGGTGGATAAGGCAGGCGATAAGCAGAGCCATTGCCAACAAGAGCAGGACAATACGCCTGCCCGTTCACATAGTTGACCTGATAAACCGATATTTTCGCATCAGGCGGGAGTTAACCGTAGAGGATGGCTCTCCACCCTCCATTGAGAAGATTGCGAGGGTGATGAAGATAGACAAAGATAAGCTGGAGAGAATTATAAAGGCGTCTCAGTTTACCAGAAGCATTGATATGCAGATAGGCGACGAAGAGGGCACACTATCTGACATCGTTAAGGATGAATCATCGGAGTTGCCATCGGAGGTTGTATTCAATGTATTAAGGCGTGAATATGTTGATGAGCTACTTGAGAACCTGACATCTAAGGAGAGGGAGGTATTGAGACACCGCTTTGGTCTGACTGGTGATAAGCCCAAGACCCTGAGAGAGACAGGAAGAATAATGAACATTACACGAGAGCGGGTTCGTCAGATAGAGATAAGGGCATTGAAGAAATTGAGGGAGATAGTTCTGGGAGCGGTGAAACCGATGGAATGGCTATGAATAACAAAGCAGTATTATGATAATATCTTATACTGTTCATAGTATATAACAACTGAACTTTTGGAAGGAGAACTGATGAGAAGGGATTATAAGAGCATTATTAGGGAGATACCTGACTTCCCCAAACCGGGGATTAACTTCAAGGATGTAACACCACTTCTGACCGATAAGGATGTTTTCCACGACCTCATAGACGACCTGTCTGATGAGGTCAATGACTGGGACTTCTCCAAGATAGCGGTGATTGAGTCCCGTGGTTTTCTGTTCGGCGCTGCGCTCGCCTATAAACTGCATAAGGGTATAATCATCACCAGGAAGAAGGGGAAGCTACCACATCGTGTTTTGAGAGCAGAGTATGAACTTGAGTATGGGACTGACTGCGTGGAGATACACACAGATTCTTTGGACAAAGGTGAGAGGGTATTAATCTTTGACGACCTGATAGCAACTGGTGGAACTGCAGAGGCGACGGGAAGATTGGTTGAGCAGTGTGGAGGTGAGGTAGCAGGGTATTTGTTCATCATTGACCTCGCCTTTTTGAATGGTGTAGAGAAGATTAAGAGATACCCCGTTAGAACCCTGGTTGCGTTCAATGCTTGATTATTGTATATTAAATTCTCAGGTAGCGCCTGTAGCTCAGTAAGGACAGAGCAGAGGATTCCTAATCCTCGTGTCGCAGGTTCAAATCCTGCCAGGCGCAGTTTTTAATATTAAATAGAGCATATGTCTTGTAGATATAATTAAAAAAGGCGGGATAATATTTCCCGCCCGTATTTTTTTAACAATATCTATTAATACATATCGCCGTATCCGCCGCCGGGTGGCATCGGTGGTGTCTTCTCCTCCTCCGGTATCTCCGTTACTAGTGCCTCGGTGGTCAACATCAGTGATGAGACGCTTGCTGCATTCTGGATGGCGAACCTGCACACCTTGACCGGGTCTATGATGCCTGCCTCAAACATATCAATATACTCGCTTTTATTAGCATCAAAGCCCTTATTGGTCTCCATCTCCTTGACCTTCTCAACCACTATTGAGCCCTCAAATCCAGAGTTTATGGCTATCTGGCGGAGTGGTTCCTCCAGCGCCTTTGCCACGATGTCCCTGCCAATTACTTCGTCGCCGGTGAGCTTCATGGATTTGACCTTGGGAATAGCCCTTATGAATACCACACCACCGCCTGGAACTATGCCCTCTTCTACCGCCGCTTTGGTGGCGTTTAGGGCATCCTCTACTCTTGCCTTCTTCTCTTTCATCTCGGTCTCGGTCGCAGCGCCTACATGTATTACCGCTACACCACCGGAGAGTTTTGCTCTTCTCTCCTCTAACTTCTCTCTATCATAATCGGAGGTTGTCGTCTCAATCTGCTTTGTTATCTGGTCAATGCGACCCTTTATCGCACTCTCGTCACCTGCACCCTCAACGATTGTTGTATCATCCTTATCTATGATTACCTTCTTCGCCCTTCCAAGGTCTTCAATGGTGACATTCTCCAGTTTAATGCCTAAGTCCTCAGTTATAGCCCTTCCACCAGTGAGAACCGCAATATCCTCAAGCATCGCCTTTCTTCTCTCGCCGAAGCCGGGTGCCTTTACCGCAGCGCATTTGAGAGTTCCGCGAATCTTGTTGAGAACCAGCGTGGCAAGCGCCGCACCTTCTACATCCTCAGCGATTATGAGTATTGGAGAACCTAACTGGGCTATTTTCTCCAAGAGTGGTCTTAAGTCCTCTACCGCTGATATCTTCTTCTCATAAATAAGTATGTATGCATCTTCTAATTCACACTTCATATTCTCTGGGTTTGTTATGAAGTATGGTGAGAGATAACCACGGTCAAACTGCATACCCTCAACGGTCTCCATCTTTGTCTCCATACCCTTGGCTTCCTCAACCGTGATTACGCCAACCTTACCTGCCGCTTCCATTGCTTCGGCGATAATCTTGCCTACTTCGGGGTCATTGTTTGCGGAGATAGTGCCTACCTGCTCTATCTCCTTGCTATCTTCTACTGTCTTCTTAATCTTATTTATCTCATCCACTACTACATCCACGGCTTTCTGGATTCCCCTCTTTACAGCCATAGGATTGGCACCTGAGGTAACCGCCTTCAAGCCCTCAAGGAATATCGCCTCTGCAAGGACGGTCGCAGTGGTTGTTCCATCGCCTGCTACATCACTGGTCTTGCTGGCGACCTCCTTGACCATCTGAGCGCCCATGTTCTCGTATGGTTCCTCTAACTCAATATCCTTTGCCACGGTTACACCGTCTTTAGTGATAACCGGTGAACCGAACTTCTTGTCCAAGACCACATTTCTTCCCTTTGGACCAAGGGTTACCTTGACCGCCTTGGAAAGGATTTCAACTCCCTTGCGGAGTTTTGACCTTGCCTCTTCATCAAATACTAACTGCTTAGCCATCTTTCATCACCTCTTTTGAGTTAACTCTGTATTATTGCCAGTATATCGTCCTCGCGCATAATGAGGTATTCGGTGTCATCAATGGTAACTTCGCTTCCGGAGTATTTCCCGAAGATTACCTTGTCACCAACCTTAACCTCTAACTCTATGCGGTTGCCCGCCTCATCAACTCTTCCAGAACCTACCGCTACTACCTCACCCTTCTGGGGCTTCTCCTTTGCGGTATCGGGAAGGATTATCTTGCCCTCACCAACATCTTCCTCTTCAATTCTTTTTATAAGTATTCTGTCTGCCAGTGGTTTTACATTAAGTGCCATACATTCAACCTCCTTAACATTTATGAGTTATATAAATAGATACTATTTATTACTAATATAACGCAAAAATAATGCCAAATTATATTTTCTTTGACTAATTTTTTGGCAAGAGAATTATAAAGTGTCCCAACCTCGCCATACCATATCTGTCTCCTGTGAGTTTTAATACCCTTCTAGCTTCATCCCTCCACGGTCTGTTATTGATGTATGAGGCGCGCAGTATCAAATACAATCCCTCTTTCTCTACCATGGTCTCATAAAGTGCATTCTCATTCAGCAACGCAGTGGTCTCAGTATAATCGCCCCTTATTCCTATGTTATAGGCAACATCACCCGGCAGTATCAATAATCTTCCCCCTCTTTTAAGTGCATCTGCTATTCCACACACATCTCTGAATCCCCTTTCACCGTAGTTGTATCTGATGCTGTAGTCAGCATCTGCCATAAAAAGCGCCTGAGGAACCATAAAGGATATTCCAACGACGATGGTTGCTACTATAAACAACCGCCTCTTCAGAATGAGAAAGTATGTGGGGACGAGAAGGGGAAGCATCATAGAAAGCGATTGAAAGATGAGACCATCTCGTATCTCGCCTATGCTTTTATATCCGATGGTCATATCCTCAAATGCGGTGTGCGGTAGGAGAAGATAATCACCGATGATTGTTGAACAGGCGAGAGAGATAGCAACTCCTATGAGTATGATACCCCACTCCTTCTTGCGTACACCGATTGCTTCTTCTGAGGCAATATAGGCGAGTGCCGGGACAATAAGTGGTATTGCCACCAGGTGATACTTTGGGAAGCCATAACCAGCCCCACCGATGAAGAGATATACAATGATGATGATAAGACCGAGGAGGGTAGATGACAACAGTGCGGGGTGGAGTCGTTTTAAGCGAAAAAACCAGATAGATATGTAAGATATGAACAGGTATGGTATAAACCACAGGGTGATAAGGGTGAGCCGCTTGAAGATTGTTGCAGGCGAGAATTGCGGTCTCATTTTCCATAGCAATGTTTCCATACCCTGACTTGATGATGGGTATGTGTAGGAGAAATATATTGTGACCGCAATTCCAAGCCCGATAAGCGTTGCCAGAAGTGGTTTGAAAGTGAACCTGTGTCTGAATATATGTGGTAGAAAGATAGCGAATGGTATGAGTGCGAGGGTGGTAGTTAACTTGGTTGAACCACATAGAGCGATTATGACTATGGAGATAATAAATAACCACAGGTTATCTTTCATTGTTAATTTGAGTAGAGAGAGTGCTGATAAGACAAGCATAAGGGGCAGGAGGGCGGTGTCAATATCAATTAAGCCCACTCCTGAAAGCGATATGGGTGTGAGCAGAAGAAGGGCGGAACCGGTGAGGTAGTAGTAGTTGTTTGGTTTCATACCAGTGAGTTTCGGTATGAGGAGTGCTATTATGGTAGTGGCGAGATATATTACCACTCCAGCAAGCCGATAGCCGATGATGCCACCTGACCTCAAGATGGAGAGAAAGAAGGGGTATAGCCAGGGATGTGTAGTATAGAGAGCAGATTTACCGTGGAAGTGGCAGAGGGGCTTTCCTGAGAGGTGGATATTTTCTGACATCTCGGCGAACTGGGTTTCATCTGCAATTGGTGGGTCTTCAAGTCGCTTTGCCTGGAGATATAAAAAAAGTGAGATTACCAAAAGGACTATAATTATTGGAATTACTCTGTTCATATTCTAACCTGAAGGTTATTTTAATATATAAACACCAGAACTCTGTGATATTATTGTTAAAAATATAACTTTTGTTGACAAGGAGGTAGTGGCTATATGGCAAAACCATACAAGCATGCTACTTTAATCTGTCTTATATTGAGCATTCTGGCGGTGATTGGAATTGTTATTGGAGTCATGGTAGAAAATCCACTGCCGGTAATATTCTTATTGTTTCCGACCGTAATCTATGAGGTGTATAGGACGGAGGGTGCGTCAACGAAGTGGGCATCCTGGGTATTGCTTATAGTTCTTATCGCTGAGGTGGTATTCATTATCTCTGGTATCGGTTTTGATATAGCAGGGTATCTTGGTGAGGAGACCCTTAATGTTTCTGGTTATGATGTTCCACTTGGTGATATTAAGGTGGTGGCACCTGCACTGATGGCGGTTCTATCGGTGATATTATTTATGAGGACGCGCGGGGTTTATACTAAGTGGCTGGCGGTGATAATATTCATCACCGCATTCGTTATCGTCTATACCCTTGACCCTACAATTTACAATAGGATGCTCGGAATTGCAGTTGAAGAGGCGGTTTATGAGATACAATGATGAAGATGATATATTTATTAAAGATTGAGCATAAATCAAGTGGAGGTTTGTGGTAGTGAATGAGGTAGATAATATTCCTTTTGGTGAGAATAGACCATGTTTCATCGTGGCGGAGGCGGGTTCAAATCACAATAATGATATAGATATCGCATACAAACTGATAGATTCAGCGAAGGATGCCGGTGCGGATGCCGTCAAGTTCCAGATATTCAAAGCAGACCTTCTATACTCAAAGAAGACACCACACCACAGTTTGTATAACAAAGACCCATATAATCTCATAAAGGATATTGAACTTCCGAGGGAGTGGATTACGAAGTTAAAGGAGTATGCGGATAAGAGAGGTATTGTTTTCTTCGCTAGTCCGTTTGATTTTGAGGCGGTAGATATGCTCTACTCTGCGGGCGTTGAAATATTCAAGATTGCCTCATTTGAGATAGTGGACCTTGAACTGATAGAGTATGTTGCTGGAAAAGGTAAGCCAGTTATAATCTCCACCGGACTTGCCAATATGAGCGAGATTGAGGATGCAGTAGCCACAGCGAGAATGGTAGGGCTTTCCAGTGAGAAGATATGTCTTCTTCAGTGTGCATCTGCCTATCCAGCGAGCCCGGATATAATGAACCTTAGGTCAATGGAGACCATGAGAAAGGCATTCGGGGTTACCACCGGCTTGAGCGACCACACGCCTGGAATTCATATTCCAGTTGCCGCGGTGGCGATGGGGGCGAGGGTTATTGAGAAGCACTTTACACTTAATAGAAAGATGGATGGACCAGACCACGCTTTCGCAATTGAACCAGACGAGCTTAAAGCAATGGTGAAAAATATAAGGGATGTGGAGAAGGCGATTGGGGACGGAATAAAGAGGGGACCAAGCCCTGAGGAGATGGAGAACTACGAGAAGGCGAGGAGGTCTATTCACGCAAGGGTTCACATTCCAATGGGGACTGTAATAACGAGGGATATGCTTGTGGTGAAGAGACCGGGTTATGGCATAGAGCCGAAATTCATTGGGATTGTTGTAGGAAGAAAGGCGAAGGTAGATATTGAGGAGGACGCTTGGATAGAGTGGGAGATGATATAGGATTAAGGAGAGCAACTTCTGATGACTCACGGAAGGTGTGGGAGTGGAGGAACAGTGAGGAGGTGAGAAGCGTCTCATTCTCGGAGAGTGTTATTCCGTGGGAGGTGCATGAGAGGTGGTTTTCTGAGCGCCTTGCTGATAAGAACACATATATCTATATCGCATATATTAAAGGCAATGATAGAATATTTGACATAGGTGTTATCAGGTTTGAGGTGAAGGGAGATAATAGCGGCGAGGTGAGCGTATTTCTAGCACCTGAGTATATCGGGAGGGGCTATGGGAGCAGGATAATAAGAGAGGGGACGGAGAGATTTGTTAGTGAAAGCGGTGTAAGGCGGGTGTTAGCGCTTATTAGGGAGAAGAACATCGCGTCTGCTCGCTCATTTGAGAAGGCGGGGTATAGATATAGCGGGAGAACAGGAGATGGGGATGTGCTGATATATGAGTGGTGGATATAATAGGACAATACAAATATAGTTCCTTTGTAATAAGTAAATATAAAACATTTAATTTATTTTAATAAACCCCTTTGCCTACAATTAGCTCATGTTTAATATAGCTATTTTATTTATTACCCGTCTTTTTTCCTATTATACTAAAATATAATTATGCGACAGAAGTTAATAATTATTCTTATATCACTTTCCTTACTGCCTTTTGTAATCGCAATGGAGGAAGAGGATTCAGAATCGGTTCCCGTTTATCGTCTTGATATGTTGTTAACCACAACCTCTGATTGGACTGATGTTTATTTCACCAACATTGATGTATATGGGGAGGAGATAATCTCGGTTGAACCGGAGGAGATGGAGGGGACATTGAGGGTAGGGTTTTTCAGTGTCAGTAAAAATGCTTATGATGGTTCTCCTGTGGAGGTTCTTTATAGAGTATCTATACCCTGTAGATACCGCTCTACAACGAATATTGAGGTAAAGATTCTAAAAGGCGATATTGGAAGAACCACCATTGAGTTCAGAAGACCCGGTAGTGATAAGGTTCTTGCATATATAGAAAATAGTATGAATGTCAAAGGCGACCCTGAGAATAAGGTGTCTGGGTATGTTGATATGTCAATACTTCAAGGTGGAAAGCGTAAGAACATTTGCATTTCCAAGAGAGAATACCCCCCGCTTGTGCTGGCGTTCTATTACCCATGGTATGGTAGTCCACAGGGGGAGCATAAGAGGTGGGTCCACTGGGACCCTAATAAAAAGGGTATGGCATCGGCGAATACGCCCCTACTTGGTTACTATGATTCTTACTCTAAAGAGGTGATAAAAAAGCACACGGAGTGGGCGAAGGATGCGGGTATAGATGGTTTTATTGTCTCTTTCTGGGGTATTGCTCATGATGATGAAGTGATGAAGAAGATACTTGAGGTAGCAGAGGAGGAGGATTTTCTCGTCTCAATATATTATGAACCAGATAGGAATATTAAAGAGATAAAGGCGGATTTGAAGTATATATTTGAGAATTACTGTAAAAGTGAGCAGTTTGTTAAGATAGACGGTTTACCACTTATATTCTTTTACAACAGGTGTATTGTGTCTATGAATCTTACCCAGTGGGAGAGATTGTTCAGCGACCTTAGGAGGGAGGGGATAAGGTTTTTCTCCATCGTTGACGATTTGTCCGGTTCTTTGCTTAATGCATTTGATGGGGTGCATCGTTATAACCCTGTGAAGCTTGGTATGGACAGAATCGGCTGGATATACCATAGAGCCCGCCTCTTCACCTCGGTGAATGGCAAGGTATTCTGTGCCACTGTGCTTCCCGGCTATGATGACCGTAATATAAGAAAGAAGGGCTTTTATATATCAAGGGATTATGGCAGGTTTTACAGAGCATTCTGGGAGATGGCGCTTGGTTCTGACCCCGATATTATCTTAATTACATCCTTCAATGAGTGGCATGAGGGGACTGAGATAGAGCCAAGTGTGGAGTATGGTGATAAGTATATAAAGATGACCTCATATTACAGTGAGAAGTTCAAAAAGATTGTCCATTAATATTTGATATAAGATGTATATTGTTTTATCTCTCCACCACCTCATCCCTTATTGATATACCGAATGGGTCAAAGAAGCCCTCTATCTTATTCAATCTCTCCATGCAGTTCTGGTCTATGATATGCACAGAATCCAAGCCCTTATCTGAGACCCAGGTAGTATCATCGTATGAGCTTATCTGTATGTAGTCAATTGAGCCAAAGCCATTGATAGAGGCAATCTCCACATCGGCAATATCTACATTACCTATGGCATCTCCATCGAGCAGTCGCAGTGTATCTCCATCGCCTGCCCAGAGTCGTCTGGAGGTAGTGTTGAACCATATAGCAGATATTTCTTCAAAACCTGATATAGTTGATGTCGTCTCGCCGGCATCATTGAAGTGTTTTATCTCATTGGTGTCTTCCAGGGAGACGAATATGCCGCCTTCTCCGTCCGGTGTAATAATGCCCACTCCTGGCGCATCTATGGTCAATAATGCCACCTCGTTTATATTTCTATTTCCATTGAGGTCCTTGAGGATGAGATATACTTTATTTACTCTCTCATCAGCGACCCAGCAATTGCCGTTTTCATCCAGGCAACAGAAGAAGGGGAAGCCCATATTGGTTGCTCTTCCCAGTTCATTGCCGTTGACATCCAGCTTGACCACATAGCCGTCATCGCGGACACAACCCCAGCAGGAGCCGTCGGACGAATCGCAGACAACCCAGTTTACCCTGGTGTATTGGTAAAATTCACTGGTGAAGATTACATCGCCATTTTCTTTTATCTTTAGTATTCTGCCATTGTATCTGTCGGCAATCCAGGCGCTACTATCATGCTTATCTACGGAGACGCTTCTGGGGTCATCCAGTGTTTCATACAGCCCGCCGAGTTCTTCAGAGCCGTCTATAGAGAAGCGCCTTACAGCATTATTATATTCATCGGCAATCCAGACGCACATCTCGGTGGGTGGTTGTTCATTACCTGTATCATCACCACAGTTGATGACAATTAGGATTGGTAAGGAGAGGATAATTAGAAAGGAAGATATAAGAATGGTTTTTTTCATATTATTCACCTCGGATATGGGGATATTACCATATAAATATTTTTATATTTAGGTTTTTGAGGGCGTATAATGATTTTATATAATCATCATCGCATCCCCATAACTGAAAAACCTATAGCCCTCTTCAATTGCTATTCTGTATATCTCTTTCAACCTATCAAGCCCAACATACGCAGAGACCATCGCCATCAAACTTGACCTCGGCAGATGAAAGTTGGTGATGAGTGCGTCTGTGACCTTAAATTTGAAACCAGGGTATATGAACAGGTCAGCAGTGCTCCAACCGTATTTCACCTTACCTGACTTGTAGTATGAGTCCTCCAACGCTCTCACTACCGTTGTTCCACATGCCACTATTCTTCTGCCTGTAGCAATACCTTTGTTTATATCAGTTGCTGTCTTTCTTGGTATAAAATAATCCTCCTGCTCCATCCTGTGATTTCTTATATTATCTGTTGTTATCGGCTTGAAGGTTCCATAGCCAACTCTCAGTGTTATAGTTTTGACACTCACGCCGTTCTTCATAAGTTCATTGATGAGAGATTCGGTGAAGTGAAGACCTGCTGTTGGTGCTGCAATCGCACAGAGATTTTTAGCAAAGACCGTCTGATAGTATTCATCGTCATTGAAGTCGCTCTCAATTCCCTTTCGCTTTATATAGGGCGGTAGAGGAATTTCTCCTATATCTTCCAGTATCCTAAGTAGGTCGCCGTCATAATTTAACTCTAATAACCTCTCACCGCCCTCAAGGACTGCTATAACCCTCGCACATAAAACTCCACTCTCGTGTTTGAGTTCTGTCCCAATCTTCAACCTCTTTGCGGGTCTGGTGAGAGAAATCCATCTATTCTCGTCAATCTGTCTGAGAAGGAGAACCTCAATCTCTGCCCCTGTCTCTGCCTTTCTAAAAAACAACCTTGCCTTGATGACCTTTGCATCATTTAGCACGAGGATATCACCTTCTCTTAGGTATCTCACTATGTCGTGGAATATGTGGTGCGATATTTCTCCGTCTGTTCTATTATACACAAGTAACCTGCACTCGTCCCTCTTCTCAGAGGGTCTCTGGGCAATCAACGCCTCTGGCAGTTCATAATCCAGTTCCTCAAGCGATATATTCTCACCCTCATTCATAACTATTTCTTCTTCCTGTATCTCTCCTCCTCACTGAATACACAACCACAGTACCCCTGCATATAAAGACCCATATCTCTCGCCATCTGGTGTCCCTCTTCATAGTGCTCTCTCATATCCTGGCACAAGAAACCCACACCTGCTCTTATTCCCTCCTCCCTTCCTGTATCGCATATAAGTGATATGTCCTGGTAGGGTGAGATAAGTAGCGTTGTGGTGAACAGGTCAATACCAGCCTCTCTTGCAATGTCTGCAGACCTTGATAATCTGAGGCGATAACAACCCTCACATCTATTATCTCCCCATTCAACTGCGTTGAAGTAGAGTTTGAGGTCATAGGTGTTATCAATAATTGATTCATTTTCACCTACCACTTCCTTAAATGCGTTCAGTCGCCTCTTGAATTCACGATAGGGGTGGATGTTCGGATTATACCAGAAGGGTATTATATGGTATTTCTCTCTTAATGCTAATTGTGCGGATAAGAGACAGGGACCGCAACAGGTGTGAAGAAGTAGTTTTTTCATGGCATATTGAAGTAAGGTCAACCTTTAATAAATGGTTGGATAACTATATCTTTTCCATCTCCTCAAGTAGTTCTCTCGCCTTTGCATTATCAGGGTCAACATTCAGAATATATCTATAGAGTTTTGATGCTGCGTTGTAGTTCTTATATGCAATCATACATTCGGCGAGCTTGAATACTGCCTGAATGTTCTTTGGTGTGTATCTCAGAGTTTCTCTGAAGGTGTTTGCAGCCATCCTAATGTCATCCTCATAACGATTTCTTAAGAAATACGCCATACCAATCATATTGTTGATGGTAATATAATAATCACAGTATCTTTTAATCTCCTCTTCTGTGAACGAGCGTAAAAGTGAAACCCCATATTTGATTATACTATCAAGTCGCATAATCTTTAACATCTGGTCTTCCTCATTCCTGAGGTAGTATCTGAATACAAGTGGATATAACCACAGGTGGGTCTTGGCTGGTGTTATCCTCTGGAACGCCTGCTCAAGGTTACCCAGTATTTCTTCCTTCATCCCCTCTGGTAAAAAATCAAACACCTCGTGGTCCCAGTATGCTGCAAGTTCATAAAGAGGAATATCCTGGATTATGCCTTCCAGCGTGGATGTATCTTCCTGAACCAATCTTATAGGCAGATTGGGTTTCATTCTGATAACCTTTGTTGCGTGTTCCGAGAGAAATATCTTAGAAAGCTTGCCATTGTTTGCCAGCATTGCGATGGTTCTTGACCTGTTAACGGGTTGACCCTCAATTCGTGGCGTCAAATCGCCCATCTCATGTCTCCAGGTTCTCACACCGAGAATGACCATACCCGAATCAATTCCCATATTAAGGTCAAGTAGTGGTCTATCCTCCTTCATATTCTTCATATTGGTTTGAGAGGTGAACCAGGCAAGCTGTATCTTCATAGCGATGAGTAAGATGTTTGACATATCATAGGTGATATTTCCAGAGTAGAGATATATGTGGAATGAATCACCGTAGATATTCCAATCATAGTCCTTTCCAACTGCAATGTCCGTCCCCCTTCTCGCCTTCTTAGCTCTCTTTGAATACTTATATTCCTCAAGGTGTTTTGTTATAATATTGAAGGTAAGTTGCTGGAATTCTTCAAGCAATTTGCAGTAGTTGTCAAGGTCTCTAAGCTCTCCTACCGCTGTTGAATGTTCAAGGTTTCCGAACAGAGTTACGGCTTCAATCTCTCTATCTTTTATCCCCTCGTTCATCTTGGATTAAATCTCTCCACTCTTTCTCTTCTCCCTTATAAAGTCCTTCAGTAGTTCTAGCTTTTTGCTCATATCCTCTGTGAACTTTTCCTCCAGTTTCTTCAGTGACTCTGCAAGCTTCTTTAAGCCCGCGCCGTAGGTTGTTAGGAACCGGTCTTCTATATCCTTCAGCGATTTATTGAGCTTTTTGTTAAGACGCTCCTCAACGCCCTCTCTCTTTGAGATAATCAATTCAATGTCGGAGAGGCGGTCGTTTGCGTCCTTCTCAACCACTTTCAACTCTTTTACCAGTGTCTCGTTTCTCTTTCTGAGAAGCATCAGTTCGTCACCTACCCATGACTTGAACTCTCCATCTATAAATTCCTTTATCGCCTCAATGTTTCTTGCATTCTTCTTCGCCAGAGCAGAACCATTGGATGTTATGTTATCTACCATCTTTGCCATCTTGGAGATATTGGCATTGAGTTCCTTGGTGGTGAATAGTATGTCCTCAAGTTGAACCTCAATATCCTGAATTCTCTTCCATATTTTGCCTTTGTGTATAAATATTAAAATCAATGCTATAATTGCTATTAGACCTGACACAACGCTAACTGTAAAAGCGATATTGACCATACTTACTTCCATATATCTCAACTCCCTATAGGTTATTGACCTTATGAATTATAAAATAATACTCTGTGGCGTTGAAAGGTAAATTATTCTATCAACTTAAACCGCATAAAAATGGTTTAGACCTTAAATTCACTTAACCTGTCAATTATTATATGAGATATCGTTTCAATGCTTTGTGTGGCATCAATTACAATAATCCTGTCTTTGTCTTCTTCTGCCAGTCGTAGGAATCCACTTCTTACTCTCTTAAGGAATTCAAGCCCTCTTGATTCAATCTTATCAAATTCCGAAAGTCGGGAGAGACCATCCTCTGGCGAGATATCAAGAAGAAATGTGATATCTGGTTTAAGACCTGATGATGCAAGTGAGCACGCCTGTTTCACCATCTCAATGTCAATACCCAGACCGTATCCCTGATAGGCAATTGTTGAGTCGGTGAATCGGTCAAGGATAACAAGATACCCATCAGCAAGGGCTGGTTTCAACTCTTTATGAACTAAGGCGCTTCTTGCTGAAAGGTATAAAAACAGTTCTGATACGGGGTCAATATCTATATGGTTATCATTAAGGAGCAGTTCCCTTACCTTCTCGCCTAATGCTGTGCTTCCCGGCTCTCTGAAATACCTGTGAGTTATGTTATGTTCTATAAGCCAGTTGACGAGTAGCTCTATCTGTGTTGTCTTACCTGCGCCTTCTATGCCCTCAAAGGTTATCAAGACCCCTTCAGGCATCTATCCCTCTTTCTTCTCCTCGGCTTTCTTTTCGTCCTTATGACCATACTTCTTGATGTAGTTTTCTACCTCCTGCCTGGCGATGCTGTCTATAATCTGCTTTGGCGGGGACTTCATAAAGTATGAGGATGGTGCAATCATTGCGCCTTTTAGACCTTTGTCCTTTGCGAGTTTCGCACAGCGGACGCAGTCAATGACCACGCCAGCGGAGTTTGGCGAATCCCAGACCTCAAGCTTTAACTCAACATTGAGGGGAACATCGCCGAATGTCTGACCCTCCAGGCGAATGTATGCCCACTTCCTGTCTTTCAACCAGGCAACATAGTCAGAGGGACCGATGTGAATATCATCCTCATCTATCTTATATGGAAGAATTGATGTCACAGCACTGGTTTTAGATATCCTCTTTGATTCCAATCGCTCCCTCTCCAGCATGTTGAGAAAGTCGGTGTTTCCACCCACATTAAGCTGGAATGTTCTATTAATCTTAACACCACGGTCGTTGAACAATGTAGCAAGGACACGATGGACGATTGTTGCTCCAACCTGCGACTTTATGTCATCGCCTATCACTGGCAAGCCACGCTCCTCAAATCTGCCCTGCCAATATTTCTCCCTAGCGATAAACACAGGGATGCAGTTTACGAAGGCACAACCGGCGTCAAGGACCTGCTCCACATACCATTTTGTCGCCTCCTCGCTACCAACAGGCAAGTAGTTGACCACCACATCGGTATTGGTATCTTTCAGGACTTGAACGATGTTGGCTGTGGGTCCCGGTGCCTTCTCAATTATCTTTGATAGATACTTGCCCAGACCGTCATGTGTCATACCCCTAACTACCTCAACATTCATCTTTGGAACATCGGTGAACTTATATGTATTGTTGGGCTTTATGAATATCGCTTCTGACAGGTCTTTACCAACCTTGTTCTTGTCAATGTCTATAGCAGCAGAGAACTCAATGTCGTTGATATGGTAGCCTCCGAGATTGACATGCATGATGCCGGGGATTGAGTCCGTCTCTTTTGCGTTTCTGTAATAATATACACCCTGCACTAAAGATGATGCACAGTTCCCCACCCCGATTATCGCGACTCTAACCTTAGGCATATACTAAACCTCCTGAACACACATCAAAATATAATGTTTTATGAAAAATGTTCTATAATCCCTTTTTAGCATTCTATCTTACCAATAAATACTTTATAGGTCAATTGATACTTTTTATT
>Ga0164311_10000233_pt1 | contig 22661 bp, 20 predicted proteins | sample GuaBasSedimGuay2_FD_121796 | JGI IMG/M metagenome (GOLD analysis project Ga0164311, IMG submission 121796) | Subseafloor sediment microbial communities from Guaymas Basin, Gulf of California, Mexico - Guay2, Core 4569-9, 9-12 cm | ecosystem: Environmental > Aquatic > Marine > Hydrothermal vents... | reverse complement strand
TTCTTAGACAGATCCCTTATGACTGGTGATTGTGTCGAGGGCTATCTTTATTGCGTCGTCTAATCCTTGCAACAGTTCTGGCGGAAACTTTTTGATGTTCAGAAAACTCTTTCCAGTCGCGGGGTTGTCGCTCACAACCATTATCGCCGCTGTCCTCATACCGTTTATTTTCCCGAGGGTGAAGACCGCTGAGCACTCCATGTCTATCCCTATACACCCTTTTTCAGCGGCTTCTCTGCAAAGTTCGGGTGTTTCTCGAAACAGGGCGTCCGTAGTCCACACAGGACCCACATAGGCATCTCTTCCGTGCTCCTTTGATTTTTGGATTAGTAGGCTTGTTAGTTCGGGGTTTGCGTCTATCCTCTCGCCTCCCATGTAGTGTCTGGTGGTTCCGTCGCCCTTGAAGGCTGAATCCGCAATGATGATGCCGCCGATGTCGATGTGGTCTTTAAGACCACCCACAAAGTCCACTCTTATCGCAGTCTTCACATCCGCCCTGTGCAACGCCTCGAGAACAACGGCAGCCGAGGGGCAGCCTATTCCGGTGGAAACCACAGAAACACTAAGAGAACCCACTTTTCCCAAATGGGTCCGACCCTTCTTCCTAGGCTCTTTTACAAACCCCAGTATTCTCTCCTCGCACATCTGGGTTGCGGGGAGCAGCACCCTCTTTGCGATTGAGTTAGGACCGCAGCCGAGAAGCATGTGTACGATACGCGAATCCTGAGACAACAGACTCATCCCCATAGACTTTGGCAAAGTTTTAATACCGTATTTCAATTTTTTCAGGAGCCCCATAGTTATAATACACCCACTAGTTAAAGATATTCTTTGAGTAAATCAGAATCTTATTATTACCAAAAGGTGGAGGAAGACCCTTAGCGATTCACTGCAGCCAGTTTTAAAAATAAAAGAAAAGGGAATTAAAGGTTAGGCTTTGTTTAATCCCTGATTATTCAGAGTAGCAGCAGCCACTTCAACTCGTTCCAGTAGTTGAAGACGAGGAACTGGTTCAGCAGTCGCTTGGCTTCAGAGGGCTGGGGCCATGGACCAACAAAGGCAGCGTAGAGCGGATCGGTCATCAACCCGTAGAGGAGTATACCCGCCAGGAGTAGGATCACCGAGATGATTACGAAGAGGACAAACGGTGACTCTTTCATGGAGACCCTGCCCCTCATAGCCAGGGGGAACACAATCAGTACCAGCACCAAAAGCACAATCGACTGAGGAACAAACTGCCCCTCAATGACTGCTTGAACCATCAGAAAACTAATGATGCCCGCTGCGACGATGATTGCTGCGTAGTCAACCTTCTCGAGGGGCTCGTGCTCTCCGGTCCAAATCTCCAGAACCATGCCAGAAACCAAGAGAAGGAAGAAGCCCGTGTAAACCAGTTGGTGTCCAAGCATCTCGTCGAGGTAGTATATCTTGGGGTAAATTGTCCAGAAGTACAGCTGCGCCGGAACGTTGCTCAGCGGAAACACTAAGGACGCAAGATAGATGAAGGGTATGTTTTCCGCTATAAGCACCTCTATGCTGTTCGCTGTCCAGTGCATTCCGTGGCCCTCGAAGAAAATGAAAAAGGATAACACCATAAACGCTTGGAGCACGAGCATCCGCTTACCCGAAACATCGGCACCCTCGGAGGCTATAACCTTGTAGAAGACCATTGCGGACAAAGCGATGAAGGGAGCCTGTACGGCCAAGTCCCACCAGCCGCCCAGGTGAAGAACCTCAGGCAGGAAGTAAACTAGGAAGAACAAGATTGAGAACACGAGTATGGTTTTCGCCAGCCTATTCACTCTTGTAGTCCTCCAAAAACCCCGTTGTACAGTTTAAAATAAGACGGATACTAAACTAATAAGATTTACGCTAGTATATTCATCCAGAACCTAAAAAATAGAGAGCCAACAAACTCTAGAGTGGAGAAGTCCCCATCAAAAGTTCGAACAGGTTTCCTTCTTCGCATCATCCTAAGACCTGTTTCTCGAAAACAGGAGGCGATTCATGGTAAATTTTATTAGAGAACAGACTTGTTAAATCTCTGGATTCCAAACCCTACGCCCCCGCGTTGGGGTGTACGGTTACCCTTGGCGATCCAAAGGAACTTCGCCTCCTCGGCAAAGTTTCCTAAGTTTAAGGAGGAAAACCGGAACCATGGCAAGCGCCAGCCCAGAAAGTGAAAACACCATCAAAGGCGGCAAAGTAAATCTTAACCAAGTGGACCGAAACTTCGTAAAAGAGCTGGAGAAAACACCCGGAGGAGAGGATCTGAGACTGTGCTACCAGTGTGGGGTCTGCATCTCAAGCTGCCCGGTCTCGCGGTTTCTCAGCGGGTACAAACCCGCCCAGATTGTCAGGATGGCCGTCTACGGACTTAAGGATGAACTGTTCGCCAGCAAAAACATCTGGCTCTGCAGCACATGTTACGCGTGCCTCGAACGGTGCCCCGAGGGGGTAAAACCCGCAGACATCATCAGAGCCATCGCCAACCTCGCCTTCCGGGAGGGAATAATACACATCGCCTTCAAGGAAGCTGCCACAACAATCCTGAACACCGGAAGAATGTTTGAAGTACCCGAGATAAGGAAGAAGAAGAGAGAAAAGGTGGGTTTACCGAAGCTTCCAGAAGTCGACGTTGAGGAGGTCAAAAAGCTTCTCAAAAGCACCGGTTTGGAAGAACGCTTATCAAACGCTAGAAAGGTTTTAGGAAGCTCCGAACCGAAAAAGGGCGAATAGCAACCTTAAAAATGTTAGGCCGAGGTTGAAGGAATGAAGTACGCTTTTTTCCCAGGATGTTTATCACCCTCACGAATACCTAGCTATGAGCTTGCAACAAGAAGAGTCGCGGAAAAACTGGGCATAGAGCTCGTCGACCTTGAGGGAGCTAACTGCTGCGGCTACTACCTAATGGCCATAGACCACCTCTCCGCCATGGCACTCGGCGTGAGAGACCTCTCACTCGCGGAAAGCCTGGGACTAAACATTCTAACCATCTGTACCGGCTGCTTCAGCACCCTAACAGAAGTGAACAACATCTACAAAGAAAACGAAGAAGAGAGGAAACAGGTAAGCAGGCTCCTGAAAGAAATCGGAAGAGAATACAAGGGAAACGTGGAAGTCAAACACCTGGCCAAAGTGCTCCTCGAAGACGTCGGACTGGAGAAAATCAAGGAAAGCGTAACACACCCGCTCGAAGGGCTGAAAGTGGCAATTCACCCAGGCTGCCACCTAGTTAGACCCTCAGAACACCTCCACTTCGGCAACCCCGAAGACCCAGACGTGCTAAGAGACCTAGTAAGGGCGACCGGCGCTGAGGTAGTAGAGTACCCCGACGAAATGGCCTGCTGCGGCTTCGTCATATTCGGCGTCGACAGGGAAGCCTCACTAAGAATAGCAGGCGAAAAGCTGAGATCCATAAAATCCTCGGAAGCCGACATAATAGTCACCTTCTGCGGTTTCTGCACCCTGATGTTCGACAGAAACCAGCCGATAGTTGAAAGGTTTCTCGGCGAAAAGTACGGCATCCCAGTCCTGCTCTACCCGCAGCTACTGGGCCTAGCTATGGGTCTAAAACCAGAGGAAGTCGGAATCGATGAAAATAGGGTGAAACCCAAAGTCGTGTTAGAAATGTTGAAGGAGGAATAATAAATGACCTCAGCCTCAGAATCCTCAATAGCGGACATTGTAAAGTACTGTTACCAATGCGGCCGAAGCGTCTGAGCCCGGCGGTTCACACGCGGCCAGTGCGTTGGTATCTGCCCCGTAAGCGCACTGAAGAATTTTAATCCAAGACTCATGATCCACGAACTACTCCTAAACGGCCCCGAATGCATAGTCAAAAGTGAAGACATCTGGAGCTGCCTCACCTGCGACCAGTGCTCAGCAATATGTCCGATGGGAATTGAGTTTTCACGCTTCGTTAGGGACGCGAGGATTGAAAGTGCCAAGAGGGGAGTGCGCGGCTACGAGGCGCACATGGGCATCCTCTCATCGATAGCAAGACTCATGGCTGATTCTAGCTTGACTCCGAACATTCTCGGGGACTGGTTTCCCTCAAAGCTCAAGATTCAGGACAAGGGTGAGTACGCCTACTTTGTGGGATGCCTACCCATCTTTGACCAGGTTTTTGGAGACTATGGTGTGAAGCCCTCGGACACCGCCGTGGCGGCGGTTGCTATCCTGAACGAACTCGGCATAACACCGGCGGTGGTTAAAGATGGAAAGTGCTGCGGGCACGACCGACTATGGTCAGGGGACGTTGACACCTTCATGAAGCTGGCGGAGTATAATATTGAAGCCATCGACCGAACGGGGGCGTCGACACTTATCACAACGTGCGCCGAGTGCTACAGAACACTCAAGCTGGACTACCCCGAGTACTTCGGCAAACTGCCCTTCGAAGTAGTGCACATGTCCGAGTTTTTGGCTGACCAGATAAACAAAGGCAATTTGGACTATCCCGTAACAGAGGAGAAGAGAGTCACGTACCACGACCCGTGTCGTCTCGGAAGACAGGCAAAAGTGTTCGACGCTCCAAGAACAGTCATAAAGAGTGTACCCGAACTGGATTTCGTTGAGATGGAGAGGAGCAGAGAGTATTCCCTGTGCTGCGGAGTAAGCTGCTTCCTTTCGTGCAACGATTACGCAAAGGCGATAAGAGCGGACAGGATGAACGAGGCTGAAAGCACGGGTGCGGATGTCCTCGTCACCACCTGTCCCAAGTGTCAGATTCACTTCAACTGCCTGAAAACCGAGGTGCAGTTCTCCGACTCCAAGACAAAAAGGTACGATTTTGAGGTTACCGACCTTACTGTTCTAATAGCCAAGGCCCTCAAACTGATTTAGAGGTGTCGCATATGGAGAAGAATGACGAGGAAATCGTGGGTTCCGTACTGGTTATCGGCGGAGGAATCGCTGGGATTCAAGCGTCCCTCGACCTAACCGAGCTGGGCTACAAGGTTTACCTCGTGGAGAAAAGCCCCAGCATCGGAGGGAGAATGGCCCAGCTAGACAAGACGTTTCCAACCAACGACTGCTCACTCTGCATCCTCGCCCCCAAGATGGTTGAGGTTGGACGGAACCCAAACATCGAACTGCTCACATACTCCGAGGTGAAAAGCGTATCCGGAAAGGCGGGAAACTTCAAGGTGCAGGTTCTACGCAAACCCCGCTACGTCGACGAAACCAAGTGCAAAGCGTGTGGAACCTGCAGCGAAAAGTGCCCAAGAAAGGTAAAAGACGAGTACAACATGGGGCTAGGGCAAACAAAAGCAATATATACCCCCTTCGCCCAAGCCGTCCCAAACACATACCTCATAAACCCCGACGAGTGCATCTACTTCCAGCGGGGAAAGTGTCGCACGTGCGAAAAGTTCTGCCCAGCGGGCGCCATAGACTTTGAGCAGAAAGAAAGAATAGAAGAAATAAATGTGGGAGCCATCATCGTGGCAACAGGATTCGACCAGTTCGACCTCACCCAGAAGCCGGAGTACGGGTACGGAAGATATCCGAACGTCATCTCAGCCCTAGAATTCGAGAGGCTAATGTGCGCATCCGGACCAACGGGAGGACACATAGTAAGACCCTCAGACCACGAACCCCCAGAGAAAATCGCCTGGATCCAGTGCGTGGGCTCCCGAGACACCAAAGTGAAACCCTACTGCAGCAGCGTGTGCTGCATGTACGCCACAAAAGAAGCCATCATAACAAAGGAGCACGACCCCAACGCGGAGTGCCACATCTTCTACATCGACATGAGAGCGTTTGGGAAGGGTTTTCAGGACTTCGTAAACCGGGCGAAGGAAGAATACAACGTCAAGTACACCCGCGGCAAGGTTTCCCACATCACAGAGGACCCCAAAACAAAGAACCTAAAGCTCCGCTACGAAGACATGGAAAAAATGCAGTTCGGAGAAATGGAAGTCGGGCTAGTCGTCCTCTCACCAGCACTCATACCCTCGGAAGGAACCAAAGAACTGGCAGAAATACTCGGAATAAACATAGATAGCCACTGCTTCATAAAAGAAAAGGACGAATACGCCCAGGTCGAAACCAACGTTCCGGGAATCTACATGTGCGGATACGTGCAGGGACCCAAAGACATACCAGAATCAGTGGCCCAAGCAAGCGCAGCGGCGGCCAAAGCGTCGGAGCTCCTCGCGCCGGCCAGAGGAACACTAATAAAAACGGAGAAAAAGGTGCCAGAGAAGAAAATAAGCGAAGAGCCCCGAATAGGAGTCATGATCTGCCACTGCGGAACCAACATTGGAGGATTTCTCGACTGCAAAGAGGTCGCAGAGTACGCCAAAACACTCCCAGGAGTAGTCTACGCAGAGGACAACATGTACACGTGCTCCAGCGACACCCAAGAAAAAATAAAACAGCTAATAGCGGAATACGACCTCAACAGATTCGTCGTAGCCTCATGCACTCCCAGAACACACGAACCACTCTTCATGAAAACCTGTGAAGAAGCAGGACTAAACCCCTTCCTCTTCGAAATGGCAAACATAAGAGACCAGTGCAGCTGGGTCCACATGCACGAATACGAAAAAGCAACACAGAAAGCCAAAGACCTAGTCAGAATGGCGGTCGAAAAAGCCAGAAGACTCAAACCAATATACCGACAAACCGTAGAAGTCGAAAGATCAGCACTCGTCATAGGCGGCGGCATCGCAGGCATGACCGCGGCACTAAGCATAGCCAAACAGGGATACCCGGTCCACCTCATCGAGAAGGAGAAAGAGCTGGGCGGCAAGCTCAGAAGCCTGGGCAAGCTCTTCCTATCGGGAAAAGACGCCCAGGAACTCATCCAGGAGAAACTGGAAGAAATAAACAAGAATGAGAACATAACCGTCTACACGGGCGTAACCCTCAAGAACATAGAAGGATACATCGGAAACTTCAAAGCCACAATCGAAAACGAAGAGGGAACAAAAGACATCAACATAGGCGTTATAGTGGTAGCCGTGGGAGCCGAATCGTTCAAACCCGTCGGAATGTACAACTACGAAAAAAGCGACAGAATAATAACCGGACTAGAGTTCGAAGAAGCAATGAAAGCGGGAAACCTCGACCCCGGAAAAAACATCGTCTTCATCCAGTGCGTAGGAGCAAGAGAAAAAGAAGGAAAAAGAACATACTGCTCAAGAGTCTGCTGCTCCACCTCCATTAAGCAGGCGCTAACACTCAAGGAAGCAGACCCCGAGAGGAACATATTCATACTCTACAGAGACATCGTCACACCAGGAAAAGAGTACGAAGACTTCTACCGCAAAGCATTGAGAGAAGGCGTACTATTCATACGCTACTCAGAAGACCAGAAACCCGAAGTCAAACTGTCAAAAGACGGCAAACCAACCGTCGAAGCCTACGACCCCCTCCTGCAAAGAAACGTAGAAATAGACGCAGACCTCGTCGTCCTAGCCACACCACTCGTACCATCCCCAGACAACGAAAAGCTAGCCCCAATGCTAAAGGTACCCCTAAACCAGAACGGGTTCTTCCTGGAAGCCCACGTAAAACTCAGACCACTCGACTTCGCAACAGACGGAATATTCCTCTGCGGAACCGCGAGCACACCATCCACCATACCAGAAGCAATAGACCAAGCAGAAGGAGCAGCATCAAGAGCCACAACAATCCTAGCCAAAGGCAAAATCGAAACAGTAGGCATAACATCAGAAGTCAACGAAGAACTCTGCATCGGCTGCGGGCGATGCGCAGAAGTCTGCCCATACAACGCCATACAGATGGTAACCTGCGAGGAACAACTGGGAGAAGTCAAAATAGTAACCAGAAAAGCCCGCGTAATAGAAGCTGTCTGCAAGGGCTGCGGCGCGTGCATCGCAGCCTGCGGCTCAGGGGCTATCGACCAAAAGCGTTTCGAAAGGGAGCAGATCCTCAAGATGATCGAGAGCGCTGTACAGTAGGTGTGAATAGGTTCTCTGGCGGTTGACGACTGGTTACTAGCTGGCTCATAGGCTTGCGATCTGATGGTTTAGCTGATAGAGGACCTTGCCGTTGTGCTGCTTTGAGGTTATGAGGAGCAGTTCCTCCGCATCTTCTATTAGGTCTTCTATGAATTCCTTGGTGATTGTTCGGGGTGTTGCTCTGTACCCGAACTTGTGTTCTTTGAAGTACTCGTAGGCTTTCTCAACGAGTTCCCCTCGTGTGAGCCATTTCTTTCCCTCTTTTTCGGCTTCGGTGAGTATGCGTTTTATGGGGTTGAAGATTCTGTCTTGGAGGGTGAAGGGTGGGTACTCGAGGGTAGTTCCGGACCAGTAGTATTCTACGCCCTCGTAGGGTTCTAGGTTCCAGATCTCTTGGAGGGCGGGTGTCACCGCTCTTATTTTGAAAGTTGCTTCCGCTGCGTGGATTGCTTTTTCTGCTTCTTCTTCGGTGGCGTTGCACTCCGCAATTATTTTCTGCTTAAGCTCCTTTTTGGTGAGGGTTTTTCTTCCCTTTTTTTCTGCTTCCCTCAAGATTTTTTTGATTTTTTTGAATGGAATCTTTTTGGTTCCGTGGATGCGTTTCCTGCTTGTTCCAAGGTAGCTTAACTCGCCGTTTTCTTCTAGTTCCCACTCTTCGCGCTGCATTATTTCGAAGCTGTCGGGTATTTCTGTGTAGGTGAACTCTTCTTCCTCGAAGCCGGGTGGGCCCTTTTTTCTGCCTGTGCTTTTGAATATTCTGTAGAGCTTGTGGTGTTTTAGCGGCTTGTACTCGGGTCTTTTGAAGATTCTGTCGGCTTCGTCCCGGTTTTTCTTCTCTTCTTCTGATGTTTCGAAGGCGGTGTACTTTTCTATGAGGTTTTTCGCCTGCTTCCAGGTGTATCCTTTGCGTAGCAGTCCGCGTATCAGAGTTTTCCTGCTTAGCACTTTCTGGTTGTGTTCGTGGTAGACTTCTCTGATTCTCTTCTCGTGCACGTCGTCCTCGTGGAGCGGGTAGTCCAGAACGTACTTCCTGACCTCCGAATTCCTAATATCGTCGAAGACGTAGTTGAGAAGGAAATCCCCTTCCCGCTCTACCCAGTATTCCTCGTTTGCCATGATGAAACGATCTCTGTCGTTTTTGCATGGTCGTGGGTCCGTGCTAACCTCGTCTATGATTCCCCTCAACCAGCACTCGGATATCATTTTTTCAGCCTGCTCGCGGGTGTACCCCTTTCTCATTATCTGTTCTCTCAGCTCGTGGCGGTAGAGCAGCCTCTGTGCGATGTGATCCTCGTTGTAGTCGTAGTTCCACTGTTCCTCCTCGTCTAGAGGGATTTTGCGCGTGGAACCGTGTGTGAAGAATATTGTTCTAACTAGCTGTTCAACCTCGTCCATTACAGGGCACCTTTTCCGGTTTTTCGAACCACTCGAACCGCCATTCGACGCTAATTATCCCTTCCTTCTCCTTTCCGAAATATATCCGTGCGGGTTCGGGTGGACTGACTTCAATTCCCATATCGGTGAGTTCGATGTATTTCTTCATTAATTTTCTTGACGTGTTTTTCCTTTCTAATTTCCACGATTTCGAAGTTAAGGTTCTTTTAGCGTTTGGTACGCTACGAATCCTATGTCTCGGTTTAGGGGTGTGATGTACCATGATGTTGTGGTCTTTTGGGAATGGATTTTTTGTAGTTTTTGTGGGTTAGCGGTTGTGGTTAGATATCTCCGCATCCTGAGGGGAGGTTGATTAGTGTTCCTTTTTTTCGCGAGTGGTAGTTAAAGGTATAGGTAGGTTTGATTCATACCAATAGGAGTGCCATGGACAGATATCTTACCAGAAACGCAAATATGAATAGAGAGCTGTTTCCACGACGATGAGGCTAGATGCAAAAGTGAAGTTTAAATGTTTAAACACCGTGTAGAAAATAGTGACGGAGATGGTGGTATGCCCGGTAAAGAAAGAGACAGAGAAAGAGTAGCAAATGAAGGTAGGGGAGAGAACTTGGAGAAGGTAAACGAGGTTGAGGTGCGTCTCTCGGGAATGGTGGTCCACTTGAAGGGGGAGTTTGAGGATGAGGAGGAGGTCGGTCCTCTGATAGCTTTTCTAAAAAAGAGGGGAGAAATTCCAAGAGGAAATTATAGGATTATAGCGCATGACAGAGTTCTTCCAGAGTCGGCGAAACTCAAGGAGTTGGAAAAACCGACGGTTGATACTAGACGACTCTTTCTATTCAAGATCTAAGAACTGTTTTTCAGTGATGGCTTTGACGGAGAAGAAGCCCTTAGAGTTTCAGGCGGAAATGCTAACTGAGGAGAGGAACCGAATAGTTACTGTTGGGAGTATAATCGTAGCTGCTTTATCCATAATAATTCCAGTTTCCACCAGTCTTATGGCTCAGCTCTTCGTACAGCCCCAAATAGTGATAGCGGAAATCGCGCTGAGCTTGAGCCTGCCCGTAAGGTTATCATTTCTGCAAATAGTGATGAGTAATACTTTCATGATTCTCGCTCTAGTTTCCACCTTATTCAGTATACTTCCCCTCTACCCTTATATTGACAAAACTACGTACTATGAGAAGTACGCTGATTCAATCACGGAGAATGATTCAGAAACCGAGAGGCTCATCACGACTTTGCACCGCCTTATTACCCGTGAATACAAGCTAAAAATTACCCGCGTGCCCCATGATTCGAGGGCGGTTTACATTCAGAGTATGGAAAAGTCGAACTCAATCAAGGCGTGGGGGCTTGCAGTTGGCATCCTTCTCCTCTCTGTAGGATTTTTCGTAACCGTTCTCCTGATGTTCCATGTTCTATCCACTGCTTCTTTTTTCACGGCAATTATGTACAAAAGTCTCATTTCATAACTCCTAGAGCAGTTGGACTTCTTGTTCATAAAATCTTTTTCTTAGCCTCATGTTCGCTACCTATTCTAGCTCACTTTAATCTGGGTGATGCAGATCGTCTGAGTTTTGTGCTTAGAATCAATGAGGCGCTTTCCAGATTTGGAAACTTAAACCATGGTCTGACCAAACGAATCTACATCCTCTAAGAAGACCGAATGGTAAATTTTATTAGATGTGAAACTTGATTAGAGTTGGTTCTGAAGACGCTTGCCCCCGCCCTTGGGACGAGTCTGAACGGTGACTGGTCTGGCGGGTGTTAAAGCTGATTGTGTAGACACCGTTGGTTGGAAATGGTTCGACAGGAAACGTTTAATGTTGTGAGCGCCGTGTGGAAGGCACGAGGTGTTGGCTTTGAGTAAGGGTGAGAAAGAGGAGTTTGACCCGAAGATTGTTGCTTTTTGCTGTAACTGGTGTAGTTACGCTGGAGCTGATCTGGCTGGTGTTAGCAGGTTTCAGTATCCTCCGACGATTAGAGTGATTAGGGTTATGTGTTCGGGTAGGATTGAGCCTGTCTTTATTCTTAAGGCGTTTGAGGCTGGGGCTGACGGTGTGCTGGTATCGGGTTGCCACATTGGAGACTGCCACTACATTGATGGAAATGTGAACGCGGAGAAGAGGGTTAAAGCGACCATGAAAATCTTGGACCTGATTGGGTTAGGTTCGGATAGGCTTAGGTTGGAGTGGATATCCGCTTCGGAGGGTATGAAGTTCGCGGAGGTAGTTAGAGACTTTACGGAGAAGATTAAGGAGCTTGGCCCTAGCCCCCTGCGCAAAAACTAGGAAGGTTTTCTCTCTAAGGATGCGGTTGGGTAGGCTAAAGCTTATTAAACTTGGCTTGATTGGTGTCAAGGAATGCTCACCGGTTTGATAAGGGCACGAGTGGTGCTTGGTGAATGAGTAAGAAGATAGAGCTGAGCGAGGACGAGCAAGTCCTCGTGAAGGAGATAATGGAAGAATTGGGCTTGAAAGGCGGTAAGGACAAGCGGCTGGTTTCGAAAATCGGCAAGAGGACTAACTTTGACAGGCGAAGGATGGTCGTTGCGATTAAACGAGCGCTTATTGGGAGAGAACCTCATGAGTAGCCCAATTCGATTCGAGTCCGGTTCAGAACTGGAGGTGGTTGCCACAGATGAGTAATAATGAGAAAACTGCATCGGAACCTGTTATCGGTGTCTACGTTTGCGAGTGAGGCGTTAACATAGGAGGCGTCGTTGACTGCGAAGCGGTGGCGGAGTATGCGAGTAAACTGCCAAACGTGAAAACGGCGAAGACCTACTCGTTTTTCTGCTCGGATCCGGGACAGAACATAATAAAGGAAGACATCGAGAAACTCGGGTTGAACAGGGTCGTGGTGGCTTCCTGCACCCCCAAGACGCACGAACCAACCTACAGGGCGCTCCTGCAGAGCGCTGGAATAAGCCCCTACTACTTCCAAATGGTGAACCTCCGAGAGCACTGCTCGTGGGTTCACTACAACGACCCGGAGGCAGCAACAGAAAAAGCGAAACACCTCGTAGCCGCGGGTGTGGCTAGAGCCCGCCTATTGGAGGATGTGCCTCAGAGAATCGTCAAGGTGGAACCGGCGGTGATGGTGATTGGAGCCGGAATCGCGGGGATTAGCGCAGCGATTGCGGTGGCGAACCATGGGTTGAAGGTTTACCTCGTGGAGCGAAAGCCCACGATAGGTGGGATGATGGCTCAGCTTGACAGAACGTTTGCTACTGATGACTGTGCTATCTGAATATTGGCTCCGAAGATGGTTGAGGCCGCCAAACACCCGAACATCGAGCTTTTGACCTACACCGAGGTGAAGAGCGTTAAGGGCAGCCCGGGTGACTTTACGGTGACTCTGCTCAAGAAGCCGAGGTACGTGGATGAGAGCAAGTGTACAGGGTGCGGAGCGTGCTCCGAGAAGTGCCCCGTTGAGGTTCCCGACGAGTTCAACTACGGGCTCGGAACAAGGAAGGCGATATACATTCCCTTCTCGCAGGCGGTGCCGAAGGTTGCCCTGATATCTATGGAGGACTGTATTCAGTGCAAGTCGTGTGAGCGACAGTGTCTCGCCGGCGCGATCGACTACGAACAGAAGCCCCAAGAAGTCGAGGTCAAGGTCGGGGCGATAATTGTAGCCACGGGCATAGACATGTATGACGCTGCCGAGCGGGGAGACTACGGGTACGGAGTCTACGAGAATGTGATCACGCAGGTCGAACTGGAGCGTATGCTCAGCCCAACCGGGCCCACGGACGGACACGTGTACAGGATTTCTGACAGAAAGGTGCCGAAGCGAATCGCCATGATTCAGTGTGTGGGGTCGAGAGACGTAAAGACTAATCCCTACTGCTCCGAGGTCTGCTGCATGGTGGCCATGAAGAACGCGAAGTTGATAAAGCAGCACGACCCAGACACGGAGGTAACAATATACTACATGGATATGAGGGCGGTGGACGAGGGACACGAAGAGTACTACACCGGAGTCAGGGGACACGGAGTGAAATTCGTACGGGGTAACGTGGCCAGGGTAAGAGAGGATCCAGAAACTAAGAATCTCCTGCTGCGAGTCGAAGACACTCTAACTGGTGAAATAAAAACGGTTGAGGCCGACCTGCTGGTTCTCTCAACCGCGGTGGTGCCCTCAAAAACGGGAACAGAACTCGGAGCGATTCTTGGGATTGATAAGGCTGCGAGCGGATTCCTGAAGCCGATACACACCGGGCTTAACCCGCAGGAGACAAAGACGCGCGCCGTTTACATTTGCGGCACAGCCCAGGGGCCCAAGGATATATCCTACTCCGTGTCCTCAGCCAAGGCGGCGGCGTCGGCCGCAACGGCGTGGTGCCTCGCAGGGGAACAGACACTCGAACTCATAACCCCGGTGGTTAAAGAGGAGCTGTGCGTCGGGTGCAGGAGATGCGAAAGAAACTGCCCATTCGGAGCCATAAAAGTGATAGACGGCGTCGCGAAAGTGGACGAAGCAAGCTGCAAGGGCTGTGGCATCTGCGTCGCGTCGTGCCCGGCTCACGCCTTGGATCTCAGGTACTACCGCGACAAGCAGTTGGAGGAAGAGGTAACAGCGATCGTGCAATCGTAGAGTCCTTATGCCTGATGATTCCACCAGCGAAAGCGCTGACTGGTGGATGAAAGCTCTGGTTAGCAAACCAGAAGGACAAAACTATCCCCTTAATATGGATAAAGAAAAGGAGCGGATGTTGGAGGATAACAGTTGAACTACCAGGTTATATTGTATGCGTGCTGGAAGTGAGGTTACGGAGCGGCGGATCTCACGGGTGTCTCTAGGGTCTCCTATGATCCATCGATTAGAATCGTGCGTTTAAGATGCGCCGGTCGAATCGACAGCACGTTGTTGCTTGAGCCGATTTGCAAGGGTGCCGACGGCGTAATGGTTGTCGGGTGACACATCGGTGAGTGTGACTTCGAAACTGGGAATATTATGGCGGAGAAACACGTAAACTTTGTCAGACGTATACTGGAGAGACGCGGACTCGGCGCAGACAGGGTGAACATGTACCACTGTTCCGCTGCGGAGGTCAGCCGATTCAAAGAGTCCGTTGAGGACATGATGAAGAAGCTTGAGAAGCTGGGGCCAAACCCTCTGCGTGAGCAATAATAGTTCCGGTTACCCTCAGGATGATCCCGAATCGGAAAACCGTGCGGGGTTCGGGAGACGATCCTCGTAAGCGGAGGATTGGGTAACTGCAATGTCGGTTACTTGAACGGAGGTCGCATAATTGGTGAGCAGTCTGAAGGATGAGATGGATGCGACGTTAGAAGCGGTAAACAGTTTCAGGGTTCGCGCTCTGCTCGGAGGAGAGAAAGAAATCGTGGAGTGCGGTAAACTCACACGTGAAGAGTGGGAGAACCTCCTAGACTTTCTCGTGGATGATGAGACAGAGCGAAGAAGAGTCCTGATAACCCTGAGGAGACTGGGGAACGCGACTCCATCCCGGTTGGAGCAGGAAACCGGAATCCCCAACTTCAACGTCCGGAAACATCTCCGACTCTTAGAGTATGAGGGCTTGGTCGAGAGGAGCGCCGGGGAGAACGGTGACTCCGAGCCCACCTACAAGCCTGTTCAAGAGTCCGAGGTGAGAACTCCGTTTGAAAAAATCAAGTTTATCGTTGACGAGAAACTCTGCGTGGACTGTGGAGCTTGTGTGAGCTTTTGTCCCGTTAACGCGATAACGATAGTGGATGAAACTCCCGTAATCGATGAGAACATCTGTATCGGATGTGGGGTTTGTAACGTCCACTGTCCTAGAACCTTCCTCTACCTTGACCTAGTCAGGGAGTACGTGAAGGGTGAACACCTCAACCTTGAGGAGGAGCCGCTTGCGGCCTACAGGGGAGCGTACTCGGCTCAAACAAGCAGAGAGGAGATAAGGAAGGTTTGCCAGGACGGAGGCATAGTCACATCCATTCTAACCTACCTCTTCGACCACAACCTGGTAGACGGTGTGTTAGCGGTTAAAAAGACGAGTGAGAGCTGGACATCGGAGCCGGTGGTTATAACCAACAAAGAGGAGCTGCTTGAAACGGCGGGTACAAAGTACGTGGTCACACCCACCTTGGTGGGACTCGAAAAAGCGAAGGAGATGGGGCTTAAGAGAATTGCAGTGGTTGGGACGCCCTGCCAAATCCAAGCGGTCAGAAAGTCTCAGGTTTTCTCTGACGGTTTCCAGGACATTATGGGGGAGATTGTCCTTACCGTGGGTATTTTCTGCATGGAAAACTTCTCCTACCAGAACATGAAGAGGATAGCCGAGGAGTACTGCAAAGTCAGTCTCGAGAGCACGTGTAAGATGGACATCAACAAGGGGCAGTTCAGAGTTTACACCGAAACAGGTGAACAGGCGTCGGTGCCCATCAAGGAGGTGACGAGCCTGGCGAGAGACGCCTGCCACGTTTGTCCAGACCTAACAAACGAATTAGCAGACATATCAGTGGGCTCAATCGGGTCACCGCCCGGCTGGTCAACGGTTCTCGTTAGAACGGAGAAGGGAATGGAGATCTTTCGGAAGGCTCAGGAAGGAGGCTACCTCACCTCAAAACCCTTGGAGGAGGTTGAGCCGGGGCTGCCCCTGCTCGTAAAGCTGGCGAAAGGAAAGAGAAAGAGGAACCTCGAGAAGCTGGGGGCGAGGAGAGCTGAGGGAAAGTACGCAACCCGCTTCTAGGCCCGATGGTCAACTCTGATTTTTCTTATCTCGACTGCTTTCCATCTCAAGCTTGAATTCGCAGTACTCATCCCCCATAGCCATACACCTTTCCTCTCTACATCTCCAATCCTCTTTCGTTGCTGCCTTGAGGATTCCCGTCAGAGCGCCCCCGACAAAGGTGCACACCGGGTGGTCCGAGCCGCCATACGCCAGACCAACCGTGGAGACTCCAACTATTCTCAGTTTGCCGTTATCGACGCCTCCCTCTATTGAGAGCACTCGGCCCCACCCGGCGAGCGTGTTGTACTTTAGAACTCCCTCCAGCAGCTTCTTGCCTTTCAGCCCGAGAGCTGATTCCACTAGGCGGGCCGCGCCCATTCCGACCCACTGCCCCAGCTCAAAGAGTATTTGCTGGCACTTCTCGAAGCCGTGACGCTTTTCCGTGTTTTTGAAGAAGAGTATGAGGGTTTCCACGGGGGTAAGAACATGGGGGCATCCAAGCGCCGAGAGCTGCCCCAGCTCGTTGAAGGAGATGTTTTCCTTCAGCTCTTCAAACGACCGAAAGAGGGGCAAGAGGGTGAAGAAATTGTCAGGGGTGAAAAGGTACGCGAATCTCTGGTTTATAACCCTGTAGGAGTCCCCTATTAGGGGGGTTCTCGTGAGATGCAGGTATGACTGTCTGTTACCGTTAATTGTTGTCAAGCCGAAGTTTATCACATAATCCGCAAAGTGGTTGAGAGTGTTCGTTACCTTTGGTTCGTGGATGTCACGGTTCACTACGCCCAGAAAAATATCGCCTCTTCTCTTCGTGTCGATGGTTAATCTTCTAATCATCTTTAACACGGTCTGCGAATCAAAGTCGATGACTGAGGAACTGATGCTAACGTACTTGACGAGAATCGGCGTCTCTGGAAAGTTGTACCGGATCTGATTTCTGGCGGCGTTTATTTCGTAGAGTATCCTGTTTGGGTCATTCGCTATTCCTCTAATGTTTTCAAAATCCCCGCTCGCTGAGGCTGTTTTGTTTTCACCGGAAACCAGGTCCAGGTAGTGGAACCTGCCCTCTCTCAGAGCCGCCTGTAGCACCCTGTATTTTTCATCCGAGAAGTTTCTCCTCGTTTCCCTCAGGATTCTATTGAAGGGCGAATCTGTTTGAATAGTGATAACCGCACCGCCCCTCTCCATGAAATTCAGGGAGAACAAACCGGCGAGCCTATGGGCATCATTCAGCGTGAAGGAATCGGCTACCATCAAAATAGATAAGCCATCGAAGAGACGCCCCAAGGTTTTATCAATGTAGTCGATTCCAATCCTACGAATTTTCAACGCTAATCCCTCTCTTTCGTGAAGGTATAAATAAAAGATGATATAAACATTGTCTTTCACGCTCCACAGGGATGGTGTAACGGACTAGCAGATGAAAACCTATTTTTCAACTTTTGCTTCGAACTCACACAGTTCATAACCCATTGCCATACATTTCTTCTCTCTGCAAGTCCAATTATCGCCGGTAACTCCCTCTAATATACCTGAAAAGAGGCCCTCCCCTAACACACAAACGGGATGATTAGATTTTCCATAATTTCTCGCCAGTGCCGAAAGAAGGTATAGTTTGAGTCTACCAGAATTCAGGCTGCCCTCCATTTTAATTATTCGACCCCACCCTCTAATCAAAAAGTAGTTTACCGCCTCTTTGAGCAGTTCATCCCCGTCTAGACCGTACTCCGATTTAAAGAAGCGCACAGTTCTTAGACCAACCGTTCTAACAAATTTAGTTATCAGCTTCCTGTACTCGTTTTGCCCCAAATGGTTTTCAAGCTCCTTAAACAATAGTATGTAAGTGTTCAGTGGCGTAATCAGGTATTCCACATTATTAACTGAAACCTCACCTCCTTCAAGAAGGAGGATACTTCTCTTAAATTTGTCGAAAAAAGAAGCTTTAGCTGGGATTCTTTGAAAGGCGCTAGCAGTGATTATGTAAGCGTGCTTTCGCTGTATCTTCGCTAATTTCGGTTCCGAAATGGGGGACTTCAACACTTGTATGTACGGTTGTTTTACGCCTCCCCTTTCCTCGGAACTTAGCTCCAACACGAAATCCGAAAAGTGTATCAATGTATTTATTACTCGTGAGTCGTGCAAATCACGGTTAACTAGACCCAAAATGATGTCGCCCCTTTGCTTTGTTTTCACCGTTAGCCTTCTGAACATCTTTAAAACTGTTGCGGAGCCAAAGTCAATGATAGACGAACTGAGATTGCTGTACAGAACCATAATGGGAATGTCTGGAAAAGCCTTTTTAATTCGTTCTCTGGAACGGTCGATTTCGTACAAAATCCTATCCGAATCATTGGTAACTCTAACGACCCCGTCGAAACCACCAAGAGACTCTTGTAAATCAACATCTGAAACTATATCGAGATAGTAAATCCTACCCTCCTTCAAGCTCCCCTCTACGAGGGGAAGTGGTTCCTCGGAAAACCTATTTTTGATGTCGCCGAAAAGCAGGGAGAAAGGCAAACTCGTAAAGACACCTATGCATCCTCCCCCCTGTCTAATAAAATTTAGAGCCACAAAACCAATAAGGGTAAGCGTATACTCTAGGGTGAAAGAATCTGTTATGAACAGCATTGACGTACCCTCATCTAGGTCACCCAGGGCCTCGTCAATGAAATCCAGAGTTTTTCCCATCTTCATTTCTCTTCATCACTGATTTTTTTAATCATTCTCGCACTAATTATGACGAGAGAGGACGGTGGAGTTATTTTTTGAGTTTCAACTCGAACCTACACTTCTTATCCCCTTTGGCGATGCACTTCGTTTCCTCACAGGTCCAGTGTTCAGAGGTGAGTTCTTCAAGGATTCCTTGTAGAATACCTCCCTCTAAAACGCATACGGGGTAATCGGATTCTCCGTAGTTAGCCGCAAGAACAGAGAGACATTCTACCCTTATCCTGCCGGATTTAATGTTTCCCTCCAAGACCCTAAACTTACCCCAACCTGTAATTGAAAGGTAGTCCACAGCACTCTTGAAGAGTTCCTCATCGCTCGTCTGAAACCGACAGGACAACGATCTCGCGATTTGTGAGCCTACTGAACTACCCACCCTTTTAATTATTCTTGTGTACTCGCCTTTCCCAAGTTTTTCTTCGATCTCCATCAAAAGATGAACAAAGGTGCGCATCCCAGTGATGACATAATTCGTATCATACGCGATGACATCGCCCAATTCGATGTAGAAAAGGTTTTCTTTTAACTCCTCAAAAGAAGAGGGAAGGGAGGGAAGAGTGTAGAAATCATCCCCAGTGATTTCGTAGGCAGACTTTCCGTAGTATCTTTTTACACTGTTAGGGAAAGGAACCCTAGTTACGGATACGTATGGTTGCTTTTTGCCGCTGAATACGTCTATTCCAAATTCAAGCACATAGTCGGCGAGGTGGGTGAGCGAATAAACTACCTTCCGCTCGTGTAGTTCTCGATTCAAAATACCAAGAAAAAGGTCACCACTCCTCTTAACCCTTAGGATCAGCTTTCTGATCATCCTCAGAATAGAGCCCGGGTCAAAATCAACGGCCAAAGAGCTAATGTTCGCCTGCAAAATCAGGACGGGAACATCCGAAAAATCCTTTTTGATTTGGCTCTTTGCATTCAGTATCTCATACATTATTCTGTTGAGGTCATTTTCAACTGGTTTCACACAATCTGAGTGCTCAGATTCCTTATTAGTTGTGTCTTCCAGAACAACATCAAGGTAGTATAGTCTACCCTCCCCAACCGCTTTCTGAAGAGCGAGTCTCTTCTCGGGGGTGGTGAAGTGGAGTTGCCCCTCTAACGCCAGTGAGAACGGAAGATTTTCATGTATGAGAATACACGCCCCACCCCTCTCCAGAATGTTCAACGCTATTAAGTTACCAAGTCTCTGAGCGTCATACGTCGTTGCCGAATCTGCGGAAAACATCATCGGCAAACCATCGTAGAGGGTACCCAGCGTTTGATCCACAAACTCTATCCCGGTACTTCGAACCTTCAAAGCCACATCCCCAAAGGAAACTAATTGAAAAATTATTGGAAAGAGTGTTATAAATCTAATTCCGGTTCGTGTCACTCCAGGGCGGTCAACTCGAATTCGCAGTAATCGTCACCCTTCGCGATACACTTTGTTTCCTCACATGCCCATTCTTTTCCGGTGATTTCCTCCAGAATCCCCCTTAAACCGCTCTCGATCAAAACATCCACGGGTCTGCCTGATTTCCCCCACATTTCGGCTATGGAGGAGTGAATCCGAATTTTTACCCTGCCGGTTTTGAGGACCCCGTCAACCCCCAGCAATTTGCCGTAACCCCTGGCACCAATGTACCTAAGGGTTGAGAATAGCAGCCTATCCTCCTTCAATTTGAACTCCGACTCGACAACCCTAACGTTTCTAGCCCCGAACTCCTTTCCGACCTCTAAAAAGTATTTTCTATACTCCTCGTAATCAAGATTTTTCTCCAAAGCCTTCAGAAGATTCACCATAAACTGGACGGGAAGCACGAGGTGCTTGGTGCTTAGTATTGAAACCTCACCCTTCTGGTAGAAAACCTGGCCGTCTTCCAGCTCATCCAGGTAGAAGGAGATCGGAGAGAAGGTTTCAAACTTGTTGCCCGAAATATGATAGGCGATTTTTTTGTGCAGGATTCTCTTAACAACGCCAACTATCGGTGTTTTGGAAACCTGAAGGTAAGGATGCGGCGAATCACCCTTCATCTCTAAGCCGAACTCCACCGCGTAGCTTGAGACGTGCTTCAACGTGTTCGTTATCTCCGGCTCGTGAATATCCCTGTTAACCACCCCTATGAAAATATCCCCATTCTTCCTAATATTCGCAATCAGCTTCCTCAACATGTTCAGCACAGCTTTTGAGCCATAGTCAACTATAGAGGAGCTTATGTTATGATACAGGAAAACCACTCTGCTCTCAGGATATCTTTTCTTCAGATCGTCCATCGCTCGAACCGCCTCGTAGAGTAAGCGGTCTATGTCGTCCCCGACCAGCCTAACACCAGTAAGATTTTCGGTACTATAATCCAATTGCCCCCTACCAGACGCAAGGTCCAGATAGATCAAATGACCATCATCCAGTTTACTCATCAGGAAAGGGAATTTCCCAGGCAGAAAAGCGTGGTTAACCTTCCTCATAGCTAGAGGAAATGGCACATCCGTTTGAACAGTGACGCAGGACATTCCCTGTTCCAGCAGGTTAAACGTGACAAGTATGCTGAGCATCAGGGCATCGTTTAGTGTGGAAGAATCCGCGGTGAAAAGCAACACTTGTCCACCAGAGAGCCCACCCAAAGTGAAATCTATAAAGGGTATCCGGGTGTCTACTACCTCCAAATGGTCACCTTCCAACACATTTTCTGAGATTACAGACTAGAAAATAACATATGCGTGATATCCTTATTAAGCGTATTTTCCCAAGTTACCTGGAAGATTACCATAAATAGGGCAAACTTGAAGCTTCACAAACTAAAAGAGAAGCGTAATCCCGCAAGTGTATCAGGAGAAACAGAAACGGTTACCGTTCTCATAACGTGGATTTTGATAAGGAGTTAGGGTAGGCTAGAGAAACTGCTTAAATATTGATTCTTTTGCTTATGACGTTTCCCCCGTTGTCTTCGAAGGCCATCTGGAAACTCTGAACGCTTCTGTCGCGTAGCTCATAGTCTAATTCGACTTCCTTCCCCACCGGTAGCTCTCGAACCCCCAGCATGTAAGGGGCGGTTTCGAACAGTTCCTCCTTTATACCAACGACCTTTATAGTAACACCCTTCAGATTCTGCTTCGTGTTGTTTGTCACATGCACACGCAGCTTGTCAGCTTCCCTCTTCTCCGCGGAGACTTCCAGCGACTGTGGCAGTATCTTCCCCTTCAGAATATCCGTTGACTTTGATTCCTCAAACAAGCCTTCATAACCAGTCGGAGGTAGTATAATGTTTATGGGTATCTGGAACTTTATACTCTCACCAGTAATCTTTGTACACACGATATCGAGATACCAGTGGGAGTAAGCACCAAAGGTCTGGGACCAGTAGGTTCTCTCCGTGGGCTCCCAGAGGTAGTTGTAGCTGTGCTCGGCGTACTGAGGCACCCTAATAGAAAGATAACCGTGCGTGGGGTTCTTCTCCTCAACGGTGGTCAGAACCTCTGGAGGGTTCTTTTTAATGTGGACGCAAACCTTAGCGTACTTCGGACAGGAACACGTTATATTCGAGTCGTGGACCAGATTCACCGTTAGGAGCTTCAGTCCCTCAGTCTCGTAATTCAGCTTGATTACCTCGCCGGGAAGAACAGCGTCCTTCTCAATGTTGAAGCTCATCCCCTTAATGGACAGTGAAACAGGATTGGGTTCAAACTTCTGCTCGGATCTTATTTTTACTGGGTTCTCTGCAACGATTTTGAACTCTTCACCGTGCTTCTCCGGTTTCCCAACCGAAAGAGTCGCCCTAACAACGTAGTGCACGTTTTTACGGATGAGCGTGGGGACTGCCCTCCTGCTCACCGGGAGTTCACGCTCTCGAATGTACGTTCCGCTCTCAAGGAACCCCTCACAGAATATCTCGCTCGTGGAGAGGGGAAGTTCATTTCCACAGGGTAGGTTGGTTAGGAGG
>Ga0164311_10000232_pt1 | contig 22686 bp, 20 predicted proteins | sample GuaBasSedimGuay2_FD_121796 | JGI IMG/M metagenome (GOLD analysis project Ga0164311, IMG submission 121796) | Subseafloor sediment microbial communities from Guaymas Basin, Gulf of California, Mexico - Guay2, Core 4569-9, 9-12 cm | ecosystem: Environmental > Aquatic > Marine > Hydrothermal vents... | reverse complement strand
TCGAATAGCGAGGCAATAAGCAATGGAAACAAAACAGTTGCATCTCCCTCGACAGTAACATGCTTTGCCTTTTCTTTTACCTTACCCCATGATATCGCTTCTTTCATTCTTGCTCCAGACAAAGAGCCGTCCCATTCCACAGCAGAGGTGATATATACAGCAGCATCTAAGCCACCATGAAACTGAGCCCACCATATCAGATGATGCTTTGAAACTCCTCCTCCCAGAATAATCCCGCCTATTTTTTCTTTGTCAAAAAATATGTCTGCCAGTTCCTTTTCATCCTTAAAAACATCTATCTCAAATTTTTTCTCCTGGCTCAGCATCCACAGCTGCCAGCCTACTGCTCCATCTGTTATTGCAGGAATATAAACAGGAATATCATTTTTCCATGCCCAGTAGAGAAAAGCATTTTCTTTCAAATTCCTGCCAATTTCCCATGCAATTTCCTTGCTGCTGTATTTTCCTTCCTTCCCTTCAAAAATTTCGTGAATCTTTTTTTCTATAATCTCGCCGTAGCTCTCATTTGGAATGAAAATGTTTCCTAACCTATTTATTCCTTTTTTGTGGAGTTCCTCATCATTTGCATCAAAGGAACCATGATAATAGTCTTTAAAGCATCTTGCCAAATCATGGTCTAGACTTCCACAGGTTGTTATGATGGCATCAATGACTTTCTCTTTAACTAATTCCTTTATTACTCCTCTTGTTCCAGTTGCGACAATACATGCTGGAAATGTGAGGAAAATAAAATAATCTTCTTTTACCATCTCTTCAATGATATCTGCAGCTACTCCTATTTTCTTTGCTGAAAAGCCACCAGCTTTATAAAATTGCTTTATAAGTCCATCAACACTGCTTACATTTATATCAATGTCTTCGACAATCATAAAGTCTAAAAGAAAAGATATATAAAAAACTTAAAAGGGGGAGAGAGTTTAGAATTCCTCGCCCATTCCTTCTTCGCCCTTGCCTTTGCTCTTTGATACTTCTCTTGCTGCAATGACATCATCGATACGGAGTATCATTATTGCTACTTCAGTTGCTGACTTAATTGCCTGCTTACCTACTCTGAGTGGCTCCAGCACATTGAGCTCTTTCATGTCTGCAACATCTCCCTTGAATACATCTACGCCATAATGTTTCTTACCTTCTGAGTGTGCTTTGCGCAGCTTAATGAGTATATCTATTGGATCTATACCGGCATTGGTTGCCAGTGCACGTGGAACAACTTCGACAGCATCAGCAAACTTGTTTATTGCAAGCTGTTCCCTTCCTCCAACAGTCTCTGCATAATCGCGCAATGCCATTGATATTTCTATAGCAGATGAACCTCCACCAGTTATCATTTTGCCATCTTCAAGAGTTACTGCTATTACGCTAAGAGCATCGTGCAGGCCGCGCTCAATTTCATCCACAACATGCTCTGTTCCTCCTCTCACCAGTATGCTGACTGCCTTTGCCTGCTTGCATTCTGTAATGAATACCATTTTGTCCTCGCCTATCCTCTTTTCTTCAACCTTTCCTGCCTCTCCAAGGTCTTCTGGCTTAATTTCGTCCAAATCTGTCAATATTGAAGCTCCTGTTGCCTTTGATAATTTTTCCATATCTGATTTCTTTACTCTCCTCACTGCAAATATTCCTGCCTTTGCGAGATAATGCTGAGCCAAATCATCTATGCCTTTCTGGCAGATCAACACATTGGCGCCAGCATTCTTTATCTTATCTACCATATCTCTGATCATCTTTTCTTCCTGATCCAAGAATTTCTGAAGCTGTTCTGGATCTGTAATGCGTATCTGAGCATCTACTTCTGTTTTCTTAACCTCCAAAGCAGCATTCAGCAACAAAATCTTTGCATCTTTGACTACTACAGGCATATCTGGATGCACTCTTTCCTTATCAAGAATGATACCATTGATTAATTCTGTATCCTCGACCGCACCCCCCTGCTTCTTCTCTACCTTTATATTATCCAAATCGACTCTTATCTTTCCATTCACTTCTTCTGCCACCGCTCTAACTGCCCTATATGCAATTTCTGCCAGCATTTCCTTGTTTGCCCCTGCTACTTTACCGGTCATTGAAGTTTCTGCAATTTTCTTGAGCAATTCTTCATCATCTGGTTTTACTTCCAGTGCAATGTCCTCGAGAACTTCACATGCTTTTTTACTTGCAAGCCTGTAACCATCTGCTATGACTGTTGGATGAATGTCCTGGTCGATTAAATCCTGGGCATATTTCAGCAATTCTCCTGCCAAGACCACTGCTGTTGTTGTACCATCGCCACATTCCTCATCCTGAGCCTTAGCGACTTCAACAATCATCTTGGCAGCGGGATGCTCAACATCTATTTCCTTGAGAATGGTTACGCCATCATTTGTTATAACAACGTCGCCCATGCTGTCTACTAGCATCTTGTCCATTCCCTTTGGACCCATTGTTGAACGTACAGCATCAGCAATAGCCATTGCTGCCCTTATGTTATTATACTGTGCTTCCCTACCTTTTTCCCTTTCTGTTCCCTCTTTCAATATTAAAATTGGGGTTTTTCCTGTCATCATCTTTCATCACCGACGAGTATAATAATTCTTCTATATAAAATTTACGCCGAGAGCCAGTATCTCCGGAAGTAAAAATTTAAGAAAAATCAAAGCCCTGGGCAATATTCCATCAAAAGGAGAGGATGGAATATGCCAGAGCTCATGACAAATAATAAATTTTTCAAGAAATTAAATAGATTTTCCTTTAAATTTATAGAGGTGAATACAGATTTACCATTTTTAAATCTGCATTTTGTTATTGTGAGGGTTCAACAATAACAAATTTTCATGATTGATTTGAATAGGAATTAAAACCTTCATTGCTATTCCTTTCTTCGCATATCTCTTCCTTAGATTATCATTTTCTCCCCATTCGTCCATTCCTTTATTCCTGTAATACGCTCCCACAATTTCATATTCTTGCCTATTATACAGAAATTTGAGTTTGTAATCAATAGGTGCATTTGCTTTAAATCCTTTTTCTTTCCAATATCTGCTATATCTTTCTCTAATGTGTCTTTCTTCTCCCTTTTTATTATAAACCCATCCCTTCTGTGGTTTATATAAAAACCTGAATTTGCCAGTCTATTTTCAAAAATTTTTGATGGCATAGTAGGAAATTTTTACCATAAAATTTAATACACAATTTTCATATAGGCAGAGATGGAGGAAATGCTTAAATATCTTGGAATAAAAAGCGTGGATGAACTTTTTGAAGATTTACCTCCAGAAATAAAAACAGATGGCTTAAATTTGCATGAGCCAAAAGAAGAAATGGAAGTCGAGATGGAAATAAAAAAAATTTTGAGTAAAAATAAATCCTTTTTCGATATGCCCTTCTTTTTGCCCATAATAAAGCCACATTACATTCCTCCTGCTGTGGACGAAATTGTTTCGAGGCAGGAATTTTATACTTCCTATACCCCTTATCAGGCTGAGGCATCGCAGGGCATTCTGCAGGCAATGTTTGAATATCAATCCATAATAGCGGAGCTAACAGGAATGGATGCTGCCAACGTTTCAATGTATGATTCTGCTACCGCCTTAGGAGAAGCGGCTTTGATGGCTTACAGGATAAAGAAAAAAAGGAAAATTTTGATTCCTCGCAATATATTCTGGCATAAGAAAAAGGTGCTTGAAAATTATGCCAAAGGAGCTGGCTTGCAAATAATCGAAGTTGATTATGGTGAAGATGGAAGAATGAAACTGAACCATGAGGAAAAGGACGTTGCCGCCATATACATTGAAAATCCGAATTTTTTTGGCATAATTGATGACAGATATAAAGAAATTGCAGAAATGAGAGAAAGACTTGATGCTTTGCTTATTGCGGGCATTGACCCATTAAGCCTTGCGATATACAATCCTCCTTCTTGCTACAACGCAGACATTGTTATAGGCGAGGGATATTTTGGCAATCCGTTGAATTTTGGAGGACCGTTGATGGGAATATTTGCGTGCAAAAAAGAATACATAAGGCAGATGCCGGGCAAGATAGTTGGCGCTACTGTTGACAAGGAAGACAAAAGAGCATTCTGCATGACTCTGCAGACGAGGGAGCAGCATATAAGGAGGGGAAAGGCAACAAGCAACATTTGTTCCAATCAGGCTTTATGCTGCATTGCTTTTCTGGCGTATGTGGCATTACTGGGCAGAAATGGACTTCGCAGGGTAGCGAAAAAAAATATGGATAACGCCAAGTATATGGCTAACAAGCTACAAAAAATTGGATTCAGTTTGCCATTCCATAAAAAATTTTTCAATGAATTCGTTGTTATTGGCAATATAAATGGGAAAGAACTTAACAGCAGGCTATCCAACAAAGGAGTATATGGGGGGTTGCCAATAGATGAATATGTAGAAAATGGCATTTTATTTGGAGTTACAGAGATGCACAGCAGAGAAATAATAAATTTTGCTGTGGAAAAAATAAAGGAGGCCATGGAGGAGAAACTATGATGGCAAAGTATGATGAACCATTGCTGAACGAAATAGAGGAAAAAGAAGAGGAAGAATTTCTGGAAGACGTTGAAAGAAAAGAGTTGAACATTCCCAATTTGACTGAAAGGGAAGTTATCAAGCATTTCATTCATTTAAGCCAGATGAATTATGGTGTTGATACTGGCTTCTATCCTTTAGGCTCATGTACAATGAAGTATAATTTGAAGCTTCTGGAAAGAGTGGTTAAGAATGAAAAGATTGCTTATGTTCATCCATTACTGCCTGAAGATGCCATTCAGGGATGTCTCGAAATAATGCATAAGCTGGAGAAAATGCTATGCGAGATAACTGGAATGGATGCATTCTCATTGCAACCATGTGCTGGTGCTCATGGAGAGTTTACAGGCATGCTTATAGCCAGAGCTTATTTTGAGGAAATAGGCGAAGGAGAAACAAGAAAGGAGGTTATTGTGCCTGATTCAGCCCATGGAACTAATCCAGCATCTGCCAAAATGGCTGGCTTTGATGTTGTGGAAATTCCATCAAAAAATGGCAGAGTTGATATGGAAGCATTGCGCCATGCCTTAAGCAACGAAACAGCCGCATTCATGCTCACCAACCCCAATACGCTGGGCATATTTGAAAAGGATATACTGGAAATCGCAAGGGAAGTCAGAAAGGTTGGTGCTCTCCTTTACTATGATGGAGCAAATCTAAATGCAATAATGGGGAAAACCACGCCTGGCAAAATGGGCTTTGACATAGTTCATTTAAACCTTCACAAAACCTTCGGCACTCCTCATGGAGGTGGCGGACCAGGAGCAGGCCCCGTAGGCGTAAAAAAACACCTGGAAAAATTCTTGCCTGTGCCGAGAGTTGTGAAAAGAGATGGAAAATATTGTCTCGATTATGACAGGCCACATTCCATAGGCAAGGTGAGCCACTTTTATGGAAATTTTGCTGTACTGCTGAAAGCATATGCATACATCATGCTTAAAGGAAAAAAGCTGGAGGAAGCGGCAGAAAGAGCTGTTTTGAATTCAAATTACTTGATGGAAAAGCTACGCAGCATTGGCTATGAAGTACCCTTTTATAGTAGGAGAATGCACGAATTTGTTCTTTCTCTGGCTAATTTGAAAAAGAAAGGAATAAAAGCTTTGGATGTGGCAAAGAGATTGCTTGATTACGGCTTTCATCCTCCAACCATCTACTTTCCATTAATAGTGGAAGAGGCATTTATGATTGAGCCGACTGAGGATGAAAGCAAAGAAACGCTGGATAAATTTGCTGATGCAATGAAGAAAATACTTCAGGAAGATGTGGAAATATTAAAGGAAGCTCCTCATAATATGCCTGTAAAAAGAGTTAATGAAGCAATGGCAGCAAGAAATGCCATACTGACGTGGAAGGATATGGAAAAATAGAAAGAAATTATTTTATTTGGTGATCTATTTATCTCCATGAAAAAGATAATTGTGGTAGTTGCTTTTCTTTTGGTTATAACAAATATTTCTTATGCAACAAATGAAAAGATAAAGCCAGCAACATATGAAGAACTTGTTTCATGGTATAAGAGCTTGGAAGAGTTATATCCGAATTATATCGAAGTTTTCAAGGCAAATGAAATGTTTGGTTTGGGTAAGGCAACTGGTGGTTATGATTTGTATTATGTGCGCATAACAAATGAAAGCAATGGGTTTTTGAAGCCGGAGGTTTTATTTCTTGGCGGTCCACATGGAGATGAAACAGTTGGCACCATTGGCCTATACTGGACTGCCAAATGGCTTGTGGAAAGAGCAGCAGAAGGAGATGAATGGATTAAATGGCTTCTTGATAATAGAGAAATATATATTGAAATATGCCACAACCCTTATGGCTTTGATAACAGGCAGAGGTATGATGCCAACGACTGGGATTTGAATAGAGAAGCAGACTATGACTGGCGCGGATATAATTCGCAATTGTGGGGAAGTGTAAACGGCAAAACACTATATCATTTCATCAACAGTCATGCTATAAGGACTGGAGCAGATTTTCATGGTGGGGTAAGGATGATTCTTTATCCATGGTCATCAACTCATGCAAACGTAAAAGCATACAGCCCTTTCAGCGGGAAGGAATATACTCATGCTCCTCCAGACTTTTATTTTTATCACACTGCCTGCCTGCGGCTGGGAGAATATATGGGTAGCTACGGCGGAAGATTGGATGAAGATAACATAGGCACTATTCCTACAGCTATTGGCTATACCGCGCCGGGCTGCATAGCCGCATGGGCGTATGGGGCGAATGTTGAAAGATGCCCGGCAGAAGATGATTTTGTTAATGATGAAATTTTTGGTAACTATGATGGATGTGGCATTTTCTGGATTTCGCCAGAGATGTCAAAAATAAAAGATCCTCCAGAATGGCAGTTTGGGGACGAGGAACAGGGATATATTGCGGAGGTCATAAGATTTGTGATACATCAAACAGATTTGGCCCAGCCATATATAAGATGGGTTTATCCTTCTAATAATTCATTTGCTACAGGCGAGGTTACAGTGAAATGGCAGGTATATGGTTGCCTGGTTGCGGATGAAACTTACGTGGCATATTCCTTCTCCAAAAATCTTTCTGACTGGATCGAAGGAAAGAGGCATGATGACTACAACGGAAGCTATACAGGTGGAACATATTGGGATGGAAAAGTGTGGGAAGAAAAAATTCCACTACCAGAAAATGCTACAGATGTTTATGTGGTTGCATATGCAAAGGTTGATGGAATTTACAAAAATGTGGTCGCTCCTTCCATATACGGCAACAATTCTTATCTCCGTATAATAGAGGAGAGAACAAATAAAAGTTATGTTGAGGCGTTGAATACAAGCGATGGCATTGAAGTTATAGAGGGAAGATTATGGTGGAAATCACCTGTGCTGCATATAAAAATAGGAGGGATATCCAAGCCGAGAGAAGGATATCTTTACTTAATGGGCAAAGAAATTATGAGATTGCCAGGTAAAACAATAATAATTGGAAAAATGAATGTGGAGGTAAAGGGAGAATACGACAAAGTGGAATTTTATCTGGATAATGAACTTGTACACGTGGATGACAGCATGCCGTATCAGTGGCAGATAAGCAATGCTTTTGGAAAGCATGAGATTGTGGCAAAAATGTATGTGGACGATGTTGTTTATGAGGATAATTTAGAGGCGATAATGTTTGTAAAGTGAGAACAAGGCATTTGTAATTGATGGATAAGATAAAAATGGAAAAATTTAAAAAACCAATAGTAAAATAAATATATACAATTTTTATATAGAACCGTGAAGAGGGGTAAAATGTCAAAATATAGTACGATATCAATTCCTAAGGAATTGCATGAGGAGATAGAGGAGCTTATAAGAAAAAATCCTGGTCTGGGTTATACAAGTGTTGCCGAATTGTGTAAGGAGGCGATCAGGCTCAGGTTGTCTGAAATTAAAATGGAACAGCAAGAGAATTATTTGTCTCAGAAAGAAGTGGAAGAGTTGTTAATGTATATAGAGAAAAACCTCAAGAAGAGGTAAATATGAAAATAGAAATAAAAATTGAAGGAGAGAATATTGGGGAGATTTTAGAGGATATGCTGAATATTCTTGAAAATAATAAGGAAGGAGTAAAGAAAATATTGAGGTTGTTGGCGAGGGAAGCAATTGAAGTGCTGGAAGAGGATGCCATTCTGGATAAAGGAGCCGAATTATATATCAGATTAAATAGGGCAATAAATTACAGATATAGAAAAGGAAAGTAAAATGCTACTGCAATGTGCAGCAGATTTTCATGGGAGAAGGGAAAGATATAGAAAATTTCTAGACATTTACAAGGAGAGGAAACCAGATTTAGTAATAATAGCAGGAGATTTTGGGAATGGTGACGAAGAATTTTTTAGTGAAATTGAATCGCCTATATATGGTGTATATGGTAATATGGATGGTGATTTGAGTCATCTTAAAGAATTTGTAACTTTTGTTGATGGAGAAAAATTTGTTCATGAAGGCATAAATTTTCTTGGTGTCGGAAGTAAATATCCAGAAAATGTTGAAGGAAAAATAGATATTATTATTTCTCATGTTCCTCCATATAGAACAAAGGATAGAGCCTTTTTTGGAATGCATATAGGAAGTAAATGGCTTCGAAACCTGATGGAAGAGAAAAAGCCATTTTATGTCATATGTGGGCATGTTCATGAAGACGCTGGCTATGAGATATTTGGAGAGACATATGTTGTTAATTGTAGTGTTGGAAAGAAAGGTGTAGCAACGTTAATCGATTTTGATAAAAAGAAAATAGAGATGATTGGTTATTGAATTATTTGTAGTGTCTTATCTTAACAGCTTCTCCTGTTTCGCTTTCAATCATTTCGTCTGCATTCATTCTGGCAACACCGACTCCTCTCACTTCTTCCCTGTAAAATATGACCACTTCGTCTCCTACCCTTATTCTTTCATCTGCATCTTTCACGCCAACTGCAAAAACGCTCCCCTTTGGAACAAAATCATCTATCTCCACCCAGTAGTTTCTGCCGAGTTTTTTCCCTCCAGGAAAAGTTAAAGCAAAAAGTCCTCTCTTTGGAGAAAAAGAAGCAAGCTGCTTATCATTGTAGTATATTTTGTATTCTGGGAATTTTCCTTTTGTCTCGCATCCTTTCAGAAATTCGTCAGCAGCATTTCCAAACTGATATTTCAGTATTGCTTTTATATTGTCTCTCCTCCTTTCTGTATGTTTTACTCTATCAAAGTTCTCTGCTACCTTTATCTCTTTTTCCAGTTTTTTCAGCGATTCTTCTGAAGTAGGATGATCTACGCATGTATTGATTGCATTTATATCCAGAAATTCAGAAATTTCCGGCGGAAGATGATTTATTACAACGTCATATTTATTTCTGCTAATGTAGTTTTTCAATGCAGCATTTATCATTTCAATTTCTTCTTTATCCCAGTAGCCTATCACAGATATATCATAATGGGCCGCAGGATATGTATATTCCAATTCACGAGGTACTATGCCGAGGGGCGATGTAACAATTACTTCATGAATGGCATATCTGTTTATGCATGTTGAAATAACCCTATTAAACAGCTTGTGCGATTTTGAGGCAGAATATGGCTTTTTTGCAGAACATGGTAAAAGTAACAAAAGCTCTGTACATTCGGGCTTTTCATATCTTTTTATCACTCTCTCCCTGAATCTCCTTATATCGGGTCTGTTCAATGAGTATGGGGAGGCGAGTATTCTATTTCCTGTTAAAGCATATCTTTTTTCCTGATATTCATAATATTCCATATCAAAAATTCTGAGTATAGATGCAAATTTTATATCAAAATGTGTTTTTGCCTCAACATATTCCCGCAGCATACCTTTCTCTATAGCCTTTCTTACCTTTATCAGTTCATTTTTCATTGTGATATAGTTATGCATTAGCAAGTCTTTATAGCCATTTATTCCTTTTTCGCAGAATTTACAGCCACACGGATATTCATCCATCTCCTCCAGATTATATTCTCCTTCTGACGTAAAATATATTCCCTTTCTTGTTTTGATAACAACGTCTATAGAATCAAATAAATCGATGCCTGCATAGCATAAAATGGCGAGATTAACCGGATTTGCTATGGCAGGAGCATACAGTAAAGAATAGCCTATTTTTTGTCTTATACTTACAATTGCATTTACAAAATTGCGGGGATTTGAAAAAAGTTCCCTTGAATTTGCCAGAATGTTTATAAATGCTTTTCTGGCGGGCCATTTGGGGGAAACAATGCTGAAAATATTGTTAAAAAATTTCTCATTCAATTCAAAAGCTTTTTCATGTACTTCATCTGGAAAAAAATGTGGGTATATCAATGCAGGAGGTATGCAGAATTCGCATTTATTGGGATAAAAAAATGTTCCCCCTTCTCTTATATCTTTTCTCAGCTTAAGCTCTGCAAAAGGTGGCGAGGGTATGCGGGAAGAAGAATACCACAAAATATTTGGCACTACAACCTTTTTCCCGTCTATTTCCATCTCACCCACTCTGGTATTGCAGTCCCTTGTCTTTGCTTCAAATCTCACAAATGGTTATCTCGTCGCCATTAATTAACTTTTCATCATATGGCGGTTAACCCAGAAGTCCGGCTCCTTGCCATCTAATACTTTCAAAATCTGCTCTGCGCATATTGTGCCTGCTCTTATCTGCCCCTCCTTGGTTGCTGCTCCTATGTGGGGCGTGAAAACAACATTTTCTAGTTCAAATAAAGGAGATTTCTCAGGTGGCTCTTTTTCATACACGTCTATGGCTGCGCCAGCAATCTTTCCTTCCTTCAGAACTTTATACAACGCCTCCTCATCAACGACTCCTCCTCTTGCTGCATTTATAAGATATGCAGTTGGCTTCATTAAGGAAAGGAGGCGTTCATCTATCATGTGGTATGTTTCCTCGGTCTTTGGTATATGCAATGAAACAAAATCTGCCTCTCTGAAAATTTCTTCCAAGCTCCTTAACTCTGCACCCATTTTTCTTGCCTTTTCCTCCGTGCAGTGTGGAGAATAAACCAAAACTTTCATGCCTAAGCAGTTTGCCATTTTCGCCACTTCCTGAGCTATGTTGCCTGATCCAATCAAGCCAAGAGTTTTATTCATTAACTCGATGCCCTTAAGCTTTTTCTTTGCCCATATTCCTTGGCGCATTGTGGCATCTGCAATATGAATTTTTCTTGCAACTGCAAACATTAAGGCAAATGTAAGTTCTGCCACAGAGCGAGTAGAACCTGTTGGAGAGTTAACAACATATATACCTCTTTGACTGGCTGCTTCAACATCTATATTGTCCACTCCTATCCCTGATCTTCCTATAACTTTCAGATTCTCTGCCTTCTCAATTATGTCTTTTGTAACTTTTGTTGCACTTCTTACCATCAAAGCATCATATTTGCCTATCTCCTTTGCCAGCTCTTCGCCTCTCAACTCTTCAAAAACAACTTCATGTTTTTCTCTTAAAAGATTTAATGCCTCCTCAGCAACCGGGTCAGTAACTAGCACTTTCATTTCAACACCATTTTATAATGCTGTTTCACCTTAAATTTCTTATTCTTCCTAAATTTAAGCCATTTAAGAGATAAACTTCTGCATCCTCAATATCTATAATTTTCATCATTGCTTCCTCCATTTTCTCCCTGTTTACAGCAATCCCTCCACACAGAGGATTAAAAGCAGGCATTATGATGAATTTCATTTTGTGATTCCCATTCTTGTACTTTTCCAAAAATTTCTCTCTCTGAAATTTTCCCCTTACCCAGCAAGGTTGCAAATATGAATATCCAATTTTTGTTGTTATCCTTATAAAGGGATGTATATGTGCAAGAACAATAATTTTTCCATTCATTACCTCTTCGCCGGCCCAGCAGTGTCCATGTGCAAAAGATATATCATCGATTTGCATGCCTTTTACTCCAAATATCTTTGCATATTTACTCTGCAGCCTTCCATCATGGTTTCCTTTAACTATCCATATATCTGCATATTCATCCAAAACTTTAAGAAATTTTCTCACTTCTCTTCGTTCCTTTCTCATCATTTCCCTCTGCTCTTCATCTTTGGCTAAAATAATATGCTTTAAATCTCCCACAATAACCAGCTTTTCTGCCGCAGTTTCTTCTATCAATCTTTTGCATCTTTCCAAAAGTTTATCTGTCTGCACACCTATATTTACTCCCTGCTGACTGTATTCAAATTCTATGCCTATGTGGACATCTGCAATAACAACTGCCTTTTCTTTTTTGATAAACAATGCTCTTTCATTCCATATTGGTGTGGGCATCATATTAATCTTAGCAGCGGAGAGAGAGTTAAGTTAAGTATGGAATTGATCAAGGATATACCCCAAAATGTTGTGAGCATGAAGCCGACGCATCTGCCAATGCCTTTCCCAATATTTGAAAGCCCAACAATTTCAAATATAGAAGATATGGCAATTCTAGCTGGAAGCCCTATTATTCCTATTGCCACCAGATAAGGTACTATCGCCAGAGACAAAAAAAGTACATTTGCTATGGTTATATTTCTTATATCGAATAAATTCAATCCAAAAATCCTCTCCATTTCGCAATTCCAAAGGAAAAATGAAATTGCAAAGAAAAGTATAGAAATTACAATAGAAAAGCCAAAAAAGAGTTTGTCTCTCTCCAGAAAAATATTCTTTTTAAAAATTAGGGAAAGAATAAATGAAACAACCGCTACAATCCAGAGTAAAAATACCTTTACAGGAATGAAGAATATTTTCTTTTCGTTATCATAAAATTTTCCATCTTTGGCGAGCAAATAACCAGAGGCATTTAATTTTCCTAATGTATCATATTCTCCTTCGCCCCTAAAAAAGACATATTTTGTGAAATTCCTTTCCATGCCATCTATTTCTATTTTACCTTTTCCGTCAATAAAAAATATTTTGTTGAATTTCATGGGAAAAATTCTGCTGAAGTCTACAGGCAGCAAATCACTTTTATTTTCTTCGCTACTCTCATTTAGATAAAGCTTTCCTTTTAAATTTATGGATAAATTGCCAGCGATTGTTGCATCCATTGTTTCATAGAATTTTTTCCCCCCGTTATAAGTCCAGCAGTTTTTGCCTTTGATTAGAACATATTTTGCCAGAATTTTTCCCTCCGCCAATAAAGCAGAGGGGCAGCTAAAGCTCAAGCTTCCATTTATTATAATATTGCCTTCAAAACTTTCATTATTTATGACGACAGATGAGTTATAAGCAATTATTTCTGCTGTTCCTTTTCCTTCTATTTTACCATAGAATTTGACATTGCTTCCTTCATAATAAATGCTGGCAGGATGTGAAATTTTAATGCCCTCAGGAAAAGCAGATATGAAAAGGGAGAAGCCAATTATGGAGGCAATAATAGCGATAAATGTCATTGTTGAGGCTTTTCCCATAATGAAAAGAGAATAAAGAAGTTTAAATAATTTCCTAAATTTTATCTGTACATCTCCGCAAGCTTGAGAACTCTTCTTGCCTTCTTTTCTACGGGCAAATCAATCATTCTGCCATTTAATGTTGCAACACCTGTGCCAGCTTTTTTTGCCTCTTCTATAGCTGCAATGATTTTCTTCGCCTCCTCTATTTCTTCTGGTGATGGCATAAAGCATTCATGAATTATCTCTATCTGGCCAGGGTGAATTGCTCCCTTGCCGTCGAAGCCAAGGGCTATAATTTTATTTGTTTCTTCTATAAGACCTTCGTTATCTTCAATATTCGGATAAATTGTATCCAGTGCCTGAACACCAGCTGCTTTTGCCGCCACAAGTAACTGGCATCTTGGATACAATAAAGATTCCCAACTCCTTTTTCCCCCTGTATCTCTTGTATAATCTTCTGCTCCAAAGGCAAGAGCAACTATTTTCTCACTTGCCTCTGCTATCTCTTTTGCATTTGCTATTCCCTTGGCTGTTTCAATTATCGGCATGAGGTGACAATCTAGATTGGCTTCAGCCATTATTTTTTCTATTAGTTCTATATCTTCTCTGCTTTCCACTTTTGGAATGCATATGCCGTGAGGATTGCCATATGAAATTACAGTTAAATCTTCTCTAGCCAGTTCCTTATTAATTCTGACCCATATTTCTGCATTTCCAAAGTCCATTTCCTTCATGGCATTTCTGACCAAATAACGTGCATCATGTTTCTGCTCCATTACAACAGAATCTTCTAGATCGAGGATTGTACAGTCGCATCCATAGACGGCTACACTATTAATGAAGCGTGGATTATTGCCGGGAACATAAAGACGACTTCTCCTTAATCTGTCTTTTGCTGTTTTTCCTCTTCTTGCCTTTTTGCTGGGTATATCATCTCTTATTGCCTTTGCCAGGGCTGCCTCCAGCCTTGCTATTATAACATAATCTATTGCTCCATTTTCCTCAATCTCTACATTTGCCTCTATATCAATTTCCTCGAGTTTTTCTGCAATCAAATTTTTTATGTGCTCCTCAAACATCCATTTTGTTTTACTCTTTACTGTGATTTCTCCATCGCCGGGCATTACCCTAACTATACAATCTCTCTTATTTTCTGTCCCAGCTACAGCTTCCTCCATTATTTTCATTTTTCTCCCCTCGCTATTTCAAAATCAATAAAGTCACAATGATGAATGATTATCGCTTCATTGCACCTCTCCACCATCTCTCCTTCCTTTGAATGAGCAGCAATCACATTAATAATTTTATCATCCAACCCCACTTCCATGGCAAGAGCAGCTCCAGAAACAGGGTGGCGAAGATATCTTCCAAGCTTTGATTTAACAATCCTGCCATCCTTCTTTTCATATTCAAGCAGTTTTCCAACATCATGAAGTATGGCACCAGCTATCAGCACATCCATATCTACATCATCTCTTACTTTCCCAATTTCATATGCCATCTTTGCCACGCTATTCACATGTTTTACATATGAATATGCATTAGGAATAAGCAATGTAAAAGGTATTTCTTCCAGATTTTCCCACTTGCCCCTCTCCATAGCAATTTCATAACATTTCTTTACCTTCTCCTTTATTTCCTCATTTTTTATTTCCTTCAGGAGAGGAAATACTGCCTCCAGCTCCATGAAGGGAAATAGGGCAGCATTTTTATAGATTTTGAAGGAAATAAACGGAAACACAGTTGAACATCCTTTATACCTTCTCAAAAAATAGAGCCTTTTATCTAAGCTTTTAACACCCTTTCTATTTCCTCTCTCAATATTTTATTTACCAATGCACCATCTGCTTTTCCTCTTAGCTCCTTCATCGCAATGCCCATCAAAGGCGATATGGCCTTTTCTCTCTTTTCCTTAACAAAGTCCAGTTTTTCTTTCACAATATTTCTTATGATATTTCTTATTTCCTTATCAGAAATTTTTTTGAGTCCGCATTTTTCCATTGCTTCCTGCAAATTAGCTTCAGGATGCTGAGCAAAGAATAAGAGTAAAGTTTCCACTGCCTCTTTTGCAAATAATTTCTTCTTCAATCCTTCCAGCACATTCTCCATTTTTTTAATGACAATACTGCTATCATATCCCTCTCTTTCTATTTCTGCCATCACATTCAGTAATATTCTTGCAATAACTTTTTCATATCCTTCATATTCTATGGCAAATTTTTCGAATAAATCGTCCCTGCCAGAATAAACAAGCTGCCTTGCCTCTTCCTTGCTGAGTTTGTATTGCTTCACCATCCTTTCAATTTTTTCCTCTGGATATTCTGGCAATTGTTTCTTCAACTTTTCAATTTTCTGCTTGCTTATTCTTATAGGTGGAACATCCGTTTCTGGATACATTCTTGCTGCTCCAGACATGGGGCGCATATATTCTGTCATGCCATCTGGCAGAGCCCTCCTTACTTCTCTTGGCACACCCTTCAGTGCTTCTTTTGCTCTTTCCAGAACCGCTTTAAGGCATTTTCTTACAATCTTTTCTTTGCCTACAGATAAAATAAAAGCATCGTTTTTGTTACATCCCAGAGCCTTTTTCACCTCCTCAACCTCTTTCTTGCTTATCCCATAGTTTGGAAGCTCGTCTGAATGCACAATGCCTCCTCCCTCCATTTTTGCATACATTGCCAGCTCTCTGCCGAGGCGATGCTCTTTATATTTTATTCCTCCCATTACGCCCTTAAAGCTGGGCAATTTAATGGCAAATACAACGCCTTCCTTCAAAGCTTTCCTTATAAATTTGCAGGAAGTATTTTCAAAAATTTTACTTACATCCTCAATTTTAATTTTTTCCAAATCTTTTTTTTCAACCCCTCTTTTTATTAACTCCTTTTTAACTTCTATTAATTCAATCTGTCTCTTAACTTCATTTTCCAGAATTTTTGGTATGTCCTTTAATTCCTGCACTCCTTTTATCTCCACCCTATTGCCTTCCTTTATGGAAACATTCAGATCTTGTCTTATTGTTCCTATTCCTCTCTTAACTTTTTTTGTAGCCCTCAAAATAAGCCCTATTTTTTCGGCAATCTCTTTTGCCTGCTCCGGTGATTTTATATCAGGGGCTGTTGCTATCTCTACCAGAGGAATTCCCAATCGGTCTAAAGCATATTTCACCTTTTTACCATCCTCGCCAATTTTCCTTGCAGCATCTTCTTCCAAACAAATTGTTTCTATTCCTATGTCATCTATTCTACCATTCAATGCAATTAAAGCAGTTCTCTGAAAACCTGTAGTGTTGGAGCCATCTATAACTATTTTTCTCATAAAATGAATTTCATCCACAATGTCAGCATTCAAAAGTAAAGCAACAGTCAGGGCAACATCAATTGCTTCTTCATTGGCAGCATGAGGCGGCTCTTCATCCGCCTCAACAAGACAGGATGAAGATGAGGCAAAATAAACAAATTTTTTCCCTCTTCTTGCCTCCTCCAAAGCTGCTTTATCAATCTCACCAAACTCAGATTGAGTAGGGCGAAGAATTCTCTCAAAAGTAGAGATATATTCTTCTTTCAGCTCCGAAGGGCAGTTACAAAATAGCTTATGGGTTGCAAGCTGCTGATGAATTTCCAGGCCGGCCCTGAAGCCAAGCTTTTCATAGTCCATTGTATGAGAAATGCTTCAGATATAAAATACGTTTCTCTTTATCTTCATATTTTGGTTATGCTGACGACCTTATCTCCTTCATTTAATCGCATGAGTCTGACACCCATTGTATTTCTTCCCTGTCTTCTTACATCTACTGCCTTTATCCTCACCATCATTCCTTCCTTGCTGGAAATTAGAATTTCATTTTCGTCATTGACAGCAAGCACACCAACAACCTTACCATTTCTTTCATTTGTTTTTATTGTTATTATTCCTCTGGCTCCTCTATGGGTAACTCTGTATTCATCTATGCTTGTTCTCTTGCCGTAACCGTTTTCTGTGACACTGAGCAAATCACCTTCCTTTGCTGCTTCTAATGAAACTACTTCATCATCTCTTAGCCTTATTCCTATTACACCCATAGCATTTCTTCCCATGTTTCTTGTTTCATTTTCATAAAAAACACATGCATATCCATTTCTGGTGGAAAGTATAATCTTATCTCCTTCCTTCAGTATTCTAACGCCAACTATTTCATCCCCTTCTCTTAATCTTATTGCCCTTATTCCATTGGCCCTGATATTCTTCAGCAGCCTTAAAGACATCTTTTTTATTATGCCTTTTTTGGTGGCAAAAATCAAATTATCATCTGAAAATTCCTTAACAGGCAGTATTTCCACAATGTTATTGGAGTTTATTATGTTTATCAGAGCTCGTCCTTTTGAATGCCTTCCACCATATGGAATTTCATATGCCTTTTTCACAAAAACCTTGCCATCTGAAGAGAAAAATAGGAGATAGTCATGTGTTGATGACTTAAGTATTTTATAGATGGCGTCTTCTTCCTTCATTTTCATGCCTATTAAACCCTTTCCCCCTCTTCTCTGGCTTCTGTACTCATCTAATGACACTCTCTTTATGTAGCCGCCTGCAGTCAGAATTATAACTACATCTTCTTCCTGTATCAAATCCTCAATATCCATCTCTATTGCTGCCTCTCTTATTTCTGTCCTCCTCTCATCTCCATATGTCTTCTTGAGATATAGCAAATCATTTTTTATTATCTCATCGATTTCCTGCTTGCTGGCTAATATTTTCTTCAGTCTTTCAATTTCCTTTTCTTTTTCTTCTCTTTCCTTTCTCAGAGCATCGAATTCGAGAGTAGTTAAAGAATGCAGGCGCATCGATAAAATTTCTTTTGCCTGTTTTTCAGAAAAGTTAAATTTCTCCATCAGCTTTCCTGATGCCTCTTTTGCATCTCTTGATTTTCTTATTATGTCAATAACCTCGTCTATATTTTCAAGGGCTTTTATGAAGCCATCCAGGATATGTTTTCTTTCCTCCGCTTTCCTCAGTTCATGCTTGCTCTTTCTTTTTATTACTTCTCTCCTGTGCTTTATATACTCCTCTATTATTTCTTTAAGATTCAGAAGCTTTGGAACACCATCAACTAAAGCAATGCAGTTTATGCCGTAAGTTTTCTCCATCTGAGTGTGTTTGAAAAGCTGATTCTGAATAATTTCAGGAAAAACATCCTTTTTAAGATAAATTACCACTCTTATTCCTCTTCTATCCGATTCATCTCTTAAGTCTGATATGCCATTTATCACTCCCTTTCTTACAAGTTCTGCAATATGCTTTAGCAAATCAGATTTATTGACTTGGTAGGGCAACTCAGTTATAACAATTTTGTTTCCTTCAAAATGAGTTTTTGCCCTTATTTTTATTAAACCTTTGCCAGTCTTATACGCTCTCAAAATTGCATTTTTGCCATATATTATGCCACCAGTCGGAAAGTCAGGACCCTTGATATATTTAGCAAAAATCTCGTCTATGCTTATATCTGGATTTTCTATTGTTGCAATAATGGCATCTACAACTTCATTTAGATTATGAGGAGGAATATCAGTTGCCATTCCAACTGCTATACCGGATGAGCCATTGAGCAACAAATTTGGAATTAAAGAAGGCAGAACTACAGGCTCCTTCAAGGTGCCATCGAAATTGTCACGCCAGTCAACAGTATCTTTATCAATGTCTTTAAGCAATTCCTCGCTTATCTTACTGAGTCTCACCTCAGTATATCTCATTGCCGCGGGAGCATCGCCATCGATGCTACCAAAATTTCCATGTCCATCTATCAGAGGATAGCGCATCGAAAATGTCTGGGCCATTCTTACTAAAGCATCATAAACTGCTGTGTCACCATGTGGATGGAATTTACCCAGAACTTCTCCAACCACTCTCGCTGATTTACGATGGGGCTTATTATGATGCAGTCCCATTTCCTTCATTGCATACAGAATACGGCGATGCACAGGCTTCAGCCCATCTCTTACATCAGGTAGCGCTCTTCCAACAATTACACTCATTGAATAATCAAGGTAGGATGTTTTCATTTCCTCTTCAAGTGGTCTCACTATAATGTTTTCAGACGTCAAGGTTGACTACCTCCTTTGCATGTTCTCTTATGAATTTCCTCCTTTCCTCAACGTTTTTACCCATTAAAATTGTAAAGAGTTCATCTGCCTCTATTGCATCTTCTATTTCAACTTTTTTCAATATCCTTTTGGCTGGATTCATTGTTGTTTCCCATAGCTGCTCTGGATTCATTTCTCCCAAGCCTTTATAACGCTGAATTGTCGTTCCATCTCCAGCAATTCTTTTCATTTCTTCATCGCTATAAGCATAATATTCCTTTCCACCCTTCTTTATTCTGTAAAGGGGTGGCTGAGCTATATAAACATAGCCATTTTCAATGAGAGGACGCATGTACCTGAAGAAGAAAGTCAGCAACAAAGTTCTTATATGAGCTCCGTCTACGTCGGCATCGGTCATTATTATTATTTTATGATAATTTGCTTTTCTTATATCAAACTCGTCTCCTATGCCTGTGCCAATGGAAGATATTATTGCTCTTATTTCATCATTTTCCAGAATCTTATCAAAGCTTGCTTTTTCAACATTCAATATCTTTCCTTTTAATGGTAAAATTGCTTGGTATCTTCTATCTCTTCCTTGCTTGGCTGAGCCACCTGCTGAATCGCCCTCCACAATAAACAATTCGCATTTTTCTGGCTCATTGGAAGTGCAATCGGCAAGTTTTCCAGGCAGAGAAGTAGATTCAAGATAACTTTTTCTTCTGACAAGCTCTCTCGCTTTTCTTGCCGCCTCCCTTGCCTTTGCTGCTTGTAGGGCTCTTTCTATAATTTTTCTTGCTACTGAAGGATTCTCTTCCAGATATGTTGAAAGCTTTTCATACATTATCGTTTCCACTATGCCCTTAACTTCTGAATTGCCGAGTTTTGTTTTTGTTTGTCCTTCGAACTGTGGGTTCGGAACTTTACAGGATATTATGGCAGTAAGTCCTTCCCTCACATCTTCTCCTTCTAGTGCCTCGTTATTTTTAAATACATTTTTCCTTCCGTATTCATTTAAAACACGGGTTAAAGCAGCTTTAAAGCCGGATAGATGTGTTCCGCCTTCCTTAGTATGGATATTATTTACAAAGGTGAATACATTTTCTGCATATCCATCAGTATACTGCAACGCTACCTCAACATGAACTCCTTCCTTTTCTCCTTCAAAATAAATTACATCATGCAGAGGATTTTTATTCTTATTTATATATTTTACAAACTCGATAATACCTCCCTCATAGTAAAAAGCATCTTCCTTGCCAGTTCTTTTATCAACGAGCCTTATTTTAAGCCCTTTATTCAGAAACGCAATTTCCTGCAATCTTTTCTTCAATATATGATAATCAAAAGTTTTTCCGCCAAATATTTCATCATCGGGATAAAATGTTACCTTCGTTCCAGTATCTTTTGCCTCTCCCACAACTTCTAAAGATGTAACAGGCTTCCCCCTTTCATATCTCTGCTTGTAAATTTTACCATTCCTTCTCACTTCTACTTCAAGCCATTTTGATAATGCATTTACGACAGATACACCAACTCCATGCAGCCCGCCAGCAACTTTATATACTCCTTTGTCAAACTTTCCGCCAGCGTGAAGTTTTGTCATCACCACTTCCACGCCAGAAATGCCATAATCTTTATGGACATCAACAGGAATGCCGCGCCCATTATCATCAACTGTTATGCTTCCGTCCTCGTTTATGATAACTTCTATTCTATCACAATATCCAGCCAGTGCCTCATCAACTGAATTGTCAATGACTTCCTCCACTAGGTGATGTAATCCTTTTTCATCGGTGGAGCCAATATACATTGCTGGCCTTTTACGAACTGCTTCAAGCCCCTCAAGTACTTTAATTTTATCTACGTTATATTCTTCTGTCATTTTCCAAAAAAACTAGTGAAATATGCCTTTATTCTCCTGTTTAACTTCTTCCATTTTACTCCAGCAACTCTCACAATATAATTTCCCACACACTGGGCATTCATATACCATTCCTTTGTAATTTGGATCGAGCATGTTGATACCGCACACACTACATGATGTCTCATCCTTGTATTTATCTCTGCAATCTTTACATACTATTACATCTGGAGTAAGCAGGTTTCTTATTTTTTCTCTCCTAATCTCTTCCTCGTTCATTTTAACCCCACTCAAAATCAATTTTTGCATATAAACTTTGTTATATATGTTTTATTGTATCTGGAGGAAGGGCCTTTGTGGTGTGTTGTTCAAAATCCCAGCCTTCTTTAAGTACTTCCATTTCAAACGTCCATGTCTGCCCAGCATTTTGTCTTTCAAAAATATCCTTTTCAATGTGCACCGTCACCTCTATACTATCACCGGCATTAAAATCGGTAAGATTGCCATCAAAATAAAGTCCTCCATTTGGAAGCGATGTAAATAAGAGCAACGTATAGTTGCCAGATACTCTCTTTTCGGCAATTTCATCTTTTATTATTAAAGTGTCTCCTGGATCCAATGATTTGAAAAAGGAGTGATAATAAAAGGTTGCATTATTCAACTCATAATCAAAATCATCATTAAGTTCCTTCAAACTCATTGTAACTGTAGTTCCTTTTTCTGCACATCCAGCCAGAATAGCCAGAACTGCTACAGCTCCGATAGCTACCAATTTTCTCATTATTGCCTATTGGCCGATTATATAAATAGTTTTTGAGGAAAGTTTGGCAAATAGCTAAACCATTTTATCATTTACTATAAATACTCCCATTTCATTTTATTTCCATGATTTCAAAGCCCCGCGGCACCCGGGACTTTACACCCGAAGAAATGAGAAAAAGGAGATGGCTCGAGCAAAAGATGAGGAGCATTTTTGAAAAATATGGATATGAAGAGATAGCTACTCCTACCATTGAACATCTTGATTTATTCACCTTGAAATCTGGAGAAGGGATTATAGAAGAAACATATGCATTTGAGGATAAAGCTGGAAGAAAACTTGCTCTACGCCCTGAGCTTACAGCCCCTGTTATGAGATTCTATGTTGAAAGATTCCAGATGGAGACAAAACCAATAAAATTTTATTATTTTGGCAACTGTTTTAGATATGATCGCCCACAAAAAGGAAGGTACCGCGAATTCTGGCAGTTTGGGTGCGAGCTTATAGGAAGTGATAAACCTGAGGCAATTGCAGAATTAATTGCTATGGCATATAATATTTTGAGGGAGAGCGGGTTGAGAAATATAATAC
>Ga0164311_10000231_pt1 | contig 22701 bp, 20 predicted proteins | sample GuaBasSedimGuay2_FD_121796 | JGI IMG/M metagenome (GOLD analysis project Ga0164311, IMG submission 121796) | Subseafloor sediment microbial communities from Guaymas Basin, Gulf of California, Mexico - Guay2, Core 4569-9, 9-12 cm | ecosystem: Environmental > Aquatic > Marine > Hydrothermal vents... | reverse complement strand
GCGCAGAGTTCGACAAGATGCTCGACGAGTACTACGACCTACACGGCTGGGACCGCAACGGCATACCTAAGCCTGAAACCCTTCAGAGGCTACGGCTCGACAAAGAGCCAAGCCATAAACTATGAAGCCCGCGCTGCGTAGTGAAGCTTAAAACCTCTAACTCTTTATAGGTTCTCGGCGATCATAGATGCCTAAGCAAGTAGTTAAGGTAGCTGTGAACGGTTATGGGGTAATAGGTAAGCGTGTCGTAGATGCTGTATTAAAGCAGCAGGATATGAAGCTCATCGGGGTAGGCGACGTAGCCACTGACTGGCGCGTGAAGATGGCGGCTCGGCGAGGCCTAGCTATCTACGCCTCTATCCCCGATAGAGCTGAAGATATGCGTAGAGCAGGAATCGACGTGGCTGGTACAATAGATGATCTTCTAAAGGAGGTAGATGTGGTAGTAGACTGCACGCCAGCTAAGATAGGGGCCAAGAATAAGGAGGTCTACGCTAAGGCTGGCGTCAAAGGCATATTTGAAGGCGGAGAGAAGCATGAGGTAGCTGGCGTCAGCTTCGTAGCTCAATGTAACTACGACGAATCTTACGGAAAACCCTTCACGAGAGTTGTGAGCTGCAACACGACGGCGCTATGTAGGGTGTTGGGAGCCATCCATAAAAACTACGGGATAAAAAAGGTCAGAGTAGTCATTGTGCGTAGGGCGGTGGATGTCTGGGAGTCCGGTAGGACAGGCATCATGAACACCGTGGTCCCTGAGATGGGAGTCAGCCACCATGCCCCCGACGTGAAGACTGTGCTCCACGACCTGGACATTGTTAGCATGGCAGCTAAAGGCTCCCATAACCTATTCCACATGCACTTTGCCATCCTTGAACCCAAGACTAAGTTATCGAAGGAGGACGTCGTTAGAGTCCTGCAAGAGGAGCCTCGAGTAGTATTGGTCAGAGGCTCTGACGGCGTCGATGGTCTACACGCTATCTTCGAGATAGGTAGGGATACTGGCCGACCTAGAGGAGATATCTACGAGATCCCTGTATGGGAGGACGGGATCATGGTTCTAGGCGACGAAGTATACTTAATGTGGGCTACCCCTAACGAAAGCAACGTTGTTCCAGAGAACATCGACGCTATAAGGAGCCTAACTCAGCTAGAGTCTGACTGGCGGAGGTCTGTGGAGCTAACCGATAAAGCCATGGGCATAGTGAAGTCTCTGTATTAACCCTACTTCTATCTTTTATTGAAGGGATCTTAAGATAGTTTCCAACCCTTTGAGCTTACAGGGGAAGTTTATCTTTATAGGGGTTATAGTTAAAGCTCCCTCCTTAACAGCCTCTACATCAGAGCCTGGATCGTCAGGGTAGACGTCCAGCGTCCAAGATTTGATGATGTAGCCTCCATCTTCCTCTACGTGTAGGTCTCTATAAGGCTTCAGTGAGAGCTTCGTTACCTTCACAGGCGTAGAGCCTAGCCTAAACCCTTTAGGGACGTTAACCGATAGGACATCCACGCCTCTTGGCATGCCGTTTTTAAGCACCGACTCAGCTAACCGCTTTGTCACCTCGGCAGCTGCACTTAAATCATCTATTACCAGTTCCTCTCCTTCTCCTCTAACCATACAGTATGACACGGCAATGGAAGGTATACCTCTTAGAGCAGCCTCAAAGGCAGCTCCCAGAGTCCCGGAATCCAATGCATCGTCCATTCCTAGGTTAGGCCCAAGGTTTATACCGGATATTAGTAACCTCGGTTTACGTCTTAGCAGTTTATTTAGAGCTATCAAGACAGAGTCCGCCGGAGTTCCACTTACGGCATATGCCAGCTTTCCGTCAGCCATCCTAGTCTTCCTCACCTTTATCACCCTGCCCGCCGTTATGGCCTTACCGATGCAACTGTACTCCCTGTCTGGCGAAACCACCATCACTTTGCCGAGCTCTTCAAGTGCTTTCCTTGCAGCTAAAAGCCCCGGTGAGCGTATACCATCGTCGTTAGTGAGAAGTATATTCAACCTAACCTCCCTCCTAGGCTTAAAGTCTCCAGCTCAATAGGGGACCACGTTGAGAAAGGGTAGAATCTATATTAATCCTTATGGTACACCCTCCGCTCAAATTTGGATGTCCGTGAGGATACCATGAGGGGTTTGGAAGCTTAGTCCCAAAAGGCCCTCGTAGCGGCGTATTCCCTTTCAGCCTCAAGTATATCTAAGTAGAACTCGTCGTCGCTTCTATGAGGTTTACCTAAAATCCTTGCCGCGGTTTGAGGCCCAACACCTTTAGCGGCCATTGCCACGACGGCTCGTTTACCGTAAGTCAGCACTAAGCCAGCTGAATGTTGACCTCGTCGAAGGATCTCTCGTTCCTCCTTGGTCAATCTGGTTTTCCTCAAGTGTTTACGTAGAACCTTGCTTAATTCTTCGTCTCCTTTCCAGGTTACTGCGATAAACTTAGCACCGCACTTTGGGCACTTAATCTCTTCAGGTAGGTAACCCACCTTCCTCACAGACTCCCAGTTACCACAGTACATGCATATTAGCTTCACATCTTTCTCCATCAACCTCTGCTTCAATAGATCCAAGAGCACCTTAACAGGTTTGGCTGGCGGTATAAGGCCGTGAGGCGTAGCTAGGTCTATGATCGAGTAAGCTAACGGTGAAACGCCTACATCGGCGCTGCCCTCGAAGACTTTAAGGTCTATCTTCTTCTCCGCGATGTTCCTCAAGGTGTCCTTTAACTTAGCCACGTCCAGCTTATCGACGAGCACTTCTTCAATGGCTGCCCGCTCCATTAAAGTGCCTTCAAGCAGCTTGCTAAGCCTCCTAGCTGCGCTTATCTCCACCCCTCGCTCTACGACTCCGAACCTACGAGCAACATGTAGCAACCTCCATCTATAGATGTCTGAGTTCTTCACTAATGCACGGATTACCTCATCTACTTCGTCGTCTCTGATCGATGTCAGCTCCTCAGCAACCATTGCCGCCTTCACTTCCCTAGGGAAAAGAAGTAGTACACGGTAAGGGTCTGAGCGGTAGCCTACGCTTTCACCCAACCTGCTGCTCATTAAGCCAGCCATTAGGAGCCCCAGGGTCTCGTTGACTTTAGAGCCTAAGCAAGCATGAATCACGGCCATCCTTCCAAGCCCTTCAACCACTATGCAGCGGTCAGTGGCAAGTGGAACACCACTTATGAGCTGTTCCTTCACCATTGTCCAAGCTCTAAGCGAGGCCTCTTCATCTAGTGGATAGTCCTTGAACACTTCGCTGGGCTCGAAGTCAGCCTCCAACGCTTCAGCTACCCTACGTCTTAGTGATCCTACTTCCTGCGCCACCTCGAAGGGTACAGGGATGAGCTCTCCCACCCAGCTCGGTATGGCACCTGCAACATCGGTTGCTTCCTCTACATAGACCTCCCCTTCGCCCACGCCGTCTAGTCTCCAAGGCTTCCCAGCTAAAATGAAGACCAGGCCTGGTTTTCCATGTATTGCCACGAACTCCTCGTCTAACTCGCCTATACGCTTCCTCGATGCCAATTCTATTACTGCGTATCTTCTCGTGTCTGGTATCACGGAGACGTTTTCAAAGTAATAGGCCCAAGCCTTGTCAGGCCTAGGCTTAATTCTATCGTCAAGCTTCCTAAGAAAGCCTCGCTGCACTAGGTACTCTACGACCGCCTCGAAGTCTTCCCAGCTGAGTTGGCGATAAAACCAAGCCTGCCTAACGAGATCGTAAGCCTTGTCCAAGGAGACTGAGCCTTTATCTAAGGCTACCCCTACGAGCTGGTGAGCGAGCACATCTAAAGGTGCTATGTGGACCTCCACGTCCTCTAGCTCTTCCCTCAACGCTTTAGCGGATATTACTATGCTTTCATACACGTCGTCCGCCGTCATCGCCAACACTATCCCCTTAGGGGCCTCCCATACTCTATGACCTGACCTGCCCACGCGTTGAACTAGGCGTGTCACCTGCCTTGGCGACATGTATTGGATGACTAGGTCTACGCGACCTACATCAATGCCTAGCTCCAGTGAACTAGTACACACTAGTGCCTTAACCTCGCCTTCCTTAAGGCCCACCTCAGCCTCTACTCTAGCCTCTCTGGACAATGAGCCGTGATGTGCTTGCACGTTTAGGTCTGGCCCAGCTGCCTTCAGCCTAGATGCTAATAATTCAGCTGCTTCCCTTGTGTTGGTGAATACGAGCACTGATCTATGCTCCTCGATGAGCTCTATGATGCGTTTTAGCCTAGAAGCTACTTCAACGCTGACTTTAAGTCTCTCTGCTAATTTGTTATCCTCGACATGCCTAGGTACTTCAACGTGTAACTCCGTCCCTCTCGGCATCGGTACATAGACAACTCGCACTTCTCTGCCTGAACCTTGAAGGAACTTTTTCACCTTTCCCGGCGAGCCTATAGTTGCTGAAAGCCCTATGCGCTGGTAGTCGAAGCCTGCAAGCTCCTTCAGCCTTTCTAAGGCAACCGATAACTGGACCCCTCTTTTATCTCCCACCAGTTCATGGATCTCGTCGACCACTACCCATTTAACCCATTTAAGGTGCTTTTTCATCACCCTCGCGGGCAGTAGAATTTGGAGGGTCTCAGGCGTAGTGATTAACATGTCCGGGGGGGTCAACGCCTGTTTTCTACGCTCAGTAGGTGTAGTGTCTCCATGTCTCACAGCCACCTTAATCCCAAGTTCCTCTGCCAACTGAGCCATACGTCTTAGGATGTCTCTGTTTAAGGCTCTTAGAGGGGTGACGTATAGGATCGAGGTCCCTCTACCTTTAAGGGATGAAGTGCGTAAGAAGAGGTCAAAGATAGGTAGTAACGCTGCTTCCGTCTTCCCGGTGCCTGTTGGGGCGATGAGCAGGACATTCTCACCCTTAAGGATTAAGGGTATGGTTTGTCGTTGCGGCTCTGTAGCTTCCTTGAAGCCCATGCGCTCTAAGGCTTGTTGAAGAGGTCTGCACAGCAGATTGAAGGGGTTTTCGGACAGCTCTATCTCCTCCAAAGGCTCCTTAAACCGCTCTGGAGTTTCTCTTCACTAAGCTTCATCTTAAACCCTCTCGATCTTCGTCATTGGCCGGCCGTTTCGTTGCTCCAGGCTAGATAGTCTTGGATGGGAGGGCTACATTCAGTGCAGCAATCAACACTTCGGTGAAGCTGAGTCTATGAGGCCTTAGCTAAGCCTCTAACTTACATGCGTATTCAAGTGGCTGAGCCTTATGTTAACCAAGCCCTCAACAAGGCCTTTAAGGTCCAAGCTGCTGATTTTCTTAAGCCAATTAGCTGGTATTCTTGGGAGGCCCATGTAAGCTCCACATAGACCGCCGGCCATGGAAGCTACGCTGTCAGCGTCTCCTCCCGCGCTTATGGCAATAGTTAAAGCTGTTGAGAAGTCTCCCTTTGAGGCCTTGAACACGCAGAAGGCTGCTGGAACGGATTCTAAGCTAAGAGAGCTTACACCAACCTCTAAGGGAAGCAGGTCGGGCAGGTCATCCATGGCGGCATCGTCGGCTAATCTTAAGGCTTTCTTTAACGCCTCCGCTAGGCGTATGTCTAACCTCTCAGCTCCCTCCAAGGCAGCGTTTAAGACCTCCTCTAAGGTTACGTTTGGTTCTAAAGACCTCGACGTGGCGAAGGCTATGGAAGCAGCAGCCGCTAGTGCTTCACTGGAGCCGTGAGTGAGTGTGGTGAGCTCTACTACGGTTTCCAAGAGCTCTTGCCTATACCTGTACGGTATGGCTATTCCGATGGGGAAGGCTCGTAGAGCCCCTCCATTGGTAGCTCCATTAACAGCCCTATAGTTAAGATCCCGCCTGAGCTCCTTTACTGCTTTAAGGGTTGTAGCTCCAGCTCTATGGGCCTTAAGCGACCTTTCCGTGTCTAAAAGCTTTTGGGCTAGGAATCTTCGCAGGTTTTTATCCCAAGCTTTACAGAGGGCTTCAGCTACGAGTAGGTTTAGCAGGGTATCGTCGGTAAAGGGCCCTATAGGTTTAGGTTCCAGCAGCTTACCATAATTTTTTCTGATTACACGTCGTGGCAGCCCTTCAAACGGAGACCCTGCTATGTCTCCTAGCACTACACCTGCTAAACAGCTGTAGGCTTTACTAAAAAGTTCTCTAAACCTACTTGTCATAAAAATACATGAGTGTGGTTTAGATTAGCTCCACGGCCAGTGAAGTTCCTCCACCTGTTCCATGGCAGAGTGTAGCTAGGCCTCTCTTTAAGCCCTTCACCTTGAGAGCATTAATCAACGTGACTACTATTCTGGCACCACTACATCCTACGGGGTGACCGAGCGCTATGGCTCCGCCGAAAACGTTGATCTTGTCGTAGGGGACCCCAAACTTACGGTTGAAGAGAATGTTGTTAGAGGCGAAGGCCTCGTTAACCTCGAAGAGGTCAAAGTAATTAATATCCACCTTCATGCGTTGAAGCAGCTTTTCAGTAGCGGGCAGAGGACCTTCATTGAAGCGCTGAGACTCTATGCCTGCCCAAGAGTATCCGATAAGCTTGGCTAAAGGTTTAAGCCCTAGCTCCTTGGCTTTATCTTTGCTTGCCAACACTAGCGCAGCGGCTCCATCGGATATCTGCGACGAGTTTCCTGCAGTTAATTTGCCATTCGGCCTAAAGGCTGGCCTCAACTTTGCCAGCTTCTCCAACGAGGTGTCACGCCTTATGCCTTCATCGTAGTCAAATAGCTCTCCAGCCACCTCGATAGGCACGACCTCATTCTTAAAATAGCCTTTATCTGTAGCTTCAGCAGCCCTAACGTGGCTTAGGTAGGCCACGTTATCTAGCTCCTCCTTGGTAATCCCCCAGTTTTCGATGACGTCTTCGGTCTCGTCACCCATGACCCTGTGTGCTATGGAGTCGGTGAGACCGTCGTGGTACATGGTATCAATCAGCTTCATCTCTCTGCCCAGTAGGAAGCGTATTCCCCACCTTACGCTAGGGTCTATGGCCAGGTAGCTGTGGCTCATACACTCCATGCCTCCGGCGACGGCTAAGTCGAAATCCCCAACCATTATGCCTTGGGCTGCGTTGATTATCGCCATCATACCTGAACTGCACACAAGGTCCACGGTCACGTTATCCACTTCGGGTGGAATTCCGGCCTTCATTGCTGCCTGTCTGGCTGTGTTCTGTCCGTGAGCAGCTCGTATGACGTGTCCCATGTAAACTATGCCTAGATCCTTGGGATCAATACCAGCCTGCTCTATAGCTGCCTTGATCGCCACGGCCCCGAGGTCATAGGGCTTAAAGTCCTTAAGTTTACCCCCAAACCTGCCGATGGGGGTCCTGATAGCACTAACTATCCATACCTCCTGCGCCATAGAGCCTTCCTCCTCTTTCGGAGGATGTCAATGACGATGATTTTTTAACTTTTTCTCAAGCTATGTTAAAATGGGACGTTAGCTCTGCTTAGATATTCTCCGTACTCCACGAGCGCCTTAAGTGCTTCAACGGCCAGTTCAGGGGTGGGGAAGATAGGGATACTTGCTTTCCTAAGGCTTTCCTTCTCTACGTCCCACACTCCATGGGGGTAGCGAAGGCACATCGTCACAGGTTTACCGGTCTCTCTATGAGAACTGATTATTGCTTCGATCGGTAGGAGCAGGAAGTCCTCTGACCATGAAAATATGTAGTTAACAACCACCGCATCAACGTTTGGATCATCGAACACCAGTCTAATCGCCTCTCCACACTTCTCCGGGTCATTGGCTACGAAACCTAGGTCAACGGGGTTTGTCCTGATGGTGAATGGGGGTAATAGCTTCTTTATCTTACTTACAGTTTCTTCTGTGAACTCTGTCAGCTCTAGCCCTTTAGCTTCACAAGTATCAGCCGCTATTATGCCTAAACCAGCTACTAACGATATTACCGCAACTCTTCGGCCTTTGGCGGGAGGCTGATGCGCTAGGGCATCGGCTTTAGATATTAGTTCAAGGCTTCCGTCAGCTACGACTATGCCTGACTGCTTAAAGGCAGCCTTATAAAGTTCATAGTTTCCGGCTAAGGAACCTGTATGGGACTTTGAGGCGGCATCGGCTTTTCTTGACCTTCCAGTTTTAAACGCGACGATAGGTTTAACCCTCGCAACCCTTCTAGCGGTCTCCATCAACTTCCTGGGCTCATCAATGCCCTCGACATAGAGGGCTATGCTCCTCGTGTCTTCATCGTGAGCTAGGTATTCAAGCATATCTGCGAAGTCTACGTTTAGCCTATTACCTAACCCTACGATCTTGCTCATGCCTATGCCCTGCTCCAATATGTAGGGCATGAGGAGGTGGCATACACCTCCGCTTTGGCTCACTAGCGAAACTACACCTTTCTTTATCCTTGAGAAGGAGGGGGTAAAACCAGCGTTCAGGTCAGCGTGTAGGTTAACCATACCAAAGGTGTTAGGGCCTATGACCTTCACCTTGCTCTTCTCCGCAATCCTCCTTAACTCTTCTTGAAGCCTAGGGCCTTCTTCAAGCTCAGCTTCTCTAAGCCCAGCTGTTATTAAAACAGCTCCTTTGACCCCGGCTTCTCTACATTCTTCTAGAACTTCTAAGGCGACCTTAGCGGGCACGACAATTATAGCTAGGTCTATCTCTCCCGGGACGTCTTTAAGCGATGAATATGCTTTGAGGCCGAAGATTGACGAGTATCCTGGGTTGATTGGATATATTGGTCCTTTAAAGCCCCCCTCTATCAAGCTCTTTAAGGCATGATACCCCATCTTCTTCGTGTTTTTAGAGGCACCGACGACTGCAACAGACCGAGGGTAAAATAGGAAGGCCAACCTCCGCTTTCCATCTTCTAAACTCAAGGCTTTCCCTAGTGATGTTGAAGAGTAGGAAGCTCTTTAAGCTTGTCAGCTTCTCGAACCTTCACATCATGCTTAGAGGAGCTCTCGCAGAGATTCAACCTATCAGAGTTTAAAATCATATGTGTTAGAAGTTTAGAGAAGTGATCATGGCTCTGATGAAGGTCATGTAGCCTTCATCAAGCATCATCAACTAAGTGAACGACGTCTCTTAGTTGATGCTTGAGTACCTTAAGGTGATGCACGCTTATTTAGTAGCTTCGAACGTAAATGAAGTATAGCCTCCAACACTCCTCCTCCCACAGCTCTAGCCCTGTCTGAGATCATGTAGCAGTACTCTCTCAACCCTGTCGGGTCGATTTCAACTATTTTTTGTCCACGTCTGACTTTAATCCCCTCGTGTAACAGCCCTCTAATGACGCCTTTAATCATGCACCTTATGGGCTCCTCGCCTACTTTGGCTATTAAGGAGCCTTCCTCCACATAGTCCCCTATTTCCTTAATAGGTCTAAACTCGCCGTCTGTGGGAGCTCTCAGTACTCTTTCATGCGTTAAGCCTTCTATTTCCTCAGGAACACCTGTACTAGCCTCAGCCTCTCCCTCATAGATTACTCTTCCTAGGCTTATTCCTCTCCTAGTCTCGATGACTGCGTGAACATCTTTTTCGGCCTTAAACCCGGGGCCTAGGCCTATGACTATGGGGGCGTCGCTAATCATAGTACCTAGGTTCCTCCTAGCCATAATGGCGTCGACCACTACGTCGGGCTTAGCCCAGGATATGAAGCTCCATGCTTCATCAACTAGAACAGGTATTATTTTCAGCTTAAGAGCCTCTAGTGCCTCATGGTAGTCTTCAACCCTCCTAGCTTCTATGCCCTCAACCACGACTGACCTTGAGTATACGGCCTCAGCGAATGAAGCCAACCTGCGAAGCACAGTGGGTTGATGCTTTTCAAGGATCACCACCTTTAGACCCGCCATGAATAGCCTGTGCGCTACACCCGTGCCTAAATCCCCTCCTCCTTTTACCACCACGAGCATTTCTGTAACTTCATCTAGGGCCATGTCCAGCTCTCTCCACGTACCTAGCATAATCCTCGAAGGTGTCTATATCTATTAAAACTTCCTTGGAATTTACCTCAACTAACTTAACCTCGTTGCTGTGAGCCCTCACCACTTTCCTCAATCCCATGGTTTCCTCGTTTATCTCCTTTACCTCATCGAAGAGAGATCTGTCGATGAGGATGGGGTGTCCGCGTTTACCTTGAAAGGAAGCTATAAGTATTGGTCCGCCTGACACCTGATATTCCTTAATGAGGGCGTCTATGGGCCTTGAAGTCATTAAGGCGTAGTCGCCCGGCAGGATAATCACCGCCTCAGCGGCATCATCTACTGCATGAAGCCCAGCTTTAATAGAAGAACTCATGCCTTCCTCGTAGCGCTCGTTGTATACAAGCTGAAGCTTACCTGTATCATCTAGTCCTCGAAGAACCTCCCTAACCCTGTCGGCCTCATGTCCAAGAACCACCACGACTTTATCGGCCATAGAATGCAACGCCTCCTTCGCGACCCTCCTTATCATAGCCTCTCCGTCCACTAAAGCCAATAGCTTATTCTTGGCAAACCTAGTTGATTTACCTGCAGCTAGCACTATTATCGCTATCAACGCTCCGTCATCGTTGAGAACTTAACTCAAGGTTTATATATTAAGCTCTCCGGTCATTATCGATGCCTAAACGCTACGGCTTCTTAACTGAACTTCAACTAAAGGTTTTAACGCTTAAGTTGAAGAATGGGCTGACTCAAGAGGAGATAGCCAAGCTCTTAAACACGACGAGGGAGAACATAGCTATCATCGAGAGGAGGGCTAAGCGTAACGTGCAGTTAGCCATGGAGACCGTGATGTATTACAATAGGCTTAGGGCCATCGCTGAGGTCGAAGTTAAGCCTGGTACACACCTAGTCGAGATACCTAAGCTGATAATTGATGCAGGGGATAAGTTGAACGTGAAGTTAAAGGTCAATTTTACCAAGGTGTACGACGAGATAAAATTCAGGGCAAGGGGATGTGTCGAAGGGGTCAGGGTTGTTAAACCTTTTGTCATCGCTATTTATAGAGATGGTGAAATAGAGATCATGCCGAAGAAGTAAACATAGTTGTTTAACAAAAATTTATAAATTTGTTATCGAACCTGTTTACGGAGCTACTGATGAGAATTTCGCTCGATCATGTATTATTGATGTTAATTGCGTTAACAGTAGTTTTGATCCCATCAATCTTCACTATAACTCACTCTAGTGAAGAAGATAACCTACGCATGGCTGTGGAGTTTAACGATCATTCAGCAGCTGCTTGGGTGGCTATTGATAAGGGAATATTCGAGGAGCTTGGGCTGAATGTCACCTACCTCGAAACGTTTAGGACAGGACTTGAGCTCAGCGCTGCTATGATGAGGGGCGACGTCGACGTTGCATGGGCCTGCTTGGGCCCTGTAATCATGGCTTACAGCAACGGTTTACCCATAAAGGTGGTTGCGGGCACACACCTACAGGGGTATGCCATCGTTGCGAGGAGCGAGTTTGAGGAGCCTAGCCAATTAGATGGCGGTGTTCTTGCATGTCCTGGTAAAGGTAGCCCCTGCTACCTATTATTGAAGTTATTCGTCGAGAGACATGGATTAAGCTACACCTTAATGTATCTTAGGCCTGACCTCGCAGTCAATGCTCTGATCACAGGTCAGATCGATGCTGCCGCACTACCTGAACACTACGTAACCTTAGCTGTAAGAAGGGGGGAGTGCAGGGTGCTAGCTCAAAGTCAGGATCTATGGCCTAACATGCCTGGGAGCGTCTTAGTTGTAAGAGAAGACCTTATCGAGGAGAAACCAGAGCTAGTATCAAAGTTAGTTCAAGCTACAATTAAGGCCACATGCCTCATAGAAGATGATTTTGAGGGTTCAGCTAGCGTCGTAGCTTCCCGCTTAGGGTTAACGTTAGATGAAGCCTTAGAGTCCATGAGCCACCTTGAATACGACGTGAAGGTTGATCTAGCTGAGTATCAGAAATACATAGATTTAATGGCTCAGTATGGATGCATACCTCAAAGCTTCAACGCCTCTAACCTCGTCGACCTGAGCTTTCTAGGTGAATCAAGTTGAGAGTTAAGGCTCTAATAGTTCTCTTTGCGGCTTTAGCCATGTGGGAGATGGCTATAAGATTGGGTTTTCTCTCTGGCTTCCTCTTCCCATCGATGGTTGACGTGGCCTATTCTCTCAACAAGTTAATCGTCTCAGGGATCCTAGTAAACCATTACCTGGCTTCGCTAATAAGGGTCCTTGTTGGCTTCACCCTAGGGTCAATCGCTGGGGTAGCTGTAGGAGTAGCGATGGGATATAGTAGAGTGGTCTACGACTCCACTTTCCTTATACTGACTCTCCTCTATTCCATCCCTGCGGTTGCCTGGATACCTTTACTCATAGTTTGGATAGGGCTTAGGGAGCTTTTACCCATAGCCGTGGTCTTTCTATGCTCCTTCGTCCCACTCGTCTTCATCACCCTCACAGGTGTTAGGGGAGTGGACAGGAACGTGATCAACGTGGCTAAGACTTTGGGGGCTTGTAGGTGGAAGCTAGTGACATCTATCATAATTCCTCAAGCCTTGCCCTCAATACTATCCGGGTTAAAGGTGGAGATTGGGATGGCTTGGAGGTCGTGCTTCGTGGCTGAGATGGTGGCCATGTCTTCAGGCTTAGGCTTCCTGGCCATGGAGGCCAGCAGCATGTTGAGAGTCGATGTAATAATAGTGACGGTCACAGTCTTAGCTGCCTCGAATTACCTTTTCCAAGAGCTCTTTGAGAGGCTTGAGCTTATGATCACTAAAAGGAGAGGGGATGTTGCCTAACGTAGAGCTCGTGGAAGTGTGGAACTATGCGCTTAAAGGATTGAACTTTAAAGCTGAACACGGCTGCTTTACCTTCCTCCTTGGCCCTTCAGGTGCTGGCAAGACCACAGCCTTAAATGTCATGGCAGGCTTGGTTGACTATGAAGGCTCCGTGCTCTTTGACGGTAGCCCCGTCGATAAAATTCCTCCTGACAAGAGATGTGTTGGCCTAGTTCCTCAAAACTTAGCACTTTTCTCCCACATGACTGTGGAGGATAACATAGCTTATGGCTTAAAGCTGAGAAAGCTGCCTAAGAGCGTGGTTAAGGAAAAGGTATTGGAGCTCGCTAAGCTCCTCGACCTTAAACACCTGCTCCACCGTTATCCAGGTGCTCTAAGCGGTGGTGAGAGGCAGCGAGTAGCTATTGCTAGGGCTCTAGCCATTAACCCGAGGGTCCTGCTCCTCGATGAACCCTTTAACAACCTCGACGCGGCGTCAAGAGAAGTGTTAAAGCTATGGCTAGTCAGCCTACAGAAGGCTCTTAAATTAACGACGATCCTCGTCACCCATGAGGTGAGCGAGCTTAAGGGGTTGAAAGGAAAAGCAGTAGTGTTGGTTAACGGTAAAGCCGTCGAGGAGGGTCCTCTAGAAAACATCGCGTCTTCATCTTTAGGCCAGAACCTCATAGGTTTAAACCTATTCAAGTGCGAGGTTTATGAAGCGCTGGGTAACGGTCTAATGAAGGCATCATGCGGTGGGCTTAACGTCGTTCATGAAGGAGGCCAAGCAAACTTTCTATATATTCCTCCAACAGAGGTGAAGGTCTCAAAGGACCCATTTAAGGGGTTAAACGCGTATCGCGGTGTTATCGTGGGTGTCGAGAGCCTAGGCTCGGCAATCAAGTTAAAAGTGGCTGTTGGCGACCATATCTTAAGCTCAATTCAAGCTAACCCCTCCGAGGCTCCTAGTCTTGGAGAGGAGGTATATGTGAGACTACCTATGAAGTCGGTGAGGGCGTTACGTTGAACTGGCTTGACAGGTTGGCTGTAGAAGCCTTCGTTGAGAGGCTTAAGTTACATAGATTGGAAGGCTTAGAGGCCAGGTTCATGGTGTTGGGGAAGGATGAAGTGAAGCTTCCTTCCAGCGAGTACTTCCTGATGAGGGGGAGGGAGGTAATAGAGCACTGTGAGATCGAGGGGGGCTGTGGACAGGCTTTCACAAGCCATGCGAGAAACTGCGTCTTACCGTTCAGCGAAGTTCCGTTCTTAGACCTATCTTTAGAGGTTAACAGAGCTTTATTCTACTCAGCGCTCAACGCCTTACTGAACAGGCTGGGGGAGGTTAAAGGTACTCTTCACTGTAAGGGTGTAGAGGCTGAGGCTTGCGGTGACCTATTAGCTGCGGAGATACGTAAGAGGCTGGGGAAAGATGATGTTGTGCTACATATAGGTTATCAACCTGGCCACGTTAGGGCTTTAGCCAAGGCTTTTGACAGGCTACTCGTAACAGACATGGATCCCGCTAATATAGGCTCCGTTAAGTTCGGAGTTAAGGTGCTCAGTAGCTCAGAGAACGAGGAAGCTATAAGGAGAGCTAGGCTGGTCCTGGTGACGGGTAGTGCAGTGGTGAATGGGACGCTCCACGAAATCATTAACTGGTGCGACCGCTATGCGGTAGAGTGCGTAATTTATGGCGTTACGGGTAAAGGAGTCGCCAAGCTCCTAAACCTGCCCATTTTCTGTCCATATGCTCATGATCAAGGTGGGTAGAGTTGGAAATAGTTCTCAAACCTATAGGTTTCATTAGGACCGGGCTAAGCGATGAGGAGGTAAAGGGAAGCTGGCCTGACGGTGTAGAGGCTGAGATAGAGGTCTTAGAGGAGTTTAAGGATGCCTTAGAGGGTATCGATGGCTTTTCTCACCTCATCGTTATCTTTTACATGCATAAGGTCACGGAAGAGCAGCGCAGAGTACTCAAAGCAAGACATAAAAGGTTTATTCAGCGCTATGGCTTCAAGCTTGAGGAACTACCCTTAGTTGGGGTTTTCTGTCTAGACTCGCCTCATAGACCTAATCCCATAGGCTTAACGATCGTTGAGCTCATTGAAAGGCGAGGTAGAGTGTTGAAGGTTAAAGGCATGGACGCCTTCGATGGCACCCCAGTCTTAGACATTAAACCGTACACACCGAGCAGATGCAAGGTTGACCTAAGGTTTCCGGCATGGTACACCAGGTTAATGGAGGAGCTCAAACGTAGAGGTGTAGAGACCGATGAATTTTAAGCAGCTTAAAGGATCTCTTAGGGTTAAACTTCTTGACTATGTAGAGCTCGAGGAGGTCTATGAAAGGCTGAAGCTTAACGTTAAGCCTTTAGGAGAGGTAGAGGAGGTAGATGTTCTCGAGGCTTGCGGTAGATACTTAGCCGAGGATGTAGCTGCTCCTTTCGACTCTCCTCTCTTTGACACGGCTCACTTCGACGGCTTTGCAGTAAGAAGCTCAGATACTCGAGGCGCCTCGCTTAGTGCACCTGTATTCTTGAAGCTTACTGGTGACGGTAGGTTGGGGGTGGGTGAGACCTGCTATGTGCCAACAGGTAGACCTCTTCCAGAGGGCTCAGACGCTTTGATTGAGCTAGAGAAGGTTGAGGTGCTTGAAGACACCGTGGTCATCCGCAGCGAGGTGAAACCTTGGTTAAACGTTACGAGAAGGGCTTCAGACTTTAAGAAACAGGAGGTGGTGTTTTGTAGTGGTAGAAGGCTTAGGCCGCTGGATGTTAAGGCTCTTCATGTCTTCGGTCTGAGAAAAATTAAGGTTCATAGGAAGCCCACTATCCTTATCGTTCCCACGGGGACTGAGCTCGTTGAGGATCGTAGGGAAGATACCCATAGTCCGCTTGTAAAGCAGGTTTTACTTAAAGCTGGCTTTAAGGCCTTAATTGCTCGTCCCGTTAGGGATGACGTGAACGAGATCGCCGCCACGGTGATTAAAGGCCTCGAACGATGCGACGCTGTATTTACGGTCGGTGGGGCTTCAGTGGGCCTCTACGACCATGTGTGGGAGGCGGCCATGAGCATTGGAGGTAAGCCCTTGGTTAGAGGAATTAAGGTGGTTCCTGGCAGGGTGACAAGCTGCGTGGCTGTCGATGGAAAGCCCCTCGTCCTCCTTCCAGGCCATGTTCAGTCTCTGATCGTCGGCTTGTCCTTCATAGGTATACCAGCGGTGGGCGTGAGTATGATGGGTGTTCCATTAGAACCTAAGCCTACTGGTAAAGTCAAGCTGACCAGGAGCCTTAGCTTTGGAAGATTCAAGGACTTCAAGAAGGTAATCTTCGTTAAACTGGCTTGGGGAAACGATGTACTCGCTGAGCCGTTAGAGGGGGATAGTTCTAAGCTAAGCCCCTTAGTGAGAGGAGACGGCTTCACGGTGGTAGAGAAGGGCGTGGAAGCACTGGACACTGGCTCCCTTATTGACCTGTACCGACCTTACGAGCTCTATGGAGGCTAAGGTTTAAGTAAACTTAGATGAGGTAGCTTAGCTCCTTTTCGAAGCCCTATTATCTCAGCCATGATGCTTAAAGCTACCTCCTCAGGCGTATCAGCCCCTAGATCTATGCCTACCGGTGCATAAAGTCTACCCCTAAGATGCTCTAAGTTGAAGCCCTCGCTGCTTAGACGTTCAAGTAGGAGCTTTGTCTTTCTCTTGCTACCCAATAACCCAATGTAGCTTGGCTCTTGTTTAAGCGCAACCCTTAAAGCTTCATAGTCTCTTTCAGGGTCTCCGTAAGCTATCACTATGTAATCCGACCTCCCTACCTTAACCTCCCTTAAAGCTTCACTTGGTGGTTTAGCTAGGACGCCAGGCTCTTCAGCAGCCTCGTCCACTAATATTGCCTCAAACCTTAGCTCCCTGGCGAGCCTAGCTAGCGCTATGCCTACATGACCTACGCCCATGATTACGAGCCTAGGCTTAGGAGTTAAGACGTCGATGAAGACTTCAGCTGCACCTCCACATGGAAGTCCTGTGTCTACGCCTTCACCGAAACCAAAGCTATACCTAACGAGCTTGCTAGCCCCTTTCTTCAACGCCTCTAAGGCCTCCTCCTTAACTAGCTCCTCGAACTTTCCTCCCCCTATTGTCCCCTCCACCTCGCCGTCTTCGGTCACGAGCATCTTAGCTCCTTCGTCTCTAGGGGCGGAGCCCTCCTTCTTAACCACGATACAGAGAGCCACCTTTTTGCCGCTTGATAAGGCCTCTAAGGCCCTCGATAGTATACGCTCAACCATCACCACCACCATATTAATTGAACAGCAACCTACTCAACCGTGGCTCCTACAAGCTAATAAGATTATATATTTTTCAATAGAAAGTTTTTTAATTGATATTGTAGCAAAGGCTTGGTTGGATTGATTAGAATGGTGCTTAAACTTCCTCCTTTTGAGTATTTTGAGCCTCATAGCTTGGAGCAAGCCTGCGACCTCCTATCCAAGTACCGCGGTAAAGCTGCTCTATTAGCTGGAGGCACTAACCTTCTTGTCCAGATGAAGCTTGGTAGGAGGAGGCCTCAAGCTGTCATTAACTTAAAGCGCATACCTAAGCTTAGCTACGTGGCCCATAGCGATGAGGGTTTGAGGATAGGGGCTTTAACCACGATACGTGAGATCTTGAGGTCCACGGTGGTAAAGGAGCACTTTACCGCTCTTTGGGAGGCTGCCCAAGTTATGGCCTTCCCCAATATTAGAAACATAGCCACTATAGGCGGAAATATATGCAACGCTGCACCTACGGCGGATCTTCCTCCTCCTTTAATGGCGTTAGGCGCACGTGTAGTAGCTAGGAGTAGTCGCGGATTAAGGTCTATAGCTCTCGCGGACTTCTTCCAAGGACCTAATAAGACCTCCTTGAGCGAGGATGAAGTTCTCGTAGAGGTTTTCATCCCCAACCCTCCTCGAAATACCTCCTCGACCTACCTTAAGCTACCGTCTAGAACCTTGGAGGACATCTCGGTTGCCGGCGTGGCGGTTTCGCTTAGCTTGAACGGCCAGGAGGTCAAGAGCTTGAGGCTTGCTTTAGGAGCTGTGGCGCCTGTGCCTATCTTGGTTAGAGAGGCTGAGGAGATTGCGAAGGGGAGGAGGGTTGATCAACAGCTTATAGATGAAGTGGCTGAGGAAGCTTCAAGGAAAGTAAATCCTCCTAAAAGCGAGTTATGGGATTTTCGCGCCCCTGCGGAGTATCGCAGGGAGGTGGTCAAGGTATTGACGAAGAGAGCTTTAAGAAAAGTATTGGGGTCCTTGGGGTGGTCTGGGTGAAGAAGGCCATTAAGCTGAAGGTAAATGGTGAAGTTAAGGAGTTAGAGGTGGAGCCTTGGAAGACTCTCCTCGAGGTTTTACGGGAGGATCTAGGCTTGACCAGCGTTAAGGAGGGCTGCGGGACAGGTGATTGTGGGTCATGCACGGTTATACTTAACGGTAAGGCGGTGAACTCCTGCCTAGTCCTAGCTGTGGATGCTGATGGAGGCGAAGTCTTAACTGTTGAAGGGCTATCTGACGGCTCTAAGCTTCATCCTCTACAAGAGGCTTTCATTAAGTATGGCGCTATTCAGTGCGGCTTCTGTACGTCAGGCATGATAATGGCGGCTAAAGCTCTACTCGACGAAAACCCTAACCCTACTCCTGAAGAAATCAAGGAGGCTTTGAGCGGCAATATCTGTCGCTGTGCAGGTTACTCAAACATAGTTAAGGCTATCTTAGCAGTGGCTAAAGGTGAGATCAAATGAGCAACTATAGCTTTGTGGGTAAGCCTACTCCACGGTTGGATGGAGCAGAGAAAGCCACTGGTAGAGCAGTATATGTTTCAGACTTAGAGCTGCCCGGTATGCTATACGCCAAGATACTACGTAGCCCTCTACCCCACGCAAGGATTGTAAGCATAGATGTAAGCGAAGCGCAGGCTCTTCCAGGAGTGAAAGCCGTTATAACTGGTAGGGATACTTTAGGGGTAAGGTATGGCTTCGTTGACACGCCTAGCCTCCCAGCCGACGAGCCTCCATTGGCTGAAGACAAAGTAAGGTATGTTGGTGAACCTGTTGCCGCAGTAGCGGCGGTTAGCGAGGAAATAGCTGAGAGAGCGTTGAGGTTAATCAAGGTCAAGTATGAGGAGCTTCCTGCGGTATTTGACGCTGAGGAAGCCATGAAGGAGGGAGCTCCCAAGATACATGAAGTGATCAAGCCCACGGCTCCCTCTTTCTGGCAAGAATGGGGGGTTGCACGCCCCTCGAAGGAACAGGTTGTAGTTAATAATGTAGCTTCAACTTGTTTCGTCTCCTATGGCGATGTGGATAAGGGGTTCAAGGAAGCTTACTTGGTCAGGGAGGACGTGTTTAAGACTAGTCCTCACTCACATTGCTGTATGGAAACCCATGACGTTGTGGCGAGCTATAACCCCACAACGGGCTTCTTGGATGTATGGACCGGCCACATGGGCTTTCCGATTAAACAGTATTGGCTGGCTAGGACGCTGGGCCTACCAGTTAGCAAGGTGAGAATACGTAGGATCCACATAGGAGGGGTCTTTGGCGGAAAGATAGAGCTTCAGCCCCACGAGTTCATAGCTGCTTTCCTATCTAAGAAGCTAGGCAAGCCCGTTAAGATAGTCCTAACTAGGGAAGAGGACTTAGAGTCCTCTAGGTCTTCACAGCATTTAGCTAAGATATATTTGAAGACAGGGGTGACGAAAGACGGCCTCCTGGTAGCTCAACACGCTAAAGTGATAGGTGACTGCGGTGCTTACCGCGGCTCAGCACCTGTTTTCATCTTCCTAGCTCACGCCTTCTCTCAGCCCATCTACCACATTCCTAACTATAAGTATGAGGCTTACGCCGTATATACCAATAAGCAGGTTAGGGTGCCAAAAAGAGGCCATGGAGCTCCTGAGTTCCGGTTTGCCATGGAGTCTCAGCTTGACATGTTAGCTGAAGAGCTAGGTATGGATCCTGCGGAGATAAGGCTTAAGAATTTCAGGAAGAAAGGTGACGTGTTACCTAACGGCGATATACTTCATAGCTGTGGGTTAACAGAAGGGCTTCAAAAGCTCGTGGATCGTATAAAGTGGACCGAGAAGAGGCGTAAAGGAAAGGAGGGCGAGAAGGCTTACGGAGTAGGTTTAGGAGTAGCCGCTATGTTTAATGGCGCCCAGTACTATCCTTTTGGGAGTACCGCGGTAGTTAGGCTAAACGAAGATGGTAAAGCGGTGGTCTTCACAGGTGCTGCTGAGTTCGGACAGGGCTCCGACACCTTAATGGCGCAGATAACCGCTGAGACCCTAGGCTTACGCCTAAACGACGTTATAGTGATCTCCGGCGACTCTGTGCTCTGTCCCATTGACATGCACAACTGGCTAAGCGGGGGCACCTTTGTCTCAGGAAGGGCAGTGAAGCTGGCTGCTGAGGATGCTAAACGACAGCTCCTCGAGGTTGCAGCCGAGATGCTGGAGGCCAGCCCCGAGGACCTTGAAGTGAAGGAGGGCTGGGTTCGTGTTAAAGGCCAACCTGAACGTGGCATTACTGTATCTCAGGCGGTTAGAAGGCATATCTTGACTAGAGGGGGTAAACAGATCGTTGGGGTCGGGCATACTAAAGCAATACCCGACGACCCAAGCGTTAACTGGTATCCTAGTCTCCATACCGCTCGTGGCCGCTTCACAGGAGCCTATAGCTTTACCGTGGCTGGCGCAGAAGTAGAAGTGGACATAGCGACAGGCAAGGTGAGAGTTTTAAAGGTCACCGTAGCCCACGACTGTGGTTTTCCCATCAATCCTCAGATGGTAGAGGCCCAGGTAGAAGGTCAAGTAGCCATGGGGATAGGTCAAGCGCTGTTTGAAGAACTCGCTACTTCAAGACATGGCAGGGTGCTTAATCGCACCCTCGCGGACTACAAGGTCGCTAGGTTTACCGACATGCCTGAAGTGGAAACCGTTCACGTAATCACCGTCGACCCGAACGGCCCCTTCGGTGGCAAGGAGGTTGGTGAGGGTGTACTAGGGGCTCTCCCAGCGGCGATAGCTAATGCTGTTGCTAACGCTATAGGGACATGGATCAAGGAGATACCTATGAGGCCTTATACAGTGCTGAAGGCTATTAAGGAGCGTTCACGTAGCTAGTCTTCAATTATGAGGGGTACAAGTTTTCTCTGCTTAACATCGACTAAACCTTTAGGGCAGAGCCTTATTTCTGGCAGCGTTACGAAGGTAATGAAGGCCATCACGTTTAAAGGCTTCTTCAGCTTAGAGCCTTTGCCTCTAAGGTAGCTATTCATTTCTTTTAACCTCCTCGAGACGCTATCTAGGCTATCAAGTGACATAACTCCAGCTAAGGGCATGGGAAGCTCATAGACCACTGTCCCTCCATCAACGATAACTATTCCGCCTCTAAGCTCCGCTATCCTATTCGCGGCTATGGACATATCTTCCTCCAGCTTGCCCAACACTACCAAGTTGTTTTCGTCAAAGTTTAGGGTTGAGGCTAATCCTCCTACCTCGGCTCCAAACCCCTCCATGATGCCTAAAGCGATCTTTCCTGTTTCCCAGTGTCGGTCGATAACAGCTACTTTTAGGTAGCCCGGTGGAAGTTTAACTTCGCCTCGCCTTACGGGTAGTTCTTCTATACTTAGTTTATTTATGGCTTCATTCATTAACTTCATTACCCTCACCTTCACCTCACCTTCCTTACCGACCTTTATTTTGAAGTCTTCAGGGAGCATAGCTCTACCTACTTTAACAGTGTCAAAGGCGTATGGAGGATAAGTGATGGGGGCAGCTTCGACTAGAACCTCACCATCCTTAGCCGCTACCTTCCCCTTACTTATGGTAACCCTGACTTTTACTTCCCTTAGATTCTCAAGTAAGACCAGGTCAGCTTCCTTTCCAGGTCCTATTCCGCCTATTTCATGGTCAAGCCTAAAGCGCCTCGCAGGGTTAATGGTGACCATCATAATGGCCCTTACAGGGTCTACGCCTAGCTCAATGGCTTTACGCACTACGTGGTCCATGTAGCCTAGCTCCCTCAAGTCCTCAGGGTCCATGATGTCAGTAACCAGAGATACTGCACATAGGTTTATGTTCTCCATAATCAAGCCTGGCAATACATTAGCTAGGTCCTGCCTCAGAGAGCCCTCCCTAACCATTACATGTACTCCTAGCCTCGCGCGCTCCAATGCCTCATCTGCGTTTATAGCTTCGTGACAGGAGTTGATGCCAGCTGCTACATATGCCTGAAGCTTCATCCCCTTAGCGCCAGCTGAATGTCCTTCTATGATCTTACCTATCCTTTGAGCAATAGTTATCTTAGTCTCGTAGTCTTTATCGCCTGCAAGCAGCCTAAGCCATCCTACCACTTCTCCTAATCCTACTACATAGTCCCATCTTAATGCCTCCTCTACCTCCTCGGGCTTCAACGAATGGGTCTCATCGAATAAAGGGTCTTGAGGGCATACAAGCGGTACTAACATGTACACCTTTATTGGAAGCTGTCTAATCATCTCTGCGAACAACTTGAGGCCTTCAAAGCCCAGTACGTTTGCGAGCTGGTCTGGCTCAGCGAATAGGGTAGTGGTACCGTGTATCAATGCAGCCTTGGATTGCTCTGCAGGCGTACAGTAAAGATCTATATGGGTGTGAGCATCTATGAAGCCTGGCACCACGTACATTCCTTCAGCGTCTATGAGCTTTGTCTCACTTCCTACTGTATGGGAAGCGTTAGGGCCCATGTACACGATCTTAGACGCTTTAATAGCTACATCTATTCCTTCTAATATTTCCCCCGTGTACACGTTTACTAAGGTTCCCTGCTTTACTACAAGGTCTGCTTTGACCTCGCCTAAAGCAGCTTTAATGGTGAGGGGGTCTAACATGGTTGGTCCTCTAGGCATTGCGTCTTGTGCTTAATTAATATTATAGCCATCTCGGGCGCCTTAATCTTCGAGGGCTCTCTGGCTACTTGATATAGGGTTGATAACGTT
>Ga0164311_10000229_pt1 | contig 22803 bp, 16 predicted proteins | sample GuaBasSedimGuay2_FD_121796 | JGI IMG/M metagenome (GOLD analysis project Ga0164311, IMG submission 121796) | Subseafloor sediment microbial communities from Guaymas Basin, Gulf of California, Mexico - Guay2, Core 4569-9, 9-12 cm | ecosystem: Environmental > Aquatic > Marine > Hydrothermal vents... | reverse complement strand
GGTAAATTTTGTCCGATAGAAGAGGAATTAATAGCGAAACTCCGTTACATGTTCGAAGAGGAGTTAGGAATAGAACCAACATCGGTTTCAGAAAGAATGTTACTAAACGACCTAATAGAAACGCATTTATATGATGTATGGCGTACTAACGGACCTATGATGACAAAGGGAGTATTGGTAAAGGTACCAGCAATGGTTAACGAGAAAACAGGAAACGTATATTATAAAGATGCTCCAAATCCTATGTTCAAAGTAAAAGAAGAACTTAAAAAGAAAAAAATAGAAATACTAAAAGAATTTGTAGCTACAAGAAAACAGAAGCTATCGCTTAAAACTAGAAATAATATTGATCCTTCTACATTCATGGTTGAAATAATAAAAATAGCAGATAAGGAAATAGAAAGCGAGGTAGAAGATACGGATGCAATAGAGTTTAAAAAGTATAAGGCTTTAGCTAACAAGAATAGAAAGTTTTTATTAGAGCGTTTAGGTTATGATCCAGAAAAATACGACGAAGAAGTAAAAAAGGAGATTGACAATAATCAGGTAGTAGAAGAACAAGAGTCTAGATATCCAAGTACCAGGATGGCCAATGTTAGTATATTTATTGAAGCTGTTAAGCAATATATAGACTTTGGAGAGTCAGAAGAGTTTCTATTGCTACTAGAAGAGAATACTTACATACGCAGATTTATAAGAAAGTTAATGGAATTCAGTGATGGTATACGACCTGTACGGGATAATAAGAAATTAAGAGGGAAACCAATAAATTTAGAATACAAAAGTACTGGAAACAATAAATATATGAATATTAAGATAAAATATGATCCTTCCTCATTTTCTGGAGAAGATATAGCATACAAATTGTTAAAATTTAGAGAAAATAATAAAAATTTACTGGAAAGATTAGAAAGAAAATTTGTTATAAATCTTATACCATCTCCTGTTAGAGCAGAGGAACAGCAAAGCCTAATGGAACGTAGTGATGTTTAGACCAATAGACTTTGTACACGATTTCGGGATGGGATATGGAGAACAAGAAAGAGGTACGCTTATAAATGCTATAGCATCTCATATGAATAGAAATCGTCGTAATGTAACTTATAATAGAGAAATACCGAGTTGGCTACAACCTCATTATAGTAGACCAGCTAGTGAAGCGGAAATCTATTATCTTGGATTCGGTGAAATAGTACATAAAGCTGCAAACAAAATGGCAAATATCAAAAAGTGGGAAGTTAATTTAGAAAATATAGAAGAATATGCAAAAGAATATAAAATAGGAAGTTTAGGTGGAATTAAAAGGATCTTTAAATCTCTTTTCTCCCGGAGTGAAAAAGCAATAGAAACAGCAGAAAAGACAGTTAAGACTACTAGCGCATTAAGGGAGTTTGCAGAACTTATGAAAGCTGGAGTACAGAAATTTGGAGGAGGGGCAGTAGTTGGTAAAGTAGCGGCTGCCATTGCTGCTATAATGATAGGTAGAAGTATCTTAATGAAAATTTCTAATGTAATATCTGGAGATAACAAAGAACATATTCCTCGTAGAAATGAGGGATATTATTTAATGGAATCTATGAGGAATGGATATAATGGTGCATATCGTAATGTATATACTCCGTTTGGTTCTAGATTCAATGGTATGAAAAACGTAGCAATGGGAATGGAGTATATGTATATGAATAGAGAGATGTCATCTAAGATTGATATACCTGTGAATGCAATGGACAACAAGAGTTTTATAAAACCTACAATAAGACAAGCTAATATATTGTCGTTTCAACTTATTAGTATGCGACCGAATAAAGGGCACATGATGACATCGTCGTATCACGCTAAAATGTATTTTAGAAGAGCCATAACTAATGGAGGAGTATAATGAGAACTGGGATACTAAGAGTAGCTGCTAGACCTGTAACTTCAATGTTAAAAGCATTTGTTAGCCCTGCTTCCGCGTTAGGGCTTACTAATATAGTATTGACTGGAAGTGCTGCAGTGTCTGTCCTTGGTCTAAGTATGTCAGCCTTTAAAAGAGGATCAAGGATAGTAAAAGAAGGTCCAGTTTCTAGAGTTAAGATGGCTGTTCCGACTGTATCTACTGCCTACTCAGTATGGGGCAATACATCTACATATAGTAGATTACATAAGTCTACTTATAATTTGGTACAATCTTTATATAAGCTTAGACATAGAGGATATTACTACTAATGGCACAGCCTTTAAGAACTACTGATCAAAATACAGCTGAATATACTGAGGATAGGTATAGTCCTCAGTATATGCGAAAGGTTATTAGGAATGCAGTAAAAGATATAGCATCTTATCCATTTAAACATCCTGTAAAATATGTTGCCATTACTACTTCCTTCAGACTTGGTAGATTTGCCAATATGTTAAAGATGGCGAGGGCTACAGGTTATGCAGAATTCAAATGGCCTGGAGTTTTTGGAGCTAAGAATTTATATAGACTAGCGGAGAAAATAACTAGATATGGAGGAATAGCAGCTGCTAGAACTAGTAACTTTATTGGTAGAGTTGCAGAAGGCGGAGTTAGTAGATTAATGGGTATGACAGTAGGAGAGGATACAATTATTGGAAAGTTGGGAGAGGTGTTATTTGGGAAGGTGAGTGGAAAAGCAGCCGGAAAGGGATTAATACATAAGATCTTTTTTGGTGAAAAAATGAAAGCGTTTTTTACCGGTACAACACTTGGTGCGGCAAAGCCTGTTGAAGACTCATCTACGTTATATAAATTGTTAGCGGGAGACCAAGAGCTAAGAGCAAAAGTAATGGATGCTATTGCTAAATTTAAGTCTACCGGAAAGAAAACAACGTTAATAAAAGCGTTTGCAGAAATAGAAGAAAGCGGAGCAACTGGAAAAGAATTCATAGAAGCAATAGGAGGAAGACAGGCAATAAAACGTGCAAACGTAGAAGCGACAGCCAAAAAGGTTACAGAGACATTAAGTAAATTCCGTATAGGACAAGTAGGGAAGTTCATAGCCAAAGTAGCTCCATTTGCTACAGCTGCAGCGGTAGCATTTGATATATATACCGTATCCAGTGCAATGAATAAAGCAATATTTGGAACATACGAATTTTTTAGAGGAGTAACGTCTCACGTAGCTGAGACGATGAATGCTACAGAATTCGGAGGCAGATTATATTCGGCATATATGACACAGCAAGCCGCAACAGAAAGACAACGTGCGCTACAGGCAATGCAGAACATAGGAGTGAACGCAAGAATGTATATGGGGAACGAAGCAGGAATAATGCATGGTCTTGTTAGGAGATAAATGAAGATACCAGTATTATATAGCTCATTTAACATAGAAGAATTAAGATTTATTATAAAAAATTTACATATGCCGCCAGAGGAGATAAGCGAACACCTTCGGGGTAGGCATAAAATTTCTACTATTAAGAGTATAGTTAAGAGATTGAATGAATTTTTAATGACTGGAGATTATACAAATGCATATGACATAGAAGTTGAATTGTTATCGTGGTATTTGGATGACAATACAATAGCTAAAGAAAGAACGGATATAAATGACAAAAACCTATCGTCTATAAGATTTGTAGATAAAAAAATATTTAAAGGACTTACAAAACGAGACATAGAAAAATATTATAAAATATTTTCTAATCCAGTACGTTGGGCTGAACATATTCTACGTGATCCGAAAAACCCTAACAAACCATTAAGATTAAGACCCTGGCAAAAAGAAGTCTTAATGGCAATGAAATTAAACGATAAAGTATCGTTACGTATCGCTAGAAGGTGTGGTAAGTCTGTTACGTTAGCAGTTTTTTCGTTGTGGAAAGCAAGTACTACTGAAGCTGTTAACATAGTGCTTATTACGCCTTACGAGTCTCAGGTACGTGTTTTGTGGGAAATGATAGGTAATATGATACATGATTCCGATATAATAAGCTCTTCTATAACTGTATTTAGGAGACGCTCTCCATACGAAATAAAGTTCAAGAATGGCAGTACTATAAGAGGGTTTACTACTGCTGAAAGAAGCACAAAAGGTACTACAGTCAGGGGCGCAGATGCAGATATAATGATACTTGATGAGGTAGATTATATGAGTGACGAAACTCTTGGTGCTATTCTTGCATTGACATCTGGTGCCGAACAGATGCAACTCATAGTATCTTCTACTCCGTCTGGTAAGCGCGGATTCTTTTACGATACACAAACAAAACCTGAATTAGGATTTTGGGTTAAACATTTAACAGTACATGAAGCCAATCCTAATTGGTCAAGAGAAAGAGACCTATTCTATAGAAAGTTACATGCTAAAAATCCATGGATATACGAAAGAGAATATCTTGCTAGTTTTAGCGATGAAGTAGAAGGTGTATTCTCTCATAAGTTTATAGATGCTGCTATTAAAAAATATTCATATAGAGATATAATTCCTAAGAAAGAAAGTATATATATAATAGGGATAGACTGGAATACGCCACAAAATGGAGATAGAATTGTAGTTTTGGAACGGGACAATAAGAAGAAGAAATTCAGAGTGGTAGCGCATGAGATAGTAATGGAAGAGAGGTATAAGAACCAAGAAAGCATGAAGAGAATAATTGCATTGTACGATAAATTTCGTCCGAAGTATATATATGTAGATAAAGGATATGGTGATGTAGCTGTTGAAGATCTAATGTTGTTGTCAAAACAGAGAGGAATGGATCTACATAAAAAATTGGTGATTATAGATTTCTCAAAACCAGTTGAGATATGGAGTCCGACGAGAAAAATTCTTGTCAAGAAGCATCCTAAACCATTAATGGTAGATTTTCTAGCTAGAGTGTTAGCCGAGAACATATTAGAGATACCAGAAGAGGAGAATGAGATTGGACGTATTGTAGACGAGTTAAGAGAATTTAAAAGAAAAAAGTCTACTAGTCATATTCCAGTTTTCGAAGATGAAAATTGTCACTCAGTTACGGCGTTAATGTTGGCAGTATACGGATACATGGATAATTTTAGTATATTTTCTCCTAGGCATAGAACAGGTATGGTAAATCCTTTCAAGACTTTAAGATTTAGGTATATAGATTCGGATTCTGAAGTGGATAGGGAAATAAATACGGCGGAGAGTAGCACATTGATACCTGGAGTGGAGAAACGTGGGCCAATGATGAAGGATATCGTAGAAGAGGAAGGAATATACGATTACGAGTATCGTATAGATCCTGGTCCAGATTCTAAGAAAAGGAATTATGATAGTTTTGACGAAATATTGCACGATAAACATAAAAATAACATTTTTAGAAAACGTAATTTTGTAGGCAGAAGACGTATAAGACGATCATTTAGGAGGTTTTAGTGAATAAGAACATACATGATATTACTAAACGACCTATAATAGAATGGATACAGAAGCAAATAAGTATAACTGATTACGGAAGCGCAGAAAAAGAACAACAAGAACGAGTTGAAAAGTTTGAGAGCGAAATAGATAGTAATCTAGATAAATTACTGGATCTATTATCCTCTCTCAAAGAGAAAGCTTCCAAAATAAATAACCTATTTTCAGAAGCATTTAAACATATTAAGACCGATAACGGAGAAACATTTGAAGACTATAAGAAGGCAAAAGAATTAATAGGAGAATCAGTTATAGATCCATATGAAGTAGTCTACCATTCGATAGTAGATAATAAAGTGTATATTAAATTAAACAAGAAAAGTTATGATAGCGAATGTAATATTAAGGGTTCAGAGGTCTCTGAATGTCAGTATTCGAACTTAGATGAAGCTCTAAAGAATAGCTCTACAGTAGACGTATTTAAGTTAGTATTCTTATATGTTATAGAATACGCTTTATATTTGGTGCTTAAAGTATTATTATCGTTAGCAAAGTGGCCTATTAGTGGACTCGTTATGTCAGTTGCGGCTCCATTAATAAAAGTATTCTATATACTAAAGGAAAAATTACCATTCGATATAGGACTTGAACTTAACGTTCCAGACAGAGTATTTCAGGAATGTAGATATAAGGTACCAATAAAAGGATGGATATCCGTTCCTGTACCTGTGTATTTGCAGAAGAAGTGCTGGGACAAAAGAGAATATAAATGGGATGACGAAAAGGAAGATATTGTTCCATTAGAAGAATCCGATTTAATAAAGGGAATGGAAACAGAATTCAATGATATGCTATATAATACCTTTCATTATGGTCCTCCAGCTAGGTGTAGACAACGTGCTCTTGGTATAATATCAAGATTTAAGAATAAAGTAAATGGAGAATTAGATAATGAGGCATACTCTGCTGGGTTATCATTATATGATATATTCAGATTCGGAGAAAAACTATTAGGTCATTCTGAAAAGGCATTAGATCCAATCGCGAAAGGATATTCTCCTAAGAATAGATTAGGAGGATATTCTACGTCTACCGATCACTTAATCGCTGCAGATTTCTATGAGCTTATGAAAAGATTGGACAATTTGTTTAATAAAATAGAAAAGACCTTACATTATCTAATGAAGGATAAAGCTGTAGCATGTTGTCTTATTAGAAATTTACTTTCATCCATGTTAGCTACACATGGACAGTATCCAAGCAAAGAAGCTATTAATAAGCTTAGAAATACATTGAGGTCCGTAAGACTTATAGTTAGAGGTGTTATAAATCTTGAAAAGATGACGATGAATATATCGTTACCGAATCTTACTGAAATTCTTCAAGAATTCCTTCTAGCAGTTGTTGCAGCATTAGTGTCGGCATTAACGGTAGTACTACAAGCAGTTAAAGCTTCAGATCCATTTATCAAACTTTTGTATAGAATGAAATTTACGAAGAATGATCAGATATCGAGGGTATTACGTGAATGTCTTGCATGGAACAATTTCGTTAGTTGGATAATAGATGCGTATAGTCATATGTATGATACTATAACTAAACTTGCTAGAGATGCCCTTGTATGGGTTCTTAGTAAGATGAAAATAGCAGATAAGTCTGCCGACATGATCATAAAGATTATAAAGCTTACATATCTGTCAGATATCCTTCAAAAGTTAGATAAACTATTAGGTTTGGTGTATCTGGATCCTGCACTTTCTAATATAGAATTCTTAATTAATTGTATAGATACAGATACATTGAAAGATATAAAAGAGGCTGGACAAATGAGTGCTTTGACAGATGGTGACGATGTGGATAGGTATAAAGAACTGACAAATGAAGAATTGAAACAATATATAGATGAGAAGGCTAAAACTGAACCAATTGTATCGACATTAAAGGAAGCAGGTTTCTCGGATGAGGAGATAGTCAGTATGTTTAATAGAGACCCGCGGACTGGTGCAGTTGTTTCTAAGGAAAGTATTGATTATAATATAGATGATATACTCGATGTGTTTGGAGAATGTGGAGCGTCTGCTTCTGTAGAAGAATATAGAAAACTTATGGAGGAATAAATGGGTAAATTAACAGATATGATGTTTTCAGTTAATGAAGATCAAAATAAAGTTAAAGAGAAGAAGAAAACACTCTTAAAGAGATTGGAATTTGGATCACTATATAATAGAGAACTTAATCAAAATCTCGGTATCTATACAGAGTATTATGGACTTCCAAGAAATTCGTATAATAGGGAAAAGAAGTGGTTTATTCATTATCCTCCTAAAGGTTTAGTAGACGTACCATATATGTATTATAACGACTCTATAATTAGAAGAGCTATTGATATGGTAGTAGAAACTGCATTGATAAATGGAGTAGGTCTTAGTTCCAGGAATAAGAAATATTTAGAAGCCGTTAAGAAAGAGTTAGAACATATTTGCGATAATTCAGATACCGTATTTGAAGTATTCTTCAAGAATGTATTAACTCACGTAGCTACTTTTAACAATGTATTTATAAGAAAATTACGAGTACCTACAGACGACGCCTCTAAGATATATGTGGACGGAAAGCCTGTAGATAAAATAGCTGGAATAGAGATAATTACTCCTACCAATATTGCAATAGTTACTGATAAGAGAGGTAATGTATTGTTCTACCACCCTGTACGAGAAGTCAGAGTAGGAAAGGAAAGAGTAAGTTACGTAGTAGATTATGATACTAAAATACCAAAGGAAGATATTATACATATTAAGTTTGGCGGTATCTCTACTCTTATGTGGGCGATCCCGTCACTGTTAGCGGTTATGGACGATGTCGTTATATTAAGAAGAATAGAAGAAGACGTATATAATCTATTATTCCAGCATATTGTTCCGTTATACCATCTGCAATTGTCAACAGAAGGAATGGATATGCTAGAAGCAGAAGCACAAGTGGATAAGATGTATGATACTGTTGAAGATAAAGTTAGTCACGGCGCATTAATAACGACAGATGCATGGACGTTGAAAGTAATAGATCAAGGTAATTCGAGAATACCTAATGTAATACAATACCTTGAATACTTTAAAACAAGAGTATATACAGGATTAGGATTGTCTGCTATATCTTTCGGAGAAGCAGCAACTGCAAATAGAGCAACAGGAACCATTGTAGCGAGAAATCTAGTCATGATAGCGAAAAGTCTCTTAAATACGGTTAAATTATATTTGGATCATTTCTTACTGAAAGAGATACTTGTTCAAACGAAAATGGTAAAGAAGGAAATAAATGATGAAAACAAAGTAGAGATATACATTCCAGAAATAGATATTGAATGGAGACAGAGTATCGAAAACCATGGATTAATGCTGTTACAAGCTAATGGCATAACTATAGATGAATTCAGGAAGGAATATTTAGGTAAGTTACCATACTCAGATGATGACTTATGGAAAACGTACACATATATGTTTAAGTTGCCGCAGTCTGTATCAATTGCTAGAGACGAGTCGTTATCTGAGTTTTTGCAGACACAACAGATGCCAAGAAATCAATATGGAGCAAAAGAAGCGCCGGGAAGGAAAGCAGACGAAATCACTTTAGAGGAGCTCAAATTCCAGGATGTCTTAAATGATGAAGCTAGAAAGTTTCTTGACTCTCTTAATGTATACCATGCTGCCAGCGTGTTTAAAGGTATAGTGCTACCGTTAATGGACGACGTATTGGCAGGTAATAATGCGTCATATTCTAAGGTTAAAACTGCTCTAAAACATTACTTAATAGCATATTCTTCAGTAGTTATTAAGAAGGCAATACATGATGTTGTTACGGAATATGAAGGTAAAAATCCTAAAGTAGACAAGTTGGCACACGCGGACGTACTGAAATTACTTAAAAATAAGCTCTTTAGCGTAATAGATGAATCAGTGAAAAACATTAGAGAAGTTGTGAATGACGACGAAAAATACCAGACATTCGTAGACAAAGAACGTAGAATATTACTGAATATGGAGATTCTCGCTAGAACGGAACTAGTACGTGTGTATTGCGCTACAAAATTATATGCATATAACATGATGGGATATAATAAAGCAAAAATCAAGTTCATTATAGACAATACAGACCATAACGGAGAGCAGACTATAATATCACTAAAAGATAAACATTATGTTCTTACTCCATGGAAGTGGCACCCTAACGCAGTAAGGGACGTAGTTCCTACGTAGAATTTTGACACATAGAGAGTTCTGTGTATATCATTGATACTTATACGATTACACACATATTAGACAGTATCTACTTGCTAGACAGGTGTTTATATGCTATACTACAATAGAAATGCATAGGAGGAGCTATGAATAGAATAGTACTCATTGATAAGGTAGCTACAATAGAGTTACCTCAATATGATAATTCTTTGTACTCATCTGATAGGATTATTATAGAACTGAGTGCTACGCACACAGGATTTGTTAACAAGAACTTCTATTGGTATGATACAGAAACTGTAAAAGAAAGAGCCAATACATTTCTACATCCGTATCCAAAACCACTTGTAATATCACATGAATGGGAAAATCCTGTTACTACGATAGGAAGAGTAATAGGGATTGAGTTTGTAAGTCTACCGAAATTGGAAAAAGATGATCTATATTCTCCTGAAGGAGTGCTAAAGGTATTTGCAGAGGTTACAGATCCAGATGCTATAAAGAGAGTTTTAGATAGAAGATTTCTTACAGTTAGTATAGGAGCTGAAGGTTCCGCATACTGTTCCATATGTGGAGAAAAATTGTCTAGTGACCCATATGAACATGAACATGTAAGGGGGGAGAAATACGACGGAAGACTTGCATATTGGATTATAAAGGATGACTTAGAATATACACAAGTAGCATTTGTAAACACTCCTGCAGATTCTTATGCCAAAGTAGAAAAGGTGTTATCAGAGTCTCAATATACAGAGTTAATTCAAAAATCAGGGTATAACGATAGTACGACAAAAGGGAATAGAATATTCTTATTTGACGTGTATCAAAAAGGGAGGTTAAATATGGGAGATAAAGAGAAGGATAAAGATGTTTATATGGAGGACTTTTCAGATCTCGAACTATCCAAGGAAGATATTGATTCGCTTAAGGAGTTATCAGATGAGTTTCTTGAGGAAGTAGAAAAGGCATCAGATGAGTTTGAGATCGAGGTCGACGAGGAGGAGTTTGAGGATTCTACAGAAGAAGATAAGAAACTTCCTCCTGCTGGTTCCAAAGCCAGAAAGAAAATGAAAACTGTTTTTTGTGGTCCTAACAAAACATTTCCTATTCCGGATTGTAAACATGCTGCAGTTGCTCTTGCCATGCTGAATTGGCCCAGAGTTAAAAAGAAATATAGTGCTAGCGTTAGAGCAAGAATAAGAGCATGCGTGATGAGAAGAGCTAAAGCACTTGGATGTAAGATGGCAAAGAAGAAAAAGGATTCTGTAGACGAGAATACTACAGTTCAGGAAACAATGCATAAGAAGCATATTACTGACGAGAATACAATAAGAGATATAGTAAAGGGAGTATACGAGGATACTATTAAAGAACATAAGCAACGTCTTGAAAAGCTTGAACAAGCCAGCAAGAAGCTTTTGGTTAGGTTAGAGAAGATTGAAGAGGAGCTCAAAAATATAGCAAACATGAAAGACGAAGATCTGGTTGATACAATTTCCAGTCTTACAACTGACAATGTTAACCTCAATAATAAAGTGGAGCTTCTGGCAAAGAAGTTGTATACTACTATGTCAATTCTGTTAGGTGATTTGGAACAGAAGGACAATTTTAAGTTCAATGATTATGTGGAGGATGTAACAGCAGAACTATCTCTCCCAGAAGTAATGGAAAAGATAAAAGATATGGAAGAGGCTATCAATAAAAAAATAACTTCTAAGAAGGAAACTGCAAAACAGGATCTAGAAGATAATGAAGCTCAAACTCCTGGAGCGAAAGCAGTTTTAGAGTTCTTCAACATGATCGATGGAAATAAAACAAAGGATTAAAAGGGAGGTAAGATATGATTAAGGATCTTTACGGACGCACGACAAACATGCCATTTAGAGAAGCCCCCGATAAATTCAGAAGTTCGAGATTAAGAGGGCAGATACATGCGGGAGATGAGCCTACTGATGTTTTCTATCCGCTGAAGGCTCTTCCCATAGCTTTCTTAGATGTAGAAACTCAGGATCCAGTAGTAATTGCAAAAGGAACAATTGTATCTGCTTGGGGGCACTTTACTGAGAATACTCATATTCCAGTTCCTGCTTCTTCTGGGACTATTCCTGTTTATGAGGCTGTAGGGAATGGAACTATGAACGTCAATATTGATACATCTTTCTGGGGATATCCAAATGCAGTAGCTGCTCTTTTAGTACCAGCTAATGGTGGTTCAGTTGTTACTCTTGACTACTCTCAGTATGATATTGACTTTGGTACTTATGATATTGAGGGCAATAAAGTAACTGCCAGTACTTCTGGTCTTGTTGTACCAGCCAATATTCCTATTGGTATTGTTGCACAGGATGTGTACTCCGATTTCAGAGGTAAATATCTTAACTACTATAGTCCTTATAACAAACCAATAGGTATTCTGAGGAAGGCATACATAAATATACCATTTGTAGCAACCGACAAATTTGATGAAGCATATAGTGCGACATTTACTGATGATACAATCTATGGCAATCTGTGGAAAGTATATGCATTTATATATGATGATTCGACCGATCTTACTCCTGGAGCATTCGTCAAGTCTGACACGCATGGAAAGTTTATTGTAGAAAGTGATAACGTTAGCGCAAATAGGACAATTCAGACTGTTGGTAGGATCTATACAGTCGATAGCAGGTTCCCAAAGGGATTACTGGAATACGTGGATACGTATCCAGGTTCGATGGTTACCGGCACAGATACTGGCGGTCTCCCAGATATGCTCTTTGTCTTTGCTCATCAGGCGATATATTATGCAACAGGTTCAACTCCATCTATTCAGGATGTTGTTAATGCGGTGAAAGCTGGTATCTTCGGAATCGCAAATATTCAGGTAGATATATAAGTTGAATATAGGCACGAAGGAGGATAACAATGAATAAGATTAAATTTGTAGATGAAAGATCCCCACTCACGGGAACCGATAAGGTTAAATTTGATACAATTCTTAGGGCATTTAAAGAGGATGGTTTTACAATAGTTGCTAACGACGAAGGTGAGAAAGCAACTAGGTTACAGATAAATGATGTTCTCATGACCCCAGATTTTGCTAGGTTTATACCAAAAGTTATTCATACTATAGTCAGAGAAGCACAAGAACCAAGGATGGTTATTACACAGAACCTCTTCCAGAAAGTTAATCTTGAGACAGGTAGGAGTATTCAAATCGGAGCAATCGGTGCAATGCATGCATCGATTATTCCAGAAGGAGGAGTATGGCCGACTGCCTCCCTTTCTCTCGATGATACTGGAGAGATGATTCAGCCTGTGATGGTACAGAAGCATGGTCTTATGCTTCCTGTCACTCATGAGGTTCTGGAAGAAGATCAGTGGGGCGTACTTAACATATGGCTTAGAGCAGCCGGGCGTGCTCTTGCTCGTCATAAAGAGCAGGAAGCCATGAAACTCCTCAATGAGATGGGGTATACACTCTTTGATAATGCAAATCCTGATAATGCAGAATACGGATCTACATCTGGTAGAGATATAAATGGTGCCCAGAACGGCGCGATGACATTTAATGATATGATCCAGATGTATGGCTATCTGCTTATGAGAGGATTTGTTCCAGATACAATAGTTATGCATCCTCTTGCATGGATGGTTTTTGCAACAGATCCACTTATGAGAGAGTTGGTTATGAAGAATGGTACCGTAGCAAGTCAGCCACTACCAAATGGCGAACCTACACCAAGTTGGGGTTCTACTTTGCAGGGATTTGGTCCTAGATATACGGCTACTGGAACAGGCCCTGGTAATGGCCCTGATGATATTTATGGAAAATTTGGTGCTTCGGCATATACTACGAGTCTCAATCCTCTTGGTGCAACATTCTATGCAAAACCTGATTATCTTCCAGTTCCTATCAAAGTTCTTGTAACTCCTTTTGCATACTTTAAACAGAATGCAGGTCTTGCTGGAACTCCAGCAGCTGGAGCAGCTGCTTCGCATGTGATCCTTGCGGATTCCAGCGCAACAGGCGTTCTTGTTCAGAAATCTCCGATTAGGACAGAGGAGTTTGATGATCCTAAGAGGGATATCAGGAACCTCAAAATCGGAGAAATCTACGGATTTGCAATTCTCGAACAGGGTAAGGGAGTTACAGTAGCAAGGAATGTTGTTCTCACCAAGCACTACAACTTCGATAATGTTAATAGTGTTACACTTGCTCCTATTTCGGGTGTAACATTAGTTTCATAACTGATATATTCATAAGGCCGAGGGTTATTGATAACCCTCGGCCAACCACAATAAACAAGGAGGTTACGTGGGATTAACAATAAACGGCAAAGAAGTCCGTGTTATTGTTTTAAATACGAATAACTCCGTATTTTTTAACGATGAGAAGAGTGGTGTATTCTTAAACGCGATGGCGGGCAAAATATACGAAATACTCGACCCAGAGTCCAAAAGTGACTTCGAGATAATCAAGAATGCAATAAGACGTGGAACATTGCTTGGTTTTACCCCAGGAGGCAAGAACGTAATCGAAAATATTACAGCTCCGTATGATGACGTAAGAAAGCTTATCCCTGGTATAGAACAAGAGCTAGGACTACTAAAGCTACAGAATGATCAAAAGACTACTAATAAAAGCGATCACGAAGAATCACATAGACGTCGCACGCATAAACGTAAAGATACCTCTTCCCTTGCAGAAGAACTCCTCAGTAAACTTAGATCAGATGAAGTAAGAAATGTAGTAAAAACACTGAACGATGTAGATTTGCTGAAAGAAATGATTGACTTAGAATTCAAAGGAAAAAGAAGGAAATCTATACTAAAGGCTCTACAGTCGAGACTAAACGTACTAATGAGCGGTAAGTCTGGCGAAGTTGTAGTTGAAAGAGTTGAAGAAGTTATTATAAAATAATATGGCATTTTTTAGCGTAAAGGCTACAGATCCAAAGAACTACTCCGCTAACTTTCCGATAAGCGGAACGATGTATGTTACGTTCAGTAAGGACGTAAAACTAGAGTCCATTAATGATTTCACTGTTTACTTAACGGAAGATCGTGACGATATACATATTCCAATAGAACGTAATTATAATAGAGAAGAACTAACGTTAGAAGTTACTCCTAAATCATTCTTAGAATACGGAAAGACGTATACATTAACGCTAGTAGGTACTGCTAACTTCTCGTTACCTGTTGCGGACGACGTAGCAATTAAGAGTACAGATGGCGATGTATTATATCCGTCTTATTATTTGTATTTCAGAACGGAAGAATACGAAGAGCAAGAAGAGGAAGAACAAGAAGAAGCAATAGTAACTCCTGAAGAATATATAGAAGAGATAGAGACAACTACGTTTAAAGTCATAGGTAGCGCACCAGAAGACGGAGCATTCAATATAGACCTCAAAAAAGATTTTAATAATAGCATTTTTCTTTATCTTAATGATGATCTAGCGTCTGAATATGTAGGAGCTTATTTCAACGGTGCTGTCCTAGGAGATGATTATTATGGAAATGTATCGGATTTATTATATGACGCAATAGTAGTATACAGATCACACATTCTTTCGTCTTCTGTCGAGATAATAACTCCGTTAGAAATAGAGTATGTGGAATATTTAAAAGCAATTAAGATAGTATTAAAAGATGAAGATGTACTGCCAAACTACGAATATACAGTAGTAGTTAGCAGAGGAGGCATTGCAGGAGAGAACTATGGAACGCTTACATATGAATTCAAAATGTCCTTCACTACATTGTATTCTCCTTTATATGTAGACCCAATGCTAATATTAATGGAAATTAGTGAAGCTGTTCCTAATATAGATGTGGATTCGATATATAGAGTAATCGTTGAAGATTCATTAGACGCAGCAGATAAAAATATTATTCCACTACCAACTACTAGCGGAATAATTACTTATTACAATGTACGTCTTAACGAAAAACAGAAACAATATATTATATGTAAAGTAAAATATGATATTCTAAGAAACATCGCTTTAGGTAGGAGTTTTGGACAAGGAAGGAAACGGCTCGGAGATTTCGAAGTAACAGTAGATGTAGATCCTAGAGCCTTATTACCATTATTAGATAAGTTTGAAGAATGTTGGACCGGCGCTCTGGTAGCGATGAAAATAGATAAGTTTGTAAGAGCACCTATTATTTCAAAAAATGATCCAAGAGCGCCATGGCAAGTATGGCCAGATAGAGGATATAGACATACAGGAGGGTTTAGAAAGCAGCGGACAAATTGGACGTATCATGCCAGAAGAATAGAAGGTGAGGAATATTGAGCAGATTCCACAATTTTGATAGGTACAACAGATCGTTCTACTCTATAGGAGGTAATAGAATAGACCTCCGTTCGGAATTTAAACAACTGTTAGAAAAATATGGACAATGGGTAATAGTAAGACACTCTCTAGGAATACCATCGGATACTTACGATGAATACTATAACGAGTCTGCTGTCGGAGCTGAATATAAGTATGTTGATATCTTAACATTAGCAAGATTTACATACTATGGAATGCATTCTGGTAGAGGTGATCTGGAAGAGGAGATACCTGCGAACTTATTGACTCCGCAACCCATTTTTTATATACCTAATGATGTGCATATAACGGAGAAAGATATTATTTTTACATTAGTTGAGGAAAAAAGTTACGGTGACAAACCAGAAAAAATAGATCCAGTACGGGATTATAAGGAGAGATATGACGTTACATTAGTAGTACCTATGAGAGCAGATCTCGGAAGGATAGAATACTATGCAGTATATGTTAAGGGGAAGAAGTAATGAGTACAGTTTTAATAGATAGATATGTACTATCTGGACTTGTTAATCAGTGCTATGAGATAAATCGTACAAGATTGTCTGGTATAGCCGATGAATGGGACTTCTTTAGAATGGTCGGAGAAGTAGTGAGTGCACATCTAGGAGATAGAGTAGAGTATACACAGATTTATCCTGAATATTTACGAAGAAGATTACATATGGATCCTGCAGAATTAACTAACCAACAGCCATCAATGGGTATATTTAAACCAGTTATTACTTATAGGGTATATAGAAAACAGCCTTCATCTGGTTCTAGATTCTTCTCTGAAATTTCTGAACTAAGACCGAAAGAATTTGACGTAGTTCCAGCTACTATAGAATATTATGGCAGAACGATTAGTGGAGTCATACAAGTAAGTGTGCAACACTTTGATGTACTTGCTTACTTTGAAATATGGACGGAGAAAAATGAGGAGTTGCAAAACTTGGTTAGAGATTTCGAAAGATTGATGCATATATATACTCCCGTATTTATGAAAAATGGAATTGTGAGAATAGCGTACTGGGAGGCAGAACAACCAAGATCCGAGCTATATAGCGCGCAAGGAATAAATAATTATGTAGTTTCTTACGCTATAAGGGTACAACAGTTGACATTCAATACAGCACCTATCATTGAGAAAATAGTAGTAAATACATACTATGATAGCTATGGTAACTGAGCTAAGAGGAGGTAAATATGGAAATTAAATCAAAAATCCAGGACTACAACTTAAACGCAACTAGGAACGTTCCATATGATACGCGTTCCGTACTTATCATAGGAACTGCAGCAGATGGACCTATAAATACTCCGGTACGTATAAATGATTTGAAGGATGCGAGGGAGATATTTGGGTCTCCAAACGATGGAACGTTAGTAAAAGCCATCTATGAAGTGTTTTATTCTACAAATGGAGTGAGGCCTGATGTAAGAGCAGTCAGGATTGGAGGGGGAGCCTATGCTACACTACAGATAGATGAAAAGTCTACTGGAACAGGAAAGGAAGCTCCTACAAGTGGGATGTACGCATTAAAATTGGAAGCTCTTGTGCCGGGAGAGATATACAATAATGTCACTATCAAAACAGCCATAGTAAACAATAGGCTGTCGATTGTCATCTACAATCCAAAAACTGGCGTAGAATCTGTATACACGTATAGTCCGAATCCTAATACATCTGCCGATGTGCATAGTGCCGTAGAATTAGCAGACGCGATCAATAATGATACCAATCTCAATACTATTATAAGAGCTACAGTCCCTAATTTAGAAGCATATTACGAAATAGATCTCACTCAGAACATGACATCGTTAGTCGATGCGTATGATACATCTGAGGGTATAGTGACTCTAACTCTGAGTGGTTTGCCTTACACAGATGGAGTTATAGATAATACGAGAGATCCTTATGATGGTAGGAGTAAAAAGGCTCCAGCCACTGCTTTAGATAAAATAAGGACTCTTAGTAGAGTATATGAGTTAGCAATAGCAAACCAGTTAATAGATGGAGAGGGGGCTAGTAGTTTTCAATTGTTAGGTCCAGTTCTTGCTCTTGATACTACTGTTAATCCTATTCTGCCTCTTGATGCAGATCTTACGGATGCGACGCATAAACAATATAGTGAATTCAGGCAGATTATAAGGAGGAAATATGTAGGTATCGTATCTGATGCAGATACATTTTCTGGTACCATGAAGATGGATCTCTACCTTCCTCCTAATGTTTCTGAAACAGGTTCTAATGATTGGCTTGGAGATTATGTATCTGGAGTAGACATGCCTGATTGGTATAAGTCACACGTGGACTACGTATATGATAATTCGAGAGATCTTGTAATAGTTTATGTAAAAAGAGGAGATACGTTCCAACCAATTAATGATCTTCTTGGAATAGATGACAGAACAAGTATATACTCTTTGTCTTGGGATTATAACGAACGTAAACTTACAATAACATTCGAATCTTTTGTTAAGGATCATCTCGAAGATGGAGATGAAATATACATTGATATAGATACAGTCGTTGGCGTTATGACTAAAGTAGATAGTATTGGAGCAGTTAAAAATGCAGATGACTTTACGAAATACTTTGTAGCTGGAAATACTATATATTTTGGCGACCCGCTTCCATCTCCTATAACTATAACATATTCATATAAACGTGAATATGAGGTGGGGTCTGATGTTGAATTGGCTGATCCGAAATCTGGGAAATTAAGGTTTATTAATACATTCATGCAGCCAGGATTCTATAATGTAGACCCGTATAAAGCTACTACTTATACCGAGCTTATATGTCATGGAGTTACACTCAGAGTTGTAGAATCTACAGGCCTATCTGATTACTTAGAAGCAGAAAGTCATCCCTATGCTAATACTGGTAGTAAAGTAGCACCTACTGCCGCACTCATGAGGGGAGGATATGCGGATAGAGATAGACCCCCAATTACAAGGAAACCTCCTGAAATTCCAGATCCTCAGGACTGTTATTATGTTACACATACTAGTGTCCTGAAGTTCCCCATGTGGTTGGGATTGGAATATACATATGAACCTGAGGAAATGGATCTTACAAGTGCTATGTCACTTTCCGGCGGATCTAATGGAACAAATCTTTCTACAGAAACTATATATAGAGAATTGCAGAAGACATTTGAGTCACTCGTAAACTTCCCCGTCGATATTGTTACTTTGACTGGTGCATATTTCGATGATTATGTAAAAGTGTTTAATGAATATACTGGCGTTGAAGAATATAAGAATGCAGGTATACATAAACTGTTTGCAGAGTATTTGTATAATCTTTCTCAAAATGTATCCGAGACAATAGGAGTAATGGCTTTAAGACCACTGACAGGAAATCTTACCGCTAAGTCAATAAATGAATACTATGAAAGACTCATAGAAGTAAAATATAGCGATCCAACTAGGCCGGCAAATGTTATGGCGGCAACTGGCGATTACAAGACAAAACATCTCGTAGTTACAGCATTTGAGCCTATAGTGAACTATCCTGTATCAACGGTTCCATATAGTACAACTGGTGAGGCTATCTATACTGGAATACTTATGTCTCTGAAGCCTAACGAGACTCCTATTAATCAGAGATTGAAAGTACAGGGCATGAGGTATCTCTTTACAAATGAGCAGCTTACTAAACTTGCTGAAAAGAGGTATACAGTAGTAAAGTTCTTACCAAACTTCGGATTTAGAATAGCAGCAGATCCAACTCTTGCTCCATATGGATCAGACTACTCTATGTTGTCTACGCTTATGGAAGTATTTGAAGTTTCAAACGGCATAAGAAATCTTGCTCAGAGATATCTTGGAAGTAAGAATACTGAAGCTATTAGAACTTCGTTACAGCAGCAGATTGACAAATATCTGGCGAATGTTGTTAATGCAGGTGTCGTAAGTAGAGCATATGCAGTTGTAAGGACAGATTCCAATAAGATAATACTTGGCGAGCTCGATATAGATCTTACAATAGTACCTGCATTTGAGATCAGAACTATAACGATAAATATAAAAGTAACGGCTGGCTAAAGTAGGTTACGTACAATTACTAATAATTAACGTAAGCGCAGGGTTGCTAATCCCTGCGCTTTTTGTTATAATAGAGATGAAGATGGCATGAGGCCATCTTCATGTACAAACTTAGAAAAGGAGGTGTCACCATGGCCAGCAATTTTGGAGGACTTGGAATCGACAGTAACGTCAGCGACGTAGCAAGAAGCTATACGTCGTTTGGCGGAGCGGACATTAATCTGATTATCGGAACATACCTTCTGGGTAACGCACAAGGTATTTCTTTTTCGGTTACTCGTGAAGTTCGCGACCCTGTATGGTAACATACAGAGGAAAAAGGCGGCTTCTACGGTGAAGGCTAACGAGCTAACGCCGTACCGTATCTCGCGTACTGGAAATCAGTACGGTCTGACGAGCGGTCTACAGACTTTGTTCTTGAACTCCGAAAAGAGGAGGGTTCTATGAGCAACAACGTAAAACGTGTTAAAATTATCAATTACGTAAGGGATCACTACAAAAAAATGACTAACACTCAGTTAGCGAAAAAGCTTAACGTACCTGTCTCTTTTATACAAGAGATAAAAACTAAGCATGGTTTCGTAAGTAGATCTCCATGGACTGAAGACGAAATACGACTGCTAAAAGAGAACTATAGTACGAACCCTGCCGTATTTGATCTATTTCCTGACAGAACAAAGCAAGCGGTTATAACAAAGGCAGCAGAATTAGGACTAAAAAGAGAAGTTAATATGCACAAGTATGTATACGACGAACATGTATTCGATACAATTAACAAGAGATCTGCGTCATTGCTTGGCATAACTGCTGCAAAAGCATATATATACGTAAGGTTAAATAGAATTGAATACAGAACTGATCATGCTAGGAGAGATGCATTACAGCTTATAAAAACGTTGTATGAAACAAATATACCTATATATACATATGAACAATACATAGCTCTTGTTATCAGATATCCAGAATTAATAAACAAAGTTGTAGAATTGTTGAAAGTAGGCAAAGAAGAGAGTCCTGATATACCGGATGAGTTCCTAAAGGATTTTGTTGTAGGATATCTTGTTTTAGGAGGTAAGATAGCGTATAAGACTCCAAGGGTTAGATTTTCTGGACACGACAAATATATGAAGTTAATAGAACGATATATGGATAGTATAGGAATAAAAGGTGCCAAAGCTGAAGAAGATGTAGATAAAGTTTCGCTTGTTATAAACGGAGATGATGCACTTAAAATGTTAGAATATATAATGAAAAATAGCTATGAAATGGTAGATTCGTATACTCTTACGAGGTACAATTTGTTGCTCAAACATAGCAGTAACTCTGCTAACGCCGCCCTCCACGAAGATGTGGATGAAGAAATAGTCGATGGCAATAAGCCACGGAAAAAGCCCCAATCTACGTCCTCGGTGCTGTCAATCCCCTCAGCTTCAGTAGGGGCAAGCGTAGGTAGCGATTCTGCGCTTGTAAAAGGAGCTCAAAACGGTGGAACTATCAATAATGGAACTACAGTAGATGTAGAATCTATTGTTGATACAACACCGTGGGTAAGCCATCTGGTAACAGATGGATCCCGTAACGACTCAGTACCTATACTCGAACATAATAAACACTTCTTCCCTAGAAACATGTCTCAACATGAGAAAAAAGCAATCTTGATATTTCTGTTGAGGCATTTGTATGACAAGTACGGTCGAGTTACGTATCAGATGTTAAGAGACTTAATGCCTAATAAGGATCTAAGTAGAGTATGTGAACGTACTTTTGGATCGTTTAATAATGCGTTACAAGCAGCAGGTATACCAATAAATAAACATCATAACTATACAGATGAATATCTGTTAGGACAACTAAGGAAGTTTTATAACGAACATGGATTTATAACATATGATTTCTTCAATGATAATAAAGACTATCCGTCTACAAGTGTGATTGAAAGAAGGTTTGGTTCATGGTCAAACGCTCTACGTATGGCAAATATTCCTATAGAAAGAACTGGAGCATATTTCGGGAAAACGTGCGTAGCATTAGACGGACATCTTTGTGACTCTATAGGAGAGCGCGTTATAGATGATCTACTATACAACAACAATATTAGGCATGTTTTGCACTATCCATATCCTCATCATGACCTTTATAATGACAAGCTTCTTCTGAAAAGTGACTTCTACCTACCAGATAAAGAGTTATATATAGAATATCTTGGGATGCAGGATGTGAAAGGTAAAATAGGGAAAAAGTATAGAGAGTACATTTCTAGGAAAAAGATGTTAGCTAAAGAGTATGATTTACGTATCCTGTGGATAGGAAAACAAGATATGAGACGTATAGAGGATATAGTAAAGGAGATTAAAGATGCATAATACGAGTATAGATACTGGACGGTTCCTTGCATGGAATCGTAATACGCTCCCAGACTTAGGTAAGAAATCTAAGTCTGATGGTATAGTCTATATAACACCTTCGATATCAGAAGGTTATAAGGGAATCGCTGGATCACTTGTATTTGTGATACTTGACAGAGCAGCACTGTATGGACTTATGCAGAGGGCTAAATACGCCCAGAAGGATTATGGGAATGACCCATATCTGCAGAATGCATTTCTTGGCCAGGAAGACACCGGTGACAGGATGGCAGCTGTTGGAGAAATAGGAGATGTCGGCATGAATGCTGCTACTCCTGTTTATCCTGATCAGCTCCTTCAATCGGGAGGCTCGGCTATGAAAATAGCCGATGAAAATCTCGTTAACTGCTGGGACACCCTTAGAGCCCCACTGCCACAGCGGAGTTCGAAAGAACAAACGCAATGGCTTGAAAAATGTGGGGATTGGGCAATCAGCAGCCAAGCCCCTAAGGTCTGTGGGACTATG